>Ga0179593_1290641_pt1 | contig 11288 bp, 22 predicted proteins | sample CZODoug2_1_08_16_FD_185931 | JGI IMG/M metagenome (GOLD analysis project Ga0179593, IMG submission 185931) | Vadose zone soil fungal communities from Angelo Coast Range Reserve, California, USA - CZODoug2_1_08_16fungal (PacBio error correction) | ecosystem: Environmental > Terrestrial > Soil >... | reverse complement strand
TATCCTATCCTTTTCCCCCCTTCCTAGACGTGGTACCTGGTTGGGACTGCTACCCCCCATTCCTGGACACCACTAGCGTGAAATTCGCGCATTGACCCTCCCTCGTTTTTTTCCCCCCCACCCCCGGCCCCGCGAGGACCTCCCTCACACCCAGCCTGGAATTTCTCCCCCTACTTTTTTTCGGGAGACACTCCTCGTTGAACTGCTTTTGTCTTCCCCTTCCCTTTTGTTCGCCGTTTTTGTTACACAAACGCTTTGGCAGTCGCTGGCGTGGAAATTCCCCACTTTTTTCCCCACATTATTGTTCTTTTCTCCAAACTTGGGTTCGCCTCTCTACACAAAAAGGTGATGCTATGGTTTCCATGCCCCCCCCTTTTTCCGGTAACCAAGGCGGTGAACCAGGTTTTGTACCCTAACTTATTGGTGGTACCCTTTTTTTCCCCCTTATTGCCACGCCCCCTGGGGTTTGTGTGAGCTTTCCCCACGTAGTGGCTAGGTTTGACGTTGCCCCCCCCTGCAATATTTCCCCCCCCCCCCAAACCCCCCGATTTTACCTGATTTTTCCGGTCCCCTTTTTTTTTTTTTTTTCCCCCACACCCAGGCACCTTTTTTTTTCTTGCCTAATCCGCCTCTTTCAATGGCCCCCAAGCAGCTTGTTAGTTCATCAGAACTCCTGTCACCCTGTGAAAAACAATTTTTTTCTTCCACGCTTGTCCGGAGCCTTGCTAACTTTTGGCTTCACCACCCTTTCATTATTACCTCCCTGATGAACCCCCATTGATCCTGTTCGTGATTGGTTTTTCGTAGGTCCCCCCCCCCTACACCTCCCCCCCCAACCCCTGTCACAGCCCTGGGGACTTATTTGTGACTGTATGTTGTCCAAAGTCGTGATGTTTTGGGGGGGTTGCTTACCCGTGCGGCATTCTCGTGTCACACCAATTCCTTCGGTTACCGCTCCTTGGTCCCACCCCCATTTTTTTTAAACACACCCCCCGGTCGACCTGACCACGGCGTTGTTTTTTTTCCCCTCCAGACCTTCCCCATCAGCAATAACTTCACCAAAGATTCTCTCCCCCCTATGTCGGAGTCCCTGTCCCCCTTTACTCTGTTTATTCCAAACCCAAGCCAAACAACGAGTTTTTTTTAAGTCTTAGGGTTTTCCTCCACACCCCCCGTTGTTTGTTCCCAATTGTTTTCCCCGTACCCTTTTCCCCCCTCCGCCGGGTTTATTATCACCAAAACGCCCATAAGGTGGACCGGTTTGTCCCCCTCTCGTGTGTTTCACATTGGAGGAGTTCAGGCGACGACTTCTTTTGCTTTACTGTTTTCCCCTGGTCTTTTTTCCTTTTTTGTGATGCATTTTTTCGCCGGTGTTTCTTTTTTTTCCCACCAGTACGGCGGTATGTTTTGACTCCTGTTTATTATTCCCGTGTCTCCCTGGGGTCTCTTTTTTCTTGGTTATTCTCTCCCCCTTCACCACCAATTCCCCGTCCTCTTTTCGGACCGCTGTTTATTTCTTACCCTGACAGTCAAATTAGGATTTCTTCGTCTTTTTTCTTTTTTTTTTTTTGTTGTCCGAGTTCTCCGATTGTGTTAATACAGTCGTTCTCCCCCTCCTTTTTACTGTGACAACGGTTGGCATTCGAATGTTCCTCACTTTCAACCCAGAGGTTTCCCAGTCACCGCACCCTCCGATTCTGGTACCCCTCAAATGTGTTATTGTCCCATCCCCTTCTGATTGTTCTTTTCCCAATGGCATGAGCCTTTCCCCCCCCTTCCGGTCACACCTAGCTTTCTGAGTTCCTTTCCCCCCAAGGCCCCCCCCATCACCTATTTGAATCCAAAAATCTTGACTGCCTTTCCTTCTGTTTTTTTTTTTTTTTTTTTTTTTTTCCCCCTTGGAGGCCTTTTTTCTGACTTTCCCCTTCGTTAGGCTCTTTTTCCCTGATTCGTGCTTCATGATCCGTTAACCCCTTTTTTTTTGTTTTGAGTCCTGTTGAGAATTGGTTTCGGTTTTGACGTGAAATTTTTTTTTTTTTGTTTCACTTTTTGCCCTTAGTGTTCCCTTTATTCACTTTTCTTTCTTTTCACAGGTGGAGTTCCCCCCCGATCCAATCTTTTTTTGTCCCCCTTCTGTGATTCCATTCTGAGCGTTGGTGCCCCCCCGTCTTTTTTTTCCTTGAAGTCCGCCTGTCTGCCGTTCGGCCGTAAATCTCTGCCCAAACACCCCAGTTCATTTTTCCCAGTTTTTTTTTTCCCACACCCCCTCCTTTTGCCTTTTATTCGGAACCACTTTTTTTTTAATACAACTGTCCCCTGTGGTTTCCATCATGAATTTGGCCGAGTGTGCGGGCGCTTACCGTTTTTTTTCTGGAAGATAGTTCTTCTCTTTGTGGCCCTGACCAGGAACCTTTCGAATCCCAGTTTTTTTCGCTCTCTTCCGGGCTGGTTGTCCCGTTTTCCCGTTTGATGTTGAATGCTCCTGTTTTTCTGGTACTCTGTCGTGTTTCTCCGTAACCTAAACCGGTTCCTTCCCGCAAATTTTTCCGGGCTCGGTTTTCGTGGATCTCCCCTTCTTTCCCCGGCCTCATAGCAGATTTCTCCGCTACATCCTTTTTCCTAGCCCCCTGTTTTACCCCCTTTCTTCTCGAAAACCGTCTGTGGCTCCGGGGGTATCACCCATACCGTCTGCCTCGTGCTCTGCCCTTCCGTCGACATTTGTGGGCTTTTCCGATTTTCCGTACCCCCCCTGACCAAGCGTAGTCAGGTTTCTTTTCTGGAAAGTGTTCATGCGTCTTGTGAATCTCCTCGCTTCTCTTTTTAATTCCTTGGACCCCGTGGACTGTGCGCCAAATGACAAACCCACCAAGTTGATTCGGCGCCACTTCCCCCATTCGGGCCTGTTGTGAGCCGTTTGTCCCTATTTCCCTTGACAGGGCCATTTCTTTTCCCCCTTGATGGTTTTCTTGAAGTTCCCCCTCCGCTTTCTCTTTTTCCCTTTTCCGCCTTGTGGAAATTCTGCGATCCTGTCGACCCCCGACCAGGGGTGATTTGTGCCCATCCTAGACGCTTCTTTTTCCTTCTCGCCACCCTCCCCCTGTTCGTTTTTCTTTGCAGTTCTAAGCAGTGTATCGTGTTTTTTTTTTTTTTGTTTTTCTGTTTCCCCCCCCTGAAGAAGCTCGTGCACCGCCCCGGGAGGTCGTTAATGGTGATTTTGTTGGTCTGCTCTTGCATCTCCTTCCCCCCCATCCTCCCAGAACCCCTTTCTGCTCTTTTTCTTTTTTTTTTGTTTCTAAGACGGCGTTTTCCTCGGTTTTTTTTTGCGTCAAATGATGTTCCTCTTCGTGCCCCTTCATTTTTCATCGGTTCTTTGCTCCTGTTCTTGTTGGGCCTGATTTGCCCCCCTTTTTTTTCCGGCGGGGTCCTGGGCTTTCCCAGTCCCCCCTGATTTCTGAAGTTTTTACATCCGTGACAAGTGGGCCTTCTGTGTTTCTCGGAAGCGGGCCCTCTTGCGCTCCTTAAACCGATTGGAACTTGTTCCCCCCACGGGAGAATTTGTGCTCCCTGGCCCCAAGAACAATGTTCCCGTTTTTGCAAGTTGCCAATTGTTCCACCCCTGCGGTAGTTTTATTTCCTCCCAGGTTGCTTGCGGCCCCCTGAATATCAGGGTTTCCCCCGCGCTGTTCTCCCTAATTTGGATATTTTTCCCTGTCTTTTTTTCCTTTTGGCAACTTGTACCCTTCGTGTACCTGCCCTTGACCCTTATTCCTTTTTTCTCACACCTTTCTCCTTTTTTTTTCTTTTTTTTTTTTCCCTCCTTAATCTTTTTTGTTTTGTTTTTTGTTGGAGAGATGGTTTTCTTTGCGTACTTTTTTCTTCTTTTAGTTGCGTTTCCTTTAACCCCCCCCCCCGTTTCCCCCCAGTGACCTGGGAACACACTATGCCCCCAAATCTTTTCTTCCCCCCTTTTCTCTTGGACCCTGAGAGTAGTGCGCAGTCCCCCTGGTTCTTGGCCCTTGATAAGGAGAATACGTTTTTTTTTTCCCTTGAGTTCCCTATTGTTTTCTCCCACCCGTCCGCCTTTTTCTTTTTTTTTCCTGTCAGCCATTCGAGTGTTTTTTTTCCCTTTTTCCCTGATTCTTTTAACTTCCTTCCAGCGGAGCCTCCATTTCGGAGGCATACTTCGTGTCGGATTCCCCCCCCCCCCTTCTTCTTGTTCATTTCGTCCGTTCGCTATTTCCCAATGCTGCCTCCCATGCTCAACGACAGTTCCTTTTGTTCCTATGGCGATCGACGATCCCCTTGTTTCTTTCCGGACGTTTCTCCCCTTTTGGTTTTTGCGTTTTCCCTTGGCATCGCAAGCTCTTTTCCCTCTTTTTTACGGGACGGGATTGTCCTTTTTGCAACCGTGGTACGATCTCTGTTTTTTAGTCACCGTTTTTTTTGCGAACTTCCCCCGGCCTTGTTCCATTGTACCCTTTTTCCGAGATTACGAGGACTTCCGTTGCCCGGCCGTTTTTTTCCCCTTTTTATCCTCTTTTTTTTTCTTCCCTTTTAATGGAAAATTATCTAACCTCATTTTTTCTTCCCCGACGGGAACTTTATTTTTTTTTTTTTCTTGGTCTCGTGACCTCTTCCCCCGGTTGCCCCCCCCCCAACCAACTTGTTTCTCTTTTGGTAGGTGGCGGGATTTTTCTTTTTTCCCCGGCTTCCGGGGGCCAGTCGTGGCAATCAAGCGTTTTTTGGCATGGTCCCCCGATGCCAACTGCCCCTCCCCTTTCCTTTTTTTTTTTCCATTTTCTCCCCCCTCCCCTGTGGAGGTTTTTTTTCTTTCTCCCAATCTGAAGAAAACGCCATTTTCTCTTTGCTTTCCAGAGCGTCTTTTAGCGCTGGGCCCCCGATTTTCAGGTTTTTTTTTGCGAGAGAAACCTTTCCCTTTACTTCCCGTTCATCTTCCCCCCCGGGCTGCCTTCGTTCTCCGCGGAGGTTGTTCGTTTTTCGCTTCCCCATTTTCGTGTAGCTTGTCCCCCCCCTTTTTGCTGGTTTCCTTTTGTGTTTTGTTTTCTAGTTCTCTTCCGCGACCTCCTTCCACACCCCCCCCCCCCCCTCTCAAATTGAGTGAAAACCTGCCTGCCTCTTTCCTTTCTCGATTCCTTAGGGTTCCCCCTGTCCCGATCCCCTCGTCCTAAGCGGTATTTCGCCCCATAGCACACTGAGATCGCCTTTACATGGTCGTGGTCCTTTTCTCTTGTTGCCCCCCCTCTCCAAGAAGGTTGTTCTTCCTCCATATTGCTTTTCCTTGGCCGATGCGTTTTCTTTCCCCCCTTGCTATTCCGAAATGATTGCACCCCAACCTCCCCTTTTTGTGCCTCTTTTAATTCCCTTTCCCAAACTTCTCGGTCCAGTTTGTGAAAAATTTTTTTTCCCTCCATTCGTTAGAACGTTCATCGGACCCTCCCCCCAAACGCCGCCAGGCTGGTTCACGTTTCAACCCCTCCATTCCGCCGTATTTGCATGTCCTCTCCTGGTCCCCATCCTTCTGTCGGTTGGTTCGGATGAAAAAATCCCAGTTTTTCCTTCTCGTTTCCATCCGAGCCGGTCGCATTTTTCTTCTCTTCTTTTTTGCCTGTGGGTCCTTTTTTTTCCCCTCCCTTTCCAGCTATCGGTTTTTTTTTTCCTTCTTTGGATCCCCATCTTCCCCCTTCTTCATTTTTTTTGTCCACTCACCCCACATTGTTGGTTTTTACAGTCTCTTTTTTTTATTCCCCCCAGAACTCTTTTATCGGTGTTGTTCAAGTGATCTCATCGATGGGTCCCCCCCCTTTTTTCCTTTGCAATCGTTATCACCTCCTTTCCTCCATCTCTTTCTTTCCGGTTCCATGTGTGGAAGAACCCTCTTCCTCCGTTGATTTTCTGACAACTCAGTCTTTCCGGCAAATCCTTTTTCATTTTGTTTTTTTTTTCATAGTGATTTGACCCCCCCCCCCCCCCCTCGCGCAGAACAAAGCCTTTCTCCCCTCGCCTACACAGTTTCACCTTTTTTTTGAGGACATTTGTTTGCATTTTCCCCGATTTTCCCCCCCTGCTCACCCCCTTTCTGCCCCGGTCCCCCCCTCCCAATGCAGTCTGCCCACTTCGTTTTAGAATTTTTCCCTTTTTCCTTCGCTTAACTTTTTTTTTCCACCTGATGTTGCTTCACCTTTTAGAGAAAACAGCGTTGCTCTCGCTTTTGCACCCTCCCCATTTGACCCCATTTGGTGTTTTCGTGCTTGGCTTTTCCCCCTAAAGCTTGCCCCTTGTTTTCTGTTCTTTCCCAAGTGAATGAATTGCTATTTTTTTAATGTTCCCCCCATCATATTTTTCGTATCTTTGGTAGTCTTTTCTTGGATGGTTGGAAGGCTTTTTTTTCTCTTCCTTTGTCAGAGGTTGCTGGTTGTAGTGTGCACCACCCAGGAAAGGCGGCGGTTCAGCAACCACTCCTTGTAGCGTGTGTGAACCCCCTTATCTCCTGACAAGGGTCGGTCGCTGGGTCCCCTCAAATCCACCTTTCCCCGGGGCTTTTACCTTTGAACATTTTTTCTTTTTTTTGTTCTGTTTTCCCTCCATTCCCAGCGAAAATGATTTCGTGTTCCTTTCTGAATTTTTTCCCTTTTTTTTGTGAATGGCCGTAATCCATTCTTTTTATTCCCGTGTTCCTCCTTTTCGGTCCCCCCCCTTTGGCGTCTCTATACCAATAACGCCCTTTTTTTCTTCCTTCTTTTTTTCCTGGTGAAGCTGATGTATCTGGACAGATGTCCCCTTTTGTGGAGGAGCTAGGTAATTTTTTTTGGCCCCTCCCCACCCTTCCCTTTTCCGCTAAGTCTTTACCAAGGACCTGTTTTTTGCGCCCACCCGTGGGGTAACTCAGTTTTTGTTTTTTTTTTTAATCCCCAAGTCCTTTTGTCACGTTTAAGTTTTTTCCCCCCCTTTTAGTTTCCCCCTGCGCGTCCAAGGTCATTTTTTTTGCCCGCTCGTTTGACCAAAACTCGCATCATTTTTTCTTTTGTGACTTTTTTTCCCCCCAGAAATAGAACTGCCAGGTTTTTGGTTTCACTTTTCCCCTTGCCCAGTTTTGTCCCCTGTTTTCTGACGACTTTGTCGTTCTCACGGGTGACCGGTCCTTTTCTTTTTTCTTTCTTTTCCAAGTGATCGGCTCTCTGGCCACTGGTTTTCTATAGAGGTCTTCTCGATTCACGACTTTTAGTTGTGGGAGTGTCCCCCCTTTATTTTCGTACCGTCGTTTACGTCTCGGTTTCGCCTTTTCCCCAGTATTCTAACCTCTTTTTTTTGTTTTGTCTGAGTCTCTCCTGTTCCCCCTCTCTTTGTTTTGATTTTTTTACCGCCGTGCGATACTTCTGAAAGTCCCACCCCCACCTATCTTTGAAATCGCGTCCGATGTCTGAGACCCCAGGATCCCCTTTCTCTTTCCCCCCCCTGCCACCCAGCCCTTCCCCATGCTTCCCCCGTTTCCTTTTTGTCCCGGAGTTCCCTTGGCCCTCACCATTTTTGAAGATCAAACTGTTCTTGCGGTTCTTCTAGCCCCCCCCCCCCCCGACCGGTTTCCCACCCTGGATGGCTTTCAAATTCCCCCCCCTACCACCTACTTGCGTAGTCAATTTGGTTCCGCCGATTTCCTCTTCCCCCCTGGGCTCATGGTCCTTCTTGTGAGGCCGCCCCTCCTTTTTTCAAGTACAAGGCGGGCAGTGTTCAAGAACCTTTTATGGTTTCTTCAAAGTCGTTCCCCCGCTCGGGTTGGACAGGCGCCCCCCCCCATCATTCCGGGATTCTCCTCTTCCATCCCAGTCGTAGTGGGGCTGTTCCAGCGTTTTGCCCCCCCCCACAACAATTCCTTTGTCTAGGGCCAGCCACCACGGGACCATTTTTGTCCTAACTTCCCCTCCTCGTTCCAATTGTTGGACCCCCGACAAGTCCCCCTTCCTTAGGTAGGTGCCTTTGTTGTGCCCGAAACTCATCTTTGCACGAGAATTTTTCCCTTTCTACTTGTTGGCTTCAACCCTTTTTTACTTTTCCCAGATGGAACACCGATGATCAGGTTTTTGCTTTCTGTGCGCATTTTTTCCTCCCCCAAACCCCTCCTCAAACAACCCTGTTTAACCGTTTCTTTTACGATGTGAGGCTGAACCGCCTCTTCTTCCCCCTTCTTCAGGGTACCCAGTCTCCGTTTTTTTCCCCGTCTTTCTTTTGCTGAAACCCTCCCTTTTTTTTTTTTGCCCCACCGGCAGACTTCCCTCCCCGTGACCGGCCGTTTCTCCCTCCTTATCAGCACGACTTAGATCCCTCACTTGGCGTTTGTTTTTTCCAGGTGAACCATTTCCCTCGCGCAAAGTCACCAGGGACACCTTTTCTTTACGTATTCTGTCTTAGGGTCTTTTTTCCTGCTCCAAGACCACCCGATGGTTTGTTTCAATGTGATTTTTTTTCCCCTCCCGGAGAAACGGCGGGTCTTCTTTTCCCAACCAGTCCCCCTCCCCCCCTAAGGTGCATGGCAGCCTTACATTTCTTCCCCCCACACTTCCCCCTTCCTACTGTTGGTTAGTTTCCTTCTGGACTTTTTGCGGCAGAATCTTCCTTCCCCGTCGGTTTTTTCACATGACAAACCCCTTCGGCTTCGAGAGCGGGTTCCCTGACTGTTGTTTCCACTTTCCTTTTTGAAGTTTTCTGCGTCCTTCTTTTTTTTTTTTTGCCTGGTTCTATCAGGCACCCCGACTGCCTCTTTTTTACCTGACGCTTTTTTTTCCTGTTCAGCCAATTAGGGGAACCCTTTTTTTTTTTGCTCAGCGCCTTGATGGGGGAAATAGTTTCTTTCTCACGCTTCCAGTTGCCCCCTTGTCTTCCCTCTGTCAGCTCCCCCTTCCCCCCCCAAACGCTTTCCCCCCCTTTCCAATTTCTCCAACCCGGCTTCGGTACCTTTCACCACCAATTTTTCCTGACAGAAACCATGCTTTGAATCCCCCAAGTTCAATTCGCCTCCGGGTCCCCACTCGTCTTTTTTTTGTGAAGCCGTGGCCAACCATGCATATTTCCCGAATCCACGGCTTCGGCTTGTCTCCCTGGACGGGCTTTTGACAGGATTTCTAAGCCTTTTTTTTTTCTCTTTTGCAGGCTCTTTCGATCACAGCGTAACTTAAGTGGCGTCACTTTTCTTGTTGGCATTTTAACCCTCCTGCGGTGTTTGGCTTCTCTAACCCGCTACCTCCGGTTTTCGGGTCTTCCAACGTGGCGCAGCATGCCAAGTCCCATGGCTCCGGTAAAATATGGGATCGGCACTGCATCGGAAGAGTTCCTTTTTTCTTTTGCAGCTCGTTCTTTACTCAATCTCCCCCCTTTCCCCAACTTCATTTGCTTGTTTTTCCCCAACACCGGCATTCCCTTGACATTCCCGTTTTTTCCTCACTAACCCCCTTTCTCCTCTCCCCACTCTTCTGAGTCTCTTTACCGATCGTCGTCTTTCTCTGGTCCCCATGGAAAACTCGAATCGCTTTCCCCGGTCTATTATCATTGTTTCGGGGTACTCCCCTTTTTTTTCCCGCTGGAATTGGCCGACTCTGGTCTCTAGACAGGCCCCTCCCCTTTCCCTGCCCCATTTCACGGATTGCGTTTCCTTTCCCCTTTCTCCCCCCCTCCTCCCTCCAGCATTATCCTGCGCCTTGAAGTGAGGGCGGTGTTTGTGACCTTCTTTCTCTCGCCCGAAACCCTTCTTCTTTTTCAAATCCGGGTGGGTTCCTTTTCGCGATTTAAGAGGACCACAGACACTGCGGTTTCTTTCCGATTTTCGGCGTCCCCCCCGATCTTTTCAAGGTTTTTTCCTTTTTTTAGTTGGGTCATAATTCGGTAAGTTGCATCAGCCAGCGGGCTTTTTTCCCCCTTTTCGGTTTTTGTTGCTTTTTCCTTCGTTCCCAATACCAAAGACAAAGGTTTGAATTTCGGCGCCATCAAATTCCTGCAGTTTTGTCCCCTTTTTCCCGTTTTCCTCGTTCCACTCCGTCGCGGAACACTTCCCTCAATTCCCCCGTACTTCATTTGGTCCTTGCCCCCTGAGGTGGGGTTTGATATCTCCCTCCCCCTCCTTTCCCCCCTGGTTCTCATGGTCGCCCAGTTTTTTTTTTTCCTTCTTTTCCTAGCCGATCTCTGTCACCATTTTACAATTGGGTTTTTCCTGTGAAATTCCAGGTTTTGCCTTCGGGCGGACTTTTCTGCGCTCCCCCAAAAGAGAATCGCTCCATTGTAACAATAAACCACCCCGTCTTAGTAGGTCAGGTTTTATTGCGCTTTCTTTTTTTTTGCCCTCCCTTTGCCCGACGACAAGACGGTCCTTCCTTTGTCCCCAAGGCAGCCTCAGGTGTGATGTTTTTTTAGCCACCTCTTGTCGGAAGCGTGGAGCCAGAGGTGTTTTGTTTGATTTCTTTGTTCTGCCGTGCAATTGGTTTAGACATATTTCAGAGCGCGTCCCTTTTACCCCCTTTCGATGGGAGTAAATCTTCCCCCCTCCTTTTTTTTTCGTCTAGAAAGCGTGGATCTTGGGCTCCTGAGTTAAAATGAATTTGGAAAAGGTGCCCAAACCTTCTGAGAATTTGGGTGCCCCCTTTTTTTTTCCCTCCCTGCCACAATGCTGCCTTGTTTGTTTTTGCCTTTCCCCCCCCCTTACCTAAGATATTCGTCGTTTCGTCTCTTTCTCAGCAAAGGGTTGTTTGGGGGCAAATTTGAATATTTTTGATGTTTCTCGGTTCTTTCCTTATTGTTTGGTTTAGTTGCCCCCCTGGATGTCTTTTCCTTGGACTTTCAACATTCGGGCAGAAGAATCTTCTCTTCCCCACTCGATGACAAACATCTCCCTCCTCAGTTTTGTTTTCTTCAGTTTTGGCTGTGCTGCTGCAGATGCATTCAGTCTGCTTTTCCCTTTTTACCTCACTTTCCCCAAGTCCGACAACACCTCTCCCCCAAATTTACTCCCCATAGATTTTATTTCACCTTGAGTTAGGCCGCCTGGCCGTGTGCGATCTTTTCTGACGTCTTTGGTCCCCTCGAGGGTTTCTGATTGGGCACCTTCCCCCTTCCTCCTTTTCTTTTTGTTCTTGCCCTTGGGCCCACCTTCCTCAGACTTGGTGGCTTCCCTATATTTTTCAATCGCGAGCTCGTATGACTCCTCAGCTTTCGTCCCCCCTCCCACCCCCTTTCGCGGGTGATTCTTTACGATTTCCTCCTTGCCCTCTCGTCTCACCCAACTTTTT
>Ga0179593_1662806_pt1 | contig 11289 bp, 14 predicted proteins | sample CZODoug2_1_08_16_FD_185931 | JGI IMG/M metagenome (GOLD analysis project Ga0179593, IMG submission 185931) | Vadose zone soil fungal communities from Angelo Coast Range Reserve, California, USA - CZODoug2_1_08_16fungal (PacBio error correction) | ecosystem: Environmental > Terrestrial > Soil >... | reverse complement strand
AGGGTCAGTTTTTTCCCGAGCTCGGGGGAGCGATCCAGTGGTTCCTAACGTGGCCCCTCGCGGAGGCTTTTTTTTTTTTCCTATTTGTACTATGTTTCCCTTTTTTCAAACTTCCTCGTAGATGGTGAAGAGATACTCTCTGTGGAGCGGCCCCCCGCGGGAGGGCCTCTTTCAACAAGTACCGTCTCCAATTGAAAGCGGGACCAAAAACGCCCTCCCCGCAACACGCTCATTCCTGCCGTTCCTTTTTTCCCTCTTTCTGTTTTTTTTTTTACTGGTCCCCGCAAACGGGAGCCTTCTTGTTTTGTGCCGAACAATCCTTCACCTTTCTCTTTCACGCGTTCCCGGATGTCTGTCAAGTCTCTCCCAGTGTTGTCGCTTTTGAGCGAGAAGCCAAAAGATTCTTCCCTCCCCTCCCCCTTCTCTCCGTTCATTCCCTCCTTTTTTATTCGATCTGACCCTTCCCAAAGTTCCCACCGATTGGAAGAGGTTCGCGGCCAGGCAACTACTAGGCGTTGGAAAGCGCAAAATCTTGATCGAACTGAAGGGCCCTCCCCCGTCCTTCGCCCCGGCCCTTTTCGTTGCAGGCTTCAGCGCCTTTTTGCTCCTACGTACTTTCCAAGGAACGCTGGCCAAGGCGGTGGTTTTTCCCCCTTGCCTGTTAAAGGACTCCTGATCGAAATGCCTCTGTTGCGCAAGACGTTTTTCTTTTTTTTTCCGAGCTGCATTTTGCGATCACACATTGGCCCTGATAGACGATTCTCTGTTCACTCCCTTAAGGTAATTTTGACCGTCAGCCTTGCAAGTCCCCTAGAGTGGGCTGTCGGGTTTGCGGTAAGAAGTCCTTTTTTTCAACTTCTTTCCTTTTTTCCCCTCTCCCTCGGTGGGTCCTTGCTTGTCTGTCTGATCCTCAGTAAGAAGCCATTCCCATTAAGGAACGAGTCTGCTGGCGTATGGGGACGTTCTATTTCCACTTTTCACCCCTTCCCGCAGCCGTGACCCCCCCCCCAAAACAAGGCGTGGGTCATTTGGTCTCGTTAATCAGTCGTAGGAAGCGATGACCCCGACATTCCCGAACCTTCCTTTCTTTCCCACACTCTCGCATTTTTTTTTTCAGCTTCCGAATCCGGCGTGTTCTTCTGGACGAAACTTGTCGCTTCGTCCGAGTCCGAGGAAAGAGGTTGTGCGATTTGCAAAGCCTTGAAGTGCGCGTGTTGTCCCCCCCCCCATCGTCTTTTCCCTTTTTTCCTCGCCCTTTTTTTTATCGTCCTCCCCTATTTCGAAACATTCCGGGGCCCAGGAAGATTTGTTTTCCTCTGTTTTTCCACCGCGTCATCTCGCCGGTCCTTTTTTCTTAAAGAGCCTGCGCTCTCTTAGGCTTCCATTTGGTCTCTTGCTTCTTTTCAGCTGATGTGGTTTTTTTTTTTTGGTGTTTTTTTTTGTTGTTTCGAGGTATTTCGTTTATTTCTTCTTCTGCTTTTATGGTTGTTAGGGCATGGTCGCCAGTCAGGTCCCCTTCTCCTGCGAGCCTTTCCTCTCCTTTTTTTTGGGCGATCGAACGACGGAAGGACCTTTCGCTCATAACCCCCCCCCACACCCCCCCCCCCCCCACCCCCCCCCCCCCCCCCCCCCCCCCCCCCCCCCCCCCCCCCCCCCCCCCTTGCGCCGCATCTCGGGTATCTGGTCTTATCAGGCGGTATTACCTTACGGCCCACTGGCGGGGGCTCGGCCCCCCTCCTTGTGCCAACTCGCCGATCCTCTGTTGGGTTACACACGGCTCCCGTTGCGGCCCATGCTGTCGTCGTGGTTATGGGGAACTTTGTCTTATAGCACCGAAACGGGGCGACCGTTCCCTTCCGTCCTCCGGCGAGTGCACCTCCCCATTGTGCTACCTCCTCACATTTTTTCCCCACCTTCCATTCTTGACAGACAACCGTTGTTTTTTTAAGCGAAAGTAAAAAGGGTGCTGGCATGGCGCTCCCTCCTAATGCGGAACTTGTCCTCTTTTTTTTTTGGTTCGGTCTCTGGCCTTAGCATTCGAGTGCTCCCAGAAATCACAGGTGTCTGCTGGTAGTTGTGTTTTTTTTTCCTTCAACGATTTCTTCTTCTCCCGTTTTTCTTGCCCTCCGTGGGCACTAGAAGAATTCCCCATGAGAACCAAGGACGCCCAGTGTCGTTCCGAGAGGTTACCATCGTGACCGAGCTTCCTTTTCCCTTCTTGCCCCGCCTCCTCCCTATCCTTCTGCGCAACTATTTCGTGCGGACAGTTTCTTTTTCAAGCCTGATTCTATGCAGCCCGATGTTAATTCTTTCCCCCCCCCCTTCTAGCCCCAAATTTTTTTCTTTGTTCCCCCGTTCTGTGCCTCGACCTGTTTTTGATGCCCCTGAACTTTTTCCTGAATGGAGCTGCTGTCGAGTTTCGGATCCCCACTTTTTCCCCTTTTTTCACCTCCTGACGCCCCCCCCACCTACGAGGAAGATCCCCCTATGTTTTTGGATTGTTCCGTGATTTAAGCGGTCGGCACACCAGAATTCCTGTCCTCTCCTCTAGGCTTTCCCCTTACCTCCCCCCTCAATCTTGCGAGTAGACACAACCCGCTCCTTTATGGGTTTGTACTTGCAAAACAGTCGTGCGAAGGCGCCCCCCTCTTTTTTCCCCTGTTTTACTAGAGTTCCCTCTCTTTCCCGCTCGAAATGATTCTCTCACTTGCCCGTTCTAATTTGATTATCCGTCCTTTCGTGGAATGTAGCTCCCTTCCTTTTTTCGCCCTTCACACCTTTTCCTAGCCCTTACCGATAGTAGATGTCTTTTTCCGATCCTATAATGGAGCTCGACTATTAGATAAGTTGTTTTTTTTTTGAGGGCTCCTCCGGATGGTCAATTATCAGCTTCTCTCCTCCACAAATCCTGGGCCGCCGTACTTCGGGCTCCCCCGTCCGCTAAACCCCCCCCAATCCCACCTCCCCCATCTTTTTTTTTCTGTCCTTTCAAATGGCACCATGAACCAGGCGATATCGTGACATCGACGGAGAGGAGGCCTTCTTCTTTCCCCAACTTCCTTCCCCAGGTATTTCTCCGCTCACGAGCGTTTGAGTGAAACGAGGTCCCCCCCCCTACTCGGCGGTGGTTTTCCGACGCGCGTATTCCGAACTCTTTTGCTGGTTTTTTTTTATAGCGCGAGCGGAATTTGTGGCGCGTTCTTTCAAAGCCCCTCCAACCCCCGCCCTTCTTCCTGTATTGTTGTTGCTTCGGCTAAGCTTTTCCGGTGGAACCCTCCCCAGCAAATGCGAAATTGCTCCCGCCGCTTCCCGCCTTTTCTCTCCTTTTTCTCCCAGCATGCAGTCGCCCCTTTTTTTCGGCGGGCGAGGACATATGATCAGGAGGTCAATAGAAGCATTCCCCATTCCCCTTCCCAATTCCCCTTCTGAACTTCCCCCGTTGGGCGCGACTCTCGAATTCGGGCGGAGGACGTGCGACCGAGCGTTCAGTGTTAAAATAGTTTCCCCCGACAATCTCACTTTCTTCAGTCCTTTGGGTTTTCTTCCTCCCCCAGGTGCTATGCTCGTGACAACTTTTTGATAAAAACGATGGCGACCCCACTCCCCTTTCATCGGGTCTCCCACAACCACCCCACGTCTGTCGCCCAATATTGATCACCTTCCATGGCCTAGCGTTCCACAAAAGCGTCATATGCCCTGCCAGACCCCACCCGGTAGAATGTGACCCAATGCAGAGAGGCGCCATTCGAAGGAATGTTCATTCCGCCCCGCCACTGGTGAGGGAGGTCCTTTTTCTCATTAATTTCACCAAATTCGGATCCCCTGTTTCATTTGCAGCGCGCATTTTACCCTCCTGTGACGTTTAGCCCCCCCCCCAGTTAGGGATCTGACCCCACAGAGAGTACCCCCACCACCCCTTCCCTCATGGCCTCTCCCCCCCTTTCTTCCCCCAAACCCTTCAGCGAGGACCACCGCTTTTCGGAAGAGTTTGCAAACCCCCTTTCCCCCGGTGCCGATTTCATTCCCCCCCTTCCCCCGCACCCTTTCCGACTGCCTCACGCGATAAATTCCCACACAAAAGTGAGTCCCGCCTTTCCTTTTTTGCTGCTTGTTTTTTGTCCCCCCCCCTTGTCCCGTCTTCCGACTGCCCCATTGGAGTTCCATTACCGCGTGTAGACGAGGGACCCTAATGGAGACTATTTTATCCTCCCCCCATTGCCCTTTTTTTTTTTTTCTTTGCCCAGGACTTCCCACCTCCAATAATGCCGGCTTCCCATATTACGAATGGTGATCCTGCCCGCCGCATTGTTTCAGATAAGAGGTTATCTGAGAGTCTCGGCTCTAAGCTTTGTCGCTGCTTTCTTTTTTTGACGCCACCCTTTTTCGGGCTTTGTGAAAAGAGGAGGACGCCTCCCCCCTTTCCTTTCTTCGCTGCCCCCCTTTTAATCGCCTGATGTTTTGTTTCCGCTCTTTCAGACTTTCCTGTGCCACTCGCTAAAACTGCTAGGTTTTCGCATCTAGCGCAGCGACCTTGTTTCCCCTATCAGAACACTCTTCTTTTTCTTTGTTCTTGCCCGCGCCAATTCGACGTCGTTTCTTCCTTCTCCAGACGTTTTTTTCGTGTCCATTCCGATAGATAGATAATTTCGCGCCCTTTCAGACGCTTTTTGTTGGTCAGATGTCTCTGAGGTTCCTTCCCCTCGTATGCCGGTCCCCCCCCCTTCCGTCCCCTCCCCCGGAACAAGCCGCCTTTCTGGAAATGAAGAGGCTGTTTCGGCCGGAATGGGATAGGCTTGCCATCCTGGAAGTTGTCCGCTGTCTTCCCCCCCTTTTCCCCCGCCGTTGAATAATTCCTCCCCCTCTCTCTCAGCACCGCTAGTCCACTTGAAAATCCGCCATTCTGCTTTTTTCCCCTCGGGACCTTTCTTAATGTTGTTTGGACCCCCTCTTCCCTCTCCGTCCTTTCTTTCTTTTTTCGTGACGACCTGCAGCTCTCCCTGATCCCTTACCGTCTTGTGAAACAAAAGGACTTTAGACCAGTTCGGCTTCCGACCTTTGTCCCCTTCTTCACCTCCCTTCCGCTTGGCCCTTCTGGAAAACGTCCTTCGTTAAGCGCATGAGCTTCCAAGCAGCGCTCCATGTAATCTCTTCCGTAGCTTCTGCTTCAAAAGATTTTGCTCTTCATCCTCCTTCTTTTTCCCGACGTCAGGTCTTCTCGCCGACCACTCCCCTGGACAGATCGTGATTTTAGGACACGGTTTGACTGCAGCAAGTATGAGTTCGTATATTATCGGGATAGTTGGGCTTCTTCGCCCTTCTTGTGACCCCCCGGCTCGACGTCCAGACGGCCCATACTAAGTCCCCTTTCTCTTTGATTTGTCTACAACTCCCTTTTTTAACCCTCCTCCCGTTTGTCGTGACATTGACCCTTCTTTCCCACCATTCGCGGAAGAACTGCGTGTTGAAGATTTTTGTTTTGGAGTTTTGTTGTCAATCCTTTTCCTTCTTCGGGTTTGACCCCTTTTTTTTTTATTTTCCTCCCACCGATTTTTATCGTCTCTTCACAATCTGATGAAAGTGAGCGTTTGGCCGGCCCCGGCTGACCTCAGTTCATCAGAGTGACAAAATTCCCCATCGCGGTCTAGGTGATAGGGGAACCCTTTTCTTCGCAGACTTTCCCTCTTTTCGCTGATCTTTTCCCTCTCAGTATTTTTCTTTTTTTTTTTTGACGATCCATTGACTGCTGGTTGACTCTGCAGCTGGGCCCAACGTCCGCTCCTTTTTCCCCTTAAAGATGGAATACACTGAGGCTTTCGCAGGGTCATCCTTGATGCGTCAGGGGCCCTCACGCTCCCTCCTTTTTCTTTTTTAATGATATACTCCTTTTTTTTTTTAGCTTCCCCCTGTTTTAGGCGGCCCTCGGTCCCCCACCTGTCTACATGCCTGGATTTTCGCTGGCCCCCAAAAAACACTAACACCAGGACATTTCTGAAAGAATGTCCAGAAGGGCGTTAAAGGTCCCTTCCCCAACGGTTTGCCCTTTTTTTTTTGTGTCTCCCTCCTCCCTTATCACCTTGGGCTATTGAGATGTGGAGTCGATGCTTGCCCCTGTTGAGCAGTTTGTAATGGGCGAGAAGCCACCTCAGATATGAAGATTCCTTTCCCCTCCTTTTTTTTTTAGGTTTACCACTCCTTACCTCCTCACGATCTTTCCTAAAGGTGGTGCCCCGACACCCGATTGGATACAGCGCCATTAGGAAGAGCCCCCTTTTATCAGCGAAATGACTCAACTGCCCTTTCTCTTCCCCTTACATTTTTCCGGCATGCCGCTTCTCTCCACTCTCCTTTTCCCAGTACTGGCCGGCCTGGGATTAAAGGACCTTCCTAAAGGTTCGCTGTACCCAGATGATCGGCCTTCCTTGTGGTTTCGCCACCTTTTCCTTGGCTTCGTCCTTTTTTTTTTTTGTGTTCCCTCGCCTCCCTTTGCGATCTGAAGACTTTCCCGAATTTCACGGCACGGCGGTCGAGCTACCACGTCCCTTCAGTTAGATTGATGCAGGGGTAATAGGGGGCTTTCATCATCCCAATCTGCTTAATATTCCCTTCTTCCCTCCCCCCCGACCCCAGCGGCTTTTGGTGATTTTTCAGCCGTATCATCTGCCGTGGGGGCCGCGACCGCCTGTCATGCCAGGAATCTGACCCTGGGGGATTTTGGGTTCTCTTCTTTCACTTTTCCCCCCCTTCCCTGCCGATTGACCCCCCCCCCCCAAACCGGCGTTGATGTCTCGCAACTCTCGAATTTCTTCTTTCTGTTTTTAGAGTTCTACATTCAGAATGGATTCGCCCTCGTCGCATTTCTTTTCTCTTCCCCAATCGTTTTTTCCTGGTCAACCCCCGCCCTGCTGCTGCGCCCTAGGCCCCTCCGGAGTTGTTACCGATTTACAGAGGGCCGAGCCCTCCCCCCCACCTCCTTTTTTTCGTGATACAACTTCCTTACTCCTGCTGGTTGGGGGGCTTCTCCTCTTTCGCCCCCAATCCGGGTCAAGGTCATGCCGTTCTGGAGAGCAAATTCAACCTCATATCGTAGTCATGCCCTCCTCTCTTAATCTCTTTTTTTTTTTTTTCCCTCTGCTCGGGCTGAGTTTTTCCTCTTCTTTTTTTCAGATTTTTTCTTTCCTCTTTCTTGCCTTTTCTGTGCTCTGGAAATGGTTTAGTGGCGAAAAATGTAAAGTAATGGGTCACAGTTTCCCCCTGCGTTGAACTATCTCTTTCCGTCGAAGAAGGGCTTTGACCCCTTCCCCCCTCCACCATTGGCGCCTCTCACTCCTGTTTTTCTTTTTGTGGAATCTTCTCGTTCTTCCTCTGGGCCTGATGTTGGACTTGTTCGTTTTTACCTCTCGGCAAACTGGGTAATCCCGAGATGGGTACCTCTTTTCTTTTTGGGTCATCCCTTCTGCCGGCCCCCCATTTTGTAGTCGTGGGGTTATCTCTGGTCTTCATTTTATAGCCCGAACGGACCGAACTACTTTTCGCTGCATTTCATTTCCCCCTTCTCACCTTTTGTTAACCTTCCCGTTGCAAGCCGCTTCTGATAGGAAATGAACAAAGGTTGGGCTTGCGCTCCTCATGGTCCTCCCCCCTTCCATTTTGCCTTCTGCCCGGGTTCGCGTGCAGCCATTCTTCATTTTGGACGCGAGCCCCTTTTTCAAGGGAAAGCCGGAAATTAGTCGTCCTTTTTTTTTTTTTTTTTTCTCTTTTTTTCTTTTCTACTCATTTTCTTTTCTGCCGATAACTTTTTTGCAGCACCGTTTTGGCCGAGTATAAGCACATGTCGAACGTGTTCCGACTCGCTTATGTTTTGCAGGTCCATCTTACCGCTTCCGGTATTGACGCGCCGAGCGAATTCGTTATAAGCCTCCTTCTTTTTTTTTTGACATTTTGATTTTTCCCCCTCTTTTTTTCTCCTATTCTCCCAAGAAACCTCTCGATGCCATATAGCTGGAGACGGCCTCTGGAAGAAAACATCGTTTTCCTTTCCCCTTTCCTGTCCGACTGTTTGCATTGTCCTCGCGAGTTAAGGATTGCCAAAAGCCCCCCCCCCTCCCTTCCCCCCCATTCCCCTTCTCCCCTCAGGTAAGACTCCGCTTTTGTTCTTTGGATCTTATTAGCGGTCGCGCCGATCCGAGCTCTTCTTTTCTCTTTCCTTTTTTTTCAATTCCGCTTTTTTACCACCCCCCCTTCTCCCCTTGGGATACGATCTTTCCTTGAACTGCAACCATCCGCTCGTTGCGAAGGCCTAGAGAGTCGGATACAGCCCCGTCGCACCGCTCTCTCTTTTTCTCGCTGTGTCCCCCCTTTTCTTTTCCTCGGCTACTTTTGTTTGTTAATTGGTAGAGGTAGGAGACTCTTTTTCAGAGAGCTGCCACGAGCAGACTGTTTTTGAGGATCTTTGCTACGATATCTCCGTCCTCTAGACCCTCTCCCGTTTGGTGTGGAGTAGTCGGATGCGCCCTTAATCCCACCACACTTTTTCTTTCCGCTTTTTCACATTTCCGCTCGGGTCTCCTCCCCTTCCGCTCTCACCACCAAGAACAAGTAGCCGGGATGAAATTTTTTTTCAAAGATTTTCCTCTGTAGGAAATTTCGCGCTTGCCTCCTTTTCCCCCTTCCCCCCTCCCACGTCGTACTCGAATGCGCCCTGAGCGATGGTGTGCCCCCCTTATGAACGGTCTCCCCAGCAACGCTTAAGGGGGTTTTTTCCGCGTTCCCCTTTCGACTCCGGCTTCGCTGTCTCACACGACTCTCTGGTTCTAGCCTAAGGTTATCCGCTAACCTACTCCCCCCCCACATAGGTCTTCGTCCCTTAGGGGGTGATTAGATGACGACCTTTTCAGTTGGGCTTCCAAAAGCATCCCTTCCGCCATTCGCCGTATCCATTCCAGCCGGAAAGTTATCTTCCATAAGTAGCGAGATTTTCTCGTCGCCCTTTACCTGATTCTTCCAGATACGCTTTAAAATACAAATAACACTTTACCAGGAATGTCGTGGTGTCCTCCTCCTCGACTCATTAGGCTGCGTGCCCAGTGACAGGGTCGGTCACTGTAACCTTTTTTCTTCACGCCCCCATCGCGCTCTTAGCTGGTTTCTTCCTTGTAGTAATGTTACAAACACGGTCTGCTCAAACCAAACCTCTCTCGGGTTCAACCTCCCCCTCTTCCTTTTGACGCACCCGTATAACCACGATTACTCCCCTTAATTCTCTCAACTGTTTTCATGGACTTAGAGGTACCCCTAAAGTCCTGCTTCCCCTTCCGTTTTAAGCCATTTTTTCCCCCCAATTCCTCGGGCCATGATGGGTTATCGCCAGGAGAAGGCAACAAGTCATGTCCTTACAGTGAGGGCTGCTTGTTTTCCGACCTTACTTGTTGAAACCCCCCATGTGGATTAGCTTGGAGTCAACCAGTGAAGCCGCCACGTTTTTTCGAACCCCCTTTCCCCGGTGTTTTTTACGACCGACCAGAGACTTAACCCCATAACAACCGACGCTCTCTTTCCAACCCTGAGTCCTCGGCGCGGTTGACAAACCACCCCTATGCTCCGGCAGCTTTTGACCACCCACCTTTGTCGTGTTCCCCCCGTGATTTCCCCCCCCCTCACCCCCACCCCCCGCACCCCCCGCGCCGTTCAACAAGAGCTTTACGACATAATTACCCACCAGATACCGGATGAGGATTAGTGAGAGGGGCTCATTGGTCCCCCCTTCCGATCGCCCCCCTCTAGTTCCCTCCTTACGTCATTTGGAGCCGGGTCCAAGCCCTCCCCCCTATTTGAGCCTACCCCCCCTGTTCCCCCCGTTTAGTCCTCCTGGATTTTTCAAAGACACCTCTCTTTTTGAAAGAAATCTTCTCTTCTTCCTTCCGCCCGCCGCCTTTCCCTCTAAGAGAAGTGGATGCGAGTACCGGCGCGAGATCGCCGCTGGATCTCTTGTTCCGTTTTTGGGTTCTCCACTCTCCTGGCTGCGCCCGGATTTTTTAGAAAGAGCGGGCCGATCCCCCAGACAGGCTTAGACTTTTGTGCGTCGCCTCTCTGTTTTTCGTTTTCAGTATCTTTGCAAAGCCGTTACCATTCTTGTCAGATAGAGCTGAAAGGTTTTTCCCCTTTCCTTGACCCCTCGTTTCCGGTCGATTTTTTTTCTTTCCCGCGCCCATGTCTCCTCCGTTTTTGTCGAGAGTTCGTGTCTTTTTCGTGTTCAACTTTTAAGTTTTTCCCCGATCCCCCTCGACTCCCCCTTTTTTTTTTTGTTTTTTCCTTCCCCGGCTTGTTTCCGGCCGTAAACGTCTCCCCCCTCCACGAAAACCTTCTGGTGACGCCGGGAGGCAAGGAATCGGTCTTTTTCATCCGCCAGTTTTTTTCCTGGCCGCTTTCTTTTTCCAGCCCGGACAATAATATTAGCCTCTCAAGTTAAAAGATCCTCTAGCCCCCACTCTGCTCCCCCCCTCTTCCATTCCTGGTGGTTTCCCCCTCCCCTAGGGACATTGCCCGGGGCTCCCAACTCTAGAAATCGACATTTGCTCGCTTGAAATTTTTCGTGTGTTTTTGAAACTTCCCCAACGCCTTTGATTTGGCTGTCGAACCTTGGAACCCTCCCTACCAATTCCATCCCCAAGCCCTTTGCCAAGACAATAATTCCTTTCCGTCCTTCTTCCCCCCAGTATTTTTTTCCCTGGGTTCCGGGTCCGCCGTCGTTTTTTTTCCTTCTTTCCGTTTTTCTGTCCCATTTCTATTTTTTATGCGGGATCCCTGGTCAGTTAAGGTTTGCCTGCCCTGATATTTTTCTTCCTTCCTTCGACGCCGTTTTTCTTTCTTTAAGGTCCCTCTATTCTTCACTCTCCTTATTCTAGATCTTTCGAGTGACGGCTCGACCTCTCGGTTCGACTCAGCCTTGCCAACTCCTTTTTTTCTTTTTCTTTTCGGCCCCCGACCTATCCCCCGTCTTTTGCTTGACATTGTTACCCCCTTCTCTTAACACTTTTTATTCCTGTCCTGCGTGTTGGATTTGGAGTATGTTTTTCCGGCCAACCATTTGTTCCTTTGTTTGTTGTTTGCCCTGGCTTGCCGCTCCCGTTGGGCCCCTTCCACGAGATTTTCTCACCCCTTCACTGACTTTTAGCGTTAGCTTCCCTGGCCGAAATTCTTGAGTGAAAAAGGCAAATTTTGCCTCCATCTGCGTATGGTCCTTTAGGTGAACCCGTTTTCCACCCTTCCCCACCCTTGCCTTTTTCCCTTCCT
>Ga0179593_1595726_pt1 | contig 11289 bp, 10 predicted proteins | sample CZODoug2_1_08_16_FD_185931 | JGI IMG/M metagenome (GOLD analysis project Ga0179593, IMG submission 185931) | Vadose zone soil fungal communities from Angelo Coast Range Reserve, California, USA - CZODoug2_1_08_16fungal (PacBio error correction) | ecosystem: Environmental > Terrestrial > Soil >... | reverse complement strand
TCAATCCTCTCCCCCCCTGAATTCTTCGCCCCCCAAATGAGCGGCGGATATCCAGACCTAAGCGAGGAGCACTCCGAAAGACCCCCCCCTCCAGGAAAGTCCCCCAGCTTTTCCTTCCTGATCGCCGAGCCTTTGGAGCGTGCCGCTAGGATGATGTTTGCATTCGCCTTCCTTTATAAGAGGTAAGGAAGACCGTTCGATTCCCAATGTTCTCCCTGATCCCTTTTTGAGACACCCAGCCCCCCCTTTCCGATCGAGATTCACGACGGCGAGTTTCCATCCCACCCACAACTCCGGCTTAGAGATGCCTTCTTTTTTCGCGCGACTTTTTTCCAAAAAAAAGGTTCGCTTCTTTTCGGAAAGCTGCTTCTCAGAAAGAATCTTTAGCCCTACGCTTTTTCTTGCGTGCGGGAAGGTCTTCACCCCTTACGACTTGCCTTAACTTTTTTCTCCCTTTAGACCCCCGACCCCTTTCTTTCCACACACCCGTTCTCGCACCTTCGGAGAAATATACCCGATTGGCTAAACACTTCCCAATCTGGAGTGAACCTTTTTTGACTTTTCCGAGGGCCCCTCCTCCCCCGATGATTTTCTTTTTTTTTCGCTGCTTCTGTGAGTTCTTCGGATCCTTACTAAAGATAAGATTTCCCCCCTAAGTTTTGGTTTTTCCCTTTTTCGGCCCCAACCTTGAATTCCTTTTTTTTTTGCGCTGCGTCGCATCTCCCTCGCAGGAATCGTTCTTCCCCCCCCAAAGACCTTCTTTTTTTTTTACCCACTTTTTTTCCTTTGACTCTCCTCTCGCCCTCTCCCCTACATACGCCGATCACCATTGGGCGTTGAAGAATTCCTAAGAATAAACGACTTTCTTTTCCCTGTCCAATGGTAGAGCCCCTTTTTTCTAAGTTCTTATACTATTTCTTGCCTTTCCTCCCCCTCTACTTTTTTCCGGATCCAATGAGTACCTTTTTCTCCCCTCTTTACCCCTTTTTTGTTTCCGCGCGACGCCGCTCTCTCGGTGGATTTCAAGCCTTTCCCTTATGTTTCCCTTCGTCTCACCCCCCACTTTCCTCCCCGGGGAAATTTCCCATTTTCAGGTTCATGCTCCCTCTACGAGATGCAGATCTTCGTTTTTTTTTTTTCCTGTCAGTCTTTCTTTAACTTCTCAAGAGTTCCTTCCCTTTCTGGAAACTCAAGTCCTCCCCTCGCAGCGCGACGATCTCCCCGCCGTTTCTTCACCTTCCGTGAATTGAAGTCCTTCTTCAGACTTCCTTGAGCCTCCCTTTCTGCTCTTTCTTTTTCGCTTCCCTCGTCGATCATCTTTCCTTCCCCCCAGTATTGCCCCTCGAGAGACTTCTTTTTATGTGTCCCAGACCCTTTCATTCGGAACGCCTTTTTTCGAGCAGGAACTCTCCTTGCGTTCCCTTTCATCAGGCAAGATTTCTGCGCCTAGATTCCCTGCCTATTATCACACGCTGCTTCCCAGGAATAAGAATACTCTCGTTGATCTCGCTAGCGTTATCGTTCTGCCGTTTTCCCCTTGACGCCGAAGTTTTTCCCCCTAATCCCCGTCGGTCGTCCTCCTGACTGTGGCCAGAAGTATACGAATCTTTTTTTCTTCTTTTGGCCAGCCCCTCCTTCAGTCTCGCAATCGGCGTTCTTTTTCTGCCACCCCCCGGTTTGTTGGACACGAACCCTCCCCTCAGCGACCTCCAATCTTTTATCGACGGCCCCCCCTGCTAGAGTCGGGCCTTCTTCCGATATTGTCGAGCAGGTGTTTCTTCTGTTTTCCATTTTGGTTTGCTTCTGCCTGCCTCAGAGGACTTCGCGCTCGACCCTTTTCGCGGACGTTCTTGCGGTCAAAGCACTCTTCCCATTCTGGGACCCTAAGTCTTCTACTTCACGGCACCCCTAAACCACCTAATAACCGACTCAGGAAAAGAAAAGCCGAAATTATCCAACATGCTTTCTCCAGACAGTGTTTCCAAAATGGAACAACCCTATAAGCTAGTAAGAAGGTTCCTTTTCCTGCCATCCCTCCTTTTTTAGTACCCCCCTTCCCTTCCTGGTTTTTTCTCAGACTCTTCCCTCCCCAAGGTGCCTTGAGAGTCACTCTTTTCTGGTGTGCTTCTCAACGCAGGAGGAAGGATCTTTTTTTTCTATATTTTTTTCCCCCAGACTTTCCCCCTATTCCCCCCCCTTTTCACGGTTCGCTCATGACGAACGCCGCGCCCCTCACCTCCAAGTGTTCGCATGGCTGTCCCCCCCCTAAAATTCCTTTCCTAATTCCCGAGAACTTTTTTATCGCGCGGACCCAACCCTCTGGCAGACCAGATATGGGAGACCCTCACCTTCCACCCCTGGAAGGTCCTTTCCGGGAAGCATTTCCGAACGAGTTTCCCCCACCTCATGTATAACGCTCGAACCCGAGTGTCCACCAGAGGGTTTTCTGTTTTAGATTTTTTTTCTGAGTAGTTTTCTCTCCCCCCCCTTTTTGGTGTTTTGAGAAGATCCTCTTACCCCCCACTCAGAGAAAAGGATAATGAGATTCCAGTTTTCTCAGCTGTCTATTTTTTGAACGAATTTCTCAGGGCCATCGGGGGTTGTGGCCCTTTTTAGTTCTTTTGATTTTTTTCCACACTCTTTGCAACCTTGTCCCGTCTGTTTTTTTCCTAATAGGCTTCACAAGTTTTTGTTTTTTTGGGAATTGTTCCGTCTTCGATACGATCTCCGTTACTTATAAAATGAAGCATTTCTCCCTCTGTGGGTCCCCACAAGATCTTGTCCTTTCGTCTCTTTTGGTTATCGTACATTTTCTTTTATGCCAGACCTCCCTAAGTTAAAGCCCTCCCCCCTTTAGGATTTCTTATCTCCTTACCGCACCTCCGGCCCCTTGCGTCAGAACCTGGTCTTAGTTTCTCTCTCACAGGTGGACTCCCTCTTCCCCCTTTTATGATATCCTTCTTTTTCATTTTTTTAGTCGCCCATTTGGTTACTACGTGAACCTAGTCAGGAGTTCTCCCTCATCGCCGAGCTGTCTTCTCTGAGGTTTTCCGGGCCCTCAATGCCTCCCTTCTCCCAGAAGCGGTTTTTCCCCTAGTGGTCTTCATTAAGTAGGACTCGTGCAGTTCCTGCTTTTTTTTTCCTCGATGAATCTCGAAGGAAGATTTGTTTTTTTCCGGTAAAAGACATGAGTGGATTTGGAGAAATCCCTTAAAGTTTCCCTTCGAGCGAGTTACCGTTATCTTTCTACAGACAAAACTTCTTTTACAAATCCCCCCCCCAGTCTATTCTAAGGTTTTTTTTTCCTGGAGCCTTCTCCCCCAACTGCGCTTTCTGCGCCCCTTTTAGATGGGCTTTCTTTCCACACGGATCTCCTCCCCCGACCCCTCTGTTTCGCTCCCGGCGCCTGGAGCTGGTTTAAACCTTCAATTTCAAAAATGATTTTCCTTTTTTCACCTTATTGTCAGGTTTTTTTCCTCACGCTTATGTCCGTCGTTCTGAGAAAGTTCGGCTTTTTATTACAGATGTCCTATCGGTTTTTTCTTTTTTTTGGAAGATCCCGTAGTATTCGGTTCTTGGTATGGCTTTCTTTCCGAAAGCGGACCCCCTTGTTTTTGCATTCTTGACTTTTTCCCATAGCTCCCCTCCCTTTTTTCCTGCTAAGGTTGAGTTAGAATTCTGTTTTTATGTCCCCTACCAATACAGATTGCATCTCCGAGACCCTTCAAGATCCCTTGCCTTTCCTTTAAGTCATTCTGTTTTACCTTGCTAGGCATTTTTCCTTGTTGCCTAGGATTCGTCGCCGCTTTTTCCCGCTTCAGAACTTCGCCTAGCTAGCGCTGTTACTTGGCCCCTCGGGAGTAGGTTCATGTTCGTAGTTCCTCTTCCAAAATTCTCTGTCCCTCCACTTTTCGACAGCTCTTCATCTCGCGAGAGTACTACCTGTCCACACGGTAGTCTTCTTTCAAAAGTTCTTTTCCGAAGACGTTTTAGTTTCTCGTGGCAGTGCCTCTGGGTAAGTATTTTTTTTTTCCTTGTTGACCCTTCTCTCGTAAGGCTTTCCCTTCCGCGGTAGTTCGGAGTTGGGCCTCTCATGGTGTGATCTTTCGACGGGTCTTTTTCGCCATGCCGCCGTTCTCGATTTTCCGGACGCCCCTTACCCTTCTCCCGCTTTTCGTCGGACCATGGGCCCCTTCCCTCTAGAGACATCGCTTCTTTTGTTCTTGATCCCCCCTCTTGTGGTGATAGCGGTCTTCTTTCGACTTCAGAGTTTCTCGGTCTTCCCAACCACCTTCTCTTGTAGAGGCTCGCTTTTCCCCTTCCGACCGATTTGAAGGAACTCCTTTCGCGATACGTTTTACACACCGTCCCTTCTTCCTTTTTGTTCCCGAATGCAACAAGGTCAGATTTGACTCTTTCCTTCGCGTTTTTTCCTTTCTCCAGGCAGTACCCTCACAGACTTCCCCCGATTTCCTCCCGCCGCCTCGTCTGAACTCTAAAAGCGAACCGACCTTTTGAACATTCCTCTTTAGAGTAGTTTTCTTTTTCTGGAGTTTTTTCTCGATTTTTTTTTGTTTCTTTCTCGGTCGAAATTTCCAGTAGAGAACCCCTCTCACCACGAGAAATGAGTGATGAAAGTTTCCTAAGTTTCCTAATACTCTGGAACTCCCTTTTTTGCTGAGAGCCCAGCTTCGAGATCTTCGGAATTCTCCTCACGTCCTGAAAAAAGGTGTTGTGAAACCCCTTTTCAGTTTAGAGTCCTCTTGAATTCTCGACTCTTTTGGTGATGAACCTTATTCTCCCCCAATACAGATCGAGCCAAGGAACCGGAAGTTTGACTCAGTGTCCCTCTTTTCCCCTCTTTGCACCCCTCTTGACTTGGGTCGTCCTTCTTCGAAAGGAAGCCCAAATTCGTCCTCCTTTTCACCATCTAGTCACTCTCCCTCTCAGGCTGCATCAGGGATGTTTCTCCTTACTGCGGTCAGCAGGTGCTTTATCTTCGTATGTCTTCTTGTGATTATTTTGTATAGCTCATGTGAGGAGCCCCCTTTTTTTTTTGACCCCTCGTTTCCCTCTCCTCGTCGTCTTTTCCCTCTCCCCCCACGAATGTCAACTTTTCCCTTTCGTTACAGGGACACGGAGAGCCCGAATCCTCCATCAATTTGTTCCTTTTCCGACGGGTCTCCGGGGAAGCGGACGCTTGAATGGAGGAGGAGGCAAACGACGATCCGTCCTGACGTTGATTGCGTTCCCCCCTTTTCAACTTTTCTTCTTTAGCCTTTGAGATTCCCTATTTCTCTGCTCATCCCCTTTTCTCTAACTGTTTCGTCCTATTGTAACGAAGCCTCCCTCGAATCTTTTGTGTAGGTCCAGTTTCTTTCTCCCGAGAGTAGAGTTCTTCCTCGATTTCGACTGGATCCCGAGGAGTGATGAAATTCCCCAACTCCGTCCTTCCCTTCACCCGTCTTTTTTTTCCTCCCCCCTTCTTTTCCTCTTTTTACACGAATTTTTTCCCTCCCTAGTTATCTCTCTATTTTCTCCTTCTGTGCTAGTCCCTAGGAGCTGGTAAAAGATTATCTCCCCGCAGCGCCCTTCTTTCCTAGCCAGAGTTCTTGAGTTCCCCCCCGCCGGCGTATCCCGGCCCCATCGGCTAGCGACCTGCCTTTTCCTTGCTTATAGAACTTCTCATTTTCCCTCCAATTTCTCTTTTGCCATTCTTGTCGGTGTCTCCCCTCGAGCCCAGCATTTTTTACTAAGGTCCCGCCTGCCTGCTCAGCTCGACGTCGATTCTTTTTTCCCCCTATAGAGTCGTTGGATAACTCCTTTTTTGTAGTCTTCCTTCATCCACGTTTTTTGGGACGGATCGTCGTGGCAGCCTCGATTGCGGCGGACCCTTAACATCCCCCCCCCTCTCTTAACCACCTTCTGATTTTCCTCAACCTCTTTTTCCCGGCGATTGCCATTCCCCCCTATAGGGGTGGGTCCCCTCAGTTCCTAGGACCCCCCGGAATGGTCCTTTCCGTGGCTTTTCACCTCCTCATGCCCCTTTCCCCACTGAGCCGAAGCACTTTTCTCCCGCCCCCTTCCCCTCCCAAGAGAAGATCGCCTCTTTCTTTGCTCCCGTGCCGCTCTCCCTTTCCCTCCCCCGTGTTTTTTGACGTTTTCTTATAATCTCTTCCCTCAAATCGTGAGTCTTCTTCTCACGTAATTCTCAGCCCTTCCCCCCCAAAGCATTGGTCGCCCTTCGATCTCAAATTTACTAGACCCACCTACTTCCTCTCCTTTTCTTCCTGAAGGGCTCGTCCCCCCCTTAATGGGCAACACTTTCCGTTTTCCTCGCGAGTTCCCTTTATTCAGGAAAGTCCCTCAAGTTTCTTCCCTCGTATCCCGCGTTTTTTACATTCAGTCCTCTTTCAATGGGGATTCGGTTGCCTGCGACCCGGAGTCTTCTACCCACTTCCCAAACACTTTTTTTTTTTTTTCCCGATTCTCCCTCCTCCAGTGTGCTGCACCCCCTTTACTCGGACTGTGCAAAAACGTGGGAATTCCTTTTCTCTTATTTTACGTTTTCAGACGAGGCTTTTTTCTCTCGCCGCCTTGTAGGGTTTCTTGGCTGTTCTTTTCCCCCGCGACGACGCCGTCCCTCCAACCTGGGAAACGTGTTGCTTTCACCCTTGAATTTTCTCCTGTTTTTCCCCCAGCGCCTCCCCCCTTTTCTGCATCGGTCGCCATCCCAACGCGAGCCGTTACCCCCCCCCTTTGTTGTGGAAATCCTCGCCCTTACTTCCTAAGTATTTCCTTTCCTCCGAAGATCACCCCACTCGTGTCCGTTCTGAGACGACGCTAAACGCCCCCTCCCACTCGTCCTTTTCCAAGTGGTTCACCCTTGGGTTTTCTATCCTTATCTGGAGATCGTCGATCCCCGAGGGATCCTTTTTCGGAAACTCTCTTTTTTTCCGGAGAATTCTCCATCCAGGTCACCCTTTCCGCGCGACTTTCATCGTTGGATTTTTCACCGGATCGCTTCCCCCTCTCGTCTGCCACGTTCCCAGGCCTCCCCCTTTCACCTCCCCAACGGTTGTACCATTGTACAAACTTGGCATCCCTAGTTCCTTTTAGCTCGCGTGGCGTCCCCCGGGCGAAGGAACTCCTCCGACTTCGTTTTCCCCCCTCCTTCCCAAAAATCAAGCCTTCTCCCCCCCCCAGCGTTCTCTCTTTTCGTCCCTTTCTTCACGGCTTTCCTTCCTCCAGCAAGGCGACCCTACGAGCAGCTTCCCGTTCCCCCTTTTAGTAGATAAAAGAGCACGGCGCTGCTTTTCCCCTTCCTTCTTGACTGGGCGTCCCAGAAGGAACGGATCCCCCGCCCTCAAACCGTGTCGCGACCGATGGCGCCCCTTTGAATCTTAAAGACGGATTCTCCGGTAATTCCTCTTAGACGCAACCCCAATTTTGGACCTTTTCCCTTCCCGTCGCATTTCCCCTCTCGTTCATCGCTTCAGAATCACGGGAGCACTTCCCCGCCCTCAAAGTTCGCGTAGAGATTTTCTTTTCTCTTCCCCCCGCTTCTCGCGATTTCTACTCGTGGCGCCGGCGTCTCGGGTTATTTGTAGAAACTTTCATGGCCCTCCCCGTACCTCAGTTTGCACCAACCCCGCCCTTTTGGGGGATTCGCTGCCTCAAGCTCTTTGCATAATTTCGTGCGCTAAGGCCATTTTCTCTCCTTTTGAGCCCCATGACAACTCAAATAGAGGATACACTCCTGTCTACCTGAGACCCCTAAGGAAACTTTTTTTGTCCCTCCCCACGAAGTCTCGTCAAGGTCCCCCCAACAACCTTTTCCCACTCCTTTTTCCCCCGTGAATCCCTCCGGAAACTCCTCAACCCTATATCGTTCCTTTCACCTTTTGTACTACCACGTCACCCCCGATCGTTTAGCCATTCACCTCTCAGAAACCCTCCAAGGTCCCTGAGAGTTCTCCTACCTCCTCTGCGACTTGCGATTCCCTTCCTGAGACGCCGGGTTAGGTTGGCTTCTCCTTAGGAGGGTTTTACTCTGAGATAAGCGATCCCCCTCTTTCGGTCGAGCAGTTTCTCCCCCACACCTTCCTTCCCTACAAGCTGTGCAAGCATTTCCGAAACACCTCAACTTGATTTTCCCTCCAGAACTCCCGGGCCTATTTTTTTCTTCCCTGCCCCCTCCCGACTTTTCTGCTTTTCTTTTCGACCTCCGATTCGTAAACCGGCTTTTTTTGGTCGTTGATTTCCTCAATGGGAAAGGTTTTTCCGCGGTATTTTGCCGCCTTCTTTTCCCGACGTTCCGATGGCTTTTTCCTGGGTAGCCTGTCCTGTCTGATTTGGGAATTTATCCTCTACCCCCCAGTGTGGTTGTATACGAGACTCCCTCCGCAGAACCGTGCCTGGGCTACCAGTGTCCCTCGCTTCCCCGTTTTTCTGCCACCAGTTCCCCAGAGTCTCGTCAGGACCTGGCATGGGTTACTTCACGTTTTCCCCCGAGGTGCAAAACGTTTTGTTTACTCGGTTTCCTTCAGGGCTCTCCTTTTTCTTGCCGGTGGGCATGTACGAGGACCAGTTTCCCGATTTTTAGCCCATGAAGCCCCCCCCCCCCTTTAGGGTTTTTTACCCACTCTTCCCACCGTGTCGTGTCCCCCCTAGGCACCTGCGTGGTCTTCCTCCTATGTCTGTACAGCCGCCAGGACCCTCGAAGTTCTCGTCGTTCTCCCTCCCCGAAGTCCTTTAGCCAACGTTCCCCCCGTCGTCCCCCTATCGGTGGACTAGCAAGATGGTTTTGTAGTTTTTCGAGTCCTCTTAGTGGAGTCCCCATGCCACGACCGCTCCCCCCCTCGTCGGCGTTGCCGAAATCCTTTACTCCTCTCCAGTCTGTATAGAGGATGGCGTACAGGGTCCCCCCTTGGGCGCGTAGGAAGAAGAGTTTTTCACGTTTCGTTGCGATCTTTTATTCCGTTCGTCGGGAGTGTTTTGTGATTCCCTCTTTCCCCTTATTCCTCTTCTGACGCTTTTGCTGGGACTAGCCCATTTTTTGAGTGTACTTTTCTTTTCGTTGAGAATTTCTTCCCCCCCCCCTTTCCCCTCTTCAGTTTCGAGTCCTTCTCTGATGCTTCTCCCCCAAGTAGATGTTCACCGCATCCCCTCCCGAAGGACAGATCCCTCGATTTTTGTCTTGGATTCCCCCAAGCGCTTTGCTGTTCTTTCCCGTATGTCTGGGGACGTTTTCCCCCCCGCTTCTTTTCAAACTCCCCGATTTTCTCCGGCGCGTTACCCTCGATGAAGTACAGTTCCCCATAGCTCCTTTAGTCTTTTGAGAGTTTCTGCGCAACGGAGTGTGTTTTCTCGCCTGACGGAGAATTTCCTTTTGTTATAGCCTTCCTTATCCCTTCCTTCCTATGACGCGGATTGAGGAGAAACTTCTCCGCACGTAGGCCGGCGTTGTGTTAGGATGTCCCTCCTTTCCTCCTCGCATCACTTCAGATGAACTCGCCGCCCTTGAGAGGTAATGTCCCATTGTTCTAATCCTTTGGCCTGACGTTAGTATTGGCCCTCCTATGCCATTTCGAGTCCATGATCCTCTTTCTTGATTCATATCCTAGGAACGAAGTTATTCGTTGTCTGCCGGAGGTCTTTTTCTGCCGGCCTTCCTTTCCACTTCAGCGTACTTCCCTCGAGTTGAAGCACTGTTTTTTTTGTACTCTCGTCTCGATTTGTCCGTCGGGTTTTTCCTTCGTGCTATTTTTGAGTAGCTACCCTTCTCTAGACACGAGGATGATTCTGCTTTAGATTTCTTCTCTACACTGAAAAACTTTTTCTTTCACCCGTTGGAATCCCCTGACTTTTTTTTTTTTGTGCCGTGGGCATACTCTTTATGTGGAATGCCCGACTTTCCCTAACTTCTCGCGCCCCCAGGTTGACTAGTTTCCCACCATTCTCTCCTCAGTTGATACTTTCACCCCTCGTAGAGGTTATGAACCCCCAGTCCTCGGTTCTGAGCTCTCGAGCTATAGTCTCCTTGATCGCTGGCCGACCCTTTACCTTTTATCGCTCTGTCGTTGAGCTTTTCCCCTGACCGCCCCTTTTGAGTTTAGTACTTCTCCCTGAGGAGTAGTCGAGGGATTTCCCCCCCTGCGGCGGTGTATCTCTTATGATGGCGAACGACGTTCCCCCGCTAAGGTTCCCCCCTCCGCGCTTCTTCCCGCTTTTTTTTTCAACCCGTCCGGCTCGGATTTTCTTTCCCCTCGCGTGGTGAGGAAGAGCCTTTGCCACTCCTTCTCCCACCGTGCTTCCCCTCCTTTTTTTTCCGCCTGTGAACCCTCTGGACTTCCCACGTTTCTTCAGTCTTTTTTTCCCTCCCCCTAGTATTCTTCTCATGTCGCTCTCGCGCCGGGTGTTTGTGACCACGTTTTGAATTGACGCCGTTTCCCACCTCCCCTCCTCCCCATTGAGGCTTTTCTCTTTTCCGACTTCTCTCCGAATCGATTTTCCCGGATCTTTCTTTTTTTCAGCTTCCGGAAGATCACTTTCTCGCGAAAACCTTTATTTTTTTTGCAATTTGAATTCAGGGCTGTCGAGCTTAGTTTTTTTTTATCCTCCCGTAGGGTTGTTGTCTTCAGTCGTGGGGTCCCTTCAAAGGTGACGGTCAAATTTTTTTCTCTGTGAGAGGGAGTCATAGACCTCCGCTTTGCCAATAGTTTGGTTTTCACCCCTCTTGCGAAGTTTCACCTCTCTTTTAGAGGAAAGAGAAACTTTTCCTTTGGCGTGGCGTTAGTCCGTTTCCCTGGCTCCCCCCTGCTCTGTTTCACGTTTTCTTTGGCTCTCCGTCAGCATTTGTTTTCATTCACATGCCGGGCATTTCTTTTTTCGTATGTCCCTGTCCTGCAGATTTCCCCTGTCTACCTTCCACGTTTCTTGCTCCCCCCATGAAAGGGCCCTCCGGGGTTCCTCCTTTTCCGTTCCGGCTTGGACATGTCTCTTGATTCCCCCCCCAATGCCTTTTTCCCCTTCCCCTGTTCTATTCGCCTTTTTGAGCGACTTTGAATCGTCAGCTTCTTCCTCCCCTGCATTCGGGTATTTTTTTTTCCTTTTCTTCTGATATCCTTAAGGATTCCCCTCTTCTCTTTGTGCCTTTTTTCTTTTTTTCATGTCTTGCGAGCGTCAGTTAGAGAGCCGTGCTTTTCCTCCACTGTTGCCAGTTCCCTTCTTAAAAAAACTCAGCCCTTCTACGCAACCTCTGGTCTTTTTTGGGCCGTGCTTCTTGCC
>Ga0179593_1386818_pt1 | contig 11289 bp, 19 predicted proteins | sample CZODoug2_1_08_16_FD_185931 | JGI IMG/M metagenome (GOLD analysis project Ga0179593, IMG submission 185931) | Vadose zone soil fungal communities from Angelo Coast Range Reserve, California, USA - CZODoug2_1_08_16fungal (PacBio error correction) | ecosystem: Environmental > Terrestrial > Soil >... | reverse complement strand
TCTTTATACCCCCCGCCCGTTTGTCCAAACCTCGCCGTGAGACCTGCTTAGCAAGAGTTCAAAAACTTTTTTTCCTCTGCATAGTTGACGGTCAGTTCCATTTTAGTCCCCTTTTCCCCGCCTTCTTGTCCCCTGTTCTGGTTTAGGCAGTGTTCTCAAATAACTTTTTTCTTCCGGTTTTTATTCTCCCTCCACCGCATAATATTGGTCTTTGAACTGTTAATACGACGCCACCCTTCATTGGGTATTTTCCACCACTCAATTGGGCCCCGTTTCCTTCGCTATCCATGGTTCGTTGGGGAATGCCTCTCTGACCTGGCTCCAATCTCGTTCCATTTTTTTTCTCCCCCCAATTGGGCCTGGCTACTTCCCTTTTCCCCCTTAATTTTTTCTCGTTCCCCCCTACCCAAGACACCTCATGTTTTTCCCCCCCTGCCTAGAGTCCTTCTTTAGTTTTGTAGTGTTCTGTTGAAAGATAATTAACTTTTTAAGAGTTCCTGACTCCTGTGTTTGTTTCGGCTTTTCTTTTCATTTCTGAAGTCTTTTTACCCTGCACGCAAGGTTGTAAGTGTGCAATGCCAGGCGTTTGTCACGTTCAGGGGAACAAGTACCCCCCCCAGTCTCCTGGATTGTCTAGTTGGTGACTGGAGCTAAAGGCAGACGCTGGGCCTTTTTGGCCTCGGACTTCCCCACTTTTTTCTGGGGGTTCCCATACCTGAGCTCTGCCGCTTAAGTCTTTCTAACCATCTGACGACCTGCGCGTTTCTCGTTGCGAATCCGTAGAGCCGTTTTCGTTATTTCATTCCCTTTTCTGAGAATGGTTTCCCCCCTGATTGCTCGTCCCCCCCCTGCCCCGTTCCCCCTCAGCCCGGCCCCCTTGTACGACACACACCAGTTTTTTCCTCCGTAATCAGTTGCCCTGGCCTCGCACGCGGACATCTTTTCTTTTTGTCCGTCAGTTTTTTTCAGGCCCTATTGATGCAGACTCCTTCTGGATTTGTCTTGTCCCGTCTTTTTGCCCCTGTGTTTTTGTCTCCCGGACCTTCTGTTTTTACCAACAACGCTCTCGCCCTTGTGATTACCTTTACAATCATACTCCTGGTGGTTTCCCTTCCTTTCTCCTCCTTTTTTTTAGTTTGACCACTTGACTCCCCCCCTCCGGTCATAGGCGCTACTTTTGAAGGCGTGTTTACTGTCTCTCCTTTCGTGCGGGACTTTCCGTTGGGAGAACCCCTTCTTTGTCCCAAATCATCCTCCTCCACGGGCGTGCGTGTCTTCGGTTAGGTTTGCGTTTTTTATCTCAGCTCAGAAGATTGCGAGCCCCCCTCATTTGCTCTTTCGGGGTCATTCCCCTCTGTCCCAGCATTGGTTTGTACTGCTTTTCCCAAACCTCGAAAACCCGGAATTCTATCTACGAATATCGTTTTTTAAAGTGTCTTTTTTTCCCATACCCACATGGGTATTTATGTTCTTTATCGGAGAAGAAATTCCCCTGTCCCGGATGGTTCAGACGCTTTTTGCGTTGTGGTTTAGGTGTAGGATTTCCCATCCCCTCGTTGCTTCCTCAGTTTCATACATTCAGGTTTTTTCAGTCTTTAAGTATTTACCCCCCCCCTGTCACCCCCAGGCTCCAAATTTATGACTTCGTTTCATCTTCCCCCCCCATACCGGTCTTTCCCAATTTCATAGGTCTTTGATCCCCCCCAAGTATTTCAAACCCCGTTGCCGTCCTCTTTTGCCTGGGCCATCTTGTATCCAACTTCTTTTTTCACACCACTCCCTTTTCCCTTTTGTTTTTTTTGCTGCTCTTCCCCTGCTTCAAAGAGATGTTCCTCCCCGCCTTTCTCTTGGATTGTAGTCCCCCCTTTCCCTCGAAAAAACCCCCCCTTTCCCCTTCCTCGACAAAAAACCACGAAGGGGGTTGGCCCGGGTTTTTCGAATCTCCCCCATGTGACCAAGAAGCCTCTTCCTGGTTCTTTTTCCACTCCCAATGGGTTTTTTTCCCATCCCATCACGCCTATTATTTCTTCTGTCTTCCAGGATAATGCATTTTTTTACTTCGGCTTGCTGCCACCAAAGACCCGCCCGTCTTCCGCAACCTGACACATCCCTCACTCCCATAGATTTCTCCACTCACTCACCCTTGACTTGGTTCAAATCCAAGATTTTGGGGCGAGAAGGTTTCGTTTGCACCCTCAGCACGACTCTCTATTTCTTCCTACTCCTTGTTTTTTTTTCTTTTGATCTCTTCGCTTTTGGCCGACACATTTCCTTCCCCCCAAATTTTCTTTTTACTTTTCCCTAACATGTTCTTGCCTTTGCAGTTTGACGAAAGCTGATGTTTGGCTCTTCTTTTTCCTGTTGTTGTAGAAGAGGCTATTTCCCCCTGTTGTTGATCCCCCTAATCAGTCACCCCCTCCCTTCCCCCTTTTGCTTCAAGACTATCCAATTACTCTGGCTTGCTTTTCACCACAACCCCCTTTTAACTGCCTGTTCTTTAATCAAGTCCCTCGTTGTCTTCTTTCGTTGCCTTAAAATTTGGAGCCCTGCCTCTGGTTGTCTGCTCCCTGTCCCTTTTGATGTTCCTCTTTTCCCCCCTCGCGACCATCTAGAATGCTTGTCCGCCCCTTTTTTTTTGACACCGCCATGTTAAGAGCACAGTCCCCAACATCCCTTCCCCCCCCCCTTTCCTTCCCCCCCCCCTCTTGTTCTCAGTCCATAACCCCCCACAGATTCCCCTCACCGATTCTGTGAGTTTGGACCTCATTGGAGAGACCACCCCTCTGGCTATGCCACCTTTTCTTCTGTGTGTCCGATTCTCCGGGAATTTCTCCCCACTTTGCTCGGGTGAAGGTTCTTCAATCATCCCATTGCCTAAGCGCTTTCACTTTGGCAAGCACCCCCCCCCCCCCTCCCCTTTCGTGCCCCAATCTTGAACTACCCCCTCAAAGAAGAGTCCTGAGGCGCAATTCTTCCGTCCTTGTCTGCTCTAACACATAAACCCCCACCTACCCATTTTACTTCTCTACTCTCTGCTTTCCTATATCCCTGCATGTCTGTTTCGAGTTTGGTTTTGACTCCCTTACCCCCGGATGTGGTGCTCGACTGTGCCCCCCCCCCCCCCAAAGTCGCAGTCGGGTCTACCCCTGCCCATTTTGGTCCGCGCTCAGTCTCCAAAAATGTCACAGCCCGGCTAAGGAAATCCCCTTGCTTTTTTGCTGATTTTTTGCCCCAGTTTTACTGTTTTTAACACACATTAAATTTAAACCTCACTCTCCCTTGATTCTTTTTTTTTCATTTCCACGTTTCCCCCACACTGTCCTACTTTTGTTACGGACGGGATGCCCCACTTGCCCGAAACAATCGCGAGACACCGATATTTAAGATGCCCTCCCTGTTCTTAATTATTGTCAGGAGTCTCCCCTCCTGCTGATGGTTTTTTTTTTTAAACTCTTTTGAAGCCTACCCACCCACCGAAAAATTCCCCTTAAAGATCTCCCCCCCCCCTTCCCTCCGCTGTTTCCACTTTGCCCTGTACCGTCTACCTATACCTTCGTCGCGTGCCTGACATTACCCCACTGCTTCTCTGCCCCCCCTTGATTTTGTTGCGGTACAAAGCAGTTCCTTCGTTTGTTCCCTTTGACAACACTCGTTTTTGACCCAATTCTCAGAACGCCTTCCTCCCCGAAAAAGGCTTTCTTACTTTCCTCCCCGACGAACCTTCTCCCCATGCAGCCCGACACTCTTTTTTATTCACATGAGGAAATCGTTGCGCCTCTTGTGGCAACCCCTCCCCCTTATGCCTCCGAACCCCCAAAGAACCGTCAACTCCCTTTCCCCTTTTGGTGAGAATCACCCCCCCTCGACCCCATTTCCCCGCCCTCATGTGAATCCGAAATTACCACCCACAACCCGCTGACCCCCTTCCACCTCTGTGAGTACTTCATCCTTTAAGTGACCCGCCAGTATTCCTCCCCCCCCCTTGCCTTCCCTTCGGTTGTACCCCCCTTCCATTTTACACTTTTTAACCCCCCCATAAATTAGTCCCCCCTTTCTCTTCACCTTAAAATCGTTTTCTTTCCTTGCTGTGACTCCTCATTTAAGGTCCCCGGTTTTTTCATCCCCCCCCCCATTTTCCACCCCCCATTGGGAGCAACCACTGTGACCATTCGTTCTCCCCAATTTCTCCCTTTCTCTCCGACCTTGTTCCCCCCCCCGTTGCACTGCTATATCCTCATTTTACGTTTTCCCTTAATTTTGACTCCTCAGCATGGTTTTTTCTGGTCAGTTCCCAACCGTTCCCCAACATGCCCACTCCTTATGAGTTGTAGGCCGCGACTCAACCCCATGCTGGCACTCCGGAATCCCATTGCTCCACCCCCAGTTCCGCCACCGTTTTCCCAATATTTCCCCGGTTTAAGAAATTTTTCTCCGGCGTCGCCGCGTCCATTCCTCCCACTACTGCATTACCCGCAGTTTTTCTTCGACTGTTTAAGCATGGCGCCGCGTTTGGAAAGCGACATCTGCTTCTCTTAATCTCCCCCCCCTTTCCCTCCTTTTCCTCCCTTCCTCCTTGTTTATGTTTTTTCTATAGATGCCTCGACAATATTCCTCGCGTGCCCCAACTTTTCGTAGCCTTCTTGCCCGAAACCAACTTTTTGTGTAAGTCGCCTTAGGTGCGGACTTTCGGAAGAGGAGCTCATTTTTTTGGTGTCAAGGTCCGTGTGTTCCGATTTTCTCCAGGGAGTTTCGGACGGTTGGGACGCACCATAAATCTTTTCCGGCTTTCCTCGTGTTTTATTTCCCCTTCCACGCTCTTTTCATTTGTTTTGCCCTTTTGTCCCTTCCAAGAAGAAACCCCCAGGGAATTTCCTCGACCCCTGTCTGGCGGGGCAACGTATCCTCCCTTTGTTGTTGTTTTAGGTCGCGTCCACCTTTTCCACCTTCCTCTTTCCCCCCTTTTTTCCTCAACTTTTGGTCCCTTCTTCCTCCCACTGCCGTGAAAGTTTAGAGGCCCGCCGAAATCCCACTGGCTCTTTCATTGCCCTAGCCCAAACCTTTTCCTCGTGTCGTTTTTGTTCCCCACCCTTTTGACCAGAGGCATTTTTTTTCCCCCGCCTCTAGAAGAAGGGGTTCCTACGTTATTTTTTTTTCGTTCCTCACGTATTCATGAGTGACCAGATTTTTCAGTTTCAGAATGCTTTTTTTCAACCTTTCCCTTCTCCCCAGTCGGTTTAATGCTTGTTAGAGTGGGTTTGTGTAAACCAAGATTTTTTCGACTTTATGTTAGCTAATTTTAGTTTGGCATATCCTGCCCCCCCCCCTTTCTTTGGTTCCCCTCCCCATGCGTCCGAGAGCATTTCTTTGAGACACGATTCCCGCCTTCCTATGTTCGTCTGGGTCGACGTACTCGCGCCGTTTGACGTCTTTCTCCTTCGTTTTCATTTTACCTGAGTTCCTTCCCCTTCCCCTGCCCCTCTCGTTTCCCACCAAATCTTCCGCACCCCCCCCACCATTTCCCTTGTTCTCTCGTCCCTTCCCTTTTAAGGTTGTCGCACGCTTCTTCCCTATGTCGTCCTTTTGTCCGGTCCACTATTGACGTGAGCGTACGTATTTGATCGTCTTTTGAAACGCTCTTTCTTTTTTTGTCGCTTTCAAGTTCGTTTAAAGACCTCTCTCTCTTTCGAGTCAATGTCCAATACTATTAGGCATTATTCCCTCTCCTCTCTGGTTTTTTTTATCTCTCGATTTTTGTTATTTCCTTGGCCCTTCCAGCAGGAACCGGTGCGACTTTCCTTCTTTTAATGATAAAGGTCCTTGCGGTTCCTTTATTTTGTCTCCCCCCTTATTTTGTACACACTTTACTCTCCGCACGGGTTTGACGAGAGCCCTGAGGTATTTTTTTCTCTGACTAGACCCTTCGTTAGCACCGGTCTGACGTAGGGCTCCATTCGATACGCTTTGGGTTCGTTCTCTTCCCACCACCTCGTTGACCCGACTGCCATTTTTTCTCTTCCTTCCTGCACTTCGGGAAATTTTTTCGCTTTCCCCCTGTTGATTTTGTTTTTCTTGTTTATCTTCCTTTTTCCTTTGCATTGCTCCCCGATTGCACGCTCTTTGCTTTGGTGTTTGCGGGTTATGATGGTCACCTTTTCATCGACATTGGGTTGATGTGCGAGTGCTACTCTTGGATTCGTCTTCAGTCTTTGTTGCTCACCGTAAGCTTCTCCACATTTCTGACCTGCGAACACCCATTACAGGCTTATAAATCCCCCTTTCTGTTTCTTTTTCCCCCAGGATTTCCCCCCCTCGGGAATGAGAGTTTTCTGGCATCTTTGTTATGACACACTTTCTGATACCACCTTGACGTCCTTTTTTCGGCTTTTTTGGTTCTCTTCCCCCCTGCTTCCCCCCCTCTCCTGTATCCAATCTTTTCCGATCTGTCGATCCAGGGAAATCCCTCCACCCCCTTTTTTTTGCACCCAACCGATTCTCTTCTCCACCTTTCCCATCAAGAAGAATACCTCCCCTTGACTGATTTCTCCTCATTCCCCCGTTGTTTTTCCAACCCCACTCCCTCTCTTATTTCCCTTCTTCAAGTGCGTCCTTGCTTGTTTCCGATTTCGGTTTACCCCAACCCCTCCTCTTCGAGGCTTTTCCCCCCCCCCCAGTAAAGCGACCAGCAATCCGCTTTTCTTTGCAATCCAGTCCCCCCCCCCTTGTCCTTTCCACCAATTTCCCCGCCTTTGTTGTCCTTTCCCCTTTTCCACCCCCCCCCCCTCAGTTTTTACTCTTTTCTCTTTCCCTTTCCCTCCTCATACTTTGTTTTTTCTTCTCAGAGGTCAGTATTTTTTCTTGCTTTTTTTTTTATTTTCCCCTACCCTTCTTTTTCTTTTTCACCCTTCAAATTTTGTTGAGTTTCTCTCCGGCTTGGTGCTTTCGCTTTCCCCTTTGTGCGCCGCGGCTCTGTCGTGTTGGGGTCATTATTTCTTCCCCCGCCTTCTCCTTAATCCGTACAGATACAAGTGTCTGGTTCCCCCCATTTTTCTGCCTGGTTTATTCAAACGTCCTCCTTCTCTTAGTGACTGTTTTTTTTCAATTTTTCTCCCGCCCTTTTCTTTTTTCCTCTCCAGGTTGAAATTTTTCCCCTGTCATGGAGCATCTCGCCCTTCTTTGCCGACCTTCTGTTTTTTAATCCTTGGTCCTCTCCCAGCCAACCCATCCTGTCCCCCCCAATTACCCCTTCCCGATGTTATCCGCCTCCCCCCCAAGTTATCTTAACGATTACGGTCCCTCGTTTGACATCCTTTTCCTGTTTTCCCTCCCTTCATGCTCCGCCCCTTCCCGGTATTTGTGGACTCTTTTTCCGTGCCTTTCCCTTTTTAGGTGTGTACTTTGATTCATCATCCCCTCCTCCCTCCAGTGGAATGTAGCCTCCTCCATAAAGAACCCCCTTTCTATCTTTTCCATCGCCCCCTCACACAATCCCCTTCTCCCTTCCATATGGGAGAACGGATTGCTCCCTTCCCCCCCCATACCCCACATAACACAACTCCCCCCCCTTTTCTCCCTAAGACTTATGCCTTTCGATAACTTCCGTTGTCGCTGTTGGACCCCCCTCTTCACTCTACTGAGAAATCTCCTAAAGTCTCCTCGTGATACCTCACTCTGGTTCCCCGTCTTCCCTCTCAAACTTCCCCCCCCCTTCTCCCCGTGCGATCTTTCAAGAAGTTCGGCAGTTGGATTTTTTTTTCCCCCCCCCCCAAAAGAAAGGCTTGGTTTTGATCCCCCCCAAAATAACCCTCCACCCCCGCAACCTCCCTTGACTTCCGTACACCAGCCTCCCGTCCGCTTTTGATTTCCCCTGCCTGCGGGACGTGCCATGAACCCCCTTAGCGTTTTCTGACAGATGCTGTTTACTCTTAACTCATTTTGTCCGATGTTTACTTGGACCCGTGTGCTAAAAACTCTGTCTTCCCTGGTGTTTTACCCGCCTTTTACGCCTGCCCCCACCAAAAGACCAAATCTTTTTCACAAGGCGAACCCTTCCCCCGATCTTGTTCTGCCCCCTTTTTTCCCCACCTTCTCCCTCCATTCAGCGAGTGCTCCTACCTCTTTTTTTTCACCTTTATTTTCGCATCCCACCTTGATTTTGGCCCTCAACGCCTTTTTCACGCGCTGTTCCATTGGTTACGCTCCCCCCTTTTTTCTTTTTTCCCCCCACAACACACCTTTCTCCAACCGACCTGATCCCCTCGAACCATTCCCCTTCCGTTCAGTTAAACCCTTCCACCCTCGGAGTCCTTCACTGGGGTCTCCACGGAACGGCGCGTCTTTCTTTCCCCATACAACTTGAGGCAGCGCGGCCAATTGAACACCCGGACCCTCGCTAAATTGGTTCTAGCCTTTTCACCCCACTCCGACCGGCCCGTCGGACGGTTCCCCCCTTTTCCCGTGCCACCAACCCTTGCTGCCCCTTCAAAGCTGCCTCCCCTAACCCGGCCGTCCCCGTCCCAACTCCTGAGCCCCCACCCCCCACTTTCGGAATTGCCCTTCGGTGAAAGTTCCTCCTTTTCTTTTCAACCCCCCCCCTCACTTCTCCCTTTATTTTAGTACTTTTTTACTCGTGGCTCGTTCGGTGCCGCCCTCCCAATTTCAGGGTTTAATTCCCTCCCTTCCACCCCCCTTGGGTTGAGAAAAACGGAACGCGGCGTTCTCCCCATTTTCCTCGGCCCTGCCCAAAAGAGCCCCTTTTTCCTTTTTTTTTTTTCTATGGAAATTTCCCCGGCCCGTTCACCGACTTTTCCTGTTTCTACGCAAAGTCCCTGGTTTTTTTCCCCCTTTTCCCCCCAGTTCAAAGTACCTGCCCCTTTCATGGCTTTGCATGTCCTTCTCTCACCTGCGGAACTTGAGCTCTTTTCTTCCACTGCCGCCCCTCTTTTTTCCCATATCCCCACCGTTTTCTGAACTTCTTTCAACAGATCGCCCTCTCCTATCAACTACTTCGCTTTAACTCTTGTTTTCGCCCTTTAATGCAGGCGCACGCCGATTTTTCAAGATCGTTTGCTGTGACTTTCTAGTTCACTCTTCCTTTTCTAATTTTCCCCTTCTTTTTTTTTTTTGGGGAGAGTTTGCCCGCGAAATATTCCCTAAGAGAGTTAACAACCTCTGTTTCTTGCTCCCTGCTTCGTCTCTAAAACCTTCCTGGTAGTTCCGCAGTCGTTGTTAGGAAGCTTTTCTCTTTTTTTCCTAATTTCCCCCCCCCCGTTTTTTCATTTTTCCCCCTTTCGTTTTTATGCAGTTTTCACACCCTACTTTTTTCCCCTAGTTCCATCTTTTTGCTCTCCATCCCCTCCACGTTTCCATCTTTTCCTTGAAATTGGGGGGCCATGTAAGAGCCCCCCCCATTCTTTTGCCGGATTCCCACATGCAGGGCGGGGGCAAACTCCTTTCCGTGTCTCGTTGGTTTCCTGGTCCTCTTCGCCCTCCCTTTTGGATAAAGCGCGTCCCCCAGTTTTGAGAACACCAATTTGGTAAAGTTGTATACCCACTGCCGAAAGTTTCTAGGAAGGCACTACATCACTATTTTTTCAACCCCTTTTAATAGTCCCCAGTTACCTGACTTATTTTTTTCTTTTTTTAAATGGTAGAGGCCTTTTTCCCAACCCTGAAGGGCTTTCATCCTTGGTGTGGGGGTATGAGTGCAGGTTTTTGTCCCGGCCTGACCTTTTTTGTCATGAGGCAGATGTCCGTGGCATCTGGTTGGTCAATTTTTTCACAGTAGGCAGAAGGGCTTTTTTCGGGGGTGAGTGGTCTTCACCCCTTTCTCTCACAGGTTAATTGTTGTATTTCTTTTTTCCCTACCTGTGAGGGTGGCCCTCAGCGCGGCCGATTTCGGGAGTCCCACGATTGCTTTTGACAGGAGATTGAGATTTTAAGTTCGATCGCCATTTCCCCTTCGTTCTCTCTGCCTTTGATTCCTTTTTAAACTACCCCCCTTGATTCGTTCCCAAGATCCCGACTCATTCTTTGTTTTGCCTTCCCCCCCCCCAAGTTTTTCGCGGGCATTCATTTCTGTCCCAGCTTACCTCGAATTCCTTACCGGTAACGAATTTTTGTTCCTATGCCCATATTTCCTCCGAGAGTCTTTCTTTTTCTCAACGCCTTTTGCGGTGGTTTTCCTTTCCCACCTTCTTACCCCCCGTTATTTTTGCTTCCCCAGGCGCCCCTAATTCACTCCCCCCCTTGCCTTCGTTCATCGTTCCTCGATGTCGATCTCTTTCCCTCAATCATTCAGCCGGTCCCAGGCGCGCCGTTGTAACCTTTTTAATGAGATAATTTTTACAGTTTTGGTACTTTTTCTTTTTTTTTGAGAACCAATTTCTTTTCCCCCCCCAGCTTCCAGGGCTTTCCCGCTCTCCGTCTGTTTTATTATCGATCGAGAACCCGCTTTCTCTCCCCGACGACGTTTCTTTTAACCCTTTTTCATCCTTTTTTAGTCTTTTGCGTCCAACCCGGAAACCTCATCATTGATCATATTCACCCTTCAACATCCTCTTCTTCCCAAATTGGGGATTTGGTTTGTATCTTAAGTCCTCCCCTTTTCTCCCCAGATGCAGAATTTGATTGTTTTTTGGTTGCGGGGTTCTTAGTCACATAACTTCCAGGGGTAGGTTTATTGTCAGCCCTTTGATCCCCCTTACTTTCTTTCTTGTAATTCTTTAATCAACCCTTCCTCCCTCTCCCTCCCTTTTGAAATTAGGAGAACTCTTCCCACCATACTTTCTTGGTCCCCCCCGCCCCATGCGGGTATGCTTTCTCCCAGCTGATTTAAATCCGGAAGTACCCTATGTTTCCAAGTTCTATTTGGATGTCAACTTGGATACCATCGTTCCATTGTCCTTTTCTTCTTTTTGTGGTGGCTCTTCACATTGACTGATTTTTCTTTCGTACCCCCCTGCCTTTTTAGATTTAGATACCAGGCCCGCTTACCCCCCCTTTTCAGTGCTTTCTCTCCCACCCATGCCATCAGCCTTACCCCCCTCCCAGTCCAGAAGCAAGCCGCGGGCCTGGTCTTTCTTATCCTACCCCCTTTTACCTGGGTTTGTAAAATAACAAGCCATCGATTTATCTTTCTCTTCATGCTGTGGTTACGATTCTTCTTCCCCCCCCAAAGCGCCTTTCCAACAATTGACAGCGTACCCCAACGAGATGGATCCCACACTCATCAAACCCTTTTTCTTTTTTTAAAAGTAAAAGACTTTTGTTTGAGCCTTGGTGCGACCAATC
>Ga0179593_1732097_pt1 | contig 11290 bp, 7 predicted proteins | sample CZODoug2_1_08_16_FD_185931 | JGI IMG/M metagenome (GOLD analysis project Ga0179593, IMG submission 185931) | Vadose zone soil fungal communities from Angelo Coast Range Reserve, California, USA - CZODoug2_1_08_16fungal (PacBio error correction) | ecosystem: Environmental > Terrestrial > Soil >... | reverse complement strand
ACGGACTTTCGTCCTTGAGTCGGCATTCGTCCAGATGTGCCCGTTTCACTCTATTTTCCCTCTTCTTTTTTGTTTTTTTTAGTCTCTCTGACTTTCCTTTTTTGACGCACCCCCTACTTCAACAGTTTCGTATCCTCGTGACTATTACGCACGGACAAAATTATTTTTGAGGCTCTCCCTTGGCGGAGGTTCCGACTGTCGCCCGGCCGACCAGGTCCTCTGTTTTCCCCTTCGGCGTTGCCCGGAGCGCCGTGCTTCGTCTTGCCACACCTCCCTCGACTTCTCTCCGTTCCGTTTTCCGTCAGGCCGTGCCCGCCCTTTTTTTGGTCTCCCCCCGGGCGGCCACTTGATCGATTCTTCCTTTTCCACCGTTTTTTGTTACTTCAGCGAGGAGGCTTCCGATTCCGAACCGCCCATGCGACTTCCACGAAGAATCTTATTTTCGAGCCGTGGAGAGCGACACTTTTTTCTGATATCTTCTTCTTGTTTCGGCCTTTTCGGCTACACGTGTGCCTTTCGGTTTCTTCCGGCGCTGTGTAGCGGCCGGGTGCTCCGCTTCTTTTGTACTTCGGGTTTTTTTTCGGAGGGCGTGCTGTAGACGACTTCCCTCAGTATTTTACTCGAGTCCTGGCCTGCTGCGGTCCCCTTGGCCTCGCAATTAGCCGGTCGTACTCCCCTCCGAGAATTTTGTCCGTCGCTCCTGTGGTTTTGAGACCGGCGGTTATTTTGTTGTTTAGGTGTCTTTGGTGAGTCGAGAATCCTTTCCGATCACTATTTTGACCCGCGCTGGCTGGCGGCCGAGCGTTTGCGTGGGTCTCACCCGACTGTCGATTTCTTTTTTTTTGTTGTGCTTGTTTTTCCCGACGAACGGCGCCGGCCTTCCGTCCGTTTCAGCAGTTAGAGACCCGATTTTCCCCGTTTACGCCGTCACCGCTAGTGGACGTGATCATCGTCTTTTTTTCCGTTGTCCTGTTTGGTGACGAGGACGCGAACTTTTTTTTTTTGGTTTTTTCGCGTTCACTCTGTTTTTTTGGCTTCCAGGTGCCTGGCACGAGCTCTCGCGGCAACCAGCCCTATTTTTTCTTGCTGCGTGGTCGGCTTCGCCGCGGCCTGCATCCTTTATGTTTCTTTTTTGACGGGATGGCCTGCGAGAGTCAACGAGCCTCGGTCGCCTCTCTTTTGTGCGGGCGACTTTTTGCTTCCATCATCTTCGAGCGGCGATACCTTTGTTTTCGAGATCGTGAATTTTTTAGACCTCGTTATTGCTTTTTAAGTCCCCAACCCGAGGGTCGTGAGTTCTTTCTCACCTCCCGTCTCCTTTTGAATTTTAAGTCCCTCGGACAGCCGCGGCCCGATTTTTTTTGTCGTTGCTTTCCACTTTTTCCAACTACGGCTTTACTTCTACCTTTTAATCGCACCACTGAGGTCAAGGCACCGTTTTTTTTTTTCACGCGGCTATTTGGTTTCTGTATCCATCCCCTTTTTGCGCGCGTACCACAGCATTTTTTCCTTGCCAGTTCGTTCAGGTGGAGACTTGGTTTGCTTTGCCCTTCGTTTAGCCCCGTCACCAAACGTTACGATTTCTTTTGCCACCGAGTACGGCTGCTTTTCTTTTTTTTGCGACCTGCGGTCTTTTTTGATACCCCAGAAAGCATTCCTTTGTTGCGGGCAGGATAAGTGATGACCCCGCTTTTGGCATTTTGGCGTAAGTTCCGCGGACAACATGGACCCCGGCGCGACGAAGCACATGTCTTTTCGCACGAACATTTTTTTCTTTTACCATTAGGAGGGGGCGGGTTGCTTTTTTTCCTACACCGCTTAGATTTCCCCTTTTCATCGTTAATTCACGCATGATCCTTCCCCAGGCTGTTGGCACCTGTGATGCGGTGGACACTGACGTCATTTGGCGCTTTTCCGTCTCATACGGTCATCTTTATTTCTCTGTTTTTTAGAGATGTGGAGGGTCCTTCCGCCTTGGTTTCTCTTTCCGAATCACTGCGCTGAGGCCCTTCGGTGTCCCCGGCTCCCAGGTCTTTTGGGAAATGTTTTCCGTTTGCCTTTCTCTTTCCAACACGACATCTCGTGTCCCGTCCAGGAGGGCCGTTTTTTGGTTGAATTCACCTTTTATGCTAGTCGAGTCAGGCCCTTTTTTTCACCTGTGTTCTTGGCCGTGGCGTTTTCCCTCCTGTTCGCAGCGTGGTCCCGTCTGGTCAGCAACGTAGGCTTCGGTTAACGGTTACCTTTCTGCTTACGCCCGAAAGACAGCGGGGTTCTTTTCGCAGCGTGGAAGAATTGCCCCCCTTCGGCCTCGCACTCTTTCTTGGTGAAGGCCTAGTGGTTATCGATGGAACGCGGATCCAGTCCACGGAGTTGTTTTAGTTTTTGTTCCGCGCCCTTGCAATTGCTGTGGTCTGTCTCGCAGGCCCTCACGCTTGCGAGCGTACTGACTTTTTCTTTTCTTTACGGGGTGAACCCCTTTTTGCTTGACTTCCGGCGATGGCGTTTCCCACACCTTCCAGTAAGAAGCTTCGTTTTCGACCTTGGTGAAACGACACGAACGATTTTTTTTGCTGTCCGAGGTCTACGTCGGTTGTGTGCTTTCGATGACGCGTTGTCCTCTTTCTCTTGTCACTCGCTTCTTTCCAGTGTTTGGCCAGCACGATAGGTAGTGATGTCGCCGACGCCACCTTTTTCTGACGGGAGTGGTGGAGCGTTTTGGTGCCAGTAGAAGAAGTGCTGGAACCGGTTTGCCGGCGTTATTGACCCACTCTGTCTCTGCAGGTTTGCGGTCGCCCCCTCTTCTTTTTTTTGGAATCTTGGACAGGCCCTCGCCCGATTTTCCGCCGCTCAGCGCTAGGCCAAGGGTTCCTTGGTTACGCTGGGCCGTATTTCTTCTCTTATTCTTCCGCAACCCGGGAGGGTTTGAATTGGTCGTGTGAATTCCTCGTCCAACGGTCTGTCCCCTTTTCCAAATCATTCGCGGTCTACCGTCAACGTAGGCGCTCTCCCCGGGTGCGCAGGGCATGTCTTTTCGACCTCGGAAAGGACATCTGGGGCCTTTCTCATTGATTCCCAGCGGATTGATCTCACCGACAGGTTCGGTGAGCACTTTTGCAGCAGCCCTTGCCTTTGAAGATATGTTACTCAGTCCGTCGACCTCCGTTCCCAACCCGCATCACTGTCTTTCAGTGAGTCAACCTTGAATCGGATACAGATTTGTCGTGCTATCTTTCTTTTTTTTCTCTCCTCAGACCGCCTTCCTGGTCCCTTTTTTGCCGGAGGGGATCGTGCGCGGGCGATTGGTCTTATCACACCTAGAGGCGTCGTTGCGAGCAACAGTCCATTGTATAGATGCCCCTTCTGGCACCTCGTTTCAGCTTCCGGGTCCAGTCGTATTCTCCGGGTAGGTATCCCCCCAACAGTTAGTTCAGGCAACTTTGCTCGTTTGTTTTCGTTTTTGTTTTTCCGGTCCCTCTGCTTCTCTTGGTCCTCCGGCTGAAGTAGCAGCGCTCTCATTTTTTTTTTTGGGGCCGGGCGTCTCTCCTGTGCCCCTACCGGGGTTTTGATTTAGGTCCCGTCCTGCCGGTAGACTCCCTTCTTGTATCTTCTCCTTTCGACATGTGGGTTTAATGTCTCGCCAGTTCACATCCTTTTTCAGTTCGAAACTCGGTCCGGTGGTCGACAGTTTTTTTTTCGGTTTTTTGCGTTCACATGGATGCCCCTTCGCGGTCCCCCGGATTCCTTTTGCATGAAGGTCCTTTTTTTTTCGTGCGTATCGTCACGCAAATGTGACGTAGGGAATTCTTTTTTCTTTTCATCGAGGACCTTTCCCTCTTTTGTTGAAGAGCTCTCGAGTGTTTTTTGCAATTTGACAATTACGTCAGTTTCTCTCTGACAGCTTTCTTAGACACCGATCTCCTCCGTCCTGGCGCGAAGTTTGCCGAACCTGTCGCCGCCAACTTTTTTTCCCACGGCTCTTCTTTCTTTGAGCCCCCTTCTGGACCTTTTTGAGCTTAAAAAAGCGAGTCTCATCTTGACCTTTTTGTCCCTTTCGAAGGCTCCTTGAAGGGAAACCGCCCCGGGTCGTTTTCTGTTTTTGTCTTTTTGTTAAAGGTGAGGAGTTTGGCCATACTTTAGCTCTCGTGCTACTTTCGCTATCTTTTCACAACCCCCCCACAGCCGTTAGTCCACTCCGAGACTATTTTCTTTTCGCCCGTTTTTTGACCACTTGGAGATTTTTGAGCACTGCTATGCGTTCAAGATGGACCCTTTGCCTGCGGACTTCTGGCCGGCCGATTCGGACTGGCTCGTCTTCTTGCCCCCATTCGTTGGCGGAGTCGGACCTTTTTCACCCGTCGACCGGTCGACTCCTTTTGCGATGCTGCTCGACACACGGTTTTTTTGTTTGCACCGTCGAAGTAGTGTTTCCCCCCCCGAGTCACGCTGGTTGTCCTTCGCGCTTTTCTACTTTTTTCCCCCTGGGTGCCTTTGGGCTGGAGTTTCGAGTCTTTTCGAGACCGACCCTTCCTGGATGAGGCGACGTGCGTGGGCTCACACGACCGTTTCCCAGCTCTGTCCGCCTTTTTTTCTCCTCAAGCCGACGAGACATCTTGGACTGGTGTAAAGTCCTGAGACACGTTTGAAATCCTTCCCTGTTCGGTGCGTACGCTACGTGGCGTGATGACTTTTTGACGTTTTCTCATTTCCCTGCCGGACTTGAGGACGAGTACTGAACTCGGCTCTGTCACGTGCCCCGACGTGTTTCGCCTTCGTCTAGCAATTTCTCCGCTTCCCACTCTCCCCCGTTTTTCTGGCTCGGGATGTTTCGTCTCGCCTCTGCGGTCCACTATTTCACTGATCGTTTTCCCCTCTTTCGCGGTCGACAGAGAGTCGGTGGGGCCCTACTCTCTGAGGTCCTCCCGGCTATTCGTCTTGCATACGGTTCACGCCACCTCGATTTGATTCTTACATACCCTCTTTCTTAACTGACGAACCAGAGGGAGGCCCACGCTTCCACTTCTCCTGTGGACTACATCATTCTCTCCTGACCTCCCCCCGGCATGATGGTCGTGTCGTTCTTCACACGGTCTTCGATCTAAATGTCTCTTTTCCCCCCGACCGTCCCCATAGAATCTTTCTCAGGATCCCCTTTTGCCGGTCTTTAGGTTTTACGCTCGCAGATCGTTTTTTGCTTCGTAACTCCTTGTCTTTTCAGTGGAACAGAATCGCCTTTTCGTGGAGGTCTCGTAGCGTGCCATTCGTTTCTCGTACTCGCAACGTTGCTCCCAGAGCTGTTCCCTTTCGGCCGGCTGGCCGCAGACCTTTTTTGGATGTGCACCCTTTTTAACCTTTTCGCCTCTACTGCTCTTTATTCTTCGCGGCCACCCCCATGATGGCCGCTTAGTTCCCTCTCATCCGTTGCACCCCCTCCGCGCCACGTTTTGTGACGCCGTGCCGAGACGAGTTCCCGTGAACAGCACCCGGTTTGGCCTGCTGCCTGGAAGAGACCTACCCAGAAAGAGATGCCTCTGGTCATTCGTCTTTCACCACCCTGCATTACCTGTTCTTCTTTTTGCCGGTCCACGAGGTTCAGCATTTCTCGTTTTTTCTTAGACCAGAAGTTTACACATCCCGTTTTTCTTTCTATCTAGTTTTTTGGGTTTCTTCGAGATCCAGCGTAGGGTTGCGCTCTTCGACGGCTTGGCTTGGAACCCGTCAGTCCCCTCTCACGGCCCGTCTCCAGCCTTTTTAGTTTTTTTAATGGTTTCACCGATTTCCTCATCGACACGGCCGCCGTAGGAGGGCAGCCGACCTTTTTGGTTCCCATTCACGTATGGTTACTTTGCTCTTGATTGGCCCTCCCCAAAGTTTCTCTCCGAGTTCCTTGGCCCGGGGGATCCCTTCCCTACTTGCGCCCCTTTTGGCCGCTCTGGTAGCAAGTAAGGCCGTTGTACTCTCGGTCTTCGTGCTTTTCTCCCCGATTCCCGTTCTTCGGTGTCCCTGCTACGTCTCTTGCAGCCGGCGCACGCTCGGTTCGTCGCGTTTTTTCTCTGGACTTACCCCCCCTCTCGTCCACAGGAGTGGAGGCCACTCCAGCACTCCCCGCCACGAAACAGGGGGTACTTGCCGACGAGCCCGTTCTTCTAGGGTACTTCTCGGCCTTGGAATCAGGCTGCACACCTTTTGGCCTTGAACCGATTTTTTGTAGAGCTCCCCAGTAGAAGCCGTTCTTTTCTTGGTGCAACGCACGACAGTTTGCCGTTCGGCGTACGCTGGATTCATGCACCTTTCTCCACATTCTCCGGTTCTTCGTGGATGCTATAAATCTTCGGACACTCGGGGTGCGCGGGTTTTTTTCCGATTTGGTTCTGTCTCCTCGCAAGCAAGCTTTATTTGTGAGTTGTTCTTATTCTTCTAGCAGTTCCGGATGTAGACCTTTCTGGAAACCACCGGTTCCCGTTTCCACCCCATCTCTGATCTTTTTTTGCTTTAGCGGTCCCCGCGGCCCCTTTTGTCCTCTTTTACATCTTTAGGACTAGGCAATAGCTCTGGGTCGCCTCCGCCTGCCAGTTGCAAGGAGGTTGAGTGCCGTCCGGCTGTGATTTTTCAACGGTTTTCTGAAGATTTATGGCCTCTTCCCGGAAGTTCGTCTCTTGGTCCCCGTTGGCCCCTGTCGTCCACGCTTGAGCACCTAGAGGCTTACTTTAGGCCTTTCTTCGCTTTAACTGTGCGCCCCTTGGCATGTCGTCTTATGGAATGGACTGAACAAATTTTTTCCGCGCTTCGGCTTGCCGGCCACCGTGGGACAGTGTTTTCGCATACACCGACCTTTCCAACGATCCCTTTCTTTTCCCTTCAAGCGCTCTTGTGGAGGACTTGATCTCGACCTTCCCCTCCCAACGGCCCCCTCCTTCCCTTCCGGTTACGTTGACCCACGTCGGACTTGTTCCCTCTTTTCTTGTCGTGGATCTCCCCCTTCTCCACGGGGTTTCTCTCAGCCTTCTGGACCCAGTTCGACGGTCGACGGGGTGTGCGGGCAGTCCAGCCGACAGCACGACCTCTGTAACTTCTTATTTTTAGGCGTCCTTCGTTACACCAGCATCTCCCTTCCTTTAGGCCGCTTCCCTGGTCCCAGCGGCGCTTCACTGCCGGGTCGTCCAGGTATTCCGGCTTTTGCTGTTGACGCTTTTCTTTGAGGTGTCTCCCCTTTGCTAGGGTTCTTCCTCGCCGGCGCCTCACTGCTTTTCGCCGTTCTTGTTTTCTGTTGTGGAGGCTTCATCCTCCCAACGCTGTGACTCCCTTTTTGTTGAGTGCAACGGACCGTCTCTCCGGCGAACAGGAGCTTAGTACTGACATGTCCTTTTCCTCCTTAGCAAATTTCCGTCTGCCGTACTCGGGGACTCCTGCTTTTTTTCATCTTTTGTTAGTGGGTCTTTGCGGGAAGCTTCTTGGCCCCCAACGGATCCTTCGAGGTGAGCTTTCTTGTTTTTTTCTCTGTCCCTTTCTTTGTACTGTGTTCTCTCATAATATGTGCCCCTGGGCACACGAGGACATCTCTCTCTTCCCTGTTGTGTAGTGCGATTTCGATGTGCCCGATCTTTTACTCCTTTCCTATCTCTTGCTCTACTACCTGAACAAACCGACTCACCCGTCCTGAAGCCTATCCGTTGTAGGCGCTAAGGTTGGCCGTTTTACACGCTGCGTCGACCCACCGATTCCCCTTCTTTTTGCCGCTTTGCTGTACTTAGCAAAGGCCATACCCGAAGAGCGACCTTCAGTTAAGGCCGTTGCCCTTTCAGTTTTAACCCCCCCTTTTCGGGACACTTCTTGATTCTGATTTACACCCATCACGGACTTATCCGTTTTTGTCTTCCTCTATTTGCCGGCTGGAACCACTCTCTCGACAGGCAAACGCTTGCAATCTCGTCTTTGGTTCCCTTTATCGTGGTGCCCTCTGAAACAGGACTTTTCCCCTTCACTGACCCGATCGTTCCTTGGCTCTTCCCAGTGATAAGCCCTCCTGTATGCTAGCTGAATCTGCTAATGTTTTTTTTTTTAGCTTGCTGTTATCGTCCCAACTCCCTTTTCCCGTTGGTTCTTTGATGCTGTATCTACTTTGACATCCTTTAGTCTGTCCCCCGAGCATTTTTTGTCAGTCCGCTTGATTTCGTGGTTTCGGTTGTCTTTTTCTTTCGAGTTCTTCTCTCTCTCTTGCATTTTTTTTGGCTCATGGGCCGACCTGTTCGGTGATGCGCGCCCAGTTCTCAACCGGAATAGACGGCACCTTAACGGGTTTTTATTTCCCTGAGTTACTCGCCCAGCATCGGGCACCTTTTGGACCTTTCTACGGAGTGATCAGCCTCGTTGCGTTGTGCTCACCGGTGCAGACGGACTTCCTTTTTTACCCGGAATTAGTCTTCCTCTGAATTTTTTCTGCCAATCCTTTCTTTTTCAGCGACGGACTCGCTTTCCCCCCAAGCTTACCGGCTGGAGTGCTGTCGGCTGAGTCGAGGGTTTTTGTCCTCCGGGCTCGGTATCGGGGCCGGCGGTCCTCTGCTATGGTCGTCCGATGATGGTGGTGAACTACGCCCTTTCCCAACCTGTTTTTTCCCCTCTTCGATTCGGGAGTCCCCTTTTCGTTCATACCACTCAGCATGTCTGTGCCTCTCACCCTCCTACTGACCAACGACGGCTTTTGCCGAGGTCTTTCTCACTCCTTTCGGGTCACCCCCTGATCCGGTTCCAAATTGCCCCTTTCCTCCCTACCCGGCAGTACGGCTGGTCGTGTCTTTACCTGGAACGACCAGTTCATTGTCCTTCTACGGAACTTACCCTCTTAGGTTGCCCCGGTGTGTATTCCTATATTTTTTTATCTTAAGTCAGTTCCCCGGGATCGGCGGCGCTACCTTCTTTGGGATTTACCGCATCGACGGGGCTCACTTCGAAGTGTCTTTTTTGTTCTGCATTTTTGCTGCCTCCCCTACTCTTCACCCTCTGGCCCCCCTCCGAGGTTTGGCCGACCTATGACCGGCCTGTTGCTGAATTCTCTCCTTTCGTTCGTCTCGGACAGGATCCGTTTCTTTTCCCCGCCCCGCTTTCTTGCGAGCCAGCCCCCGCGGGGCAAACGGATTGGTTACTTCTTACGGTACTAGATTCGTTTGCATCTGAACAGGCACCTTCGTCTTGCCCTCTGGGGGGGTGAACACTTCCTCCCCCGAACACTCAGATGTGGTCCCTTCCCTGCGCCACAACTCGGCCTTCACTGTGGGCTCCGGTGATCTTACCACCTGCTGGTTGCCTTTCGTGCTTTACTCTTCCTTGCACATTCGCCGTCACTTCCTCCTCCCCCTTCCTTTTTTGTTGCTGATCCTAGTTCTTTGTTCAAGGGGGCATCGAAGCTTCTTTTTCGCTACCAGGTGTTTAAACCTTCACTTTATCCGACTGGCGAAATGGTTTATGGCCTCTTTGGACCCTCTGTAACCACACTTTCCTGCGGCGTCCAGCGGGTTTCCACGCTGGGTGATGGATCCACTCCCGTGTGGTAAAGGCCTCCAGAAGTCTGACGGTTCCACCAACAGGGATACACTGCTCCTGGTTTCCTTTTCTTCTTCCACTCTCCAAGCAGGTTGGGTCGAGGGGTCAGACCTTTTTTTCCGACCTTTACGTGTCGCTTTTCGGCGAATCTCCTTTCCATCCCCGCGTCCGGTGTGTGGTTGTGGCCGCTTACTCGGTGCGCAGCGCGTCCTTCGGGTGACGCCGCGTTTTTTTGTTTTTTTTTTCTCCCCTGTCTTACTCTCCCAACCCCGTTTCGGCGGTGCACCCTTCCCCCCCCGTCTCCCCCCCCACCGAAATGGCTGGTGGTACGGCGAGCGAGTTTTCAGGAGTCTGGAACCCGGCTCTTTCCGGCTTACCCCACCGTTTATCCAGCCCCCTCTGTTGTCGTCCATTATCAAGTTCTCCCTCCCTAGTCGTAGTTGCCGCTTCTCAAGAACTAACCCCCTCACCATCGCTGCGTCGGACGATATCCCTGTTGTGACGTTTGTTTCTGACTTTTTTTTACTCTTTTTCTTCATATTCATCATCATCTGTTTCCGTCGTTTTTCGTTCTCAACGGACGTTCGGTATGACGGCACCTGTCTTCGAGGGAGGTTATCTTTTGAGGTGCTCCTTTCTCCTTGTTCGGGTCACCCCCCCCGGTTCTTTTTCGCGGTCCCATTCGTTCTGCTGTTCCCCGGCGATAGCCTCTTCACTGGACACCTTTCCGGAGGATCAGGCCTCTTTGTAAGCCGCCCGCCTTTCCTCTGCGCTTTTTTGCGTCTCGGGTGACTCGTCCTCGGCTTTCTGATCCGATGTTTCAACACTTTTTTGACTACTGCAGGAGATTCGCTTCCTCGTCGTCCTCCCTTTAAGTGGTCGTCAGACCGTCGTAGCCCGGCTCCTTTCTTCGTTGTTAGCCATTTGTTCATGTCGTTTTTTCCTTTCGTCCTTTACACCGCTGCTTCCGGTCTCGTCGGCGCCACCCCGTCTTCCTCTAGTGGTCGCAAGCAACCGAACCTTCTCCTCCCGTTGGCTCCCCTCCTGCGCGTTTTTAGGCTTATTTTCTCGACGTCTTTTTTTCTAGACACCGGCACCCCCGCCGTCACGGCATTCACCGCGTCCACTTTCTTTCCACTCTTTTTTTGCGCCCCCTCCTTTCGCTCAGGGTGTTTTTCCCATTCTCCGTCACCTAGACTTTTCGATGGGAGTGCGAGGGACAGTTCCCTCGAACCCGAAGTATTTCGTCGTATCTAGCCAACCTTCAGGCCTTCCAAGTCTGGCTTTCCACCTGTCTTTTTGATTTTCTTTGGTGTCAGGGCAGGGTCAGAGTGTCTCCATCCACGACTCCCGCGGTCTCTCTTTTTCTGGAGAGGTCCACGGGTGCTTTAAGTGGTGTTGATAGGGTGGTTCTTTCCTCGCGTTCTCCCTTCTCACGCCTTCGGCCGGTGGTGTTTTGCCCCTGCGCTCCTCCGATCATTTTTTTCCCTCAATGGGGTTCCGGCTTTCTCCGAAACGGCGAACGAATTTCCGGTCGATTGGACTTTTCGTGTCCCCGTTCAGCCAATGACGATGCTTCTCCTTTTTTACTGGTCATTTCCGTTTGTTTCGATTTTCTTTCGTTTTGTCTCGGCGTACGCGGCTCCAAGTCTATCGGTGCCTGCTTTCAGGGAAGTCGTTTTTGTTTCCGCTTCTTTTTCTCCCATTCCCCGGTGACGGAAATCTCCTCTTCCCTGCGGCGAGGCCCCTTTCCCCT
>Ga0179593_1492030_pt1 | contig 11290 bp, 14 predicted proteins | sample CZODoug2_1_08_16_FD_185931 | JGI IMG/M metagenome (GOLD analysis project Ga0179593, IMG submission 185931) | Vadose zone soil fungal communities from Angelo Coast Range Reserve, California, USA - CZODoug2_1_08_16fungal (PacBio error correction) | ecosystem: Environmental > Terrestrial > Soil >... | reverse complement strand
GCTTCCCTTTTTCTTTCGTTAATTTGCTAGGTTTTCCGGGCCGTTTTTTTGTGGATTTAATCTTCCCTCTCCCAAGACTCGAGCGAGGCTATGAAGCAGATGTGAGTCTACCCTTCCTAATTTCCTTCTCTCTCCTCAGTGTCAGCCTTCATGGGGGGCTTGTCCGTTTTCCCTTCGACATTTTTGCTTCCTTCCTAGTCGAGTCTGGATGATCCTTTCTTTTTCCCCTTCCTATCTTTTCCCCAAAGGTTTTCTTTTCTCTACTTCCTGTCGCGAGACCTTGCTGGTACGACCATAGTCTCTTTCTTTTTCTTTGCCTCCAATCTTTTGCCCGCCAGACTAGTGCCCCTCATCAACCTGTTCGAAGGGTCAACCTTAAGCGTTATGTCCCTTCTTCTTTTCCGGTTCCCCGGGACTTGTCTGCCGATTCAAGAGAACGCCTTTTCATGACCTCTTCTTACGCCACCCGCCGCTTTGTCCCGGTTCGCACCAAAAAAACGGTACTTCAAGCACTCGTGAAGTAGGGTCTTCTTTCTTTCCCTGTGTCCATCTCTAGAATCGCCGGGTTACTACGGACTCGTTGGAGTCCTTTCTTTTTCTCGTTTGGTGAGTGATTTTTGAACGGTTTCCTACGAAACACATTGCTTCCTTCTCCCATAGATCTGATTTTGTCCTCCCCCACCCCCCCCCCCCTGTAATTGATAAATTTCTTCTCTTACAGCTCAGACTGAAGTAGGGTTCCCCGATTAGAGTCATTTTTTAATATTAACGATCTTTTCTTTCCCCCCCTCCTCGTTGAAGCGTCACACATGCCGCATCGGGCCCGTTGAGGTTTTTTATGAGAGATCCACGTCGTTGTGCTTCTTTTCCCCCTAGCCCTTTTTACACTATCGTCTTAATTAAACCTAGTCCCCTCCTGTCTTTTGAACAGCTTGGTGAAACGTTCCTTGGGGAATTTCTTAGTAAACCAGGTGAGGTGAATCCTTCCGTCACCTTTAGCTTTGCCACTGATGATTCTTAGAACATCAGAGTTGGTAGGTGTTTTTTTTCTGGCAGTTTGTTCTTCTGACCCCCTTCAGCAGTGGAACTGTTCAAATCCTAAGCGCAGCGAACTGAAGCTCACCTTTCAGCCTTTTTCTTCTTTTTCTCCTGTCAATCCCTGTAATTGTTGACAATTGTCCGGAGCTTCCCCTTCCTCACTGTCGTCTGTTAAATACTGCGGGCCCTACCTTGCCTTTCCAGCGATGTAAATAAGGAGTTTGACTGCAATCTGATCAACAGATACATGGACCCTCTTATGTCCCTACCTGTTCTAGTTCTCGATCAACCCTCTGAACACTCTTCGCAGAGGTAGATGTTTTTTGACCGGATAATCTTTCCTTCCTTGCCCTCGAGTCACTAGTGAATTCCCCTTCTATGGGTGCATTTTCAACCCCCTTCAAGGCCGAACTGTAGATCACGTCCTTTCCCCTTCTCCGTTAACCCCCCCACCCATCTCTCTTTGACCCTGATTACAGGTGTTCCCCTCTCCCATCGGGCCATTTTCTCCTTGCTCCCTCTGAATTGCTACTCACCGTTGGAGCGGCGCATTTTCTCACCTACCCCCCCTTGCGCGTTTTCCAGCTTTCGGTTCCTTTTGAGGGCTGCAGCACGAGTTTAAAGCGAATTAATTCCACTCTTATCCTTTGGAGGATTCTCTTCTTTATACTCATTATTGCCGGGCAGTGTCTGCCCCTGTTCACATCTCTCTTCCAGCCCACTTTTATAGTTATAGATTTTTACTCTCAAGTGCGTTTTGAAAGCTTCCCCTTTTTTTCTTGTTGCTCACTACGCGAGGAACCAGTGAACGAAAACAACTTGTACTTGCGCTGATCCCAGATCCTTTAAGGAATAATCATCCTAGGTGGCGGTTCAGATTTGGCTCTTCTTTATTCGTGCGCTCGTCTCCTGTGGCTTGGGATTGAACGTAACTTCTTTCCACTTATTTTCACTTTTTATAAGATGGCCGAAGTTTATTTTTAATCCTACTTTTTCTTACCGCTCTTCGCTCGTATCCCCCACCTTCCAAAACGCCCCTCCTATCTGGCTGTCATTTATTGTTCTTGTGTGGTTTGCTCCCGAAAAATTATTCCCTTTTTGCTGTTACGTTCCTAATGTTCCTCGTCCCAACCCCGCACCCCTTTTTTCCAACAACGCAACTCCCCGTAAATAAACTCAAAAAGTGGGATTTTTTATCTTGACCCCCGGAAGTTTGAAACGCTCCCCCCCCACTCCTGCTCGGTAGACGCCTCCTTCCCCCCTCTCCAACGGTTTGCACCACTAGTTTGTCTGAACCTCTTCAGACCCTTCGACCGGTCAGCCTACACGTTTCTTTCCCCCCAACTCCCTCCTCACCCGGTCTGCGCAGTCGGCTACTTCATGCGCTTCACCCTTTTGAGAGACACTTCCGGAGCCAATGCCCACCCCCCTGGGCCGAGTTTTTTCGTTTTCCAGTTACAGAATCGTCTTTTTTTGTTTTGTGTTTTTTTTCTTTTTATCCCTCGCTACCGGGCCTTTGTACCCCGGTGTTGGTGGCACCCCCTATTCTTGCGCTTTTTCTACATCACCTCTTTTTTCCGATTCCCAAAGGGTTTCCTATCGTTCTCATTCACAAAACTTGCGCAGGTGGCTTCCCTCTTCTCCTGGAACTGTCCTCTTCTACACCTAAGTTACCCATATGGCTCCATTCGCCATTCCAGCTCCCTTCTTTTTAAGCCATTTTTCCCCATTCAAAGGGCCCGTCCAGATTTTCGCTTCTTCTGGCATCGGGGCACCGCTAATATTTTTCCAAATTCTCTTCCTCCGGACCCCAACCAACGTCAGTTTCAGAGTATGACACCGGTAATCCCTGCCCTTTTTTTTGACTAGTCAAACCCGATTGTCAAATCAACCTTCTACCCAACACCCACGCGATTATAGTATTGGAAGCCCACAAGGAGCTCTTGAACCTCCCCCCTTTTCTCGACTCATGCCCCAATTCACCCTGTCTCACCCCCTTAACCGCACTGACTCTTCCCCATAATCGACGGTTTCAACTTACCCTCTCGTTTGACCCCGATTTTTGATCTTTTTACTACCGAAGCTCGTCCCTTTGAATTTCATTTTTTTTCCCCCATTTCTCTCTGGGTCATTGCCAAAACCAGCTCCTCCCCGTTGCGATCCTTTGTTCTTTTATGAAATGGAAGTCATCGTCGAAACCTTCCAGGATGATTACTCGGACATCGAGCAATCTTGATGTTCCCCCCCATTCGCGGTGTGTCGTAGTTCCCCTTCCCCCTCCCCCTTCTCAGAACACTCCACCCTCCTACGTAGTATTGCCCCTCAGATTAATCGCCGTTTTCACAATTATCCCCCTAGTTATACGTGAACATCATCTTGCTGCATCCCTCTTGAAGAATCTCTTGGATCCCTCCTGGCTGCACGGTACTGTTTATCGGTAAGAAGGTTTTGCTTTCTTATTCCGACGGCTTCCCGTGGTACTTTGCCCCCCACTTATCTTTTCCCACCCATTTTGATGGCTTCTATACCGTTGGCAGACAGATTGTTAGTCCCATTCCTTGACTTTTTTTTCGTAGCCTCAAGGCGAAGTGTCGCCTATCGAACCTATGTTAATCACCCCAACCGCTCCTCCTTCTAATCCACTTTTCCGCCCCCCCCTTCATTTAAAAAAATTCCCAGCCATACAGCCTCCATTCCCGCGATACCAGTATATTGAGGAGGTCTCACAAGTCTATCGGCATCGAGATTCGCATGATTCACAAAAAGCCGGCTGTCTACTCCTTCTGCCAAACATTTTCTTTTATTGACAGTTTAGACTCTCTCTCTATCTCCCCCCCTTTTTGTGTTGTGCTTCAACTAAGACCCCATTAGTTTCTTTTTCCTTCCTTCTTTGTTTGTGTATGATCCTCATATAGATCGTTCAAAGCTCGAGGGCTCTGACGCCTTGGCTTCTTCCTAGCCGATTCCTTGATCGTCCTTGTTTCTCTTGATGCTTTCCCCTATTGGACCCCAGCTCCTTTTTTTCTTTTTGCCTTGACCTGTCTGGGTCCTCCTTCTTCGTTTTTGACTCCCGAGCTTTCCCTTTCTCGTTCGATAGGTTTTATTTTAGAGACTTGCGAGTGAGATGTAACGACCCTGACCCCGTCGTCCAGTTCCCCCTTCTTGCCGCCTACTTCCCAAAACTGAAATGGCTTCCTCCTTGTCTGCCCCTTAGGGCAACCTAGTGAGTGCCCCTATTTCAAAGTAGAACGTAAATTCTTTTCTTTACCAGATAACGATCGGTACCTACTTCAAGCTCTAAGGTTCGACCAAGTAAATCGGCTTTTTTACTCCCATCTTCTTCCTTCAGTGCATCTCATAACACCGATGATTCCTCTCAGGAGTTGTGTTCCTCTATGTTCGATACCCGCTGATGGTTATGGTCTCTTCACGGTTCCACAGACATCCATTAAATTGCATTGAGGGGTCCCCTCTTTTCCTTTTTGCTGTCTTTTAGCTTTAGTTACATTTACTGAAGGAGAATTTTTCGTGAGATTATGTACTTCCTCTCCATGATCGCATCTTCGCCATTTTTTCCTCCTTTTCAAATGTCCACAGATCTCGAGGCGGGAAATGGAATGCTGAGTTCGACTCCCCCGTTTGTACATCAAAAAGAGCTCACCGTCCCCCCCCCCGAGGTGCTCTTTCCTTTTAACCCAGCATTCTCCTGCCCTGACGTGGTTGAACTGCGTCCAATGGTTTCTAATTTCTATAACCACGGGACGAGACTTTAGTCCTTTGCCCCAGTGCATGCTTTTCTTCCATCGAAACACTTGGTCTCGAAGCGGCGTTTCACAGGTTGCACGTTTACAACACAGGTTGCAGCATTTCTTCACAATCCCACTCTCTCTTCGACTGTCATATACGGATCATCTGCTTCTCTTGACTCTTCCTAGGAGATTCCCGGCCCTAAATCTGGCGTCAGGCCTCCAGGTGTCCACTTAAATCCCCTGCTGTTCCTCTCCTTTTGGATGGCCCATGCTATGTATACCCGGTTTTTTCAGTTGAAGACCGTTTCTTCCTGGCCCAATGCTTTGTGTGTACCCTTATTGCTACTTTAGCTCCCGAATCCCGGTCCTGCTCCCCCTCTCTTTCGCATCAGTTCACGGATAAGTTCCGATTAGTCCCCTATCCTCATTCGGTATCCCGCCCGGTCTTGGCCCCCCACCCTCTATTGAGACTAGCTGTCTAAGGCACTCCAACCAAAAAACCCACTCGGACCTCTGGAAATCTCCCTCTACATTTCCCGAGACCATTTGGCTGTTCCAGTTGCCTTTCATGACAGGATCCAAAACCGTTGAGGGCATATGTTACAGGGTCCTTTTCGTCCTGCTTCTGTCTCCTGGCAGCGACTTTGACACCTGACCAGTAGCTTCGGTGACTTCGGCGGGGTTGACCGCCTGACGCTCTTGTCGGCGTGGTTACACCAGCCAGTGGTGTCGATTACACCCCCTTGATGAGTCTACTGTTGCCCAGTGCGTTGTATGATTGCTTGTTTTGACTTTTTTTGAAAGGCAGTTTTACCCCCTGAAGAACAAAACGGGTGAGGTGCGAGTCTCAATACAGTTCAAGCAAACCACTACGTCCTCCTTCGGACGTATGCTTTTGGTGTCCATGTTCGAGGACGGAGCTGGCCCCAGGTACAGGACACTTCGGCCATCCTCTTTTCCTTGTTGTTGAGAGTGATCTAAGTTACGTTCAATTCCAAGGCCAGATTCCCTTAGCCGCAAGACAGTTCCCTCCAAATCCTGCATCAAACTCTTTATACGGAACGTTTGACCTATGCGAGTCGACCCCGCTTCCACTTTTTTGTTCACCTTTAATACCGTTTCTGTTTCCCCAACCCAACCCCCATTTCTTTCCCCCATTAACAAACTTGCACCCACCAGGAAATATCAAAAATTTGCTTTTGACCTTCCTCTTTTTTAACCGACCTGCCCTCGTATTTCCTTCGCTCGTCCCTCAGCCTCACCGCGTAGTTTGAAGAAAAAGTTTGTCCTGAATCCTTCTCCCCTTCGATTGCTCCCTTTCCCCCGAACAACGCATTCTTCTCACTTTTTAATCATGCTCCGATCTTTGCCCCCGTGTTCCTCCGCATCACACATTGCCCAAGAATGGTTCCCATTCGTCTTGGGTCTTTCCCTGTTTCTTTTTGGAAGAGTTCCTTATAGCGGGATGGCTTGTAGATTGTTTGGTCGCACACCCCGCGCCGGCTTCGTTTACATTGTCTCGATTGGCAAAGGGGGACGAATCGACTAGTTTCAAAACTATTGCGAAGGTTTTTCAACGCTCTGGGGGAACCCCCCCGTATGCCCCGTATCATAGTTTCCTCCAGCATCTTTTCTCACCCGCATTATATCTTCCGCGCACAATTCAGTGGCTCTTCCTTTCTCCTTGAGGCTTTCCGCCAATTGGCAACGTTCCGTTAAAATCGGTTTAATCTCCCTTTGTATGTGAATATTCTCGGAATTCCCTCCGAAAGGAGACGCCAGTACCTGATCCGTACGACAGTGCTTCGGAATTCGGCCGTGAGTACCCCCTCCCCACCCGAGTTGACATGCCCCCTTACTGTTTACCCCCGTCCATTCCATGATCCAAGTGTGGTTTTTTAACCCAGCCCTTGATTTTCCGCTTAGTTACGCGGTTTTCCCCAGTTGGAACTTACCCCCCCCTTTCAAAAGCGTCCCCCCCTTGGCCCCTTTTTCATTTTTACAAAAAAATATTTTTGAAAAAGACTTTTTTGAGTCTTTTGCGCTCACTACTATAGATATATTAAACGGCTCTATCATCCCCCTATTTGGCTGGAGGCCTTCTTTAAACGGTTCCACGGTGTACTGCGTCCTAGCTGAAGGATGACAATAAGTCCCGAAATTCCTCCCCTACTTCATCTGATTTCACGACACAATACGTGAGTCCACCTTTTTTTTCTCGTCAATTGTCCGGCAATCGTTACACCTTGCATACACCAGGTCAATCTACTCCCCTAGTACTGTGAACCGCCCGATGCCATCCGCTGTTATCCCCGAACCGACGATGACCATTTTCTTCGCCCCAAAATTTCGCCTTTGTGAGATGTTTAACGGGTCAGTCGAAGCCTTTCTCTTTACCTCCCCGATCTAGGTGCCTGCGACATTACATCGTCCTTTGAACATTTCACCCCCGTTTGATGGACTGCCTCTCTCCCTTCGGGCAGCCATTTCAAACATGGGAAGGCCCTCACCCGGTACGACGTTGCTTCCAGTTTCTTCCAAGACTCTGTGTGCACGAACCCGTTCGAATTGCGCTCTGGTCACCCCATCCGCACTTGCGATATCAGACTCGACTCCGGTCCGCAGCAAAATGTGCAAAAAATCTTTGGAACAGCCCTCCCAGCTCAGTTGGCCTATTTGATAGCGCAATCCAGAGGCACCCGGAGTTCTGCTCTCCCCCTCCCCGAGCTGCCTGCACCAAACACTGCTGCCGTAAAAGCGGAAAAATCTTTTAAGTTATGAAATCTTCTTTCCTCCGTTTTTGTTTTCAGAATGATCAACTGTCCTTACGTGCAAACTTTTGCTACGGCATTCGTGTTTTTTTCTGATGCGAATTCGTGAACCCTCCTCTATGGTTGCTTAGAGACGTGGTTTCCCTCCTAACTACCCATGATTACTGACGAGGCACTTGGCCCCCCTCTCCCTGGGGGAGTGATACCCCCTTTTTTGGAATAGCGCTATTCTTATTCACGTCGTGTGTGGTGCTCTTACGGAACGGGTAGAAACTTTTTCCGCTATTGTCTGCGGAACCGGTCATACAATGACGTCCCCTGCTCACAAATTCCCTAGGTAATCTATCTACCCCTTTCCTTCGAACTCACGTGTACTTCCTCCAGTTTCCGTATTCATCCTGGGGACGTCCTCTTTCCAAAGACTAACCCCCTAGAAATCGGTTCCCCCTGTTACGAACCGCTGGATTGCACCCAACTTTCCAACTTTGGCTCTTTTCTTCATCCCGTGGATGGTACTGTATATATGGCTGCTTAATCGGCACGGGCGTTCACCTCTCCGGTTTTTAAGTGGTGCATTAGACTGTCTTTAAGGCCGCACCCGGAACCATTGTGCCAGCTCTGTTTTTCCCCAGACTCCTTTTTTTTTTGAGCGTGCCACAGTGCTTAGAAGGCCTTTCATTGTCTCGGAGATTCTTGCTTCCCCAAACTTCTCTTTCCCCCAAGGCTTGTTCAACTTTTTTCATTCAAGCGCTAGGTAGAGCCTGGCTTTCCTTCGATTTACGAGCAGGTAGTTTATTCCCATGACTGCCCAAAAAGCTCCCAATCTGGCGTTCTTTGTGAGGTTTCCCCCAGGATTAAGTTTCCCCCCCCCCCCCTGCATGGTCACAATTTTCTTTTGAAAACTGTCGTCCGGTTATCTAGTAACCATCACGTTAGGAAAGAAATCCCATTCTCAACCCTTGAGATCCGGCTTCTCTCTATGGGCTTCCACCTCACCCTTTGGTAATCCTCTGGGTCTCCGTGTTCCCCCCCATTCCCAGCTACAGCAGCAACTCTTTTTCCTTGCTTGTTACTCCCGTCCTGCTTCCTTCTCCTTTCCTTCCACGTAATTTCCCTTGGGAACTAAATTCTTTTCCTTCTTTCACTGACTTCACCCACTGAGGGTTAAAACTTCTGCGGGCTTATATTTGCATGGCCATCTCTTACATAAGGAAGGCTAAGATATTCCTCTGCAATCCCCAAGACTTTGGAGCCCTTATGTTCCCGTGGATATCACGAGGTGGAAAACTAGCAGCATTGTTTTTAACGGCATATACTTTGCCCCCATCGAGACCTATGAGCGCGGCTCGATACATTGGCACAACACGTTACCGGCCCTTCTCTGTTAAGGCCATTACAACCCAAAAAAATCGCTTCTAAATAATCCCTACCGTGTTTTAGACCTTGGGCATGTGTTTTCCAGTTTTTGCAATCTTCTTACTTGCTATCCCACCTGCGGTCCATCAAGTCGCAGATATGCCGACACGCTCAGCCTGTGCCCTTGGGCTCAGCAGTCCCCCCGCACCGGGTCCGACTTTCAGTCCCCACGTTCTTTGCACAGCGGGGTCGGCGTTGCGGGCTCCCCCAGCAGTCCCGAGCAGTTGCGGCGGTCGGGTCACCAGGCCCGTTTTTTTTACGAATTTTTTTATTTTATAGGGAGGTGTGAAATTGGAGCTTGGTTTTGTGCATTCATTGTTGGTAGATAGAACCGACGCCCCAAAGGTTGATGTTCGCGCGGCTCCCTCACTTTTAGACCTTCCATTGTTCCTTTCAGGCGTTTTGATTTAAGGTATGGATGCCGGCGATCCTTTAGGCCCTCTTTCCTTTCTTAGTCCCACTCTTATCCTCTTTTATTCCTGTGTTGTTGACAGGCGTTCTACCCCTCTTCAATCAATCTCTGGCGCCGCATCCAGATTCCCCCGGCTTCTTTCACGGGTGTGTATACGTTTTTACTTGATCTGGAGGTTTCGCGCAAAAGCTCCCGTTTTAGTGACCCTGATCTTTTCCCTTTTAAACATCTGTTTTTCATCTCAAACCACATAGTTATCTATACTAATCAAGTTTACCCCACCCCTTCCCTTTTTTTTTTTCCACGTGGAATCTCTAATGTGTGCCCCAACGCCCAGCCTGCACACCGCCTGTTCTGTGCCGAAGAAAACTCGAAAAGTCGCTTCGACCTGTGACCCTCCTTGGCTAAGCACCGTCACACCCGTGCTCTCACTACTTTCTTTTTTCGCGCGTCCCCCCCCAACTCTTTCTTTATCCCATGTTTAAGCTGCAACCTCCACCCATGGCCGCCGTTTACACATGTGATTTCTTCCTCCCTTTTCGAATAATTTTTTGTGGTTTTGCATGCCTTTTTGCCCCATTTCTCGCCTAGTGTTCGTTCTCCAGACCAACCCCTTCCCCGCCAGCGCTTCGGGGCTAAGTATTCTTTCAGGGGACAGTTTAGGACTTCATCACCCCACCCCCCCCGACGGGGTGCTTTTTTCAACGCAGGACTTCCAGGTTCCTCAAGAATTTTCATCCTTATCCATAGTTATCTCTCCCCTAATAGTTTCTTCAAAATGATCCCGATCTCCGAAGTATTTTCCGAGATTCATTGGCATGGCTTTTTGGAAATAGACGTTGCCGATATTTCCCCCCCTTTAACTTTTCTTCCGCAGGATCAGAACCTTTCCCTCCCTTACTAGTATTTGACCTGCTTCGTAATCGCTCTGTGTCTCCTAGTTCCTTTGGTTGTCCCCTCCCCCCCCACTGACCCTACCCATATTCCGCCTTTTGTGTATGACCTCCTCAGCATCTTGCTATTTCCGCGGTGCCGATCGCATTCCTATGCCACTTTTTTTACCTCCTCAATTCCCCGTGGAGATTTTCACTCGTTGTACCATTGCCTCTGATTATGATTCTCGATGGTCAATACCGCATCTAGTTACCCCGCTGTAGTCTAGGTCCACGCTGGCGCTGACTATTCACGGTCCTCTTCTTCCCGATGCGGTCTTTCACAAACCTTTCCGATTGATCAGAAGAGGACAAGTTTCTACTTCCTCTTCGATTCCCGCGACACTGTACTTTGGCACATCATGCGATCCAATGGTTTTTAGGACACTTTATCACCTCTCTCTGAACAATTACCTCCACCCAGCCCTTACTTACCACGTGCGATGCCCATCACCGTTTAAAGTCTACTGACGGATTATTCACGAGTGCTGCATCCAACGATAGATTGAATTTTTTGGGCGGAAGCCCCTCTTATCCTGTTGTAACCTCCAAAAGACGGTCGTTCTACTATCGGCTCCGTTTTTATCCATAGGGCCCCGACGGAATCAACTTCTCGTGACCCCAGTGATTCTTTCCACCCAGATATTATGCGATAATAGAGTTTTTTGACATACCATTTCGGCTCCATAAGGACGACGTCCATTCCTATTTAGGACTAGCTCCCAGACCTTGTACAAGTGGTGTTCCAACCGCGTCATTGAAGTCCACCCACATACAGTCCCAAGCCAAGGATCCCCCCGTACGTTGTGAGGTAGCGCAAAAAGCCCAAATCTGATTCTCATCAGTTTTCTATTTACCCTCAGTCCTATTAAGAGGCTGTGCTAGCGCACAGGCTTCATAAACTAGGATCGAGCTTTTCCGCCTCGGACGAACACCGCGCTTACCACCCGCCGCGACCATTTTGCCTCCAGA
>Ga0179593_1490786_pt1 | contig 11290 bp, 9 predicted proteins | sample CZODoug2_1_08_16_FD_185931 | JGI IMG/M metagenome (GOLD analysis project Ga0179593, IMG submission 185931) | Vadose zone soil fungal communities from Angelo Coast Range Reserve, California, USA - CZODoug2_1_08_16fungal (PacBio error correction) | ecosystem: Environmental > Terrestrial > Soil >... | reverse complement strand
CTTCCCTTTTTAATTCCCCCGTTTTCCTCTCTTTTTGCCTTCTTCCATCCCAACAGAAACACTATTACCTCACTCTTCTCCTTGACCCACGCATCGACACTGGTCGCTGTATGCACTCCTTGTCACACATTCCCCTGATTCAAAAAAGTGCCTCTCTCCCTCTCCACGCCTTTGCGCCGCCCCTAAGGCTGCCCTCCCTTCCTCTTTGACTCGACACGCTACCACTTTTTTTCTCTGCCTCAAGTAACGTACACGATTCGCTTTGGTCACAGTGTGGATTGTACTAAATCTGCGTCCGCCCCCCCCCTCCCTTCCCCCTATGTGGATACACGGAGACGGCGTAAACACCACCATTTTTTGCCGTTGCAGCGGCACCCGTCTTATTCCCTCCTACACGTAGGTAAAAGGTATCCCATTTTTTGCTCCTGCCTCCCCCTTTTCCTGCCGTTCCTGTGTTTCCACTCGTCTACCCTTTCTGACTTCAGGATTCACAGGACGCGAAGAGTCTGCTCTCTTGCCAATTCTCTGATTCGTATTTTTATCGAGCCGAATTCGGTTTCTGTTTTCCGCTACGGCTGATTTTCTTTTTTCTTTCCATCTCCCTCTAAGCCCCTCTTTTTCTTTTTTCTTTTTCCTGTTGACAGGTTGCGTTTTCGACCCCATGTATTATTCTATCATATCATGGTTCTTTTGACCGCTTTTTTCCTTTTAATAAGGCCCAGAACCCCAACTTTCAACTTTCCCTTATTGAGTCCCTACAAGCTTGCCGCGCCGCTTCTGCTCCATTCCCCCTCTGACTTTAACCCACTTTATGAATCGGTCTGTTATCCGATTTTCTTTCATCAAGCAAGGTCCTTGTCATCACTTTTCTTCGTACCCTGTGAATTTCCCTAGCCTGAACACGTTTTTGCGTGCCGCCTGGCATCTTCTGTTTGTCGACTCCAATTTCGTTTACCCCCGCTCCTCACTCCAAGCCTTTGACCTTTGTCACACAACCAAGCATTTCGTCTCGTCTTTCCCCCAGGCTTGTCCGGCGAGTCCTCGCCGGAATTCCTCAGTTTTCCCCACAATCTCCCCGCCGGCACCGTTTCGCAGTGCTCCGCTCAAACCTTAATCTTACTCTTTTGTTCTCAAAGACCATACATCAATGTTTTGATTCATCCCCCAACTGTTTCTTCCCCAATACCCCCTCCTCTTTTTCAGTTCGTCTTTACCCTCCGAGCCACCATCTCCTTCCGTTTCTTTTTGGACTGCGCCGTGATCTGTCCGCGAATCCTTTTTTTTCTTTTTTTTTGACATTCAGAGGAAATAACATCATAACAGCACTGAGCGAAAGTTTACTCTCTTCGTTTCCTTAACACACTAGCAAACACATCGTCCCAGACGTTGTTGTGTTCTCCTTGGAGCGCTCCCCCTATTTCCAATTTTCCCCTAATAATGAGGACCGCTCTTTCACCACTTTTTGAGCCCCTTTTTTTCGGAGCTTCTATGTCTCCCTCATTGTTTCATTATTTTTAAAACCCTTGTGCCGTTTGCCAGGCCGCGTCAGACCTTCTCCGGCACCTTCCAAGGTTCACGATTTGTCTCCCCCTTCTCTTTTTTCAGCGACACCCCATTTCCCCCAGTGATCTCCTGCCCCCGTTTTGAAAAACCGCCCCGCCTTTTCTTTTCGAGTATCCTCACCGTCCGCTTTTAGTTTTTTCTTTTTCCCGATGGAACTATTTTCCCCTCGCTGCCCCTTTCTTAGACCTGACCACCAGCTTGGCCATGCAGCTCTTCCCCCTTTTGTTTTTCAAGGTTTGTCCTGCCTTTTCGCTGCGAATCCTCCCCTTGAGTCTTTTAGTGAAGCACAAGATTCACCCCCGTCCTCCCTTGCAGGATGCAGGCTTGTCGGTTGTAGACCCCCCACCTGCTTTTATCTCGGTCATTTCAATCTTTTAAGCCGCTGGGCTTCCAGCGCGTCTTCTCCCGATCTTCGTTAGGGTCTCGGGTACGTGGCCTCCTCTTTTTTCTTTGCTCCGAGCACGGACTTAACGATTTGACAAGTGAGCAAGTTTATTCTTACTCCTTTTTGATTGTTTTACCCAGCTCCGAAATCTTTTGATTCAAACCCCCTAGCCGATGACTCCTCCACACACGCCATGCCCCCGTCAACTCACTCCTGATCTTGGTCACTTTTTTAGTGATGGAATCCTCCCCCACATATGATTGCTGAAGGAATAACCTTGCTTTTTTTTCTTTTCCTACCTTAGGTTGTGCTAAGGGCTCCAGGTAGTCCGGCTGTTGATTTTGGTTTTTTTGCGTTTGCCGCTCGACGTTTTGTTCTTAGTCCTTATATAGGAGTTAGGATGGGTCTCCTCCGGTATTGTTATCTGGTTTCCGTGAAGTATTTCCCTGTCTTTTTTTTTTGCCGTGTGTACGATCACGTCGGCTCTTTTTTCGTTGGAATTCTTTTGTTGGTTTACGGGAAGGTGGCCTTAACCGTATCTTTTTTCCCGTCGAGCATGCTTTCACGATCGTTGAATCCCTTGGCTCTTGCTTGTGGTTAAAGCGCCCCTGCTGATGTAGGAAAGCCACTTTTCGTCTTGTGAAGTAGACCTTGGAAGATACGAAAACGGACCTGACTTTCGTCGCTTTGACTTTGCCCTCCTTCCCTCCAGTCCTCCTCTGTCCACCCTTGATTATCCGCGGTCGTTACCTGTTAACGGTGGGCTGGAGATCCTGGGGTAGAAGTTCTCTGACTTACCCCTCGTTTTGAATTCTGCCTCCATTTACATGCAGGCTATCGACCCCTCCCCTGTAACCGATTCGGCCCTCCACGACGCCCCCAGTTACCACTGCTTGAGAGCCATACAGGAGGACAGTTCCCGGGTCTGCTCCGGTTTCCAGGCCTGTTTTTTTCCCCTTGTTTTCGCAACGGTTCTCCCTTTCTTTCGGCTTTTCTGGCTCCAATTGCCAGCGAACCGTTTGCTCTCTTCCTCTCCCTCGTCGTCGTCCAACTGTTACCTGTCTCGGGAATCGTTCGCCCATTGCACTGTATGTAGTTTGATAAGTTTAACTCACTGAAAAGAAACACCTTAATCCGAGCGCTTTTCTTCCCCCCGATCCCTTCCGTCCCGGTATAATGTCTGTCCTTTTTGTATGGCCTCAAGGTTTCTCATTCAAGCTCAGCGGAAGGAACGTCTTCTGTCCCTTCATGCACTTTCTGATTTTCATAACTTGCAGTATTCAAGCTTTTGAATATCACGACTACCCTGTTGACTACGTAAGGGAATTGTCTGACCAGTTGATTTACGCGCAATCTCTTCTATTTTTTGACTGCCCGTTCCGACCTTTCCGGCGACCCCCGGAAAGGTACCCGAACTCCCGGCTGGCCTTTGAGCAAGTTTCTATGTTTCAGGAAGTCATCTTATGCGCCCGCCAAAACTTAGCCGGCGTCGTCTTTTGTATTGTTCCCACGGCGCGGGCCTCTCTAGGCAGAAGTTTTTTTTTTTTTTTAATCGAGCTATACGGGACATAGCGAGCAACTGGGGTCTCTCCTATGTGGTCAATTTGACCGCGTCACATTTTCAGCTTTTCGTCTAAAAGAGGTCTCCCTTCGCGGGCTTTGACTACAATTCCCTGTCCCGGTTCTTCTGTCCACCTTCTCCCTCGCCCCCTGGATTAAGGACGTCTATGCACCATCCTTGCCCCTTCCGGGAGGGCCACTTCTTCCGTTCCCCATCTTGTCGCACCAGCCGGTTCCCCCCATAGAGCGGTGGATGAGTATACCCTACATCAAGCCGCCCTTTTCCGCCACTTCTCACCCATCACCTTTGTTGTGTTGATAGCGAGTTTTTGACAGGCGGATTCTGCTCGTGCTTTTTTCCTTCTCGACCACCGTGCTGTTGACCTCTTGCTACTTAAGTAATGAGCGGGCCTTTTATTCCTCGGCGTTAGTTGACTACGGCTGTCCCTCTCGCTCCCTGCTTTTCATTCGGCATCTTGGTTTACTGCGTTACTTTTAATTGCAGGTTCCTGACTAGTACCCCCCAGACATAGAGTAGCCCCAAGACGAGCTGAACCTTTCTTGTGACCCCTGGTACGGGTCACCTTTTGACCAACTAGTCAGAACCCTGAATTTGATGTCCGTCGATCTCTCTCTGACTTAACTTTTCTTCTTTATGTCCAGCGCCTTTTTTCCCTCTGTCCCCCCCCACTCCGAGAAGGGTGTTGTCCGGGCGTTTGCTTGCTGTTCACGTTACGGACACCCTAGATTCAACTCTTTCCCCCGCCAGGTCTTTTTTTCTGCCTTTTTTTAGCCTTAACTTTCAGGACTCCTGCTTCGTTCCCACACCGCTTGCCGCGTCAGCCTCCCATTTCGACATGCCCTTTTTTGACGGATGAGTCCCCGTGCCGTTCTGGTAATTCACTTCTTTAAGGAACCTTACCGGTGGTCTCTTCACATTTCGTGAATGGGCCTGCCTAGGGTCTTAAAGTCTCCCGCCTTCAGGAATCTACTCTTTTTATTACCCCCATATACATTACATTCTCCCTGTTTCCGAAATCTCTTTAATTTACCCGCTTTTGAGATGTCTTTCCATATGAGTATATTCAGCCGCAATACCGGGCAGGGTCCTCACCGCCTCAATTGACGACTCGCCGGGTCCGGTAATCTCGACGCAACGTTTGACCCCTTTATAGTTCCTACCCCTAATCGAAACAAAGCCCCTTTTATAACCCTCCCTTCTTATTACCACCGGCCTGATCTGACCTGGTCCCTGTTCCTTTTACCTGATTTGGAACTCCTTGTCAAGGGGAAGGTATTCGGCCTGACGGCTTTTCTGCTTACCCCCGTTCCTTGTGACGATTCGCATTGTCTGCGCCGACTGCCCCCCTCTGTGAATTCATCTTGATCACGGTATCTCACAGCCCCCCCTTCCCGTTATGGCCAGCCATCACGTCCTGGCTTCCTCGTTTTGCGTCATCGCCGTTTCTCGGTACTTGGTTTCTCTTTGGTCCGCGGCCAGATCGCCGTTCTTTTTCCCTCACATTGCCGACCTTTTTAGCCCCCCTTGGAACCACACGCCTCCCTACACGCGTCTTCAACCGTCTGCTGATCTCTTTACACCAGTATAGTTCGGGCCCCTTCCCCCGGTGAAAACCAACTCTACACTCAGACGCCTCCCCGCCGGGATCGTCAGCACCCGGCTTTTAATCTCCTTTCTACCCTTCGGGAATGGTCCCTTTTCCGCCACCCCATACCGCTTCTACCCTCTCAAACTCCTCGATATCGGCGTCTTTTAACTTCGAGCGTTCATAGCACCCCTCCCGGCATGGCGGATCCCGACTACGGTTCCGACGGAACTCCCTCTACGCTTACCTCTCGAAGCTTTCCTATCAGCAGCAGATTTTCCCTTCCATCAGACCCACCCAAACTTTTCAAGTCTTAGATTCATCCTTTTTTTCCTCCTTTCCATTGCAGTTTGTTGCTGCCATCGCTCTTTTTGATGTACGCTTTTCCCCTCTCTGGGTATATCACGGCTTCGCTCCGCCCTTTGCTCACTTTTCAGCATTCTCTTCCCGTTCCAGTCGAAGACATGAGCGCCTTTTGACCTTATTTCCCCTTACCTCGAGAACCTGAGGACTCTTTAGAATAGCCCCCCTTCGTGTTCCGCCCTCGTTTGGCGGTGTTTCCCAATGACCGGAGACTTCCCTTTCTTTCCTTGCTCTTGTCCAGTTGCACACGCTACCTACCTGCATTTAGAGTTTTTTGTTTGTTCCCCCGTTTTGTCTTACCATCGTATTCCCGTCCTAACGGGGTCCCTTACACGAGTCTTACGCGATGTTTCCCTCTGATATCTCAAGTTTCGTTTTTGCAAATTTCCTCAGGCCCCATAGTAAACACTAAACCTAGTTCCTGTTCGTAAGCTGAAATCTTTTTCGGTCGGGCCCTGTCGATCATTCTTTCTGGTTCTCGGCAAACCCTAAGCCTTGAAGGCCCCAATATGCCGGTTTTGGCACGGTGCCGTCTCTTTCTTCTTACAAGTCCCTCGGTATGTGGTACGCCCCTGCGTTCACTCTTTGCGAAAGGCGGCGCACTTGTTTCACAATCTCGTTTAGCTCGGGTCCCTCTATGATGGGCTTCCCAGGGATCGTTGCGCCCATCTCCCGTCACCCCTTCTGCGATGTTTTCTTGCTGTCTTTTTTCCCGACGCGCGCTCTTTCCTTCCTCCCATTTCTGTTTGCGTGATTTACTTTGCACTGTGCATAACCCATTCCAATCGGAGTGCTCGTCAGGCTCGGCCCTCTTCCGCCTCTCTCGTGGCCGTTGGATTTTCCCCCCCCTTTCTCGGTCTCGTTCTTTTGCTTCCATATTTTTTCTTGACGCGGTCCCCCTTTGGCGTTGGTCCCAACCACTAATCCGCCTTTTGGTCGGCGTCGTTTACCTTTACCCCTTTCCCGTTGCTTGGTTATGCTTTTTGCTTTTGTCGCCTCCCATGCGTCGAACTTGTTCCCCACCTTGCTACGAATGCTGTGCCCTCTGCCTCCCGATGCTTTCGGCGCTCGTCGGTTTTCTCCCGCAGTCTTTGGCGTCTTTTGTTTAAAAATTTCAGCCCTTCTTCCCGGCGTCCGCCAAACGTGTTCGCTTTGTTACCTCCATGCCCTTCGCATAATAAAAGTGATGAGCTCTTTAACTTCTTCGGCTTTTCCGACCTTAGCCAGAACCAGGACTTCTCGAAATGTAACGACTTCCCGCTTTTCGTTTGCTCACATCAACGTTTCTTCCCCCTTGTCGTCTGTGCGAAACCCTGCGCAGCCCCATTGGCGAACTTGGGTTATATCCTTCTTACCAATCTTTACTTAAAACCCTTCTAGGGATCTTGACCCTCCATCCTTCAGTCAACGACCCCTCAAATCTCAGGAGCCTTACACGATTGGGTGATCGTTTCGGGCGATTCCTCGCCCCCCAGCCTGTAGTCTCTTAGGACTCGCCCGATGCGCTATTCCATAGACAGAGCTTTTCTATTTAGGCCACAGCGTTCTGTCCAGCCTACGTTCCATGTAGGTGTTTTTCCCCAAGTTCCCCCCTCCGTACTGCTTCTCGATAGTCCGGTCTCCCCCCAGCATTTTTTCTGAAATACTGGCGAATTTCATCAGACATCTGTCTTTTCTTATGCCTCCCAGTCGTAGTTTTGGATCTCCGTTTTTGACCCCACAGGGATAGCTTTTTAGCCGTTTGTGCGTTAGATCCATCGGACAACAACAGCCGGGCTACTTTCTTGCCATTGTTGTCCCGTGTTTTTGAAGAATTTTTCTATAGAAAATTTTCTCTTTCTTCTTTTCTCTGGAGTCGGTTTCTCCTGAGCGCACATGTGATTTGCGGATGGTGAAAAAGCTCTTGTACTTTTTGTGAATATTTTGTTTATGGAGTCAAGGTTCTTAAACACCTTTTTCCCCAGTTGGGCTCGAATTCGCTTTCATCCTTTCGTTTGTTGAGTGGTTTTATAGTTGAAGTTTAGATTTTTATGAGTTTTCCCCGGTTCACTTGATACCCTTCCTTTTCTACTCCCCTGTTTTTTCTTATTCGTACATGTGGAAGATCACCGGTTTTCCCGTTCCGATCGCATCCACCATTTGCCGACGATCCACACTTCAACAATCCGTCCCCTCCCCGAGAGACGGAAGAATATCAGCCCTTTTGTGATGCAGCTTGTTCCCATCCCACCTTCAACAGTGCCGATTTTTTTCACCCCTCCACGAATTGCGCGCCCGTTTTGACCGATCCATTCTCACGGAACCGACCGCTCCCACATTTGCCGTCTTCAGTACACTACGGCCCGTTGGTCCAGTGGTTTTGTACCCCTCCCACTATGATTTATCGCATCCTGTGGTTCTCCCGGTAGACGGTTCAAAGAAACATAGCTGGCTGGGACTTCACCTTTCCCGACTCTGTCTATTCCAGTTGAACACAAGGCACATGTCTTTTGCTTATTTCTTAGTTTCAGTCATAGGTTACTGCCCTTCCTTGGCGCACCCCGGCTTCGCATTTTCTCTTGTTAGGTGCACTGACGGACGATATTGGGCGAGCACTATCCCTGACCTTTTTTGATCTCATTGGATTTGGGGTTAAGATACGGCGGATTTTTTCCCCGTTTTTATTACTTAACGAGCCCTCAAAGATTTATGCGCTTTTGTGATTTGCCCCGGTTGAGTTTCAGCCTATGTATTATCCGATCCCCCCTCCTTTTTTTCCCTTTTTTCCCCTTCCAAGCCCCCCACCCAAGTGTTTGCAAATTTCTCGCCGATTTCGACAATCGCCCCCACAGAGACCGCTTGTCTCCCCGTCACGTCGGTACGCTCACTTTTAGATTTTCTTTTTTTTTCTTGAAGCATGCATCCAAGGTCAAATTTTATTCTCCTCACTTCATGATTTCCCCTGGCCGTTCTACTTTATCCCGCAAACCAGTTTTTGTTTGACTTTCTTTGCGGATTGTTTCTCGGCGTGCGCCACCGCGATCTCCTCCCCTACTAGTGCCTCTTGCACCCCATATCGTAGCGTTTGTTCTGGCCACCATGGTTGTCCGAACGCGCATGGCGTTTTTGCGTCTTTAAGTTCCCTGACAAAAAAAGGTCTCCCCTCCGTCCAGTTAGCCGTGCTCTCCCCCACACGTAACGGATCCCTTTTTACCACACTCCATAATGTTGGTGATAATGCGCCGTCCACACCCAAATGCTGCGTCAGTCCAATAACCTACTCCGACTCTGTAATTTTTCAACCATTCGCCTATCCCCCATGTAAGGCTTTTTTCGTTGCGGCCTGAATGAGCCTTTCTCCTCGATGTCATGTGTGCGTTGGCCCCGTCGATCTTCAAGCCTAAATGCCCAGCGTGAAAGTACGCTCGATTGCTTCAAACAACCCTCAGAACACTTCAGCTGTGAGATTTTCGCGTCCCCCCTGATTTCCTGGGCGCACCTCTCGAGCTGCGCACCACTTTTTCTCGCCTGATTTTGGCTCCCCGGCGCTTCCTCCAGAATGGCCGCGTTCGTGTTACCAACATCTCCCCTGCTGTAAGTTTGACACTGCAGGATACCAAGATCCGGCCCCATGCCCCCCACATATAGTCTGGTCCGCCAAAACCATTCTGCATAGATCCCACAATCACCCAGTTCTCTGGACTGCCTTTGAACCACGCCTTATTTCAGGTGTCTTATTCGAACACAGTTCACGGTGTCTGATTGGGGTCTTCCCTGATTCTGCCCATATTTGCGCGCGAAGTCGATCAGTGCAACAGCGTTGGTCCATTCTCGCTGTCGTAGGTTGACTGGTGCGCCCGCGTCGGGCATCCGCATCCCTTGGTGGTTTTTCATTCCACCAATCTTTAACAAAAAAGTCGACATCTCTTCGGTATTCCATTTGCGGCCTGCCTGTGTCAAAAGGAAGCTCGGTAATTCCCCCGGAAACGTACCGACCACTAACGTATCCTTCGCCGCTTATTTACCAGCGCTGCCCGTGGTTTCCTCTAGCCCTCTTTTCACTGAGCTTTTTGGTAGGAGACAGGGTGCGCCGGAACCTCTGCACTCGATGATGAAGAGCACGTTATGCGGATCTTCCAGGGTTTATATTTTTCCCCCGAGCCGCCGCGTGACGGGATCACACCCCCCCTGAGCGATGAGAAGAACCACTGACATGGGTATACACCCTCTGAATCCCCGCCTTTTGCAAACTTTTTTCTTCTTTTCTTGAACGTCAACCATCTTTGAATGAGAAGAAGTTCAGAGCGTTGCCCGTCGTTTTTTATGTCGCTTTAGGTTAAGTACCGGCACCCTTTTTATGTATGTAGTAGAATTCCTTTGATTTTGCCATGGTTACCTATAGAAGTTGGGGTGCTCTGGAGAGCCTCTATTAGTTTCTTCTTTTTTAGGCTTATGGGTTATAATCGGTCTTTTCGGTACCATTCCGTGTTAGTAGTTCCGCCGACTTCGCCGCGTTGAACTCTCCCTTTCGTCGGGCGTGTCGTGTTGTGGTCCTGTAGTGTCGTGGTTTCTAGGGGCTCCTTATCAGGTTTCCGTGACGAAGGAGGCTAGAGAGGTCCCTTCCCGTTTTGGCGCGTGCTTTTGGTAAAGAGCTACCTCTCTTGTAGGACCAGCACGGTTTCCGATTTCGGCCGTGCAGATCCGCACCCTGGCCGGACTTCTTTTTCCGTCGCTCTCTGACGGCACGAACCTCAAAGGACTAGTGACCCCCCCCTTTCTGAGCTCCGGCCAGTACCTTCAACGGTTTTGGTTAGATTGTGTCCTCCGCTAATTCCTCGTTGGTTCCGCAGGTACCTTGACGTATCGCCCCCCGCAACGGTACCCGCAAGAGCGCCTTTCTCCCAATCCTCGTGAACCACGGCTTTCTGTGAGCGCCTCATCGAGACCCTTTCGGTCTGACTCACCCCGGTCACGTGGTGTTGACTGGACGGTTCCGGTGATTTCGATATTTGTCTTCCTCATTGTCCAGATCCCCCGGCCTTTTCCGAGCCCGGCGTCTTCGTTCCCCTGTTATTATCTGGTCTTTCCCCCCTGCCCTTGTATTTTTTCTGAATACCATGTAAGGAAAAGCATCTCATACTTTCGCTCCTATTTCTTTCTTTCGTGATAAGTCTTTCTGTTATATGGCCGCCCGTTGATCCTCCTCTCCTCCCGGCGACGGTAGCCCCTCCTGGCATGCACGTCTCCGCGGGCATCTCCAAGGTCCGTTCATAGAATTTTTGAATTTATCCCCGACCCTTCCCTCGGTGCCCTTCCCAGGCATTGCTTCATGGCTGATTTGACGCTCAATGTTCTCTGTCTTGACGATACAGTTCCCTTTAAGGAGTCGTGTTAACCGATCGTCAGTACCCGCACCCCGTTTTGATCCTTCGTCTATGTGTCAGGAATTTGACTCGCCTCCGCCCCGGTCCCCCTTAGCCGTTAGTGGTGTTATTATCTTTCCCCCCTTCTGGCATCCGGAGGACAGGGCCGTCATACGAGTACTACGCTGACATAGCCTCTGGTGCGGACTATCTCTTTTTGTTCACGGTTCCCGTTCCCCTTTTCCCTCATGACCCCCTGACGTCGGAGGAACATTTCTCCCTTCGAGTTTTTTCCTCCTCAACTTCCTGTTCCACTTTTCTCCCCAATTTTTGAGTGTAGATCGATGCTGCAGGCCTATGCCCCATCCGATGCCTCCTTCTCCCCTCTCCTGTTGTCCGTCGCCCCCCTCGTCCCCCTTCGTCCTTGGTGGCTTTCCCGAGGCCACGCCCCTGCTCAGCCGCCGTCGGCA
>Ga0179593_1457500_pt1 | contig 11290 bp, 14 predicted proteins | sample CZODoug2_1_08_16_FD_185931 | JGI IMG/M metagenome (GOLD analysis project Ga0179593, IMG submission 185931) | Vadose zone soil fungal communities from Angelo Coast Range Reserve, California, USA - CZODoug2_1_08_16fungal (PacBio error correction) | ecosystem: Environmental > Terrestrial > Soil >... | reverse complement strand
ACCGGGTCCTTTTCCATGATCTCTAAGTTGTTGTCTGACAGCTGCGCTCTCCCTTTTCCTGCTGTCGCATGGCCGGCCCCCCCTGAGTGAGTCACGGAAGGTTTTTTTTAAAGTGCACTTTGCATTTTATGGTATTGGCCCTGTCTGCTATGAAAGCGTTTTGCTCTTTCAAGATTCTTCTCTCCCCCACTCCCAATTTCGGAAATGACATGGATGCGTGTTTTAATGGTTCCCCCCCCCCCCTCCCCCCGATTTTTGCATCCTTCGGGGCTCTGGCCCCCCCCCCTTCCTCCTCTAGTTTATACGTTCCCGTGAGGACTTTTCCGCGAGAATTCTTCCCCAGGTGTTTTTCCCAGACACGCGCCTCGTAGGCCATTTATCATCCGCGCCTGGCTTGCCTCCCTTTCCTACGATCTTTAATTTAGTCCGCCCCTTTTTCACGACGACATCTCTTGTCATTCTCTCCCCCCCCGCCTTCCGTAAGTTCGAATTCCCGTTATTTTTAGACTTCTTTCCATTTTTTAAATTTTCTGCGCCCGATAGTGCCTAGTTGGACTTTACTTCGATGGTGCTTTGGGTGGTCGGGGATCCAGTTTGGGATCCACTCCTCTTGTGAAGTCCCTCTCGTTTTCAGAGTGCAGCCTTTCTTCCTTTCCTTTCATTCGTTTTGTTCTCCCTTTTACTCCGGGAGGGGCGATCCGGTTTCGTCTTTCGTTATTTATTTATTTTTCCCCACCCTTGGTCTCCCGTTACCCGAAATTCTTTTTTCCAACAGGGTTGTTTTTATCCGCAACATTTGCTCGTGCATCTTTCGGCCTTGGTGAGCCCGATTCCCGATTAATCCCCGGCAACGACCGCGCGTCTTTGTAGGTCGTTGAAGCCTCTCTGTCCTTCGTTTCTCAGGGCCCCAACTCACATGACGGAAGAATGCTTCCTAGTTCACCCCCCTCAAGTTACCTGCTTCACCCAAGAAGTATCCAATCTTTCACCTTCCTATCAAATCGACATCTAGCAGCCCTCTACAGCCCACAAACGTGGGCTTGTTTGTACAGCACTCTCGACGTCCAAGTGCTTCAAGTGCTAGGCCTTTAACTCTGGCGTATTGCCCCCCTCCGTGTCCAGTTAGCCTGTTGTTGTAGTATGCTTCTACCAGTAGTCTATTGTGGTCCTTTAACATTCCTAGCCCTTCGACCTCTTCTCTTTTGACCCGCATCTTTTCCGTGGTTTATCAAGGGTTTCCTGCTTAGCCCTTCCCTGTTCTCCTCCCCCCCCCCCTATCCCTCCTCCACACTTTTGGTAGGTATCTTTTCAGGCATCTCCAAGCACGGGTCGAGTTTGATCCCCCCCCCCTTCTACCCGAGATCTTTCCTCCCCTTGCTCATCTGCCAACCTCCAATTTCCCTCAACCTGACAACGTGGCCCCTCGACTCACCCCCCCCGCACTCAAACTCGTCGTTCCCTTTTGTGATTACCCGGTTCCTTTCCCGCAGGCCACCCACTTCGCAAGGTTTTTTTTTCTCCTTTTTTTGCCCTATCCTCGGACGCCCTTTTCTCCGGGCTGGCTGGTGTATTCGAGTCCCGACCCCCCCTCGGAAATTTATTTTGTCTGACTCCCCTTTTGGTCCCCCCCCCCAGGTTTGGTGTGTCTTTTGGACGCTCCCGAACTCTCTAACTCCCCCCTCTCTCCCATAACTCCGTTTCTCTCATTTCTTACGGACTTTTTATAAGCCCACTTTTTGTGCCTCCTCTTCCCGTCTTCTTCTTTCAATGCCTCCCCACCCCCCTTCCTGTTTCGTTTCTAGCCCCCTCGATCATACCGGAAACTGCTGGCCCCCGAATTTCGAACATTTTTGGAATTCCCGAGGCGGGAAAGTGTGGGCCGCCAGAAGTCGTCTAAACTCTAGACCGCGCACACTCCCCGTCCGGTCGCCTGCACCCCACTCTGGGGAGCGTTGCATTTGCTGACGGCCGCTACCCTTCAGGTGCTTTCGCTTCGTTGTGGTACAATCTCCTTTCCTCCACTAGATTTTGCCTATTTTCCCTCTATGACTTTGGCAACACTCTGTCGCCCGTCATCACGCCCCTTGCTACTTGCTTGTTCGCATCTTATGTGATTGTCGTCGTCCTTCCTCCACCTTCTCTTTCTTTCCTTTCTAGGGTGGGGTGGGGGGTCTTCTTTGTAGTAATTTACGGCGCAATATGTCTTGACACCGATTTTGGTTGGAAAGAAACTTCGCCTTTTTCCCGTCAGTAATCTTTATGTAGGGTAATCCCCTTTCATCGTAACTTTGAACAATTAATCTAACTTTTCTTTCTTGAGAGGCTTTCTCTGCCAGCGAAGGACGCATAAGATCCCTGTCCCCCCTCTAAAGTTCGTTTTTTTCGCCAGTGCCGTCCTCTTTCTCCCATCACTTGGTGTCATAACAAACAGGGTTATACCTTCTAAGGGTTCATGGTACCTTATTCCGTGGCTTTCGATCATGCTTATTGCAGCCCTTCTCCTTTACACCTTTTCCATTCCTTATGTTTAACGTGGCGCGGCCTTTTCTTTAAATGCTGTTTCTTTAAGTAAATACTTTCATCGATCGGGGACTTTGTCTCTCAGCTCCTTTTCCCCTTTGTGAGACTTCTGTCCATGGTAGTCTTAGCGCAGCCAGCAGCTCGTTCGACCCCCCCCTTTCCATAGTACATCCTCCCGTGTTCTTCGTTGAGATCTTATGGTGAGAGCGCACTGCTGTCTTTGACTCTTCCGACATAATGAAAAAGTATACCCTTCTTCTACAACCCCACAATCACCTTCCGACTCGAGGTCTGAGTTCCCTGCCTCTAGACTTCTTCGGCCCAAAAAGGCCCTCCCCTTCCAGCTTTACCTCCTCTTTCCTCCCGGAAACTCTTTGATCCCTTCTTTCGTGAACTCCCCCTCTTTCCCGCAGAGTCCAGTAGCCTACCCCTAGCGTCTCCCGTTTACCAATACTCCTTTTGACACTTCTCTACACACTGGTTCCCCCCCCTTCCCTCAATCTAGGACATTGGTGACCTGATTGATTTCTCTTCATGCCTTCTTCCCAAATCCCTTCTCTCGGAGGAGAGTCTTCACAATTCGCTTCCCCCGGTTCGTCCCACCCCTTTTTTCCATCACTACTCACTCTTCTTCCTTTCCTCCCCCCCCGTCAATAGGGAAACCTTCTCCGCACCGTTTCCCAAACAAGACCACTGCAATCTGCCTCGCTAAGAGTAGAGGACTCCCTTTCTCCCCTCCTTTCCGCTTCTGCAGATAGTAATGAGCCAAGACCAATGGTACTTGATTTTTCTTTCTATCCCTCGAAGCCCTTTTTTTCTCGGTTTTTCCCCGCACTCTCCTCTCCCTCCCTCACCCTTTGCGGAAATTTCGCTTTCCTGGCCTCCCCCCCTCTCCCTCGACCTGCCCCCCCCCTTTTTTCCCAGCCACCCTCTCTTTCGGAGAAACAAACTATTGCGATCCTTCCCGCACATCTTTTCCAATATTTTTAGTCGTTTTCCACTCGATTTACGTTTTTGCCTTTGTTTCTTTTTCTAGTTATTTTCTACACTATGATGCAGCCTCACCCGAACTTCCCTTTCTGTCGCCCTCTCTTATGAGGTCGTCAAATATTCTCCCCTATCCTTCCCAACACACTTATCGTCGGAAAACTCTCTAAGGGAAAGTTGAGTTTCTAAAGTCCCCTTTCTATGTACGATCGAAGTGTAGTGTACCTTTTCAGAGTGATTGATTAAAAAATACCACCACAACATCCTCTTGCACCCCGTCCTGTCGCCCCGATTCCTCTCTTTTGTCATTTAATTAGTCGACTTTCTTTTACGTCTCCTTCTCTTCTCTCTTTCTTCATAATTTGAACACATCTATAAAAGTTACTTTCACTATTTCGGTAGCGTCCTCACGTGCCGTTATAATATCTTCTCTTCGATCTTGAGAAGAAAGGGACAGTTGACCATAGTAGTCCATCAATCCCATTTGACGCTGAGGCAGTTCCCAGCCCCAGGCTGATTCACTTTGAAATCTACTTCTCCTCCCCTTACAATTCCGTTCAAAACCTTTCTCGACCCCCTCTCCATCTGCCTAGCCACTCCTCGATCCCTCTCCCCTCCTCCTATTTTCTTTAGACCAGAAAGCGGCAGAAATTTTTTTGTTCCGGATTGGTGCCTCGCCACCCCTAGGTTCCTTCGCCCAGAATAGTTTCCCTTAATCGCTTGCCAACCCGCCCCCCCCTTTTTGGGGTGTTGGGGAGTTGTAGGTGTATTCCTTTCTCTTGTCTCTATCCTGTGTTCTCTGCTGTTTGGACTTCCCCTTTTTTATTCTTTGTCTTTTTTCGTACCTACTATCTTGTGACCCTTCACCTTCTTTTCCTCTTCTCCTTCCCATATTCAACGTATTAATTAAGAGATTCGTTGAGCTCATCCTACTGATACGGCTGGCGTTTGCCCACCCCTTCAGGATGACTTCAGTTTGTTATCAGACCTTTGCTTCTTTTCTCTTCCCTTATTAAAGAAAGCAATTCCTCCACCGTATCCTCGCCCCGCCCAGTCGTTCCAAGGGTTAGCAGTTACTGACCTAAGCCTGAACTTCATACTCCCCCCATCCTTCCCTCTCCTTCCCCAATCTGAATGAGTATATTGGGGGGCCCCCAAATTATCCCGCCACGAAGTAAGTTTTGATATTCCCACGGCGCCCCTCTACTAGGCATCAAAAACAGCCTTTCTCATCGCGACTAACCCTCGGTAATCACGCTCCTTCTCTTTCACTCGTTCCCCCCAGTCTTCGGAGTACATTTGCCAAATAGGACGTCCGGACCCCTATTCTTCTGCGGCACCCCATCCTATGGCAGCGTGTCAACGCTCTCTCTTTTCTCCATAGACAACCTTCCCTTGTGTCGGTTAGCGGCGAAGTGACCGTCCGGAATATCCGGACGAGTTTCTTGCTTCCGTTCCAGATAAATAAGAAGGAACAAATTTTTCTCCCCCATTCCTCGGTACCCAGTCGTACTCCAGACCTTTCTCTTCCCCCCCTCTGAGTTTTACCAGAAAGCTGGTGTCCAGGCGAATTATGAGTTTTTTACTCACCCCCTTTTCCCTGGCATGCCTTGCCTAATTTCCTCCCCCTCCCTACGGTGTTCCTACAACGCGTAGTACTCTTTCTAGAGCAGCAAGTCACCAACCCTTAGCGCCGATGCGAAACTGATACCTTCCCCCCCCTCCGAACGTTTCTTTAGATGATAAAGTGGCTGGTCACCCTCCTTTCCCCTTTTTTTCTTTCCCCTTGGAAGCGCTGGTCGTGGCACAACGGTCGACCGGACCCGGTTCTGAAGTGCCCAATGTGCTGGTTTGGACCTGCGACCGTTTTAGACTTCCTTGATCAGCTGGCTTCTACCTCAGAGGATACCCATACCTCTTCCTTTTCCTCATTGTCTATGTGAGAAGGTTATTGATACACTGCTGTGGTTCCGGCCCATTTTGGAAGCCCCTCCCCCGCCTGCCCTGAGCCCCAGCCGCGTTTCTTCTTTTTGACCCCCTGTGCAACTCCCGCGACTCGGTACGGTCTATGGCCCCCGCCATTTCCTCTCCCCTGGGACTGTAAGGTCCTTTCGCGGCCATCTCCTTGGTTGCGCAGGCGCGATGAGGACGTCTCCCCCCGTCATTACGTCCACACTCTGCTGAGCAATCGTATTCATTTAGTTCCGACGTCCCGTTGGCTCGTATCATTTTTTCCCTTCATGCGCTCTTGAGTCGCCGTGGGACATCAAAGGGATCTTTTTTTCTTGTATCCCCGGTTGGCCACCTGCTTGAAAGGCTCTTTTCCCTTTCGAGTGAGGGTTGGCACGGAGTAAGGTCGGCCTTCGGACACGATGGTTTTTCGTATCATCGATGATCTATATATTGCTTTGCCATCCGAGGCGCACACATCTTCCCCTTCTTTTGTGAAGTTCTGCCACTTGGAGCCAACGATCCGCCGATTCCTCTGCGTCGGACACGACTTTTTTAACTTGATGTCGAGACGTTGGAATTTCTTACTTTTCAATATGCGGTCATACCCTCCCTCCCTCTTCTAACTTGCTTACCATCCTGGTCACAATAATGGACTCCAGAGACCCTTCTTCACAGGAGTCCATCCTGACTCGACCCTGTTCCACCAGGTCAACGGCGGGTTGGTTCAGAGTGGCCTTCCCCCGAGGATTGTCGAGGTGTAACCCTATTTAGAACCCCAGGAGAAACTGTCGCCGCTCCTCTCTTTCGGCAGCCCCAAGTCGGCTAATTTGCTTTGTCTCCTGCTGCGGCTTTACATCTTCGTGTTTTCCTTTTCGTACATTCGTTGAGTTATGTCGGAAGTCTCCCGGTCCGTTTCACGTCGCCCCCGCATCCGATTTGACTATGATCCGGTGCTTTTGTCCCCTCTTCCGTTGTTCACGCAAGGAACCCATAAGGTAGACAAAGAAGGTCTAGTGTGAACGTCAGTCGCACTTGCCCCGGCCAAGCCCCCCCACTTGGTACAGTGTTCGCGATTTCCATTTCTCTTGAGACGAAGGATCCGTCTGGGGCGCCGCTCCTCCTTAAAATCCTGACCCCAACAGGTTCGGTTTTATGACGCCTCCTTTCTGGTGTCTGTCCAAGCGGCTTTTCTTCTTATTTTTTGCCTACAGAAAGTTTTGACACTTACTTGCGCGTCCCAATTCATCCTTTTTTCGCCACGTCGATTTTAGGAGATATCCTTCCCCCCTTCCTTTCCCCCCCATTTCTAGAGTGATTACCTCTTCCTCATGCCCCAAACGTTCTTTTCGGTTCTTCGTCGAGTGTGAATGAAGAGAAATGGCGCAACGAACCCCCCCGATGCAATGGGTTCTCCTTTAACGTCCCCATGGTAACCTTTCCTGATCCTTCTAATACTGGTGTGGTTTTTCCCAGAAAAAAAAATTGCTTAATTGTAGGAGGGTGCCTTATCTAGCAGATGCCATGACCTCTGCCCCGCCAGCCAATGCAGTGGACGCCTTGGCGACTTTGCAACTCGCTTTGTCTCAAATTCACATTCCGGATCCATTGGTCCTTTCGCACATACGCCCCGCGGTTGAACTAGGCCCGTCTCTCTCTGTCCATGGAGGTGATGGATTCTGATCCATTCCCCTCCAGCCGAACTGGAATCGCATCCGCTTCCGTACTTGCAAATTCTAAGCACAGTATGCCTGGACCTTTCTTTTCATAACGTATATCCTGAGGATGGTCCGGATTTGCCTTTTTCAGTCCAGTGAGAATCGCACTTCTAGGGCAACACGCCGTCAGGAGGTCTGATTTACGATTGCTGTACATGGTGTCCCACTTAAGTGGAATATGCTCGGAATGTTTACCTCTCTCAAGCTTGAATCCCGCCCAGGAGGGGCAGGAGGTTCGGTCCCTCTTTGGGTTTAATGATGTCTTCCGCGATAGAGGGACGACGCCCGGCTGGTGGTGGCTTACGTTGGCTTTTACTTTCGTTTTAGCATAATTTTTCGCCGCAAGTTCGCGCCCTTATGGGAATGAGTAAGGGTTATGATAGTTTGTTTGGAGATTCTTCCCCCCCAGTAGTATGGCGAGCAATGTCCCTCGATTTCATTTTTTTTCGCAATTCTATCATCTCCTCCTTGTGAGAGAGCTTTATGGCTTTTAAGGGCCCATGAAACCTGCGCAAGGTAAAAGAAAGAACATAGTCGTCATATCCAGACACCTAAAGCTCAGGCTGTCCCTTTCCAGTCCTGGGGTTAGCGTTTCCCGGCAATGCCTTTTCTTTGTCCTCCAACCACGGCCCAACGCCAAGAGTTAACTGAGGGAGGCGGCCTTTTTTCCGTGATCGCATCCTTTTTTTGCATACCTCATGTCCCAGCAGAATCCCCCCTACCTGCCCGTTTTCACCCCCGGTTGACGCTGCGGAACCTGCTTTCCCCATTTTTCCCTGCTCCTCCAAGGGGACGCCGATTGGTTTGCCTGAGATTTAAGGCCGATTCGTTTGCGTCCCCGTCAGATATTGGTCTTGATTAGCGTTCTTCCAGGGGGAAAGGTTCGACTTCCACTTTGCGCCACACTTCCCTTTTATAATCCTTTGAAAACATTTGACCCCAACCATCTTTGGTCCCCCCCTTCTTGCACTTAGTTCCGAACAGTGAATAGATCCCCCCCCCTCACCTCCCCTTTTCCCCCCATTCCTCCTCGATGTATCATTTAACGACCCGTTTCATCCTTACTTCCCTGACAGGGAAGGATTAGTAGATCTCTTATCCTTTCTTCCGTTTTCCCTGATTTCCATTTCCTTTCCCGATGCCCCTCCCCAGCGTTGGACATATATTTGAGTCACCCCATGTCTACGCTTCCCTTTGCCCCCCCCCCCAAGTGCTCCCTCCGTGACGCACGACCTCTCCCCTCCTTCTGTTTTTTCTATTTTCAAGAAACCACGAATTTTTTCCGCCTGTCTCAAGAGTTTCTATTGGCTTCACGGCCGGTCCTCCCTCCTTCCCCCCCACAGGTTTCCCCTGTGAGCCTCCGGGCGGTTTTCCCCCTTTTAAGACTATTTCGCGCGAGTCTGATCCCGAACCGCCCTTCTTTAGAACAGTTCAGCATCTCTGGTTATTTCAATTCTTTCCGAAAGCCTCCCCCCTGATGCACCTGCTTAGTCGTCCCGTAATCTTCGACGTCTTTTTATTTATAACTGGATGAATTTCCTCTCCCCTTCCTGTTCTTCCATTTTGCTCTCTAGTATTGTCTCTTTCCAAAATCCCCCAACAGCCGTTCCCCCCCGTTTTCTCACATAACCCCCTTCTTTTATGAATTTTGTCTCGCCTTTTCCGTTTCTTTTCAGTTGTTTTGGGAGATCCCTAGGAGCCTATTCTTTCCTGGTTAGGATATTTTTGAGCTTTTCAAATCTTTCGACCCCACTCTTTTTGTTTTTTGAGCAAGCCCAAGTCCTTCTTTCTTCCGCGTGTTTCCTTCTTCAGACCGACTCCCTACCCAACATAGGGCTGATCCTCAAGTGAGGCCCGCGTCGGATCCTTTTTTCTTTGCTGATTCATTGGTTGCGAATTCTACTCACTTCAGGTCTTTCAAGTGCTCGCCCCTCTCTTCTCCCATTTTTCCTAGATCTACTATAATGAGCAGCAAACGAGAAATCGACAGGTACTTTAAGTGCCGACCAGGAGTTTAGTCCACTTTTGTGCCTTTGTGCCGGCCCCCGACAATGATGTTTGCCTTCCTTTCGATGTTTTTTTATCCTCCAGGCGGTTCCCCTTTTGCGGTGAGATACTTTATGTTCATGATGTACTCCTTGTGAAGGATTGCTGTTTTTTTTTCTCCTGATTTTGATTCTTGTAGGTGCCTTTGGCGGGTCTATGTCCCTTTGACCGAGCCTATTGTAGATATACTCCAGTCTCTCCTAAAAATTTGACCCAATTTCAGAGCTTGGTTCCTTCGGCAGCAGTCTATCGTTTGCCTTGGGTAGCAATTTAAGGATTGCAGAGTCCTTTGGGCGGATCACCCTTGTCTTTTAGGTTCTCCTTTTTTAGTCTGGGTAAAAGATTGAATACTTCCGAAACACGCGGCTCAAACGGTCGCTCTCCCCGCGAATTATCCTTAGTTGTTGAACTGTTTTGAGGCGCCCTTTACCCATACTTGATATTTTTCCGATCAAGTTATGCCCTCTCTAGGGATACCCGTACCCCCCCATATCCGCCAATCATTTTCCTCGGCGCCCCTCTCTGATTGAATGGACAAAACCGCTTGATTTATCGCCTGCCTCGTCACGTTGACGTCTCTCATTCTTCCTTCGAGGTTTTATCTCAAAGAGTCCTGGTATAATGAACTGTTGACCTGGCTTTCTTTCTATCGGCACCCTCTTTCCGGCATCAGCACCTTCCGTGGCCTCGAATAGTGACCCAATACGATTGTCGCCCCTGCCTTGGTCCATCGCACGAATTTTTTTCGCGCGGATTCCTTCGCCCATTGTCCGATCAGCTCGAAGGCCTCGTTTTATTCACGCCGTTCTCCGCGTTCCCCCATCAACCGGTGACCATTTCTCGTTCATTCAAATGTCCTTTCCCATCGATGTGCTGGCTATATCCCCCCTATACGGATCAGACTACAGCCTTTTTTTTTTAATTCGATTAGGAAGGTTCCAGACAATAACTCACCTTGGGGCTTCTCCGTTTCCTTGTTTAATGTAACCCTTTCCCGGCCCTTCGGCCAGGCGTTGCGTACCCCCTACGTCGACACCCCTTTCTTTTTCTGCACCTCCCAACTTCTTTTATCTTTCTCCTTTCCTTGTGGATATCTCTCACGTTTGCGGTCCTCCCTCCCTTTGTTCTTTTCTCTTAACGTCATTCCGCTTTTGTTTTAGCGGTGGCGGGACCCCTTAATCGTCGCAGCGGAACTGCCAGTTCCAAACTTTCTGGCTGCCTTTTATGGTGCTTTAGACTTTCCGGCAAAGATCCCTCCATTGAGTTTCTCCGTATAAACGCGATATTACCCTCTCTTTCTGACCTTCTACGACTCGGTCGTAGGCCTTGGAGTGGACACTCGTCCTCTTGATCGTTTCTCGAGGGCAAACGATCTCGGGGGGATTATTCGTGCTCGTCCAAGTTTCGGAACGAAGTTCGAAAGGTTTAGGTTTTCCTATGGAACCTGCGAGCTCCCTTTCTTTTCCGGAATTAGGGCCATCCCGTACTCGTGTCCTTCCCCTGCCTATATTGTACGATCTCCGGCAATCAACAGTGCAGGCTCCACTAGGATTTGCTCTAGCCACTCTAACTCTCTTATCGTCCTTTCCGTCCACGTTTTAGGAGCCTCCTCGAGTACAGTTTTCCCCCATGCGCTAGATGCTTGTTGAATTCACCTTTTCTCGGTTGGCATGTGGGGTTTCCCTTATTAGGTCATGCCCCCTTCTCTTCTTGATCCTATCTTTGGAGAATGACTTGCCTAGGAACGTTCGCATTTCAGTCTCCTGACCGACTGTTCGGGGCGCTCTTTGTTGCCGCGGTTTTATTGCTTCTCTTTTCTTTTCACCCCCCGCGGTAACAGAAAACGAGTGACAGCTTTTGATCCCCGAAAGTTGCTGTGAGCTCCTGAAAGTGGTGTAAGCCAACGATCCGCCGTTAGCTTTGCAACGACGCTTCCACCTGTGGCTCCTTCCTTTAAGGTCTTCTCCTTCCTTGACACTTGTCACATACCCATATGAATACGAATAGAAGTCGTCAGCAAAGGGAACTCGCTACACAGCCCCAGAGGTCCTCCCGGAGTCATAAATCTC
>Ga0179593_1319656_pt1 | contig 11290 bp, 11 predicted proteins | sample CZODoug2_1_08_16_FD_185931 | JGI IMG/M metagenome (GOLD analysis project Ga0179593, IMG submission 185931) | Vadose zone soil fungal communities from Angelo Coast Range Reserve, California, USA - CZODoug2_1_08_16fungal (PacBio error correction) | ecosystem: Environmental > Terrestrial > Soil >... | reverse complement strand
CATGACCCCTGGCAAAGTCGATTGCGCTTGGCGCCCAATGCCAGTGCGTTAGTATTCCTTCTTACTTCGGGCACGTAGTCATCCCCACGGTAATTCCCGGCACCTTTCCCTGTCCTTCCTCCGTTTTTTTTTTTTATAAACCCATTTGTTTTTCAGCAGGCTCCGACCCCCCCACGCTTCGCCTACTTCATACGAATCCCTATCAGCGCCTCGTCTCTGAAGGTGTTTCCCAGCCTCTTCCCCAGTCGTCACTTTCGAGACTGACTGTTGCTTTGATTTTTTCTCCCTTATCTGACCTTTTCTAATGCGCTTCTTGCTGTGCGCTCGATGTTTACTTACACCCTCTCTTCCCGGCCCCCTGTCCCCAAAGTTCTCCCCCCGCGCTCTGTTGTAGTTTTGTTTGCCCCCGCCCTTTTTCATCCGCCCGTCGCGCACCACAAATACCTCCTTGCGTTCAAGGAAACCTCTCCCCCAATTCTTTTTGAATTCCTTGTGAGGAAAGGTTGGTCAAACCTCCATCACCTTATTTTTTTGGGAGCGTACCCCCGTCTGTCCGGAAAATTATGGCCTCTTCTTTTCATATCTTCCCCCAACCATTTTATCGAAGTACAGTCGTTTGCCTTTTCGCACCCAAGCGACATAGCCTTAGCGTTTTCACGTTCCAAGCGGCGGAACTCTTAACTTAATTGGGTTTCGGCGATATACTTTCATCTACAGGGCCTTTTCTCCCAGTCTCTTTCCTTTCCGAAAGGTTGTCAGAGGCGCTTTTCTCAGTGCTTCGTTCGATCTCACTCTTCCCTCCCCTTTTGGTTGTTTTGTTGATATCTATTCAGGCGCCATGTCGCCCCCTCATTCTTGGTTCAAGCGACGCTGCTCCCCTGGTTTGCGCGTTCTTGGGGTTTTCTCCCCCTCTTCCTTTCCTATATCACAATCGCGGCACACGGGGTTCATTGTTTTTGCAAGAGTTCCCTCCTCTTCCAGTCACCGAATGATACCCTCGCTGTGGTGCGGCCTTTTCTACCTTTTCCTAGTGCAGACATGTTTGTTCCCATATTTTTTGAGGGGATTCAATTTTTTCCTCCCCTTTTTTTTTCAGCTTCGAAGCCCCGCCTGTTCTGAATTTCCTGTTCCCACAGTGCCTTTCCCTGTGATTGGCTTTTGCGGTTGTTGCGCGGCTGATGAGGCTAGGTGTGTGTCCTAAGTCTCCTCCTCCTTCCCGTCTGACCGTGTCTGGTTGGACCATCAGTCGACACCGGACGTTTTCCGCACTGTTTTCGCGACGGTGGTTACATTTCCCTGTCGTTGTTAATTCTGTTACCCTTCCTAAGGCAGCATTCGCTTAATTACTCCTGAGACAGCATTCATACTATGAGTCGAACACCCCCTTCTGCACTTCCTAAGTGGAGTTTTGCCTAATTCATCGCGCTGGTGTTGTGACAACTTTTCACATTTTTTACGATGGAGTGGAATCCTCCCGGGCCCTTTTTTGAATTCGGCTGAACTATAAATTTAGTTGCGCTGCTTCGCCCTGTTCTGTGGGCCCTTCCGTTAACCCGGCAGTTGATTTGGTATAGTCAGATCTTTTCTCCAGGGCCTTTAGATGGAATTTCGGGATTTACGAGGGCTTTTGACCCAGCAGGCGAGGCCGGTGGAAAGCCTTTTGCCGCGCCCCTACAAAACAAAGAAAACCCCTGATGCAGTTGTGCCTTCAAGGCTTTGCGGGCCGGTTTGTGAGTATGCTAACGCCGCCCGTTTAACGGCCTCCCCCGTTCGCCCCGTGCGGATTCACCAAATCCCTTTCCGCGGCATTCTGGGCTCTCCCTCCAATCGGGCAAAAGTTTTCGGGACCTCGGTGCCCCCAGGCCAAGCAACTGACTAAACTTTTTCTTTCCCCCTTCTGGGCCACCGGTCTTGGATAAGTTATAAGTGGTCACCCATTCGATAAGCAAACGGCTTTTTTCCGGGGAGAGTATTCTCCCTTGGCCCTCCGGAGGTCGTGTTGTTCGGCCCCCCCACATGAAGCACCGCAACCTTCCTCCCGTCCCTCGTGCCAAGTTTGCCTTGGATGACCCTGATGCGCTGCTAGAGGTGCTCTCGTCCAGCCTCCCCCCCCCCCCGAAAACTCTCGCTTACAAGCGCAGAGCGACTTTTAAGCAGTTCCTGCTGGCGTTAGACCACCCCATTCCATAAGTCTTCACTCCTAGAGGCTTTTAGGAGTTTGAGAAATGTGTACCATCTTTTTTTTACGGACGTCTCTTCTTTCTAGTACCACTCCGATTTTTCTGTTGCCCCCATGCCTTCGGGTTCGTTCCCTGCGCACGGAAGACGTACACTACCCGTTTCCCCTCTGTGTTTCCCCCTTACTCAAGTGCTTACGAGTGAACGGCGAAGTTCTTTCTCCCTTCTATCCCGCCTTTTGAACCAATCGATGATGCCAGGTTCACCCCCTTTTCGGGCAATAGTATCCTCTTGGACCTGTTTTCTTCAAGTTTTTTTCAGGATCCCTGAGGTGCCGCTCCTCCTCCCTTTTTCCAGTATTGCGCGGCTATGCCGGAATAACATTTATTCGATGAGTTGCAGATCCCCGGCTTCCTTTTTAACATAACCCGGGAAGCATTTTGAAGAGACCGCTTAGTTAAAGCATTCCGGCGCCTTGGCCCATGGCTGTTGCGATTCGCACCTCGGATTCAAAGTTTGTCATATTTTTATCCTTCTCCTCCACTCCGTTGTGTTTTTGACTGGGGCGCGATTCTTGACAACCTTGTCCCGCGTGTCTCCTTTCATATACACAAACCAGGCGCGTAGTTTTGGTTCCTTTCCTGCGGTCTTTTCTGGTGTCGGGTATTATTCCTCTTCCCTTCTTAACATCTTTATACCCTTTTCTAGCCACCATTTATTCCTTCTTTCTCTGCGCATCACACGGGGCGCCGGTCCACACTCACTTGGTTATATGCACTACACTGAAGCGGAAACCCATGTTCACGAACTGAGAATATTTTGATCCCTTCCCGTGTGTGGCATAATATTTTTTCCTTTGGATACCAGAAGACTCTCGGCTTGTTCCTCGTAGCCGTTCGATGTGGCCCCAACCAGGTCCCTCTCTTGACTGTAGTTTGGTCTTTTTTTTCTCCCTTAAAACGACCTGCTGGTCACCTGACCCATAGACCATTTATCGCTGCGGCAAGCCCGGCTTCGTCCTCTTTCCCTTCTCTCTTTCTATTCTAAATCTTCTTGAAGGTTTTTGTCTCCTGCAGGAGTGCAAGTCTATTGCCTGCTTTCTGTGGCAGCGAGAGTTTCGGGTTTCGAATCTACCGCGCGCCTACTAATAGTCGGAGTCACGCACCAATCCCTTTGTCCCACTTTCGACGAATTTTTCCCTATTCGTTGTTTCCAGCCCCACTTCTTCGTCACAGTTCATTTGCAGCTTCCATCGCAGTCCACCCTGCCGTGTTCTTTTTTTCGCCTTTGTTCTCGATTCCAGAGCCCTCCCGTGTCTGAGCAAAGTTCTTCGTAGGGGGTTCTGTTTCCCCCCCTTCTTCCCTTTCCCAGTCAGGCGTTGCGTCTCATCATCCCAGCCGTCCTTGAACCTATTGTTGTCACCATCCAATTCCTTTCGCTGTACTTAGGCGAACGTATGTGATGCTTGGATCCCCCCCCCGCCTTTGCAGTATTCCTGCCGGCATCTTGGCGTTGGTTCTGTCATGATAATATTTACCCCCACGGCAAGCCTATTTAGTGCCAACTTCCCCCTCTCGTGCTTCTTTTTTACATTCCCGTGTGCTCTTCCAACGGAGTACAATCACAGCGGTCACGTGGACTCACCCCCGTTGCAACTGCCGGGACCCCTCTTCACTTGTTTCCCCCTTTTCTTTCCCCGGATAAAGACGGTCTGTTTCCTGGCCCGAAGTCAGAAATGAAAGCTGATTCCGTTTTCCTCGTTATTATGCTTTTTCACGCTTCGTCACCCCATGACGTGTCTCCTCTGAGTTGCGGTGATGTTTGCCAGTAGTCTTTCCTGATTCTTTGCTCGCTGTGTTCGAGGGACCTTGGAATTACAGCGACATTACGGTCACGCTCTAAACCCCCCTTGAGCCCCCGTCTTGTGTTTCCTTCTTGGGTCGCAACCAAGGGTAAGTTTCCGTCCCGCTTCGTCCCGCGGTCCCCCCCCCAAAAACTCCTCCTCTCCGTACCCCGGCCCCACCAATACTTTAATTAAGTGTTGCCCCTTCCCCCCCTTTAGAAAAGTCGCGCGGCCGTAAAGATTACCCAAGTCTTTACTGTTCATTTTCCCTTCGCTCCTCCCCACCCTTTTCCCTTTCCCTTCACGCCGGCGGCACCGGCGCCCAATCGCATTCCAATGACTTTTTTTGAAGGGCAAGCGGATTTCCGAACTCTTCCCCTTAAGTTTGGTTTTTTCCCTCGGCGATTTCGGCCGGTTGAATAAAAGGACGCGTCTTGCTAAAGACAACCGTCACTCCCGCAGGGATGTCACTTTCGCTGTTCCGCATGTGTTTATCTTCCCTGCTCCTCATTTCCATCCTTCCCTTTTTTTTTTGTTGAGGAGTCTGGCGTGCGAGATCGAAGCACAGGTAGTTGAAAAGCAGAAGTTACCTCCCCTGCGGGGAAGATTCTTGCCGGGGGTTGCTCTCCTTCGCTGTACTTCCCCTTTCCTCCCTATCTCGGCCGCTTGTAATGGAGAGTTACTTACGGCTCCCCCCACTCGTCTGCTTTCGCGTGTTTTTTTGTTTTACCATCGGGAGTGCCCTTACTTCCTTTGGCAGATTCTTTCTACCGGGCCTAAATTTTCCGTCCAGTTGGTTTAGATCCTGCGCTACCTGTTCTTATGGTTCCAAACCCTGGCATTCCCGTCTTTTGGCTCTTCACTTTTCCTTCCTCTTCTTCTGGGTGCGTGGATATTGTTGCTGTATGATTTTCCTCTCTCCCGTGTGGTGTCGATCCTTGCGACACCGGAAGCGCTGTTCACCTTTTTTTTCCGGGTTATCTTGTTTCAATTCTTTATCCCCTGAAGCCCTAAGCCGCCTCCAGGGAGAAGCAGTTCACTCGGGATTCCCCCCTCCCCCGCACTCCGCACTTTTTCCCTCTGCCGTGCAGTTCATTCGCGGAGGTTCCGTTAGCGGTTCATTTTTCCCTCTTTTCGAACTCCAACCAGGTCGTTGGATTCTTTCCGCACCTTGTTTTCCTCGCGCCGTACCGGTCAGTTGCGTTTTGGCTTCGTGCCGATTGTCTTATCAGTGCGAGCGTGTTCTTTTCCTTTCATTCCTTTGTCCCACTCTCCTCTTCTTTCGTGCCCAGATTATCTTCCCAACCCTAACGATGAGTGGCCCTGTTCATAATTCGATCGGTTTTTATAAATATATCGGCGTCTCCGTTACTCTCCCTCGCTTAGGTTTTTCACCCCACTACATTTTTCACTTTTTGGTCTTTAGCAATCGCAAACGTGCGAAACCTTGAACACAGTGCACCCCCCTTCCTCCCCTTTGCAAACTTTGAACCAGGCCCGGTATGGGTGATCGTTTTTTCTACATTCCGATCCTCCCCCCGACTTTTCTGTTGTTGTGGTGCATCTTCCTCCCCGTAGTCTTCCGTGGTAGCGTAGCAGGCCCCTGGTGTGGTCACCCTCAGCCTTTTATTCGGGAAATCGTTCAGCGTTCAATGGGCGGGGCCCGCCCCTTCCCTTCTCGTCCGCTTGAGTATGCCAGCGCTAACCTCCCCTTCTCCCCCCGTTCAGTTTTTTCATAGAGAGGACTTCAGCCAGTCCTTCTGCCTCTTATCCACCCCCCCCCCTTCAGCCGATTTAAGACTAGGGTTTCTGATTCGCGACGGCCTCGTCCCTCTGCCTTTTGCAGGGTCGCTACGCATTTGCGAGGATTGTTGAAAATTCGGGCCTTTAAGTACGCAGACCGCCGCGATACTTCCTTAACCCCCCAGCCTCTGTTTCCTTTCCCCCGCTCGCTTGAGAGGGCTGTCCCTTCCTCCATCCTTTTCAACCAATTCTGATGAATCCCCAATAACATGTCTTTTGAATTCAAATATTCTCAGATTCTTGCTGTTTCGCTCAGGCTGTCTCGCATGCTCCCTGGATTTCCGTCCCCACTCCCTTTTTTCCTTATTTTTTCTTTAAGCCGAAACCTAGTGTGTGCAGTCCTTCCTCTTTTTCCCTTTTGGTTTTATTTCCAGAGGTACATAAACTGGTAATCCCGCTGAGCATCGCAATTCCTTACTTCTCCCATGGCGGGGAAACAATTTGCCCTCCGATTCGTTCGAACCGACGTAGCAACCCCCCACACTTTTTCTTCTCTTTCCTCTCCGTTGTTTGGCGATGATTACCCTTTCCTTTCTCCCCCCTTTGGCGATCGCACTCACAGTCCACTTTCCCTTCCGCCGTGAGTCGGAATTCGGTTCCCCTTTTTTTGTGCTGCAAGCGTATTCTTCCTTTTATTACGGTGGAAATAAGGGCTCGCTGTCGCCACTCTTTATTTCTCCTCTCCCTTATAATCTGCGCACACCATGGGGATCCTGCCCTCCCCTTTCGTTGCACCACGCTCGGGAGTGACTATGGCATGCAAGACTTTTTGTTACACATGGACTATCTTTTTTACTTCTGGGATACCGAAGCATTCCTCTCTTCTATGTTTTGGTATCTATTCGATTTGTTCCCCCCCTTCCTTACTTGGGTTTATTTCCTTCTTTCTCCTTAACGAACCGACTTGTAAAAATGCAATCTCAATGGCTTCTTTCCCATCCATCCTTCGGCTCGTTGACCACATTTTTTTCCCCTCCCCTCCCGGGACTGGGTGGGTGGTATAATGCGCCCCCTCTGGAACTGTGAAGTCCTCGTCTCTGTGCTGATGTGCCCTCTCTCAGTGGAGCTGAAGATAATCTGAGCCCTTTCCTTTGGGGGCGGGGCCACGCCAATTACAGCTTTCAGTTTTTTTCTTTCTTTTCCCTCCATTTGGCTACGCTGCTACCCCCCTTTCTTTACACGTGCAAGAATCCCAAGTGTGCGGATCGAAACTTATAACCTTACCTTTTACGTGACCATTGGTGTTCCAAGTTTATTAGTAGGCGTCCCCCCTCTTTTTCCCTTCGCCCCGTTTTTGTTCTGCGTCATACATCCCCTCTACGCCTTCGGTCCCACAATCATCCTGTCTTAGTCTTAGCGCCTTCGGGCGAGGCTTGTATCATCAATTCGCATTCGGAACCCTCCCTTTTCTTGCGGTGATGCCCTGGCAACCGCAAGCGATGACCTTGGCGAAAATCCCCGAAGTTCTCATTCCCGTCCCTTTGCTCGGCACGGAGACACTTCGTCATTTTTAATGCACTTTTCCCCCCCCACTGGCCACTGATCCACCTTTTTACTCAGTCTTTTCTCCACCTTTATGGAGTCGCCTGATTCCATGCCCGTTCCCGCTTCTTGAGAATGACTGTTTCCACAGACGGAAGTAGCAATGCCGGTCGCCCTCTTCGGTCTTGTTTTCTCAAAAGCTTTTTCCTTTCCTGTTTTCTGCCCCTTTCTTTTGCGCTTCGAGGGATACATCTACCAACTTTTTTCCGGAATCTTTTCACCCCCCCTTTCGCCACAGCGCTTCCGGTGTCGCCTTGATGGTTTTCAATTTGTCAGTCATCGATTGCCTCCGCATTCCCCCATCCTCTTCATGCCCCTCCTCTCTCCCCCATTCCCGTGACTTCCTTTTGGGCCCGTGAAACAGTTCCAGGTAATGTTTTTAGGTTTTCTTAAGCCCAACCCGCTTTATCCCAACTTGGCTTTTCCCCTTCCTCCTATCCACCTTCAGGTCAAGTCCGCTTTTCACACGCATTCACCAAGGAAAGCAGACTTTTCGGCAAGTTTTTTGTAACTATTCCAATCCTCTTCATTTTAACGCGCTCGTCTACAGTCCGCTCTGGAGAAGCCCCCATACCTGACGAAGTTTTTCAGCGGCGCTTTTCCTCCTGTCCTTCTCTCCTTAGCGCTCTCTCTCCTTTCCTTCCCCCTCCTTATGAGTCTTCCTCCCCTTCTCTACGCTGTTTGAAACACCTCCCTATTGACTCCATGTTTGAGAGGTGTTTTTTTCTTTCCCGAGGCGCTGTAAGCACGTCGCCTCGCTCCTCCACTGCTCTTTGATTCCAGTCCGAGCTTCCCCCCCCCCCTAATCTCGTTTTGGCTTTTTCAATGCCGGAGTGCCTTCAGACCACCTGTTTGGCAGATCGCGCCGAGGCAATCAATTCGTAAGATTTTTCCTCCCCCTTCCCTCCCCTCCTCTCTTGTTTAGGGGAACTTTTTTCGGGACCAACGATTCAAGGTCTTTTTTCGCTGTCCTTTTCGCGTGGATGGGATATTTTGTGGCCCGGCTTGAATCTTGACTGAATTCTGGTGTCTTTCGACATTGAAGCTCTTTTTTTCTCAGCTGCGATTCCTTTTCCTGGTTAACTGTATCCTGCGCGTATTCAGCGTCGCAGGACAAGCAGTTACTCACTTCGTGAGCAAAACATCCAGCCGAAGTCCTCGTTTGACGACTTGCCCCCTTTCTTTTTCGCGATGCGTCTGCATAAGCTTGCTTTACTTCGGCGAACTCCCTCCCTTCCGGCTTTATCATTTCTCCCTTTCCCCTTCGGCAGTGCCGTTTTCTTTCCGCTGTATCGGTCTTCGTTCCTAGGAGGCGGTCATTTCGCCAAGCGTTTTTCTTTTTCCAGATCTAGCCGCCCCCCCCACCCCCCGTTGTTTTGCAGGAACTCCTTTTGTCCTGCATCCTGACGTTCGTCTGTTAAGACCGCGATGGTTTTGGTTCCAAATTACCTTTCTTTCTGCTGGATTTATCCTCTTTGAAAACGTTTCTCCCCTTCCTGCAAGTCCACCGACGGCATCGACCTGTCCCCCTTTTAACCAGATGGTTTCAATTCTTTTTAGTTATCTGGTTCTAAATTGTCAGATTTTTAACGGACTCATTGTTCCCTTGGACTCTCTCAGTGATACGTGAAAGGCTTTTTTTTCCCGAGTCCATCTTCGGCGTTGTATGTGTCAGAAGGGTGAATTTTTTTCTTGGTGCCAAGCTTTTTCCTTCCTGGCTCGCGGAGTATCTGCCCAAACGCCCCCGTCCCCTCTTCTCTTCCAATTTCAGCATCTCCTTTCCTTTTTCCCCGCAAGTCCGGCGCATAGAACACCCCCCCCCCCCCCTCGATTTCAGTGTCCGGTCGAGAATTTGAACGAGGACGACTCGCTTTCTTTCCTTCCCAGCGACGCCCGGTTAGGTGTGTTGATTCGGGTTCTTTTCCTTCCTCCCCGACCCCTCCCGTTCCCTCTTTTTCTCTTTTTCCCTTCGAATATGCTAGAGTTCAACACACCGTCTCTTGGATGATAGGTACCAAGACAACATCTCTGACTTCCCCCTTTACCCCCATTCGTCAATTCTCTTTCCCTGATCTTGACGTTCACTTGATTATTCCCAATTAGTTTGCGAGAAGCAATATTTGTGCGCCAGTCAGGCCTAAAATCCCTTCGTTGTGAGTTAGGTTGCTTAGCATTTCCAATCCCTTTCCGATAACACGCGCTGGTCCCTCCTTTCTCCCGTAGCCGGGGAACCATTTTTTCTTCTGTGTCCTCTTCGCCACCGCGGTCCAACTGTGCCATATATATTTTAATATCCCTTTTTTTTGTGAGAGAGATGCCCCCTACTGTCGAATCGCCCCTTCCTTTTCCCCCCCCCTTTTCCCCTGTCGGCCTTCCGTTTTTTCCTCTTTTTTTGCCATCTTTTTCTCCCTTTTATTTTCTTGGACATCCTGGATTCCTGTGTTCCACTTTCATTATTTCGTTGCTTTTGTCTCAATCCTTCCACGTTATTGTCTTTTTTACCCTCATGGGGATCGAGAACTTCGCGGACCAAATTTCCTTTATCTTCGGCGCCGTGATTGACCTGTATCCGCGATTGTTTCTTTTCCTGACATGAGCCTTCCCCCTTTGCGTTGCCTTTCTAGCCGTTTTTGTAACAGGCGAGATTTTTTTTTTTTGGTGGGGGGGGGTTTTTTCAGGGAGTGTGGAGTATCCTTCCCTCCCACTCCTTTTTGCTAACTCTGGCGTCGCTCCCTGCCCTCCTCGTCCTTAATTCTTCACCGGCATCCTCGATTTCCTTTAAAGAGTCTCCGGTTTGGTGGTCTCCTGCGCCATGTTCCAGTCTTTCTCTCTCTTCTTCTGGTGATTTTAGTTTCCCTCGCCCTCCGCTTCGCTTTGATGCAGGGTCGTGGCAACGAAAAATTACTCTGCAAGATTTCCGGCGCCGGTTCGGTGTGGCCAGTCCCCCGGCTGACCTCAGTGATGCTCCTTTCGGAAGCTTTCCAGCATCATTTCCCACGGTCCGTTTGTTCTTGATAGGACCTTCTCCGACCCGCTACTTCGCCAATTTTTTTCTTTTTCCCCTTCTTTATTCTGTGGACCTTTTTTCCCCCGCTGACCGTTTTTTTCCTGCTGATTTCGGAATACCTCGCGCATTTTTCCCCACTTTTTTTTCCCTCCATTCGCGTTCTATTACCTCTTGTAAGGAGGGCGTTCAACGCTTAGTCCCTTCTCTTCCGCAGTTGCGTTGCGGCGATTCCTATTTCCCCGTTTACCTCCTTGGCTTTTCTCCACTTCGTCCTCAGATTCGCCATTCCAGCGAGGCTTTTTGCACTAAGAGGCAACTACTCCATGCCCCAACTGCGGTAGCCAAAGTTCTTTCCCCCCACCAGCAGGCTCCTCCTTCTTTTAGTCGCTAAGTAAGTTACTGCCCTCTGATTCAGCGCTTAATGCCTGTTTCCCCTCTTTGGGCAGTAGTCCGTTGGTATACTTTCTCTTCTTTGTCTCCCGTGAGTAGTGTCCTCTTTATCCTCTCTTTCCTCTTGCTTCCCTCGCTTCAGCTTACCACGCGTCTTGCACGTTTCAAAACCGTGAGACACTTCCGCTCGGTGTCGCCGGAGGTCGCCCCCCATTTCGTTTGTAGCGATTCGCCGCACAAACATCCCTTCCATTTTTTTGACACCCCAATCCTTTATTGTGTGTTTTTCCTTCCCTATGTTTCTCTTTTCCCTCTGACACCCCCAAGCTTTATGACCTTTTTTTTTCGACGACTCCAAAATTTATTCCGTCCCCTAGGTGAAAACCAGCACCCCCCCCCTTCCCTCCCCCTGACTCCCGTATCTTCCCCCCCCCCCCTGCTGTCTTGTTTTTTTCGTATTTTTTGCCGTAAGGACCTTCAGGAGGGCGCGTGCACCGACTACGCAGGCTTCTGTCGGTCCGCTGTGC
>Ga0179593_1248626_pt1 | contig 11290 bp, 11 predicted proteins | sample CZODoug2_1_08_16_FD_185931 | JGI IMG/M metagenome (GOLD analysis project Ga0179593, IMG submission 185931) | Vadose zone soil fungal communities from Angelo Coast Range Reserve, California, USA - CZODoug2_1_08_16fungal (PacBio error correction) | ecosystem: Environmental > Terrestrial > Soil >... | reverse complement strand
CCTCAACCGTAAGCTCTTTGCTCCCTCCCCACTCGTTCTTCCTCCCCTCCTTCCGTTGTAGATCTCAATTTTCCTTCCCTCCTTAGTTTTTTGGCCCAACCATACGCCATCACTTTTGCATTCTCCGGGAGCGAACCATGATGCCATTTCTTGCTGGATTCTATCGAGCAGTATCCTTTTTCGTGATTTCCTCCCTATAAACGTTTGTCCTTCTTTTTCGCTGTTGACTCTGTGTCTTCTCGGTTATTAAGGCCCCTCTGGCAAGATGGAAAAATGTGATCAAAGGATTTTGGATATCCCCAAGAGTCAATGCTGTCGTCTTGGTTGAGCCAGTGGGCCCGACGAGAGATTTGGGTACTGAGTATACGTTTCGTGCGCACCTTTCAGCTTCCCGGAGGATTTCAGTACCCCTCCCCCCTTCTTCCTTTTTTTTTCCCATTTTAACACTAATTTCTTTTTTGCTCAAGTCTAACAAAACGATGGTAGTCCGCCGGCTCTCCCAAAAATGGTTGCATCCAACACGAAGAGAGTTAAGAGATTCAGTTTCCCTCCTTTTAGGATCGTACTCCCTTTTTTTATTTTCCCCCCCCCCCCCCCAACATCACCCCCATTGCCTTTGAAACTTTTCCCTTTTTCGTGGCACTTTCCTTGAGTAGAGTTTTGAGCGACAACGGTGTTACTCCCCCTCCCCGATCGGCCCCTGATACTCGGGTTCCCCCCACGGCAAGTTTCTGACTTTCTACAACGCGTCCGCATTCTTTCCCCTCCCAACTTCTCTCCTTTTTTTTTTCATACTTCTTTGCATGTTGATGTAGCGTCAAAAAATCACTGCCCCCCCCCGAACAACTCCATTTTCCAATGCAACTGGTAAGTGCTTAATACCCTTTCTCCCTCAGCCTGTTCTTTCGAGGAACTTCTGACTTTCATTAATTAGGGTCTTTGTCCACTTTTCTTTTTCTCTTCCCCGGGTCATTTAGTGCGCCGTGTTCCAGCCGTGCTATCTTTAAATTTCATGTGCCGCTCGGCTTTCCGAGCTTTTTCAATTTGTCCCTTCTGGCTGCCTCGCCGGTGATCTAACCCGTTAGAAGGGGTACGGATTTCTCCGTGAACTCACTGCCAGTTCGACGAAGGCTTCTGACCCCCAAAGCTGGCAAGGAGGCTCTGTCAAGTGATCGCTGCCGCGTGCAGCCCAGGTCCAGCCTTTGTCTCTTTCCTCTTTTTTTTTTTCCTTCTCGGCTATCTCTGCGGTCCGCTTTGGCTCACAGTAATACTGAAGTTTTTATTATTTTGTAGATAGGAATTTCCCAGAAGCCGTATCGGGCGTGTTTGCCCCAATCCCCGATGATCTCCACGGCACCCGCTCCGCGGGCTCGGCGCCCTTCTTTCCTTTCCCTTCTTTCTTCTAGCTTTCGTCTCCCCGCCAAAAAGCTCCTTCCCACGAAAGTTGAATGAGAAACAGATGTCATATGCCCCTCCGGCATTTTGTGACCCTTTGGCATTTTTTTTTTCCACTTTTCTTGGTTCGCTAATCTTCTCTATGCAACATTCCCCCCTTTCTTCCTTAGTGAGCGCGACCCCTAGATGATTCTCCAAGTCTTCTTTTAAGGTTTTTGCCGTGTTCTGTCTCCTAGCATTCCTCGAAGGGGTTTTGTCATCCCCCTCCCCTTTCCCCCTAGCTCTCTCTTTCGCTCATTCCCTGCCTTTCCTTCAATTCCCTACAGCTCCAGATAATTTTTACAGCTGAGTTTTGAGTAGGCCCCCCACCTCTGACTTTCTCCCTGGGTCTTCTCACGTTCACCATGAGCTCTTCTCCTTCGGCCTTTTTCACCCTCCTGCCAACTCTTTCCCTATGTTCTTTTTGGTCCTGCGATCTGGTTTTTGCGTAAAATCTGCGCGATCTTATCCTTCCTGGTCTGAATGATAACTCGTGCTTCTTTTTTTACGACCGTCCCTTTCTCCCTTCCCTCATGTGCGCCACCCGTTCGACCCCAAGACGCCGTTGCAGGCGCTTTTCACCTCCTTTAGGTAACTTGCGCCACGTCTGTTTTCCCACCTAAGCAGTTTTTTTCCTTTTGAGTCTCAGGTGGTCTTTTTTCAACTCCGACCTCCGACTCTTCTTCCCCTTCTTTCGATTCCTAAGGCTTTTCGATTCAGCAGATTAAATCGATTTGCTCTTGTACCAGGTTGTTTTTTCACGATTTCGAGCCCTCCTTGCCCTTCCTATATTTCCTCCGTGTTGTGTTGCCCTAGCAGGATCATTGTCCCTTCCACTTACTGCTCTTTTCCCATCGCGTCTTCGGATGTCTCTTTCGCTTTCTTTACCTTCTCTTTGCCTTCCGGATTCAGGAGATGGAAAGCCGCTGACGCCTGCCTGACTACGGATTTGTTTGCGCCAGCGTTTTGATTGCAGGTTCCCCAGACCACGAATGTCCTCTCTCCCTTAGCCTTGGTGCTCTGTGTTTTCGTTCCGAACTTTTGTCTTGTTTGCTTCATCTCCTTTTTTCCCTGAACTTAGATCTTCCTGCAGATTTTCGCGCGTTACCTCGCGATCTGACTCCCCCCCGTGCTTTGACGAGGTGCTTTCTTCGTTTTCGTTCAGAATTTCTTTCAGGATGCTAGTCTCTGTGAATCGACGACATTGAATACTAAGCCATATTGTGTCCCTCGATCCCCTCTATCTGACTTTTCCCCCCTTCGATTTGCGGAAATTGACTTCCTGGTAAAGCTATCAGTGTGGAGTACATGATTCTCTTGAAAGGTGTTGCTTAACCTTCCGCAGTCAGGATATGTTGGTTTATATCCCTTTTCCCCTCCCGGCACGCCCCCTGAGCGCTCGGGGAGCTTCCCCTCATCTTGTTGTCTTTGCGCAGTTTAATGTCCGGTTTCCCCATAAGGATGTTCCTTTCTTTTTTGAGTGTGTTACACCCTAAACTTTCTGGTGCCAATTTATTCACAGGCTGTTCTTTTTTCGTCCACTCGTTGCGCATCCCCTTTCTTGCGTTTGTTAGCTGTTAGTCCTTCAGTCAAGCCTTCGAATCTGGTGAATGCTTGCAGAAGAACTGCCGCCCTAGCACTCCTTGTCTCCTTTTCAGTATGTTAATTTTCAGCTTTCATTCCTACGCGCCTCTTGCGGCACTTCATTTTGTCGTGTGTTGGGTATTTAGCGACCATCACGCCCCTCGGTCTTCCATTTCCTCCTGTGGCCCCCCTGACTATTCAAGAGATATCTTCTTTGTGGACCCCCCCCTGACTGAGACAATCTTTTGGCCAGAGGCAGGATCTTCTCCCTCTTCCTAGACTTTTGAGATGCCGCGTGTGACCAGCAATCCTTCTTCTTTGGGAATCGCGACTTTTTAACCTGTTCCCTTGGTTGGATCCCCTCCCTTCTTCTTTTGCGTCAATTTACCTTGCTGGCACCCCTTTACAAAAATATAGTCAAATCTTTTGCCCTTCGATTTCGAATGTAATTTTAACTATGTTCTCTTCGCACGCGGATGAAACACAACGTCGATCGGACTCCCTTCCACGATTCTTCCCCCCTCCCTTCCACCCATCCCCGATTCACACCCGGATCCAAGGTAAAACCCTTTTCATTTGCGGTAGCTCTTCATTCGGCAGGGAGAGGAAACCCGGGTTTTTGTTCTCCTTGTTTCTCCCGGTTCTCTTCTATTTTACACTTACCATTTTATGTCCCCCCCTCAGGTATGCGCCCCCCTTTCCGCCAAATAGTTCTCTGTCGGCGCAAGGCGTACGCTTTTCTTTAAATAACTCGTCTTTTTTCCAGTTTTTAGAAACCTTTCTTCTTCATTTCGGTTTTCTTCCCCACCGAATCGGCATAGTTGTCTTTAAATCCTGCCCCCCCTGATCTCTATCCTTCAATTTTCTTTGATGTGGTGGTCCCACGTTTTTTTTCCCCCTTTTCTCTTTCGTCCGGCTCTCTGATTTTTCACGGTTTAATGCCCCCCTTTTAACTTCTTCCGTGTTTCTTCCCTTTGTTTCCCTGGATCTCTTGGTTTGAATTTTTTGTCGTCCTTTTTTTGCACTATGCGCACTCCTCCTCTTTCTTAGTCTAAGGACCCCCTTCCGGTGACGTTGATGATACTAGCGCCGCGTCCGTGTTCCTCCCCCTTCCCAGAACCTTTTCGATTGGACTTTATTATCAACGGTTCCTCTATTTTGAGAGTTGAAATTTCAAATGATGACCTTCCCGAGATTGCGAACCACATCGCTCTCGGCACGAGTAACCACAGTTTAACTCTGTGCTCTCCCTTCCTCCCCCCGTTCGTGTTCTCTCTCTTTATACATAGTGTACTTCCTCCCACCCACTCATGTGGTGTACCCTTGTTCGCTCCGTCGTAATGAGACCACGGACCTTCGGTGTCTTTTTTTCCCTCCCCTTCTCCTGGTTTTCCCTCTAAAATTTGTAGTCTGACCTTTAGAGTCTCTCCCCTGCGTGAATTATTCCCAAAACCCGGGTTTTCCTTTTTTTTGTTCGGGTCTGTCTCCTTTTACTTCCCCCCCCCTCCCTTTTTTTTTTTCTCTGACCCCTTCACCCTTCCACTCACCCTGTCTTTGGAGTCGACCCCTTTTGAATTCTACTACTCTGCTTTGGCTGATATTCACTTTTTATTTTCGGAACCCCCACCTCCTCACTGCGTTTGCTACTTCTGAGTTTGGCGCGAATCCCTCTTCTCCACCCCTTCTCTTTTTCCTTGCGTCGCCCCTTCCTTCTAGCTTTCTAAAAGAAAGCCCCCTACGGGCTTTGAGTGGCAGGGCTCCCTGATTTTAAACGTTTTTTCATCGTTGCGCTGTGAACTTTTTCCATGTGTCCCCATCTTGTGAAAATCCCTTGGCCTCCAATGCCATTTCCTATCCTCTCAGATCTGCCAGTTTTTTTTTGACCTCCCCTTTTCCGCCGCCCTAGTGAGGTGATTTAGAAATTCCGCGGAGGGATGGAGCGTAAATTCACATAAATTTTTTTCCTCTTCCTTTTCAAAGCACTTGAGTTTGTGCTCACGTTTACCCTCCCCCCGCCGTTCTTCCGCCCCCAATTACGGACCCTTTCCTTTTTCCTCCCACCCCTGGCTCCCCAACCTTCTACAAGTTTTTTATTCCTGGGACTCCCTTTTTTTTTTTAAACTACAGGTTTCAACGTGCCCCCCCCCCCTCCCCTTATGGATTTGTGAAAAATGGGTGTCCTATGTTGCTCCGAAGTGCATTGCCTCTCTTTGACGTCCCCCCCCCCTCTCCTTCTTGAAACTCACCGCCTCCCTTAACGGTAAGCAGAATGTTTTTACCTGTTTTACTGCAAATTTCCAAGTTTTATTACATCTACAAACGCGTCTGACTTACTCTGACGATTTGCTTCCGTTCCTCCCTCCCGTTTTTTCCCCCATGGTGGCTTTCTTTTTCCCCCCATAAGACACGAATCCCTTAACTTTACTGGTAAGTTACCCTCCCCCTTTCCTAAGAAGTTGCGGACTCCACGTCCTGCCTTTTTGCCCGTTTCCTATTGGCTTTTTTTCTTCCCGTTTCCCTTTCTCTCGCACGGGTCTTCCCTCCGTGCTTTTTTGAGGAGTTCAGTTCCAAAAGTTCTGAGATCTTTCCTGTTTTAGATGTGGTACATTCTTTTAATGCGCTTTCGCTTTTACCCTTTCCCCCCGCGCGAATTTTTTCTTCTTCGCCCCTCCCTTCCCTGCCCTTTGTCGCATCCTCATATATTTCCCTCCTGCGGCGGAAGCTTTCATTTTGAGAAGACCGTGTTTAGCGCCAGCCTTTCTCGCGTTCGTTCGTGTTTGTCCCCTGAGATCTTGAATTCGTGGCTCCCAGTAATCTCCTTTACCCGTTTCGGATGGTCTCCCGGTTTTCCCAATCCCTTCCCTTCCGGTATTCTTTTTGTCCGGGAGTCACAACATCCCCATCCTCCCTTTTCCACGTCCGCGGGCTCGGTTTCCCAAGTTCGTTTCCTATGCCACCAAGTCCTTCTAGTCCTTTCCGCCTTTTCCCTTTAAAGACCCTCCCCCTTCCCCCCACCTCCATATTTTTCATCCCTTACGAGTCTCGTGTCTTCAGATGCTGTGAAGTACTAACGGTAGCACCCAATTCTGGTTTTTAAAATCGATTTGTTCCCAGGTACATTTTCCCTCCTTCCTTGCGCGACCCCCGCTGCTGATATCTTCCCAGAGCGCTCAGGTTTTTCTTCGCTGGCCTCCTGATAGAGCCTCTCCCATCTCCTAGTTTTCTGTCTCATTCAAGCTTAACTTATCTGCCACACTTTTTTCCCGCTTTTCCTGCGTGCCTTCCCCTTCAATTCCGCCCGCTCCCCCCGATTGCCGCCCAGTAAGGCGCTTGGGATCTAGTTCCCCCCCACAAATATTGAATATCTCTTTTCTGTATTCTTAATCCATGTCGCGATAGAAATACTTCCCCCTTCTGGCGACCCGCCCCCATCTACTAATGCTTTTGTTTCTCCTCTCTCTAGGTTTTCATTCTGTAAATATTGATCTATCCTTGTGTTCAAGGTCGTTTGAGGCCACATCTTGGTTTTTTCGTAGAAAACCCCTTGAACTGTCCCCTTGCCGAGCAGATGAACGTTATTTTTCCTTTCCTGCTGTAGCCACCACCGCCGTAGGTCCTTTTTCTGCCCTTTTTCCTTTCCATCTCTGCCGCCGCCTCTTATTCGTTTAAAGAGGTACTCCCGTCCGCCTCCCCGATTCAATTTGTGCAGGATCCTTTGGTTTGACCTCCTCAGAGAGCCCTTTCTCTCTTCACCTCCCCTTCTTTTTTTTTTTTTTAGCTCTTGCTTTTCGCTCTGCAGTCTGTCCCCCTTTCTATCACAGCGAGTCAATCCTCGTGGTCCGTCGCTGTCGATCTTTTCCCTCCTTTCCTCCGATCCTTCTCGCCCCTTTCGCTTCCTCGCTGTGATCCTGCCTCCCCCTGCCTATTTTCTTTGTTTCTCCTCCTTTGAGCCAGTCCCCACAAGGACAAGCCCTTTAAGCTCAGCGCCGACTTGGATTTTCTTGTTTGCTGAAGAAAGACTTTTTTTCTTCCCGATTTTTTTCCATCATTATTCTGGACTGCCCAATTGGAATACTCTCCGGACCTTCTTTTTTTAGCTCCGAAACTGTTTTCGCTTCGCTTTTTTTTCCCCAAGATGCTTGACAGTCTTTTTTCCGTTTGCTTCTTTTGCCATCTGGTGCCTCAGTTTTTCTATCCGTCATGGTTCCCCGTCCTCCTTTCAGCTGCTCCCACGAAGTAGTGGTTTATCCCCCTGCGGAATTTGCGTTCCCCCTTTGTTTTTTGTTGTCCTGTCCAAGGACGTCCTCCTCCTCTCAGTGGCTTTTGCTCTTGCAGTCGCCTTTAAAGGTTAATTCTTCAGTTCGGGATTTTTTCTACATCGTATGGCCAGAGGCCACCCCCCCTTTCTCTCCCTTCCTGGGTCTCTATCACTCCAGCGGGTTCTCTCCTCTCCTGAGGAACCACTTAAACTGCTGTATTTTTTCCCCCATCTTTGATTCTACCACCATTTCCCCTCAGGCTGGCAGTCTTTTTTCACCCCCGGCTGCTTCTTTCCCCTCTCCCCTTTTGTCGCCCTCACTGGCGTTTCTGTTGTTCTTTGACTCTTTTGAGGAAAGTTCTTATTATTTTCTCAGCGAACTTGGGCATTGCGTTCTTTTCCTTGTCGGACATCCCCGTCTGCGCTGCCTTTATTTTGCGTCCTTCCAGCTTTTTCGCGTCTCTCCGGTCTTTACTTTCCCTGCCTTTTGGATTATTGTCCGTCGCCCCCTCCCTCGTTAACCTCCTCTCCTTTGCGCCCTGCTACCTTCTCATGATTTTCCGGGTCCCCCAAAAAACCGATCTCACGTTGAACTTATCCTTGAGTCTTTCTTTTTTTTTTTAGCCGCATTGAGCATTGTTTCCGTCCATAGATGCCTCGTCCTGATGGCAGGAGGTGCTTTCGCTTCCTCTTCCACACCTTGAGCGATGTTCTCACCTCGGTCTTGTCTATCCTTTTCCCTTCTTTGGCACCACTAACACATTCTCCCCTGACTTTTTTAACGCTTTGAGAAGTCCATGAAATTTCCCGTTTGCCCGACCTTCCCCAAGCGCCGCGCGGATTTGCCAAACGTTCTCGGACCTCAACTCTTCCCCTTTCCTCTTACACACCCCCCCTTTCGACCCGTTTTCATACGAACCATGGGCGTTTAAGAAGTCCTTTCCACTCCCTTATTCGTAAGGGACGCTGGACACTTCCCTTTTGTCCGGGGCTCGTTCTTGGTTTTTTTGATTTAGCGAGGTCACATGCACCCATCCTTTTTCTTCCCTTGGTCCCCTCCCCTTCGGGCATCGTTGTTCCTGATGGAGTACTTTTTTATTAAATTTTTCGTGAGCCAGGCAACTTTGCGTAGGTTTTTTAGTGTTCACTGAAGGCGGCTTTAATAGTTGTCTTTTCCCTCTTTTCCTGAACTTCTCCCCCCCTCCTTTCCACCAATTTTTTCCCCCCCCTTTTGCTTTTTGGCAACGTGAAACTTCCTCTCGTCCCTTAGGGCATGCGTCTTAACTTATTGGGTTTAATTTGGTCCTATAGGGCAGCCTTTTTTTTCCCTTCTTTTTTATCTGCACTCTCTCTCCCCCCCAATTCTTTTACTTTCGAGGACCCCGGTACGTTCTTGATTTCATAGCGCTGCCTTCCCCCTTGCGCCCCTCCTCCCTATTGTAATTTTTGAAGGTTATCCCTTCCATCTCTCGGTCTCAGGAAATGCCCTGCTGTCTCTTTACAAGTATTGCGACACCAATGTCGGCCCGTACGTTTAAGACACAGTGTAAATGTTAGCTCCCCCCCCGCCGTCGTTGCTTACTTTCTCTCCTGATCCCTATCACGGCCGCCCCTTCTCCTTTCCTATGGTTTTTTTCTCCCCCCCTCTTTATTCGTCCACTTTTCCCTTCTCCCGGCCTTGATTTTTTCTTGCGTGTATTTTCTCACGGTGTCGGGCTTTACGTGAAAATGAGCTTCTATAGTCGCCTCCTTCTCTGTGTCTCTTCCGTTTTTTTTCCTCTGGCCCGGTTTTGGTTCCTTTTCCTTTGTTTCCTCCCTCCTTTCCTTCTAGTTGGTGTTGTTTGATCGAGACAAGTTCACCACCCTCCCTGGTGAAGGCTCCAAGAGGAATTTCGACCGCGACCTTCCTTCCGTTTACTTCTTTTTCTTCACTTAATTACCGCGGACTCCTCTGTCCACACCCCTCCCCCCCCCTGCTTTTATTACGCTTTCTCCCTATACCAAGAGGGATCCCCCCACACCATAGTGAAGGGGCTTGTACATCTTTATCGCTCCTTCTTTCCCTACCTCACCGGACGGGTTATTTTTCCAGGTCGCTCCCGATTTACCACGTTATCTTGGGCTGGCGAAGCTTGTCGTCAATCTTGGACCATTTTTTTCGTCCATTTCCGACGGCCGAATTGGCCTTTTCCTTCCCAATTTTTTTCCGCCCCCCCCCCCCCTAGTTATGGGTGTGCTCCTACCTGGAGCCGAGTCATTACCCCTTGACTTGTCCGATACGCAAATGAATGTTATGAGTTAGAGTCCTAAAACGTCTCCTACAATAACGGAACCTCTTCCTTACCCACTGGGCCTCAACGGTCTGCGTTACGACCCTTCCCTCCCTTTGTCATTCTCCTGTAGGCAGAAGCATTTGTCATTTACCCCCACAAAAATAACCCACGTCAGTTTGTCTTTAAAAATGGGGCTTTAGCGTGGCTCCCCTCCTTTTTTTTCTTGGGACCAACGCTTGAGCCGTTAGTGAACTCTCTCCCGGACCCTATTTCAGACGTGTTTCTCTCTCTCCTGCCACCACTGCCTTTGAGTTATCGTCCGCTTCCTACTTACGACCGATTGCGTCTGTCTCTACCCAGTCTTGTTTTTTCCCAATTTCTTCGCCTCCGTCTCCCCTTCTCCCCCCGACTCTTACCGAGACCCCCTCCAAGGGTAGGGTACTCTCCATCCCTTAAAGGATATACGGACTTTTTTTATTATGGTCCGTTTTGTGGAGGGTTCTGAGTCAAACTTTTTTCTAGTTTTTCCTCTTACGGGTTTTTCATCTCCTTTTCTTATTGCGATTTCCTTCCCTTTTCTTTTTCCTGCTGCGTTGCGTTTGACGAGATGTGGTCCCTTGCCACAAGATTCTTCCTCCCCTTTAGTTGGGATAAATCTCGCTCTTTTTCTTTCTAGCCTTCCTCTTCTTTCTTGCATCGATATTTCCCAATTGTCCCCCCAATGCTGCTAACAGTCCTTTGAGCCTCCGCTGAGGCCGCACTTTTTGTTCCCTTTCGTTCTTTCCCAGTTGAGAGGATATCTCAGCTTTTTCTTTTTTGCCCAGTAATAATTGCTGTGTTTTTAGGATGGATCTTTCCCACACCCATCCTTTTTCCTTCGCATTCTCGGCTCTTTCCATCACTTGCATACAGAAAAAATCCTCCCAGTTATCCCGCGTTGACCCTGTGGGTAGAAAGTTAGGACCTTCTTTTTCCAAGGCTTCCGGATAGGCTTCCTCTTCATTAAGCAAACTCTTCCCCACCAGGTCCCAAGCCTTTCCTGCGCACGAGTTCTCCTTCCCCCCCTCTCTTTTGTCTGATAAATGGAAGACTATCCTTATGTGCAATCACCTAGACTGCCCCCTGCATAGGCTTTTTCATTTTTCTTTGAGCGCCACCTTGATTGCTCGAACAAGATCTGTCTTCGTTTTTCCGCTTTCCCCCCTTATATCGCATCCACCCCCTCGTCCGGCGCTGTATACATCACCATTGCCCCATTCTATGCGCTCCCACTCATGATAGGAGGGGAATAAACCAGCCAGCTCCGATTTCAAATCAGTAGAGAAGCTCTTATCTCTTCTCCACCTTGCCGCCTCTTCAATTCTGCGGTCTCCTCACTTAAACTGTTCTCCTTGGACCTCTTCTTCGAAAGCCAAATCCTAGGTCCCCCTCTCTCTTTTGCGAGAGCAGCGCCTCTTTGGCTCCTCCCCTCTCGTTTATCTCCCCTTTTATGCTCTCCAGGCTCCTGAGGACACCCATCGTATTTTATTCTCCCCCCCCAAAATTACAGCCACAGTCTGCAGGCTATGTCTTCCTTTCTTTTCCCTTTCTCCCTGCTTTCGCCCCCTAGCCTTTCCCCTTTGGCTTCCTTCTCTCACTCCCCGCCTATGCAGGTCCTCTGATGGCCTAACTCGACGCTCCTGCCCCAACGATACCCCCTTTCCTGTCAGGATTCAGTAGTGGTTACAAGCCTGCCTCGCAA
>Ga0179593_1417415_pt1 | contig 11291 bp, 14 predicted proteins | sample CZODoug2_1_08_16_FD_185931 | JGI IMG/M metagenome (GOLD analysis project Ga0179593, IMG submission 185931) | Vadose zone soil fungal communities from Angelo Coast Range Reserve, California, USA - CZODoug2_1_08_16fungal (PacBio error correction) | ecosystem: Environmental > Terrestrial > Soil >... | reverse complement strand
TTTTTTTTTTTTTTCCTTCCTCTTTTTCACTGGTGACTCTATCCTTTTCCTCCTCCGCCCTCCGGTCGGCCAATCCGCCGCCCGGTGCCCTTGCCCGCTGCAGGCCTAGAGCTAGTCTTTTGATTCCCAGGTTCTTGACATTTGGTGCGTTGAGTACGAAACTATCGCTGCTCCGCTGCTCGGCGGACCCGGGAAAGACAGCCTCTCCGCGAGGTAGGAAGCACCTCGGCTGCTTTCTTACCCTCCTTTTCCTAGAAGCACCTACTTTCCCCCTCAACATCCCGCCCAACACGTCTCCATGACTCCGCAAGGCGCTACGATTGCCGATGATGTCTATCATCCTAGCCATCGCGCGGTTTTTTTTCCCCTTGGCGGTGATCGCCGAAGTTCGCCGGACCGCCTCCTGAAGCCCACCCTAGCCCTTTTCTTCGCGCTTTTAGATTTCTCCCTCACCAACACGTACGTTTGGTAGTGGGTGCTTTCCCTCCACGGGTGAATGCTTTGACGCTCGAAAGTCCAAATGGATTTCGGGTCCCGTTTCGCGAGAGAAAGGCCCGTTTTACTGCCCCCACTGAACGTTGGATTCCGCTGAAGATATCTGGTTGGCGGATTTTCTTTACTGTGAATACTGCCCTAGCGCGCTCGTTCCATCCTGTAACGGGCTGTTCACCAGTCAATGAGCTAGATTCTAGCAGTTTTTCTCAACGCCCGCACCCTCTCGGCCCTCTCCCTGCACCGACCCGGACGCTGCCTTCGTCGAGTGCTCCGTACGAGAACGTCTCGGGATATGTAGCGAATGCCCGTGATAGGGGCATAGGGCGTTGGTTCTTGCGAGCACGACCTGGCGTCGTGAGCTTGCTCCCCCCTGAGTCGCCCTCCGCTTTCCCGCTTACTCGTGCCTTTCCTCTTCCACTGGCGCATCTCACAGAAGCTTCGCTCCCACCGTTATGGGTGCGCGGTCAGTCCGCGCCTCGGCTGGACGAGTTCGCTTTGCCCAGTTGCACCGCTTGATCGAGTTGACCCCAACGGTTTGACTTTTTCCCTGACGCTGCTTCTTCTGCCGAGTCGCGAGTGCGGCACTTACTGTTGCTTTTTTCCCCTCGGCGTTCCGTGAAGTCATGCCTTAGGCTGGTGCCCCCCGCTGTTGCCCATAGAGGTCGCTACAGCCTTCATTTCGATCGTCTCTTTGCAGCAGCGCAGACATTGCCACACCCTACGATAGTTCATAGTACCTTCGGCCCTCCGTCCAGCGTCCTTTAGACGTGTTTTTTTTCCTCCCGTATAAAAGCCCCACCTCTGACGATACCGTGTCGCCCCTGCACAGGACCTCGGAAGAGCTTCCAGGGCAGTTTCGTATGCCCGCGTTTATCGAACGTCTGATGCTTATGAAAGGCGAACCCAATCCGCGTTCGTAGCCCAGTCTTTCGCCAGAGACCCGTCCCCGTCCTTAAAGCTATTCTCGCATAGGTCGGCCGCTCCGTTTCGAGCAGTACCCGAACGTCCGCTCGGTTTGTGTCATCGAGGTCTCCCTGGTATCCCGTGCTCTCGCGGCCGTCACGATGCGCGCTTCGTCTGTAATCCATGACGTCGGTGCGGCTTAGAAGATCTCGTTTCGAGCGATATTACCCCGAAAAGCTGGTTTGGTTTTCCGCCCCGACTTCTTTTCGCCGCCTTCCCTTCCCCGCGGCAAGCTTTTCTTGGTAGACCTTGGCCCCGAGAAGTGCGATCGTGCTACCCCTGACTTTTCTGCCCCCCCGGCCACAGCACACCTACCCCATTTCTCAGTCGTCCAGCTTTCCGCCGCCTGCTTCTCGCAAGGAACACTTTCTTCCGAGTTGGTCGTGTCTTGGCGAGATTCCTCTTTTTAATACTGTCGTCGGGGCAAATATTATTTTTACCTCCTCCTTTCTTGTTGCTCAGGCAACACTGGCACGAGTAGTAGACGCCCCGGCCCGGCACGAAGTCACGCCCAATCCTCCTAGTCTTTCTTAGCCGAATCCATTGCATTTCAGACCCTCCTTGCGCGGAAGTTGTGGCTGTTTTGTATTTTGATTACCGCAAGGTCGTTCGCTTTTCCCTTCGCACCGTGCGCGGCTCGTCTCAAGAATAAAGTTGTCCTATGGGCTTTGCGGCGTGCCGTCCTCGATCAGCCCCCTGCCATACCTTGATGTTCGCGCGACTATAGACTTTAACCTTCCTCGGAGCACGCCAAGACCGCAAGGGGAACCCAGGGAGCCTCTTCGAGTCTGGGTCGCCTCCGACGCCCCCAGCGGAGATAATACACGAACTAAATGGACAAGGTTACATCAGATCAGCCGAAAGAGATGTACGTGCGGTTAGATAAGATCGTAGAACGAAGGAATATCCACGACCCATGTCATTCGGATAAGAAATTCCCTCTTTGATTTGTTTTGCCGGGTCTCCGAACGATATTTTCGTACCCTCCCTGGATTTTTCGCACTCGATACATCTGATAATCTCGTTACGGGATGACACTGCGCAAGGCCGGTGAACCTGTCAGCTTTCTTAGATTCGGTTGGGATTTTCCTTTTCGATCATTCAAGATGGGTGAGTTAAGGATACCGACGCGTGACACCTACCTTCCTGTGGCACTAGTCCATGAGATAACTAAGGAGATTATATCGCGGTGCAATGGATATTAGATTCTACTAGCTTGAGTAAGATACTCGGGTAGCGCCCAAGTAGCTAGAGATGGCCAACGATTAGTCGTGTGGACTCCAAACATCCTACCCGGCTTCTATTGACCTGTGGACCTGGTAGCCATGGTCCTGGGATCAAGAGCGATCTTCCGTTTAGCGGGCAAAAAGCTTGTGGCGACCCGTTATTGCATTTTTCCGGACTCTTCATTTTTTCCATCGAGTCGCCCATGTCCGCAGGCCAAAACAGGTTTTTGCTTTCTAAGCTTGACCGACGTGGTCATGCGCTTTGAGGGTCAAAAGATGAGCATTGGAGCCCAGACCTTTCCCTGCATGAGCTCACCGACACCGAGAGGTGGTTCCAGCCCCGCACGCCCGCGTCCTTTTTCCCGACACAGTCGAGAGACATCATCCGCGCTGCGTGGTTTATTCTGTTACAGCAAGAGACTCCCTGCGCTTGTATGGCAGGGCTCCTCCATCTCTCAATCACCCCCCCATCACTCAACCCCGTCCCACTTCTTACACATTCTCCTCACCCTCCCCCTCCCCCCCTGCTCTTCCCCCCATCCCCCCCTTTTTCCTTCTTTCTTTCCCCCCATCCCCCCCCCTCCCCCTCCCCCCCCCCACCCTTCCCTTTTCACTCTCTCCCCCCCCTCCCACCCCGGCCGCGCCGCCCTCTGCGTTGCGATAAAAAGCCGCTGAATCCCCCTCAGGAGGGACCGTGTATTATTTAGACCAGCACCCATACAGATGCCCGGCTTCATAACTAAGCTAACTTGCGTCGGTCCGCGTAAATACCTTTCCCGCTCTTCTCGCCAAGTCCCCCTGCCGGGTTGGCTAGACTGTGTTCGAAACTCGAACCCGGGCCGCCCGACAAGTCCGCCGCCTGTGCATTCCCGGAAACCCTGCGGTCGCCTTACTTCGTGTTTTTTGTCACCGCTCCCGTTCCATGCCGTAAGTGCCTGCGGCGATTCATTAAGATCCCCCCTGTCGGCGGGGTCCGGGCATTACTCTCGTCACTGCGTCCGCCATGCCGATCAAGCGCGAGAGATCGCCTTCGCGACATCCCGAGAATCCACGAGTTTCGCTCCTTTTCTGCTCAGGTACGGTTGGGCGAGGCGATTTTTGATTTCACGTATGCTCTGGTAGACGGCCCTGGGCCCCCTGCGCTTTCTTCCCACGGCTCGTTTTTTAGTTAGTGCCGTAGCATGCGCGCCCGAGGAAACCTGCCCCCAGCGCTCTACCTCCTTTGGTGGACACCAGAAGTCTGGTTTGCGCGCGTCCAGCCTGCCGGAATTGCGGCCACCCGGTATCCGGGCGGAGCCCGCCGCGGACGGTGCAGAATATGACAGAACCCGATTTCGGCCACGATCTATCCCCATACTCCTTTTTTTTGTTGATCGTCTCGTCGTTGGCTCTCGGATTAGGTGCTTCGCCGTAGGAACATTCACGCCTCCCGACGAGCGGGACCGGACCTCCCGCAGTCGCGCTGATTCACAACGGCTGTTTCAACAATAAGGTTTAATCTGCTGTTTGAGTGCGCCCCCTTTGCGGCTACGATCAGAGTCGTCTGGTGAAACCTGGGCAACCGCCGTACCTATAGACGAGAGCAAGTTCCCGGACTGAGAGAAGGTATTTGATCCCGTTCCCCGTTACTCCAGATTACTTCATCAACTCTTTCCCGCAACGAGACCCGCTCTTCATGCCCCCTTAGATCATTCCCCCTGATGTATCTGAATTCGCACTTAGCTGGTCGGGGCGTGCCGATAGCCTAAGATATCCCCCCCCGGGACATACCGAAGAGGCTTGAATCTTTTCCGCCACCGCGCAATTTTAGGACGGGTGATCGCACCCCCACCCGACCCTGGCGCTTGTGGGGCTCCGAAGGCCGGTTTGTTTCGGGGCCCTTGTTTCTCGTGTCAGTCGTTCCACTCCAACTTCCCACGTTCCGGAGCGCCTGCATCATCGCGGTGGGCTCTTTTCTCCGCGCGCCGAACCTCTTCCAGTTGCCCCTCCATTCATCCTGCAGGCGACCGTCAGAAGGTGCCTAATTTTAGCCTCCCCCACTCACACCCCCCTGTTTTCTTTCCGAAGATTCGGAGGGGTTCACAGACTGGGAACGTGGCAAGAACCTCTTCACAGGCAAGCGTGGCAACCGAGTAAAGAAGCCCCCGCGCGCCCGATCTTCCTCTGCCTCCCCCACGACCCTCCCCCTCCCCCCCACTCCTTCATTTCTCCTCTCTCCCCCTCTTCCTCCCCCATCTCCTCTCCCTCCTCACCCCCCCCTCCCTTCCATCGTTAGCACCTAGGCAAAATTAAAAAGTCTGCCGCTGTAGCTGCCGACTTCAAGCCACTAGAAGTCCAGACTCGTATTATTCCATTTCCCACCCGTGTGGGCTACGAACGGAATTGTTTGTGGAGGGAACTTCACCTCCCCTCTTGATATAGGATGCAGCTCCCTTATTAGACGGCAGACGCTTTCTCTAGCTTTCGTTGCACCACTATGGCGAATAACAAACGTGCCGATAGAACCCGCGCCCCACGGATGGTTCAGCTCCTTTTCCACGTAGACTTGGATGTCCCATCTGGAAGATGAGAGGGTACCAATTTCTCCGCTGATCTAGTTCCCACCCCCTGCGTGTTTGACTGTAAGTTGGACTGCTTTTTCTCCGGGATCGGTACTCCTGCCTGCGGGCGATTTCAAGGGGTAATCGTAGACGAGTCGTGTGGCTCTTCCTACTCCCTTGATTTGTGTAAGGGTTTCCGCTATTCTGCCTTTGGGATTTTCTTTATAGGCCTCGATCACGCCTTCCCTTGCAGGATGCGGAAATCACCCTTTACGTAGTATGTCGCGTTACATCCGATACCTAGCAAGCCCAGTTCTGTTCGGAGGTTTCGCATCGTTATAACACCCACCCTACTTTTAGTAGACATACCCATGCCTCGTAAAGAAGAGGGCTCCCCAGGTTGTCCATAGCACCCGATCCATTTTTCTCTACTTCCTGGTGTAAGCTACACCGGTTCGTATGATTCTTTCGCACTACCAAAAAAGACCCCGATGACAACATTTTTCTACCTTCCGGTTTCCATGCACTGGTCGCGCCGCTCGGAAGTTCGATCGCCCTTTTACAGGCTGTGGAGCGTTATCGTAGAGGGGAAAAGGTACACGGCCAGGACTGTCGTGTTCTCCCCTCTTCTTCCATGTTTGAGCTTTCTGCATCTGCCCGGTAGACAACATGCCGGTGGATTTTGGGAGACCCTATATCGTCACGTCCCGCTCTATTCCCGTAAGATCTGTTTGACCTTTTTGGACTCGCAGCACCGGTGATATGAATTTTTCCCTCCAGCGCTTTCTGCGTAGACCCTCTCCGAGCCCGTTCTCTAGTATACCGTACCTGCCACACGCTTTATCCGTTCTTCACCGGCTCGATCTCGCTATGTAGATGACTGACGCGGATTAGCCTTCCCTTAGGCTCTTCCAGTTTGGCGTTGTTGCTTTCGCGATCTGATTAGGGAAATTGAGACTCCTTCTTTTCCTAATAAATTGTTGTTGTGAGTCGATCCTTGCCAAAAGTGGAAGGTTCAGTTTTCTTTCCGGTGTGCCCGGCCCCCAGAAATGAAAACAATCTCCCCACCTCTCGCTACTTTTTGTCTGGCTCTTCTCCCGCTTTATCGACTCTCGGCATTAGCCGGGGCAGGTCTTTTTCTGCTTTCGCGGTTAGGCCGCCCCTCTTTGCTCACGTGTTCAGTCGAAACGACAGAAAAAGCTTGCCTCTGTCTTTTTCCCTTGCCATTTGCTTTTTGCCCGACTTCCCCACCTTTTCAAACAGAGCTCGCTTTTCTCTCTCGAACGGGATTCTCGTCTTTTTTTCTCAAGGCCGTGACCCCCCCTGTCCGATGCAGCGGCTCGGTTGCCCTTCCGCCCATCGCACGACAGCGGCCTTTTTACCGGTTCCCCGCTCGAGCCCCAAGCCTTCCTCAGAACGGTAAGTGCGTCGGATGGACCCGGTATGACCCCTCCTCGGTTTTTTCCGTACCATTCATCAGGATCCGCTTCTCTTTTTGCGGTACCGGTGTCGTTCCTACCCTCTCCTTCAGGCTATGAAGACGGATTGTTCTCCCCCTCCTAGTCTGCATCCGTCTTTCGTTTACTGGATAGAGTGGCGACGCGCACCCCCCTGTCCTTGCTTCTTCGTTCGTTCTGGCATGGGGGAGACCTTTGCGCCCGATCAGAGTTGTGCTTTACATCACGATCGCACCCACCCCGCGTTCGACCCATGCGTTCCTCCCTGCTTTGTTTCACTATCCCTCTATTTACGCGGACTCCGGCCTTTTTATTTCGTCTTTTAGGCTGGTTCCTTACTCTTTTTTTTGTTGCAAGGAATTGTCAATTACATGGCTCTTCGCTGGAACGATTTCTCTTTTTTTTTCGATAAAGCGCGCCCACTTCACCCCCCTCAATTTCCCAGGGGTCTTGAACCCAACACCCCGAAAACCTCATAGACCGGATTAGTCACCTGCTCTACCCACCCTAGCTAGGATTGGAGTACAGCCAAGACTGCAGATTCCCCCACAACTTTTTTTAAGAGTTACAAAAAAGATTTGTTGTAGAACCTTCATATCAGGATCGTTCCCCCCTTAAAGTCCCGCTCTAGGACCTTGAAAAGAAGTCTTCGTTTTGTCCACGCTTCCCCCCAAGGTGGCGCTTTGACTTTCCTTTTCTGATCGTCGTGAATTTCTAGGATTTGTCAATCTTAATGGTTCACTGCGGCCCTATCCCCCCTTTCATTTATGCTGCCCCCCCCCTTGCCAGATCCCCCGCCCAGCGCATGTTGCTTGTTATAACAGAAAACGTTTCCCTCTAAGGAGTGAGATACCTTTTCAAGTAATGAGCAAACATACCTTACCGTGACGAGGGCTTTGAGGTTGCTCCAATCCACGCTACCGACCTCAGAGATTAGCGTATGTTTCCCATTGATAAGGCAGACATGGACCTATGCATGCGTCTATCAAAGTACCACTCGGCCTTAGGTCCCCGTCAGTTTCACCCGTCTTGTTATACCCACTTCCCCGATTTACATCTCCAATTATGAGCCAGATTTCTCTTCTCTTTTTCCGTGTCGGCCTTGAGACCCCTCCATCACACTCTCCTTGATTCGTCCTTCCAGATAAATGCAGTTCTTTCCCCCGTCTTGAGACCTACCTGTACTCACACTCGCTCCCCCTTTACTAAACGACCCCGTCCTACTTCGAGTGTTGCTCACAAACTTCCCCAGGGTTCTCGCCCACCTTTTTTTTTTCCGTCTCCAGTTCAATGAGAGATAATGGTTTGCGTCGCCCCTCTACTATAATAGCCCTGCTAGGTCAGGGGATCTTCCCTCTGCGGTAAGCCCCCGCTCCCGTCCTATAATCAATTCCTTTTGCCCCCCCCAGTATTTCCTTTTCCTCTTCTCCCCCCCTCCTTGCTCCCCCCGGCTCCTTTTTCTATTGCAGCAGCGCGCTTCTTGCGTGTGGTGGAGATGTTGTGTCACGTATTCTTGTCGTCGGTTTTTCTCGTCTTCCCCTTCATCTTTTCTTTCGACCCTTCCGTCTCCTCTCTGCGTGTCGGAGTTCCTTGCAGCTAAAGAAGTTTTTTTTTCCTCGTGCGCTCCGATCCTTCTTACCCCTCCCCCCAGTCCTCTTCCCCAAGACCTTTTGCAATTTGTTCTCGCAGGGCCTTTCCCAGTTCGGATTGGAATGACGGTCTTCCCCGCGAGCTTTGACGCTGCTTTTTCGCCTTGGACGTGCAGACCTGATGCACCCTCCCTATTTCGGCAAACGCTTCCTGAAATATATATTGTCCTACCTTTTTGGTGTTTTGTGACCTCCTTTTTTTTTCCTCAGTTATCTTTGTTTCTCTTTCTTCCCCCCTTAGAAGGCCCCTCGCCTTGGCACTGCCTTTCTCGCCTGTCAGCTGCTGGGCCGGCGGCGCTGCATCACCTCGTTTTCACCCCAATATTCAATCCCCCAGAGGTTTCCTCTTTTTTGGCTTTGAAGCCCTTATCCTTTGATGTCGGCGGTCCCAATGGCCCACTCAGACACTTTTCCTTTTTGCGTCCTGTCCTTCCCGTCTCTTTCCCCTGAGAAGTACGTCGACCGTTACTTTGCCCATTCACCAATCATAATATCCCCCCCACCCGCCCCTCTCGCTAATTTCTCTTCCTTACGATTTGCTGCTTTTCTTTATGACTGCAGAGATAGAGAATTCTTGCCCGTTCATTTTCGTTTTTTTCTTCCGATCTCCTTCTCCTATCGAACCCGGACCTGGACCTACCGTAGAGCAGATGCCGAGAAGACCTAGACTCCCTTTATCGTGGTTCAATGGTCCTCCTTTTTGATACGCCCCACAAACCCCTTACGGTGGCCTGAGCTGACAGGAGTAATTTTTTCCGATTTTAGGCCAGCCGGCTTGTACTGTCGGGTCTTGGAAGTTTTTTTATAGTTTGCCCAAAGGTCGTCCCCACTTTGCAAATTCGTTAGGTTCCCCCTTTCCTATTTTAGATGTTTTGATTTTTTATCTTCGACTACGAGGTCGACCGTCTTCGCGCTTTTTAGCCCTTTTCCTCTTTATATGGGTATGGTCTACTCGGTAAATGCTGTAACGAATGCGGGTTGAAGCGCAGCAGCCCCCCCCGCACTTTCCGACTTCGGACAGGCTTCCCCAGACACGATCATATTCGTCTTGCTTTTCTTTGGACGCAATCTATTTTCTTTTCCAGCTTCCTCGTTGCGCCCTGGTCGGCTGTCTGTTTCTTCGTGGAACCACCTTACCGATTTCTTTCCGGGGAGCCTAATGCACTCTTTTCAAGGCTCTCGAGGCCCCCTCCGTGGCTAGGATCAGCTCCCCCCCCTTCTCCATCGCCAACCCCCTCCCCCCGCTGCCCACCGAAAATTGTGGGAAGCTTTCATCCCCTGTCGTGCTTGAAATCTTCGATTTGCGTCAGGACCGTTGACGCTCCCCAGCTTCGACCCCAAGAGGTTTGTGCAGTGCCATCTTAGTCGGTAAGAGCCCTTCCCCTAATTCTGGTCCAGGGCGAAGCGTATGCGTTAGGATGGCTTTTGTCGACTTTCATATTACGATGCTGATTTCGGGCTCCCCCCGCTACTTCGCTACGATCCGGCTCCCGCTTATGCATCTCAAGCGCCCGCCCCACCGTATTAGCATCGCCCGGATCCGCGTCCATCGACGTCCGTCTTCAGGGGGTCAGACGATTTTCCGCAGTGGTATACCCAACCCATCTGGTCCGCTTGCACCAAGTATCACCCCACTGCCCCGACAGCGGCCGAACAGGTTGGTCGCACGCGATCCCGAAGCACTCCTGAGCCGCTGGACCTCTGGCGACCACAATCCTGGTGGACGGCGTCCGAGAGCACGTCTGCACCCGTCGCCGCCGGTCTGCATTGGTTTTTTCGGCTGCTTTCGACGGGGCAGGGGAAGTTTCGTCGGATGCTCTTGCATGGTCCTTCCCGTCGTGCGAGGCCTTGTCGCCCCGCGATGCATCGTTTTTTTTTTTTTTTTTCGATTCAGTGAACGTCGTGCTCAGGCGGTCGTGACGTCCGAGCTCTCTCTCCCAATGCACCCTCTCGGGAGGACTTCGAGACGCCAGGAGCTTCCCGAGAAGAAAAATGACCCTCCCAGCTGCCCCTTTTCTGCACGTCGATGAGATCGTACGCGACAAGTTCCCGTTGGATTGGTCCCCCACGCGCAGTCCCCGTAAATGCAGGCTCGGTCAGCTGTTCTTCTTGATGCTCGTTAGCTCGCCAAGGACACGATTTAGTCAGTTGAGTGCTTTTCAATCTTCTCGAAGGCGACCTCGGGCCACTTTGACTTATTCCTCTCTGCTGTTGTTTGGAGATTCCCCCACTGTTTACGAGGTCTTCCCGGAGTCACACCCCGAAAGCAAACCCAACCCCTCGGATACTCTTTTATTGGCTGCCGCTCGATTTACTCCTCCCTCAGCTGCGAATTTTTTTTGTTCCGGTTGGGTCTTCTTTTTCCTGTGGTTCCTGTAAGAGGTCCCTGTTTACGTAGACCCTCTCCCGACAGTTTCCCTTCTCGCTTTACCCGACAGTTTTGCCCCAGCTTTCCGCTGGTTCCCCGGTTTCCCCCCCTTGGTTCCCCGTCCCTCTGAGCCACCAATGCCTACCCCCTTATATGGTTTCTTCAGTGCCTGACTTAAGTATCTTACGAACTGATCCCCCCCCCAGAATGTCGGTCTTTCCTTTCCTTCCTCCATTGCGCCTCCCTGATTTCTGACCCTAACTATTAGACAACTTGGACTTTACCATTTTTGCATCTCTGCTTCCCCGAGCGGTAAGTGCACGGTCCACTCCCAAGGTCTACTAATTGCAAACCCAATGTCCTTTTTTTCTCAGTTGTCTGACGGTGCAGTCGGGTCGTCGTCCCGCTCTCGTTGTTTGGTTTCTAGCAGTTATTTTTCTCAAGCGATCTAGTTCGTCATGGATCGGTGCTCTGCTGCACTTACGGCCGCTCCAGAGCGTCTAGTGCATGGGGGGTGAACCTTTTTTTGCCTCGTCATCGTGGGGTCTTTACACTCTTCGGAAAACCCTCGTCGAAACCGTTATCTTGTTTGC
>Ga0179593_1410128_pt1 | contig 11291 bp, 12 predicted proteins | sample CZODoug2_1_08_16_FD_185931 | JGI IMG/M metagenome (GOLD analysis project Ga0179593, IMG submission 185931) | Vadose zone soil fungal communities from Angelo Coast Range Reserve, California, USA - CZODoug2_1_08_16fungal (PacBio error correction) | ecosystem: Environmental > Terrestrial > Soil >... | reverse complement strand
TTCTCACCTCCCTATAGGAAAACGCCCGACCCATTCCTTTCGCAATTTTCCCGACAATTTATTGGGTCTCAAATTCAATCCACGAAACAAGTCGTCGTCGGCCTCCCTCCACCCAATTACTGGCTCCCCCCCCTTTCCCTTTTTTAGGTCCCACCCCCCAACCATTTGAAAAATTCGCTGGCACCTTAACTTGGATCGTTTCCTCTAGAAACTGGCCACTTCTTCCTCCCCCACCCCACAAGTTGCGTCCTTTTTTCTAAAATTTCATGAGTGTGCAGTTTCTTGACACTGCACGCATGCTCCCGTGGGTTAATAGGCCTTCTTATTCTTTTCTCTCGCAAAGATTATAAAAAACTTACTTTCCCCGTCCCTGAGAATCTCACCTTGGATTAAACTGATTTTTTACGATACCCCCGGACTAACGAAACATTTTCTCCCGGCAAGCTTCCCTTATTCCCCCCCGACGCCCCTCCTACTTCCGTATTGGGTTGCGTTTATTTTATTTCGTTCGTGATGCATGTGTTTAGTGTCATAAATCTTCTTTAATTAATTTCCGCCCATTGGATATTTCCATTCTCCCAACATGTCTGCCTTATTCCCGATTGATACCACATTTTTTGTCGTGATTACCCAGTCCGACTGCTTTCCTCAAGTCTCACCTGGGGTACCACTAAAGCTTTGGTCAGTTCTTTTTTATACTTTTCAAATTCCTCATTCTGAATTAGTTTCACTCTTTTGTTTGGTTTGTGCTGCTGTTTTTTTCTTTTCCCAGTAGTTTTCGCAGTTCCCGGATTCCCAGACCAGGAAGGCCCCTCAAGTTCTTCCCCGACTGTTCCCAACTGTTACCCCCATCGAAGTTCCCAATTTATCTCTTTGTACTCCACTTATTTGGCCCCCCCTGGCGATTGTTTATGTACCCAGCCAACCCCCCGACCTTTTTCGGATCAGATTGTCGGTCCTTAGTCTCCCACCATTCCGTTTTTTTCCTGAAGTCCCCGTCTCAGCGTTCGTCTCGCAGTTTTTGCCAGCCCATGTTGCGCTTTAGTGAAATTGTGTTTTTCAATTCGCACTTGTTCTGACAACTTCAATCCCCATTTACAATTATTCTTACCCCCCTTTCTTCACCTTGGTGAGCTTTTCACTCAGGAAATTTTTTTGATAGCCTTCTTGCGTGTCGACATCGACTGGCAGTTCCCCCCCTGCTTGGAGTTTAACCCCTCCTTCGCAGCATGAAATTTTCCCGACTCCTTTTACCGTGTGGACCCTTTCACCACCAGGGCTAAACTTGTATTGGACCCTTGAATTTTGTTGACAGACCGTTTCTTCGGGGAGTTTGGTGAGGCTCATTTATAAAGATGGACAGTCCGGGGTGGGGTTAGGCCTACCGAAACAAATTGGATCCGAGGTGACCAACAAACGCTCCCTTCAATGCGAAAGGCCTTGTGTTTACACACCACCCAACTCCCCAGCTTTTTACCAGTTCCCCCCCCCCCCAAGACAGGTTTGAGTTTGATTCGGACCATCTACCGGCCAGCTTCGGTTCATCTCTGAAGCTCCCCCCCAAACCCCCCACTTCTAGCGCCCCTTCTTCCTAGCTTCCACTATTACAACCCTTTGCATCTTTTTTTTGTCCCAATGCATATACTAGCGACTTTACCCTTTCTTCTTTCTGTTCCTAATTTACCCCCCGCCCCTCCGAATCAGAGAAATACTTTTACCCTTCGATTCCCTTTCTGGGCCGGTCTGGGTGTTTTTCGCGATGTCAAGTGTCCTGGGGGTGAGCTTCCCCCCTCCCCCTTGCCTTTAGGAATACAGTTTAACTTCACTACTGTGACGTCTTTTCATATTGATTTCCTAAAGTGACCTCCCCTTTGCCAAATCCCCCCCTCCCCATTTTTTTTTTTTTCTGGTAGAAGACGGTTTGCCTCCACAAACCATTGAAATTCTTTTTGGCTTCCCCCAGAGAGCTGACTATCGAATAAATAGATAACCATCAAGAGTCGTCAACATTCCCCCCTAGCTTAGTTTATATTTTTAACTGTCCGTTTTTTTTTTTGCCTGGGCTGTTGTTGAAGCAATTTTGTTCTTGCCCCAGCATCCCATTGCGGGATCACCCCCATTTTTTGTTTTGCTTTGCCTTGTCTTCCTTTGAGGCTGTTCCTGACCCTCTCACAGACCCCGTGCCCCCTATACTTCTAAGACTGTTCTTCTGCTGACCCCCCACAAGAAAGTGACCTCCCCTGCCCCTGCCGATAGATCTCTGCAGCAAGCCCCTCCAGTATCCTCAATCCGTCGAAAGGTACCCTCTTTGTTCGACAGTTTCTTCTTGAAGGAAGCCGTTTCTTTAAACCCTCTCCTTGGCCACTTGGTCTCCTTTCTCCACTAGGTTTTTATCTCCTATACCCACCCGATAACGGGTCACCCCGATCTTTGGCCACAAGCCCGGCGCCTAGCTACCCCCCCCCCCTCACCCCCACCGACCCCGCATTCAATGTCGGCCGTCTGCCCACTCCCATTATCCCGTTTAACCCCACCATCTTTATTTTTTCCTCTTTAGTCGTTCTCTGAACTTTCTTGTTTGTGTCATGAATATTCTCGTAGCCTTATCGCGTCTTTCCCTCTGGATGATTTTTGCCCCCCCCAACAATTAGGATTTGAACTAGTGCTTCCGACACCCCTCTCAAGAGAATCTTGATCAACTTTGTAGAAGAAGCACGGTTTGTGCACCTCAACCGCGCCACTGTTTTGATCTGCTGGTCTCCCTTCCCCACTTTTCGAAATATTGGACCCCCACAAAACGCCAACACCGTACGGGTCCAACCAATGTTCGTGCTTGTACTTTCATTTTTCGTTTATGGTACGTCTACATAACGCATTTAGTTCACCGATGGGCCTGGGAGGAAGTCTCCCCTATACGACTTACTCATCCAGACCCAACAGGTAGAGTGCGGTTTTCCAACCATCAGACATTGAATTGGGACCCTTCTTGCGCCCCACAAACTAATGAACCGCGATGGAATTCAACTGTTGTTCGAGGAGAGGTAGGGGGCCAGCCAATGACCATCACGGCCGCTATGCCCCGAGAAAACAGGTCCTCACAGCCTTACCATAATTCCCGTGGACCCCTTATACCCGGTTGTCATTCCACGGCATCCGCAATTTTTTTGTAGGAGTTCCGTTTTTTTTATCAACCTCGTATTTACCTCTGTTTGTCAGGCCCTATGTGAAACCCCTCCCGGACGGATTCCGGGTTGGATAGTTTAAGATCCTGAAACCTATTTTTGTTTTCCACCGTATATACCCAATTTCCAAAATAGTGGTTTACTTTTTTTTACTACCTTGTTCTCCTCTCTTTTCCTTTCCGGAATTCTACGAGTTTGGGAGTTTAAACAGCAGCGTTCTTACAGATGCACACCGTCCCCAAGTCCCTCCTAAATCTCCTTTGTTCTTATGTGTCACGACTCTGGCGTTTCCTTTGATTGCTTAAGCCGGGCCCCTCTAATGTATAAACGCCGTCAGTGATATCTTCCCCATTCTTCCCACCTCCAATTTCCTTCCCCTCGGCCCACTTTCAGAAAAGGCAGCGATACATGACGACCCGCGCATCCCCCTGCTCCCCGTCCCAACTTGGGTTGCCCGAATGCGTATTTGTAGAGGGAGATCTGTCCATGGGAGTGAGTTTTTTACCCAGCACAAATGGAGAGTATTCCTTCCATCTTTGCCAATGCGCAACAGTTCCCCTTCCATCTTTGCTAATATGCCGGGCCTATCATCGTAAAAGTGACCGAGTCTATATCTATATTCCCTCTTCTTTGAATTTTGGCTCCATCCCCCCAGCCAGCCCTTGTACCCCCTCCCCTGCAGAATTTCTTTTTACTCTTAACTGCCCCCTCTGTTCGTTTAATGATCTGTGTCCGATTGATGGCTTCCTTGGGTTTGTTCTGTGACGGCCGAAAGTTAGCTTGCCCGTTCCAATACTCCCGCCATCCCACCAACCACCCCCTCGGTGTAACCAGAACTTCTTTTCCCTACTGATGTTTCCTAGGTCGTTGTTTAATAACACCTCGTCTGCTTTCCCGCCGTGTTGCTGTTCCAGTCGTCCACCCATCTTCGTTTCCCCTTTTCTGAAACTCATTTTCGACTTTCATTTCTGAGCCCTGTAATTGAAACAGGACCACAGTGCCTTCCCATGCCCCAAGCCCCCTGAGCCCTCCTAGCCATCAGCGGCGCACACCCCCAACCAGCGCCTCTGCAGATCTCCCAGCTGTCTAGTTTTTAGGTCACCCACCTTTTTTTTTGGGTTGCGCTATTGTCCTGTGGTTGCTTCTAGTCCCACTTTGCTTGTGATGTCTTAGAATGGTTTTTTAACCTTGTGTTTGAGGAACCTTTTTCCTCAGAGCCATCCACGTGACTGCTTGCCTGGGCCGGCTTCCCCCCCATGGCCTGGATTTTTGGTTGATGGCCGCATTTCTAGAGCGGACCCTATCAACGGCGGGGCAATTCCTTGTTCTCTACCATTGCCTTTTCGGCCTTACTTTTTTTTTTTTCTTTGCCGTCCCGAATGACGTTTTTTTTTTTCAAATTGTGTAGTGGTGTCCCCTGTCCGAAACCGTTACTCCTGCGAGAGTCCCTTTTTCGTGGTCCTTGGAGTTTTCAGATCGGCCCGTTGCAATCTCTCCTCCCCTAATTTTCTTTTAGAGCGATTTTCCCCTAGTGGACCTCCCCCTCTTTCCATCGCTCATGTTGTCTCCACTGGCCCTTCCACGAACACTCTTTTCGTCTTTAGTTTCCGCTCCATTGGACTTAATAGTTCCAAAATCCACTCGCGGTACTTGGCACTCGTTCCCTATCTCCCCTGGCACTGCCTTGACCCCCAAACACACAAAGATTCAGAAATCCTTTAGTTGACCCCAGGCACCCCCCTCCCCTCCCCCGTGGCTCGACCTTCTTTTCCCTTACCACGCCTCAAAACCCCTATTCCCCTTTCCTTCGGCATCCGCACATTCTTCACCCTGAAGTATTCAAAGAAAACTTTTTTCCTTGACGGGTCCCCCCCCGAGTCTACTCTGAAGGACCCTATGTGTGGCACGCACTTCATCCCATTCTTTTTGTGGTCTTGGTTCTGTGACCCCATTTCCTTTCCCCTTCGCATTGCGTCCCCCAAAAGAATGAGTCCCTCCCCCCCCCGGATGGTGGTATTCATTCTTTCCCTCCCGGTTTGCCTCAAAGCTACAATGGGTATTTACCCGGCCTTTCCTTTCGGAATTTCTGGTCCCTCCCCCCGTCCCTATCTTTACTCGGGTTTGAGGGGAGTGAATTTTTACGTTTTTCCTTCGTTTCTCTCAGCCCTATAACATTCCCACCAGTGAACAGTTCTCCTCTCCTTCCAAGATCCTCTGAACCCCCGTCATTTTATCCCCTCACCTTCTCTTCGGGTCTGCTGTCATTTTCGAGTGTTCTGCTTGGTTTCCTGAAAACCCCTGTTCCCCTCTCGGAGCATATGCTGGAGGTTTTGAGACAAACTTCGGCCGGGGAGAAATGGTGTTTAGGGGCTTGAGCATGGACTACCTTTGTTGCGTTTCCCCTGTTTCCCGAAAGGGTATACAACAACTTCCAACTTTCCCCTGATGCCCTTCACCCCCCTGTTCCGGTCGCGTTTTGGAATTACATATGGAGCTGGATCTTTCCTTGGCCGGGTAATTGCAGGGCCATTGCATTTATTTGAAGAAGTGGTAGTTCATTTCCCCTTCCCCGAGGCCTTTCCCCCCTTTTGCCTTCAATCCCCGACCTCCCTTTCGGGGACCTAGTTATCATTTCAAAAGTGCTGGCTTCTTTGTCGGTCTCGACTCTCCCTTTCAGGTTTGTGGGTGTTGGGACCCCTCCCCACAATTTGGCTTTCGCCCCCCACCCGCCAACGTTTCCCCTTGGCCCAACACCAACCCCAGCTGAAAGAACAATATATTTGTCACAGTTTTTCCTACCACCATTCCGCACCATCTTGTTCTATTCTTACTAGATCCCCCAAAACTTCCTCCCCTCCTACCTTTGGCATTTCTTTTTCTGACCACTAACCAAATGATTTGAATGATGGTTGATCCCATGTTACCTCCCCTTTTCGGCAATTTCCATTCCTCTCCCCCCGTTCCCCCTGCAACGAGGAAAGACTTCCTTTCCCCGTCGATTCCTTGAAGAAGGTGTTCACGACTTGAAGGTGCTGGAGGGAAGGACTCCTCCTTCTCGTTCTCTACTGTCACGCTCCCCTTTGTGCCCTCTTAGTTTCATTTATGCTTTAAAGGCATTGATGATGGAACTCCCCCCACTCCCGTGTGGTCTTATTTTTCGCCTCCCGGTATTCTACCCTTCCCTCCCAGTTTTCACCGTCGTCGCGAGCTCTCACCGCTGCACTTCTACCCTCCTCTTAGCAAGGACGTAAACTTAGCATTTTTGAATTCTTTTTGTTTTTGAGTTCCACCCATGTTAATTCCAGGGCGGCCCAAAGAAGTTCGTTTCTTGGAATCCCCCCCGAGGGTGCTGTACCTGGTCCCCCCAGGTGGCGGAGTACTGCCTCTCCTCCCGGTGCACTTTTCGTCTTCCTCTTGATCCACACACCGACCCCGCAACATTCGGCGCAGTCTCTTCTGCCTTCCCAGACACTTACAAGTTTTTTCTCTTCACCGTAAATTCTGTGGTTCCCTTTACAGTGCGTTTTTCTTCCAGTCCCTCCTTTCCCCAAGTTTTGGACCTACATCTTTCTCTCCTCTTCTTTCCTCTCTTCGTGTTGTTGTTTTTGATCGCTCTAACCCCCTCACTTCCCCCCCAGGGGATCTTTTTATGGAAAGGCGCTGCACCCCCACTGAGCAGCATATCCCCCCTCTCTCCTTTTTTTTTCGCGGACTCCCCTTTGGTTTTGCTTAGTCAGCTCGTCGCGCCTCATTTTGGGTCTTGTAGCTTTTTCTCCCTGATTTTTTCCCAAATTTTTTCTTGCACCGTCGGCTTTTTGCGTTATAAGCGACAGACTTTTCCTTTGATCCAGGTTCAGTTCCAGACACCGCTGTGGGGCACCCCGGCAATTTTGCTCTTCTGAGTTTTCCGCCCCTGTTTGCATGAGAAACCCCGCATCTCACCCACTTATTCCAACTCCTTGTTACCCCCTTCCGTGCGAGAGCTTGGGACGTTCCTTGGCTCTGGCTTGTCGATCTGCTCCTCTGCCGCCACGATTCTGAACGATGTTTTTCCAGCAGCTTGCGACAATCTAAACCTGTCCGGTGATTCCCTTCCCCATTCCTGCGCATTTTCAATGAAACTCCCGTCACAGAGATTTAGTGAAAATTCTCTTTTCATGTCGAGCAGAGTTTCCCGCTCCCGACCCATCTCGAGCGCCAACTCGAGTACGTCCCCTTCCCTCGCCGGAACCGGCCCTTTCCTTCCCCGCGTTCTCTCGGTTTTCATTCCTACCTGCCTTGCCGACAATGTTAGCTGTCAGTAGATAATTGGGATCCCACCATCCGATGGCAAAAAGCTTTTCCTGGATCAGTTAATCCCCAACATCCTACACTTAGTCTTTCCTTGTGGAGGATCGTTTACAGTTTATCCCCCTATTATTTGCGTCTTATAATAAATATTTTTATACCTCACCCCTGTTGGCCATTATATGGTTCCTTTAAGGATTTGGGGTTTTCCATTTACGGCTGAGCTTCCTTGTTTTTGCGCCCTTCCGCTTTTTTGGTCACCCCCCCCCCCCTTTGCCCAGTTATCACGAGCAGCGACTTCAAGGCAACGCAGTTGCCTTTTCAGTTGATTCCCCGACTGTCTCCGGGGCTTTACTGACCAATGGGTACACAGGCCGTCGTGAAATTTAGGCTGGCTCTCTGAACCCCTCTCCTTTTAACCCTGGTGTCCATTCGAAACAGGAAAGACTCCTGTGAGCGATCCCCCCCAGTCTCCCTATGTCCTCCTCTCCCCCCTCCACCTCCCCAGCACGTTCCCACCCTTTGGTGGTCATTCGATATGGTTTCAATGGGATGGCATTTTGTCTCCCAGTGCGCGTCCTCTTACCCCTTCAATGTGCCCCGTACAACAATTTGTCCGCTCATTGCCCTTCGTCCACGTACCTCTTTATCCCCCCCTTCCAGCACGTCTTTGATCAATCCCCCTCTGCTTCCTTTCTTTTTCTTTCCCGTCTCAGACCAATCCCCCGCTCCCGCCAACCCCGCGTATTCCGGCTGAACCTTTAGTCCGCTGAAGGCAGTGTGGTCCTCTATTTACTTCTGTTGCATCCTTTCGTATCCGTGTACTCCTTTCCTTGCACAAAGAGAGTTTCCCCGTAAGTTAATCCGCCCAACGCCCCCCCCCACAAACGACTTCAAATAATGCGACTGATTCATTTTCCCCTCCCCTTGAAGATTTGGGTGTAATAACCAAGTTGCGCGCGTATTCCTTCCATCACAGCCGTCATGCTGGGCCAGGAAGCCACACAATATAGCTGTCTTTCTCTGAACTCCTCTTTCCGATTTTTGAAGGCGTCGCCCCCCATTGCGACGCGTACAGAGATGTCGACGTCCCCACTCCTCCACCGCATTTCACTATAGAATCAAGCTTCACGCATACCAATCTTTCAGCAGAGATCTATCTTCCGTCTTTTCTATGTTCTTGACAAAATTTACTTTTCTTGCACTTCCCTCTTCCCAGCCGAGTTTTCTTTGAAGTGAGGCCATGCCGGCCATCTCGAATCGGGGGTACTTTTAACATTTTTTGTAATTCGTTGAGATACGCATAAGGAGATTGCCCCGGGAGCTGCGGGAGGGGCCTTTCCTGTCCCCCATCAGTTAAGGTTGTAATCAGGTTTTTTTTTTTTTCCTTTGGACAAGCTGCCTATCTTGACAGATTTCACAGGGATGTCTCATTTCTTCCTTGTTCGATAGTTGTTCGCCTCCTTTTGTGGCGGCCTCCGAGAAGTCAATTGTTCTCGTGTATTTTCCCCCTTCTGCCCCCCACTACCTTGCTATTTTCCTACCGATCTTTTGGCGTTAGATCTGGTGGACCCAATCTCTTCTTTCCTCCTCCGTTGTGTTGTAGCTACCCTTTACGTTTTTGGTAACCGACCCCCTCCTTTCTACACATTTCACCCTCGGACGTTGGCTTTCTCCTGCATTTCCCCCTCCCCCAACTGCCCCACGCTCCGTTCGTCCGGCCGCCTAAAAAAGTCGTACACACCGCCCCCTTTTTAACCTCCCCCGTTAACCACTGCCGCGACTTCCTGTGGATCTGTTCCCCCGTTTCCCCATGTGCACCCCGGCCCGGCATTTCCCCCAAACCCCGCTCCGAACCGCTGTGCGTGGGGGCATCTTTCCCCCCGCCATCTCCGTGGTCTTCAGGCCTTCTTCTTTCTCTGCAATATGTACCCTAGGGCCAACTCTGCGAACCCCCCTCCCCCCACCAGTGGCTCTATCAAAACGTGGATCCCCCGGCCCCCCCCCCCCCTCATACCGCAACCTCTCTCACCTCTTGAAGCGGAATATCCGGCTACGCTGAAGGTCGGTTTTGGGGGTGGGGTCTTACGCCTTTTCTCTTATCTTTTCTGTGTGGGTGTGTTCGTGGGACATTCCCTTTGTAAGTACTGGTCGCCATGGTTCTCTCTTCCTTCCCCACTTCCTCCTTTTTTTCGAGCCCCCCGCAGATGTTTCCTTTCCATCTCGACTTTTTGCCTCACCTGCGCATGGTATTACCCCCTCTCGCTGGTAAGTTGCCATCTCCTTTTAGTGAAATCGACTCGTTAGCCCTAGTTCCTAGTTGTGTTTTTCGGCTTTTTTCTGTGACCTGTGCCTTTCTTTTCGTCACTGTACGCTACGCCCCCTTGAGGAACAAATCTGCCATTAAGCCTGTTCCACTGCATCTCCATTAGACTCACTTATTCTTCCGTTTATCTCCCGTCCTTTTCTTTGCTTGGCTGGTTTCATCACGGATGTCCGACCACCAGGAGGATAGTCGAGACAAACTGCTGGATATGTGGCGAATTTCTCCGTATCGCCTGTTACTGAGTGGCCAAGGGGGATAGGCACCCATGTCCCTTTGTTCCCGTTCAAATGCATGCGGCCCCTAGAACTTTCGACACACTCCTTTACATTTAAGAGTATCTTTCACCACCAAAGATTTGCTCTGCCCCGGTCCTCCTTCGGGCACCTGTGATAGCTGCCGCTGTTGTGCTTTTCCATTTCATTTTTTGCCCTGTTGTCTAAGAGGTTCCCTCAGCCTGTCAGAGTTCTTACCTTCTGGGGGCCGCAGCCCGTGGGCGTTCATCAGGCTTTTTTACCAAAACGTTTTCTCTGCGTTGTCTATTGCTACCTGTCAGAAGGTGTGGGGGGTCCGAAAATCTTGGAGGCCACGTCCCCCCCATCCATTTTCGCTCACCCGCACTGTGGGCCACACCCCCAAGATTTTCCAATATTTGTCACAGTTTTAGTACCCTTCGCTTAATTCACTAGTTGATCAACTGATTATACCCCCCCACCACTTAATCCAGAAGTAAGTTTTTCTCTTAGCCTTTCTACCATTAACAAAGTCTTGATCTGTCTTTATTGTCCAATACATAGAAAGTTGAGCTTCATGAGATCCCATTTCTTGACCGCGGACAAGAATTTCCATTTCTTTCTCTTGCCGGTCTCGTGGTTTCATTTGTGGACCAGCGCCGATCTTTTCCTAGGAGCTGCGAGGTCCCTCGTTTCTTCAGTTGCAATAAATTTATGGGACGTGCTTTTCATTGTGCTTGCGGCCCCTCCCATCTGCGGACCTCCCACTGGCCAGGTTTGGTCGGTTTAGATTGTTGTTTACGGATGCCATCAGCATCGTGCCGAAATTTTTTGCTTTTTCTATGAGAAGTAATATTTCATTCCGCATCCCCCTTCCCGTCCACATATCTATCCACTTATTCCTCCGCCTTTTCATGGGTTTCTCTGCGGGTTTTTTCCCCATGGTTGCGATGAAAGGGCCTTCCCCAATCAGATGCCCCACGGTGACTTTCACCCCCCTAGAGTCTCTGCCTGTTGACCCTGGATAAAGAGTTGCTGTTTCCTCTTAAGACAATCCCGACGTTGCCACTTCCCGTTCCTTTTTGTCCCTCTCCGAGAGAGACAAGCCCCTCCCCCATTCGTCTATCCGCTTTTTCCATCCCATCCACTTTTTCGACTCAGCGCCCAGGAAAGTCAATCTGCATGGCAGTTTATGCCATCAAGTTCTACCCCTTTGGCCCGTTCTCTTTCTTTCTTTCTATTCTCCTTCCTCCGTTGTGTTTTGTC
>Ga0179593_1385926_pt1 | contig 11291 bp, 16 predicted proteins | sample CZODoug2_1_08_16_FD_185931 | JGI IMG/M metagenome (GOLD analysis project Ga0179593, IMG submission 185931) | Vadose zone soil fungal communities from Angelo Coast Range Reserve, California, USA - CZODoug2_1_08_16fungal (PacBio error correction) | ecosystem: Environmental > Terrestrial > Soil >... | reverse complement strand
TGATAGAGTTTGTTTTTCATCTCGTAGTATTTTTTTTTTTTCCAACTCCGTCAGACGTTTTTCCGCTTTTCTGGGTAGAGTTTGTTTAAAGGCTTCCTGGTCCCGCGGATCTTGAGCCCGGCCTAACCTTTTTTGGTGTCGGGGGTGTCGGACACCTGTCACCATGTGCCGTCCGCCGGACTGTTCTACATTTCTTTTTCCTCTTCCCCCCTAGAGCTGGCCGATCTTTATTTCGGCGCTGTCGTCCGGCAAGGGCTCTGGCTGGTTTTGGGCTGGATGGGTTTTTTTTTTTCTGTTCGTCTTCGGTAAAGTGCTTCTGTATCTCCGAACCTGTTTCTCTTCCGCCATTGGGTCCTTCTTTGCTTCGGGTTCCCTCCTTTTTTTTCTGGTACCGAGCCCCTCCCCTTTTTTTTTTGTTTCCTGGCGGGCGGCGCCTTGCCTGCTCATTTGTTCGTTTGATCTCGTTTTCTGCCGGTTTCCATTTTCTTTGGATTTTTTTTTTCTGTTTGATTATGGAGTCTCTCCCCCCCGTCCCCTAGCGGCCGGGGGGTGCGGTCTCCGGGAGGTAAGATGTCAAGCACGATTTGAATCGACGCTCCTGGACGATCCGCGTTTTTTTTTTTTTGCCACATTTTCTGTTTTTAATCCTCAGCTTTCAGATCACCCCACTTGGTTTTCCATATGCGTTCGGATTTGCCGTCACGTTCGCCATTCTTTCCTGGGCTTTCCCGTGCGGCCCACGATCATCAGTTTTTTTTTTTTTCCTTTCGTGTCCTTTTTCCCCTTTACCCCTTTTGTCCCTCCCCCCCTGGCCAGGTCGTGCGGTTCCCCCCTGCCCGCGGATCCCGTTTTCCGACAGGTCGCTTTCACTGCACACCCGTACCGTGGCCGGCCTTCTTTTGCTCTTCTTTTCCCCCCTTTCGTAGTTGAAACCCTTCTTCCCCTTTTCAGCAGGAAGTCCGACTTCTTGCTCCTCTCCATCCTGGTACCCTAATCCCTTCGCCCCCGCGGCGCCCGCCACCTTTGCGTCCAGTGAAATTTTTTCCTCCAAATTGAACCCCCTTCCTTCTCCCACAGGGCCCGGAACCAACCCTTTGTTTTCTCCCTGTCGTAAATCGCGGACCCAGGTGATACCCAGGAGATGACTCCCTCTTTGTCGGAAACACGATTGAACTCTTTTTTTTTCCCCCCGTTATGGTTCCCCTTTTTCACCTTGGGTGAAACCCCCTTTTCTTGCAGGCGCGACAGTTTGGCTGGGCCGATTGCCTCTTCTCGTCGATCCGCTTTGCGCTTTTTTCCAACTGCTTGGTTCCTTTTTTTTTACACTTAGCCCCCTCCCCCCTACTGAAGGTTCCTTTGTGGCGAACTACCGATGCCAGTTCTCTCGAGTTGACATAGATGGACGTACAGTGTTCAGAAAAAACTTTTTCTTGCCATAGGACGTCCCCATTTTACTTTGCAAGCCGGTTTTTGAGGACATTTTTGCTCCGTACTCACTTTCCAGATAGTAAGAGTCTTTCCAGTCACGGGGGTCTCGGTTTTTTGGGCACTTCCTTTCTTTCCCCTTCTGTGATGATTCTTTTCTTTTCTTGACGCCGTTAATTTGTGTACTCGAACTTTCAGTCACGTGGGGTGCTTTCTGATCGTTTGCGGGAACAAGTTGTTTTTTTCCCGGTAGCGTTGTATTCCCCCCGTGTCCCATGGTCTTCCCCTTTCTGCTTTTGACGTTGGTCTTCCTTTTGCAGCCACTGGCCGTTTTTTTGTTTTGGTTCGTGGCCAGCGACTGGTCCCTCATGACCAGTTTTTTTTTTGAGTTTCCCTTCTTTCTAATCCCTCCGTTTTTTTTGGTGTTGATTTCGGAAGAGATCTAGTCGCTTCCGGTGTCCCAATCCCTGTCTTGTGGGTCTTCGCACCGCCCTTTCTTTGGGAACGGCGTTGTACCGTGATTTGCTGCACCACTTCCCTGCGTTAAGTTTTTTCCTGGTCACGCCCCTTTCGTTTGGGTTACTACCCACAGTTTTCGGTCCCTCCTTTAGCCACGTCTTTCTTTCCCCTTTTTTTCCTCTGTTCGTCGGGTACAATTGAAAGGGACGTACAACCCTACCAAATTTTAAATGCGCTTTCCAATATGAAGCTACCCCCCTTTCAAAATTTCCCGCTCCCTTTTGCCAGGGGGCTTAACTGAAGACGGTCAGGTGATGCTTTGTTCACAACGATCTCTTCTTCATTTAACCCTGGAGGAAGTCCACATTCCTTGACGGAAAGGTTACCCCTGTTGTGAAACCCCCCTTTCCGGTTCAACTGCTTCTTTTTTTCCCGTCAGCTGGGCGCTTTTCTTTGCTTTGTGATTTCGCCATTCTTCGCTGTGATTTTTCTTCCAAGTACCTCCCCCCCCATAGGTTTTTTTTTGAACCCGCGCCACCTCCTGGAGTTTCGTACAAGATCGCTGTCATGCATTTTCCCTTTTTTTCGAGGGGTCCCCCTCCCATTGCTGCGCCGGCAACTTGATTTTTAACGGTTGAATACCATTCCACTCACTGGGTTCTTCTTGTCGGAACATCCTTTTTTTCCCTTCTCTTCTGTACTGTTTATGTTCGAGTTTGAACCGTCGGTGTTTTTTTCTTCGTTCTTTTTTGTTCGCTGGTTAGATTTGTGTCAACCGTTTTTCCTTAGGTTCTGTCTCTTCTGCCTACTTTGTGGGAGGTTTTTTTTTGCGGGTACTCTGGGATGGATTTATTTGGTCTTTGACCGTTGCCGAGGAGTCCTGCCTTTTCCGGCTTACTTCTTTCCCCTTTTGTATGACTTTGTTGGACTGCTTAATGTGCTTTGGCAAGAGCTCGTTTCCGGGCCACACGTTCGGGCTGATGTTTTTCGAGTGTTCTCCTTTCGGGGTCTCGGCCTTTTTTTCCCTTTCAGGTTTTCTTCAGTGAACGGGGTGTTGCCTAGGCCAAGCCGCTGAAGTTTTTTTTTTCGATGATTAGTGCCGTTGTGGGTTCAACCCAGCCCCGCAGGTCTTTTCCGCGGTTTCTTGCTTGTTTTTTTTGCACGCTACGGACGTGAACGAGCCCAACGTTGGTGATTCTCGATTGGCGTCTTTTCTTGTTCTGGTCGAGGTCCCTTATCTGAACAAACTACGGCGACGTCCAGTATTGCCCCGTCGTTTATCACATCTTTTTTTTCCTTCCTTTCCCCCGGTTCTGTGACCGTGGCACGGCCCGAATTGCTGCTCGACTCAATCATTCCCTCTGATCCACGACAAAGATCCAATGTTCTGCGGGGTTTCCCCCCCCGGCTGAACGAGTTTTCCTCGTCTTGGAGTTCATTCCGAGGCTCGGTAGATGGCGCTTGCCAGCTTTTTTTTTCAGGGCTCGGTTACGGTCATCCCCGGTGACTTGTTTCTGGGTGTTTTTTTTTTTCCCTTTTTCTCCCCCCTGGTTGTCCCTGTACCTCCCATGGAGCGTGGTGTTTATTTTTTTTCCAGGGTGTGGCCCTTGACCTTGTCAACTGGCTACTCAATCATCCGACCAACAATGCCCCCAGGGTCTGCAGTCCCCAGCCAAACTTGTGTATGATTCCCCTTGTTCGTGACGGACCCCCCCACACTTCGGGGGCCCCCTTAATCGGCGATGGCGAGCTCTTTTTTTGTTCTTCTTCCACTTGTTCGGAGCGGTGGTCGCGACCGCTGGTTCCACACCCCCCACACCACACACTCGGTCTGTTAGATTATGTGGATGTTCCGAAAGTCGAAAAGTTCCAAAGTCTACCCTTCGCCAGAAGAGGGGCGAGAGAGAGCAACGCACACGTGTTTTTCCACGTGCGGATTTTTGCTTTTTTACACTTATCGGACTGTTCGCCGTCCGTCTTTTTGCCCAGCTCCCGAGCAGATTCCCTCTCTTTACCCTTTGTTTTTTTTTTATCTCCTCTTGCTACGATTTTGATGCGAGTAGCCTAGTCGTCGAATTACGGACGCTTGTCGCGGTCTTTGACAACCGGCGGCTTTGTTTGATCTAGGTCGTTTTTCCACCCTTTTTTTGTAGGTGTGTCGTGTTTTCTTTGGACCGACATGCCTGGCACGGGGACCCTGCTCCGAAAAAGTTTCGTTTCGGGCCCCGCTAAGCTCGTCGTTCTTGGGCACGTTTCTTTTTTTTCTTCTTTCTACATTTTTGGGCTTTGGCCCTGGACTTTTGTGTTTCTTTTTTTGCTGATTCGTCTCGCACTCCCTGCCTGTACTCTGTACCCGAGACTTTCTGGTTTTTTGCTCCCCCGGTACCTGGTTTATCCTTGTTTTCCTTTATTGTCTTTTTTTTCCCTTCCCTTTTTCCAGCCTGTTCCCACCCCGGGCGCCATCCGGGATTTTTCCTGCTCCAGCTGGTGTCTTCTGCACGTTTTCCCCCTATCTTCCTGTTCTGGGAATCTTTTCCTTTTTCTTCTTTCTTTGGTCGTGTTTGTTTTTTTCAATCCTGCGGGGGCTTGGTTTTTTTCTCCGGACGGGTTAGATGTCCACCGGCCCTGTGATCCATCCCCCCCTGGCCTCTTCTAGTATTTTTTTTTTCCAACATGCCCGTCTGCTCGACCCACGCTGGGCTACGCCATCGTTTACCACTTGTTGGGCTTCTTCGGGATCTGGTTTCTATTTGCCGCAAGCACCGGCGCCCTTTCTGGTGTGACCCACCCTTTTTATTCCATGTCCGACTGCCCGCGGCTTTTTTTTTCTTTGACGGCCCGTTCCCTTTCATCAACTGGTGCCCCCGTGGTTTTGCGTGCCCGCCCTTGCGGAAGAACAGGGGGCTCTGAAAAGCGAGCCAGGGCAATCGTGTGCCTTTGAGTTTTTTCTTGCAGGCTTCTTCCCCCTTCCCCCTTTGGGTTTTTCCTGTGGGAAGTCGGTCCGGCATTTTTTTCCATTGCTGGACCTAAATCCCTAAAGCCCGCACGCGCCGCCCACCACTTTTTTTGTCCACGAACCGCCTTTCAGTTCCCTCTCGGGACCTTTTTCTCACCCCACTAGCTCTACCCCTTTTTGCGAACTCACCCAGTTCATTGAGATGATTTTTGTCCGCAAACACGATGAACCAATTTGTTTTTTGTAGTACATCCCGGTACCTTCTGCCGGGGCCTGCTTTTTTCCTTTTTCTTAGATTTCCGTCGTAAGGACTCCAGTTGGGTTCTTTTTTGTCCCGCTGGGTTCCGGCTTAGATGCCCCCTCACCCAGGCGTTTTCAATACCGTTTTTTTTTCCCTTTTCCCTCCGGCGAGGTCCTGGATCCTGGTGATTCCCCCTTTCATGTTTCTGGTAACCCCATTGCCCCCTAGGGAAGGTACAGTCGTTGGGGGGGTCATCTTAGAACTTCTCGTAAAGTTCAGCGTTTAAACGCGTTTTCCCTCAACCCAGTGTCCTCTTTCAAGGTTTTCTAGGAGCTTTACTGCTGTAGGGGCCTTCCCTTGATCAAGTGAATGGTTCGCGAACCATTGGATTTTTTTTTTTTTTTTCTTTCGCAGGGGCCCGTCTTTTTTTTTTGCTGAGCGTTTCTTCCCCCTCACAAGGCGTACTTGAGCTTTCGGGTTGTGCAAGCACATTTTCTCACTTTTGGCCCGGGCGGCGGTCTGGGCATGGCCCCGCGCATTGTTTTTTTTTCTGATGTCCCTTGGATGTCGCTCTCCCTTCTTTTTTCTTTGTTTACTCTCCCCTCCTGTGGTTCTTTTGTTTTATTCGTTTGTTGTTGACGGGCGAGTAGTGATAGAATCCTGCTCCTGTGTTTCTTCTCAACATTGTATGGGCCAGTTTTGGTTACGCCAATCTTGTGCACCGGTGACCCGTGCTGCCCCACTACCCGCTTTTCCAGTGCTCACGTCCTCCTTGTTCATTGTTCCCCCAGATAGGGAACCCCTCGTCCGTGCCTTTTATGGCCACACCCCGCTTTTTTTTGTTCGCGGTTCCCCCCCGTGCCTTGTTCACAGTTTCCCTTACCTTTTTTTTCTTTTTTTTTTTTTTTTTTCATGCGCTTCACGAGCTTCTTTTCAACTTTTTTTTTTTGCGCCCTGGGTTTTTTTGCTCCCTTCTGTCGCTTAAGGTTCCCCTCGATCTGGGTTCTTTAAGGTTCCCCCTTTTGTGTACCTCGTAACTGTGCCTTGCAATTTTATGGGTCCCTGTTTTGTGTCATTATAAACTTGTACGTCCGTATTCATGGTCCCTCTCTTTTCTTGGCGACCGGTTATTTCGAACCTTTTTTCTATTTTATGGGGCCTTCTCCTCCCCCCCCCAGCGTTGGACCGCGCCCATGTTTGAGGTCTTACTGCGAGGCGTGGCCTCGATTGGGCCACTTTTTTTTCTGGGTGTTGCTTTCCGTTCATGTTTTTCCGGTGAACAGTGTACTACATCCACGGCCATGCGTTCCTTTAGTGTTTTCGCCAATTGACTCTTACTGTTTTTTTGTTGATTCGTTTCCGCGCGGGGTGTTCTTTGCCTGGTTCGATGTTTTTTCCCCCCACGTTAGTTTCCCGCGACTTTTTTGGTTCGAGAGACTCATCGGTTGGGGCGGAGCGGGTTGAACTGGAATGGCCATTTGTGACTGGTTTTTTTTCCTGCCCTTCTCCTCTTTTTTCCCCATTTCTTTGTTGTCCTTTTGGTGCAGGATAATGTTTTAAGAGCCGTTTGGCCTTGTCCGTTTCGGGGCTTTGTTTTTCCGAGCTGTTCTCCCGCTGGTGGGCGCTTGGCCGTTCTTTTCCCTCCATGGCCCCTTTTGTCGGCCTGGAAACTGGTCCTCCTTCCGCAGGGCCGGTCGTATGAAATCTTGGCGGGTTTTTTTTTTTTCAGCCAGGGAAGTTTTTTTTTTCCTTTTTGTGGCTGGACCCTCCTTTCTCCGCCCCCAGATTTTTCCAGACTTTTCCCAAAGTGTTTTTGACCCGATGGGGTTTTTTTTCCATTCTTGCCCCAATGTTCACCCCTTGACGTCCGGGGGATCCAAAATTTCGTGCCGGGTGGCCCATCTACCCTGTTGCCGCCTTTTTTGCCCCTGAGATTTTTTTGACCCCCTTTTTTCTTTTTTTCCCCCCAGTGATTCCCCTCCCCCGTATCCAATCAATTTCGTGGCTGTGCAACTTACAGAAACGCTTTTTCCCCGATGGGAGCAGTTTTTGGTCCCTTTTGCGGCTACAGATTTTTGCCCCCTTTTCTGGGTCGTTAACCCGGCCCCAACCCGGCCTACCCCGGAACACGGGGACCGTGTAGAAGGCTCCGAATGGTTTGTGGTCCCGGGGGGGGGGAAGTCCCACTGGTTCTTTTCATTCCTGCTCCGCATTCTTGAAGGTGCCCCAACCATCCAAAGTCAATAACGGCCAGGTGAGGCCGGGTTGTGCCGATTTAAAGGGCCGCGGCTCAATCTGCCGGGCTTCTCTCTTGGTCCTTGTGACTGTGTCCCTGGATTGTTTTTGTCCGGCATGGTCGGTGTCCACCTCCCCCAAGACACCTCCGGTCTTTTCTGGCTCAAGCTTCGGCGGCTCCGCATTTGTCAACTTCCCCCCCTTTTAAACTTCGCACTTCGCCGGCCCCGTTTCCATTTTTCTGTCCAGCTCCCTCGTCAGTCTCTATCTATTCTTTTTTCTCTCCTCGTTGTGTTTGTGTTCCTGAGATTCTCGGTGATTTCCCTCTCTCCTTTCTTTCCGTATTTGTGAAGTACTTTGTTTTTGAGTGGTTTGCGGACACCCGGCGGCGTGGCAGCCTTTTCTTGAGACCTTTTCTTCCTTATTTGGTCGGGGTTTTTCGTTGTTTGGACACCGAATTTTTTTTCCTTTGTCCTCCCTATGATTGCTTTTCGATGTCCCTCGGGCTAGGAGATTAGGGGGTTTCCGGCGCGTCTTGGAAAGGCTAACCTGGCTGGGCTGGCTGTTGGTTGTTTTTTGGTGCTGGTTCTTTGCTGATTTTCCTCGGTACCGGTCTTCCCCTTTCTTCTTCCAGTCCCCGCTCTTTAACGGATCCTTCTTCCCGTGTGTCCGGGTTTACCGATTTTTTCCTTTTACCGAGCCCCCTTTCACGTGGTTTCCCACGCGTTCCCTGTTAAAGCCCTTCCTTCTACCTTTTTTTTGGATTTCTTTTTTCTGCCGGTTCACTCTCTTTCCTTTGATGTTAGTGCAGCTTGTTTTTTAGGATGGCTTATTTGCAGCATACGGGCCGTTGGCGGGGGGTTTTTCATTAGAGTCCACCTGCAACGATTTCTTTTTCCGTGTTCCCTTTCCATCTCTCTTCTTTTTAACCCATTGCCTTCTGAAAACGCGACAGGTTAACCTCGAATCACCACTTGGTCCTTTTCTTGGTCTCTCTTGTTTCAACCCTTCTTTCTTTCCCGGCTTCAAAAGGTGACCGTCAAAACGTTAAGTTGTCCGCATTTCCATTTTTTTTTGGTCGGCGGGGCGGTAGTTCCCTTTCTTTAATGTTCCCCAGGTCGTGGCTCTTTTTCCTTGCGGTCTCACCAGCTCTCACCAACCGTTGGTGGGGTTGCGCAAGTGTTTGCAAGGCAAGCCCGAAATTGTTTTTTGCCGGCCCGGAACCTTTTTCGCTTTGTTGGTTTTTGTCGTTCTTCCCCTTTTCCAAACCTTTTTTTACTCCCCCCCCTTTGAATGTCCCTTACGGTATTTTTTCTTCTCTTACCGTCCCATTAGGCCATGACCATTCCGACCGGCTTTTCACAGTTTGGTTGGACAGCACCTCGGCGACGACTTTTTCCACCTTTCCCCTTCCAACTTGAACCACCCCCGAGACGGCGTTCAAACGGCTTTTCGCCCCCCCGGGTGCTCACCCTTTGTCGTCGATCTTTCGTTTTGAACCCGAATGAACATTGTTTTGCCCGTTCTTGTAGTCCTTTTTCCCATTGCCAGAACTCGTGCTGGTTCGCGCGGTGGGCTTTGCGCGAGTACCTCTCTCTACGACTCCCAGCTTTTTTTTCCCCACCGTCTTGGGCCGGCTATTAGCATCCCCCCTCATTCTCCGAGTTTTCCCTCCCGCGGTACCGCTGCGCTGTTTTTACCCGTCTTGCCTTACCCAGTTTCACAACTTTCACCAATTTGCCCAGTTAGTCACAGTCTGCCGCCGTTTTATCTTAGGCCGTTTTTTTTTTCACGTTCCCCTTTTCTTTTCGTTTCCAGGGTGCTTCTTGTTTCTTTGCTTTTTCCCCCTGTTGCTAATCTTTTGAAGGCATTCTGTGTCCGTTTTGCCCGTCCTTTTTCCATGGTTTTTTGCGAAATCATGTGACCCATCGTTTGTGGCCGATTTTTCCTGTCTCCTTTTTACCCCTCTTTTTTACCCAGTCAACCTTGGAGTCACTTGCGCTGCAGATTGGTTATTGGCCACCTCTGGTTCCCTGCGGTCGGTAGTGGTTGCGGCCTGTTTTTTCTCGATTTTGCCCTTGCTTTCTCTCTTTTCTGTTTCCTACGTGTTTGTTTTTTTTCTTGGATTTGTCGCTCGATTCTTTCCCCTCCCGGTTAATCTCTTTCCTGGAGCTTTCCCTTTCCGATTCTGTCGTGCACTCCGACGGCTGGGCCCAATCTCTGCATGCTTCCAGGTTTTTGTTTTCTCGTTTTCCTCCGTTTTTAGGAACACACCTTTCCCTGTCTTTTTTGCGAGGCCACCCTGTCATGGAGGTGTTTTTTCTTGGGACCATTCTTTTTTCCGTTTCCCCGAGTACCCCCAATGAATGCTTCCCTCTTTTTTTTTTCTCCTCCGGCAATTCGACCCTTTGGCGGTCCGTCTCTCTCCGTCTTTTTTTTTAAACCCAGCTTGTTTGACCGTTTCCTGGTTCCCGTCCTTGTGTTTTCCTTTTTTTTATGGCAGGTTTTTTGTTGTTCCCTTTGCTCCCCCCTTGTACGTCCCGATCTGTTTCATCGCGTTGTGCTTTGTGTTATTCCTGCCCCATCTTTTTTCTTTTTGTTTGGACTTTGCTCAGAGCCGTTCCCCCTCCCTCTTTTAAAGCTCCCCGCTGGAGTCGTCTTTTCGAGACGTCCCCCTTCCCCGACCTACGCCTTGCTCTCTCGTTTTTTTTTTTTGCCGGTGTGACTTTTCCCTCCTGCCTTTTGTTTTCAAGGGTTTTACCCCTCGAGGATCCTCCTTCCGTTATCCGGGTAGGTTTCGTTTTGTTGACCCGGTTTTTTTGTTTTATTTCCCCTTTTTTTTGTGTCCCTTTCTGTCGTTTGCCGGTTTCTTTTTGTTCGGGCCTTTAGTGTGGCGGGCGGGCGTGTCTGGCTTCGTTACCTTTTTGCTGGAAAGAGAGCCTGCATCAGTTTTTTGTTTCCCCACTTTTTTCGGAAGGGGTGGTTTTTTACCTTTTTCTCGGTCCAATCCGTTTTCTGTTGGGCCCAACTCCCCTTGGGTTTTTTTTTTGCTTTCGAGTTGTTCTAAGATGGCTGTTTTTTTTTTCTTCACGGGGACCTGTTTTCGTTGCATGGAACTTTTCCTTCCGGACCCATTTTGTCCCGTTTCATGTTGCCCTTTTTTATGATAGGCCCTTTTGTCTGGTCATGTCCAGAAATTTATTGGTTGGGCCTTGGCTGGTTCCCCCCCCCCCCCTCTACCGTCACCTGAGGGTTCGCGAACTTTTTGATTCTCTGTGTTTTTCGCTTCCTTTTGTAGCGGGGTTTATGTTCCCCCAACGGTTCTAGTTTCTGTTCGTTTCTCTCCCCCCACATTTTGGGTCATTTTTCCCTCCCCTGGGTTTTTTGCTGTTGGCCCAGCCTTTTCCCGAGACTGTTTGCACCTCATCCCCCTTTGCACTCCCCGATCCATCCCACTTTTTTAAGCTCGGTTTTTCTGGCCTTTTTCTCACCGCTATCCTTTAAGGATGGCTCTTTTCCGGCAGGTTTCCGGGCCCAGCTTTTCGTTTTTTGCAGGTCAGGTCACCTCGTTTTCCTTCAAAAAATTGGTCTTTTTTCTACGGCGACCTCACAGTTTGAGGGTTTACTTGGCTCTTTTTTTTTCCGTTCCCCGTTTTGAGATTCCGAATCAGGTTTTTTTCCCAGGCCTTGTCATTGTCCAGCCAGTGAACGCTTTTTACGAACGCAACTTCTCCTTTGTTCCCTCATCTGGGCGCCGATTCTTTTTTTTTTTTGTGAAAGGGCTTTTTTTTTCATTTTTTCTCCTTCCGTTTCGTTCGGTTTCCACTACCACCCTTGGAACCACCGCGTTTTTTTCCCTGATTGTTTTCAAAGACCCGTTCGGGCCGACTCCTTGTAACATTCCTGCGAAAACCTAACCTGTTCTTTCCCGACGAATTTAGTCCGTTCCCCTTGCTACTTGGCTGCCCACTTCAG
>Ga0179593_1232699_pt1 | contig 11291 bp, 8 predicted proteins | sample CZODoug2_1_08_16_FD_185931 | JGI IMG/M metagenome (GOLD analysis project Ga0179593, IMG submission 185931) | Vadose zone soil fungal communities from Angelo Coast Range Reserve, California, USA - CZODoug2_1_08_16fungal (PacBio error correction) | ecosystem: Environmental > Terrestrial > Soil >... | reverse complement strand
TCTTTTTCGTTGGATCCCCCCCAGAACCGTCTAGTTTTTTATTTGTCGGGTTCGGTCCTCCCGAGGCCCTTTGTTTGAGAAGCGGGGTTGGTTTGAGCACACAATCCCCCCCGTTTCCTGCATTGTAGCCTTCTTTTTTCCTTGGTCCGTTTTCTACGTGACTTGGCCTTTCCGGGGTTTCAGCGTTTAGTGTAGTTTCGCCTGTGTACTGTTTTTCTCGTACTTCAAGTCAAGCCGGTGAGTGCGCGGGTTCGCTTGTGGTTGGATCTCCCCTCCCGAACGCGCATTTTTTTCAGGGTCGTTTTTCGCTATGACTACACGTAACTGTTTTCTGACGTATATTTCCCTCCTGAACGAGTTCTTGTCCGCTTCGACGCCTGCCTTCCCATTTATGTGCGACTTTATTTTTTTTGCGTTCCAGTGACGGTTTTTTTTAAGCCGACGAGCGATGACAATCCATAGTCCTCTTCGCTTTGAGAGGGCTCTTCTTTTTTTTTTTTTTCGCGTTTGCCCCAACCGCCGAGCAGTCTTCGCCACTCCAGTCTTTCTTTCTTTCGCCCTTTTTTTCTTGTAGAGGCGCTATACGGCTTGTTTGTTTTCTCGTCCCTCTTGCTCTTAGTTTTTCCTTGATTCCCCTTTTTTTGAGACTCGTTTGTCTCGCGTTTTAAGGTGGTTTGCGTTCTCCGGCGACGGTCGTATCTCATGCCTGACGCCCGTCTTGCTGTTGAGAGCTCGCTTCGCACCTCCCATCTATTAGTATTAGGGGAGGGTACATTTTCCCGCAGTTGGCGGCGTTGCGCCGGCCTAGTTTCTGTCTCGTACGACCTTTTGCCGTTCCCCCGGTCCTTCGAGAGAATGTGCTTTTGGTCGTACCCGCGCCTCTATGCAGGGTTTCCTCGGACTAGGCTCCGTAGTTTCCCGCGTCGTGGAGAACCTGCGCAGACGTTCTGACGTGGTTTTGCAGACTCCCTCCTGGAGACGTTTTACCCCTCGTCGTAACTTCCCTTCTTTTTTTTGAGACCCCCCATGTTTTCACGCTCGCCCCAGCTTTCGTTGTTTTTTATGCCCCCCAACTCTTTCCTCATTTCTTTTTCTTTATTATCAATTGAGGTGATTTTCTATCTGTCCACTTTTGTCGGTCGGACTTTTTAGCCGTCTTTTCGCCTCGGCTTGGTCTTCTGCACGCGTAGCCTGAGAGTTTTGGAACTGACGTTTGCTTCTTCCTTTTTGGTCAGGTATCCGCGGGCTCTGTCTGCGCGCCCGCTTCCAGGTAGCCTTGCACTTTTTCCTCTCGCTTTGCCGGAGGCGGTGCCGTCGTCGCCTCAGTTTTATCCTGCCGTCATCTTCTCGGAACCACCGCCTCTGGTGCGTCTTAGCTTCTTACTCGATCCGAGCGTTACTCGTGTTGGTCTGATGTCGGGTTTTTGCGCCACGGGCTCTTCGGTTTCGGTGCGATGGAGCTCCCTTCCTTTCCCCTTGGTTACAGAACCCTCACAGTGCAGGACTTAACCACTCACCTAGACGCTTCTAGAATAGACCTCTTGTTTCTCTTACGCTTCTGAGCTCACATTTGACCGATCCGGTTTCGTCACGGCGGCCCTGAGGGAGTGCGTCGTGGTTTCCTTTTTTTTTAATTTGCTCTTTTGACTTTGGCGGCGGCTGCATTGACCGGACCTCTCAGTTTTTGAGGCGTCCTGAGCGTTATGGCATTCGTTTGTAGATCGCGCAAGGCGGAGAAAACCCCACGTTAGTGACCGACCCTTGTCCGCTTTTTCCTCCGTAGTTAGTCACAGCGTCCGAGACTCCGTTTCAACGAGGCTGTCTCCTCGTCTCCTACGGTTGATTGCTTTTCTCTCCTGCTTTTCCCTACGCCGCGTTCCCTTCGAGTCGCATTCGGTGCCCGCTCGTGCTACCTCTTCCGTTGAGCGTCGGTTTAGGCCCTTTGCTGGAGGAATTCCGGTAGAATCCTCTTAGATGTTTATCCTTGCTCGCCTCGGTTGACGCGACTTTCCTCGAAGTCCCCTTTCTTCCTATACGGTCAAGCGCTTAGCCCCTTTTGAGGCCCGACTCCGCTTCCCCGCTGTTTTTTTCTTGCACCCTTTTTACCGTCTTTTACAACCTCTAGCGGTGAACAGTCCTTGTTGTCGATCATTTCCCGCGTCTCACTTTTTTTTTGCTTAGGGCCGGGCTGCACTACTCGGGACTCTGGGTTGCTTTCTTTCTAGGCTGGTCCCCTCCCCCATCTCCTCCTCAAGTGGCGCGTGCCCCCGCGACCAACGCGCCGGCTTTCTAAGTTGATGCCCTTTGTTTTTTTTGAACGGTTGATGTCCTCGAAGTGGACCGGAATTATGCATCCTTGAATCTTCTGATTTTCTTCTACCTCTCAATCGCCCTCTCCCTACGTGGTGATGCACCGCTACGCCGCCCGCGTCCTCGCGCGGCGCGCTGACCCTTTCATGGCGCACTTCCCTTTTGAGGTCGAAGAGATGGTTGCGATCGCCTTGCGCGTGTGCTCCCACATAGGTGTTCCGCACTGGAGTCGACGCTCATGTTCTGCTTTTTTTTTCCGCCCCCCCCCCCCGCGCGGTTGTCCTCGACTGTCGGAGCCTGATCGTCCCACGGATTCACCGATACGATCCTGGGGGTGGGATACTCGACGCTTTTCCGTCGTGTCCTCCGCGGACAACCGTTGCGAGTTTCCCTATCCGATTTTTTCCTTTTCTTGAGGTTTCGAGTGGTCTTGAGCTTAGAGCCGGCGGGTCAGCTTCGAGATCGCGCACCTTGGGGGTCTACTGCTCGGTTAGATAGTCTCGTACTGTGCGGTTTCTCTTCTTTTTTCTCCTTATTTTTTCTTCTTCTGAGATATTTTTTTTCTAATATGAACGTCGATCTTTTCCGAGCCCGCCGTGCGCGAGCTCGCCTTGTTACGCTTCTCTATGACTCCGACTAGGCTGCACATTTTTTAGTCCTATTCCAAATTGCGTCGCACATCTTGACGTTGCCTGCTTCTTTCTTCTTGAAGTCGACCTGTTGAGGATCCGCCGCCATTCCTACCCCCTTGCGCTTCAGTTTCCTTTTCGGCGCCGACAGTTTTGTTAGGACTACATTTAGCGCGCGGTTTTCTGCTCTACCCGTTCTTCCTCTCCTTGTCCAATTTGGGGACTTACTCTGTTTGTGAGGCACCCCAGAGTCCGCCTAACCCTCTTTTTCTCTAGAACTCTGAGGGCGTGCCATGTTACCTTGCCTCTCGCACCCATTCCTTTCTGGTTCGAGGTTTTTCACGATTGTTTTGATTTTCCCGAGGGTTCTCTCCCCGGAAGACCCTCTCCTTTCTTCAAGGTCTGCATCCTTTCGTCGGAGGACTCGACCGGGCATGTATAGTCACGCCTCCTTCTTCCCATTCCCCGCACTGCGTTGTTGGCGGCGGTACCGTTATCGTGTTCCCTTCCTTCTCAGTTGTTTCTTTGGAGCCGCGCGCTAGCAGCTAGCCCGAGTCGCCCATGCGTGGTTCCCCCTCACCTTTTTCGCTCGACGGTTTTTCCTCTTCTGGAAATGGATCTCCACCGGCCGGTCTGTCGTAGAGGTTTTGCGTTGGGGGCCAATGTTGCTTTCTGAAACAGCCCTTTTCTGTCTCTTTTACTCGGCGACTCGCTTTTAGTTCGGCCTGCAAGATCCTTTTCCCGCTTCGTCTCCGAGTAGTCTCGTTTCCCGCCCCTCTTCCTTCTTTTTACAGTCTTCAGCGGGACGTAGCGATTCGCAATCCCTCGGCCCTGCAGTTGCCCCCTCCCGCCGACCTCCAAATAACTTATCTTGTCATTTTGACCGGTGTTTATCCTAAGAAAGTCGTGTCCTTCGTCGATACCGTCAATCCAGCTGTACCCCTCCCATCCCCCCCCCTTCTTCGCCGTTTCATCGATGTCGTTTAAATGGCGCCGAGCTGCCCGCCCCATTGTGTCTCCCCTCCGTGTCGAACAGTGCACGGCGTTTGTCAAGCCGACGGGTTTTTTTTCCCCCCTATTTTCGTAGTTAAGATAGCCGCCCCTCGTTCTGAATCGGCGTTCCTCCGAACTATTTTTTTTTGTGGATTTTTTTCCGCGCCGGATACGTCTACCTGTTTTTCCTTACTCTCGGAACCACTCTATGTTTGCATCCCTGATTTTTTTTCCTTATATTTTCCTCGGGTTTCCTCATTCCGCGTGAAAGATTTACCCAAGTTAGGGGCTAGTTATATCCTCTTTTGTGAGTGTTTCCTCCTTTGAGTGAGTGTTTGAGTGATCCATTCCCTTCCCCTAGCCGGGGGAGATGCCCGTTTTTTTTTAGACCTCCCCCTCCGTTCTTCTCCCGTGTATTCGGCGATCCGGTGTTACCGGTAGAATAACAAGCTGGTCTTCCTGTTCACCCCTTTCGAGGCTTGCGCGGTGACTACGGCTCTTTACGGCACTGACCTAGTCTTTCCCCCTGTCTTTTCAGGATCGTCGCGGTTTAGGGCCAAGCGCCGCTGCTGTTCCTGTACCCGAAGAAGCTCTTTGGACCAGTTCCTACGCTTCGGGGCTATCGATTCACGACGACTCTCAAGCAGTTTCTTCCCCCGCTTCCCCTTCCTGATCATGCGTTGTCAAGTCGCACCTGCTAGAAGTCAGACTTACGAACACGACATGCTGCAAGTGTTTCCCCCCCCCTTTTAACCACGATGGTGTCGACGTGCTAGAGTACTTTTTTTGATTTCTATAGTCCTCGGCCCCCTTCTTTTTCTAGGCTCCCACGTCTAGAGTGTGCTAGGCTTTTTTGGATTTCCTTCTAAGTTCGAGCCGGCCATTTCTTAGAGTCTGATACGGTGTCGACCCTCGAGATTATTAGATCGGCTTCCCCTTCCTTTCTCTTGATGAAGCGCGCCGTCCGGTTGCACGGTCTCTGGGTCAACAGCTCCTCTCCGAAGAGCTGGGCGTGCTCTTTCGGCGCTCTCTATTGCTTTGGATTCAGGTCTTTGTTTGACCCGCTTACGCGCACGTCAAATAGCTTCTCCCGCGCGGAGATCCCACACCACCTTTCCTCCCTCTGCTTTCCTCGACGACCGCTACTCCGACTCGATTTGTACACAGAAGACGCAAAAGTCTGCGATCTTTGCCTGCACTTTTTGACAGGCGAGCTGCTCGAGTGCGGCTTCTTTTTTTTTTAACGCGATCTCTCTCCTTCCAGATTTCTTTTTCTTGTTAATAGGTCCCTTCCTTCCGTTTTGTCGACATTCAGCCATGCAATGTTTGGGTGGGTTTAGGTCTTGGGAAGGTTGGTTTTCGCGGTGATGATTCCTTTTTTCCTTCCTCTTTTTCAGTAGTCATGCTTTCGGGACCAAGCTCCTCGGGCGGCTCGTCTATGCTTCTCCTTCTCAACCGAGCCCCTCCTCTTGATCACGGTCTGTGGGCGTCCGACGAGGCTCGCATCCTGTGTAGCAGAAGAACCCGATAGGCCACCTCGGCGTCCCTCCTTGCGCGGCAGACCGAGTTTGCTATCCCCGGCGGTTTTTTGGACTGGATCTACCTCTTTTCTAGTTAATGATTTTTTTTACCCCCTATACCGCGTTCAAGATTTTTTGACCCTCCCTCCTACCCTGTTTTCACATCTATCTCGCCGTGTTGTTGTTGGTGTTATTTCCTATGTTGATTTTTTCTTTCCTTCCCCTATATTTCATTTTGGTTTCCGGTCGGACCTCTGCACGATTGAACACCTCCCCCCCCCCAAAGGGCCGTTGGTAGTTTTCGGGCCGCACCCCTCTCCCTCCCGGACTTTTTTTTCTCATGCTTTTTGTTGCGCGCCGCATTCCGCATCGGGGAGAGTCTTGTCTGCGTTCGTAAGGTGATCGGCGTTACGGGCTGTCCCGCACTTTTCCGGTGTTGAGGTCCTTCTTTTTTTTGCGTGGTCGATTTTATCGCGCGCCCTCAGAAGAGCCGGCCGAGTGTGACTTGTCTTTCTCCTCAGCATGAAAGAATGGTCGTTTTTTGCCTTTCGGTCGCTATCCTCTTCCAACGCGAGCCGATGCCAAGTTTCGTCCTTCGCTTTCTGCGACTTTTTTTGAATTCCTTAGATGACGAATCAGTAGGCCTATGTCCCTATTTCGTTCTTATCGAGCGGTTCGTTCGCGTTACCGTTCGCTCGCCTTTCCTCCCTGCTTTCGCCTTTTCTCTTCCGTTGCGGAGTTGTGTATCTTTTTCTCTTTTGGTGCTTTTAGTCTCTTTAGGCGCTCGTTCCGGTGACGGTGGATTGATCCCTCCCCTTTATTTTCGACCATGTGAGACGTCGCCGTCCGGGTTTGACGCTCCTCGCTGAAGCCGTTCTGTCCTCTCTCCTGAGGTCTTCTCAGTCCCTTTTTTCTTGAGGTTTTTTCCCCTTCTTTTGAACCGTGAGCTCCGCGTCGGCCTTTCTGTCTCCGACGACAGGGGTTACGTGGCTTGTTCTCAGAGACTGTGCCTTGGCTGTGGTCTTCACACCTTCCCCGACGCGTCTCCGTTCCTCCTTCGTAGATATGCGTGCGTCGAAGGCGTCAGCAGCTCTACTTTCAAGACGTTTCGAGCCGCAGATTCCTCGGTAGACCGTGGGGTCCTCTTTATCCCCCCCTCTGGTCTTTTTTGTCCGAGCCTTTTTCCCATCGTTCGTCTGGTTCGGGAGTCCAACGGCAGAATGTACGGGGTTTGTAGAGTCTGCTTTGCGTACCCCTTGTACGGTTCCCTACGCTTTCGGTAAGGTTTCCTTCCGTCTCTCTGCTTGAGTTCCGGCAATTTAGCCCACTATAGTTTTCGTCCCCTCGGTACTCGCGAGTCGCATAGTCTTTTTACATTTTAGAGCGCGCGGCTCTGGTTTTGCCGCGCCTCTCTCGAGCACTTTTCAGTTTTTTGAACGCGAGCTTTTTCGGATTCCGTTTTCCGCCCTTTCCCATCACGTTCGTTTTTTTTTACGCGGCTTCTGTCCGGTCCGAGTGGTTTGAGCGTACATTCTTGTCGACGCTATCTCAGTCCTCGTGGGTCGATTTGGGATCGGTGCGAACTGGGTTCTTTCCGATACTTTCTGTTTGTCCGCCTTTTCTTTCTCCCCTAGCCCTGCTAATTCCTCCAAGAGTCTTTTAATCTTCTCCGATTGATAGCTCGCAATTACTTGGTTTTCCTCCGCGGCTGCGAATCACAACGATGATGTCGTTTTCGCAACGCGGATGGGTGCTCCAGTGGTCCAGCTTTTCCCTCGTCAGTACTCTATGCTTTCTGGCGGGCGTGCAGGATTCCTTCCGATTCATGCGTTTGGAAGTCGCGCGGGTCACGTAGGCGCATCTTTCGTCTTCACGTTCCTCCTCAAACAATTTCAGTGCTTCTCGTTGACTACCGCGTTAGCACATCGTGCAGCTCGAGTTTCAACTCCCTTCTTTTCAGACGCAGGGAGTCCGCCTGTTTGTCCTTTTCGGCGGACGTGATCGCCGCCAGTCAGCCTAATTTTTTTTCCCGTTTTCCGTTCCATTAGTTTTCCTACGGTGATGGTCGCGTAGCGGGGTAGTGCTGTTCTCCCGTCCGCCCCTTCCGCATTTCTTGCATTGGCTCTCCCGTCCCCTTTGTTTCCTCTCACTTTTTTTCCCCCTCCTGCCAAGTTGTTTTTTCACGGTCGCGACTTTTTCCCCGAGAGAGCTCTGCGCTTTTTATACCGTTTTCCCAGAGGTGATCCTAAGGACTTTTTCACCTTTCCCCTGACAATCTACTTTGGGACCGGCGTGGGAGCATCCGATGTCTCCAAACTGTCTGCTTACGCATTTACGGGACGCATGGCGCTCTTTCTTTGCGGACTTTTCGTCTTTTTCCCTCCTGAAGCAGTCTCCGTTTGCGTCTTCAGCCGCCCCAAACGCCTTGGGGCATGGTTTCGTGAGACGGCTGTGGTGCCCGAGTCGATGGTCATTCTAGTAAGGAAACGTCTAGCCGGTCCCCCTTTTCTGCTGGTTTTTTTGCTCGTCCCCAGATCACACCCCCTTTATGACACCGAGACCGCCCACGACGACGCTGCGGCTTGGAGCTCTTAGGCCCTTCCTAGCGCCCTCTTGTAGCATAGCTTTTGCGATAGCGGCCTTGCTATGACACGTTACTTTTTTACTGGGTGACGCGATGCTCGTCCGCGTTTTGCCTCCCTCTCAAAGAGCGCTTCTTTCCTTGTGACCCTGTCGGGCGTTGCCGCGGACACGTATCCGCACCTCTCCTGCTCTCAGCGGATTTCCGCCGTTTTCGTTCCGTAGACGTCATCCCCCTAACGCTGTTGCGAGTTTTAGATTTCGTCCTTTGCCGTAGTTTCTCTTCTTTTTCCCGATCGATTTTGCTGCTTTTTCCTCAGAGTGCTCTAAAACTTTGGTACTCGGCTGTTCTAGTCTCCGTTTACGGCGTGTCTCCCCCCTTCCCTCTCCTAGTTGTTGTTTGGTCTCAGATCCTGCCTTCCCGAGACGATTTCCTAGCGCTTTCCCGACAGTGACTCTGATCTATGTCTTCCCGTCAGGGCATTTTTAGATCCCTAACTCCTTTTTCAACCTCGGCGTTCACGCCGGTACCCCCAGCGTGCGAAGACCGAGTTGAAGTGGTCGGTCTTCCCGACGTAACGTCGAGGATCCGTCGCTTTCATCGTTCTATTCCGTTTGTTGCCCGTGCTTACTTTGTTCGATTGAAGAACGGTGACGCCCTCTGACTAGTCGGCGCATTCCCGAGTCGAGAATCTTTTTAACCCCCTCGGGGACAACGGCCGTTTTTTGATTTGCACTCTCTCTCAGCTTATCTCCAACCTTTTTCCTCTTTCCCTCCTCCTCTTGCGTGTTTTAGGTCGGTTTAAGCGCGCCAGCGATGATTTGTCTAGTTCGATCGGATCTTAATCATCTTTGTTATTGGCGAGTGTTGCTTGTTAACCCGTACTCTCCTGTTCGTCCCCTGTTTCTTCCCTTTTAACACGTTTGAGGACATCGACCGTTATAGTCCCTGAGCCTCTATCACGGATCTGGAACCGGCTTGGTTCGGTCGGCGGACCGCCTTTCACGTGAGGCACCTTGAGTGGAGCCCGTTTAGCTGCTAATCTCTCGAGTCGACTATTGCTTGCAGGCCTGCGTTGCGTCGCGCGGCGAGACTGGGACGGTCCCCCCGGACTTTTTTACTTTTCTTCTCTTTTTTTTTATGAATTTTTGGTGAAATCTTTCCCTACTTGATTCTTGATGCCCATGCGGCGGCCGGGTTCTGATCTCATAGTGAGTGACTTTTTTTACCGTAGCTTCTTTACGCCCTTTTCCTTGAGAGATCTGTTTCCTTCGTCCTGTCCGTTCATATGCTTTTCTCGGCGTGCGTGGACGAAGTAGTTACCGCGTCGTCATCACGTCCAGCTCAGGCGCGCGACCGTGACTCTGTCCCCTACAGTATGATTCCTTCCCTTTTTTTATTTCTAGGATTGAAAGTTGCTTACTGTCTTGTTCGATTTCCCTGCGTTGAGAGCGAAATGTATCCCGTAGTCGCATCCTTACGACGAGTCGTTCTTTCACCGGCCTCGAGCTTGCGTTGTGCGAACGCGGGATGAACATTCTTCGATTCCCTCCTCGTTCTGAGCGTGTTTTTGCGCGACTTCTGACGAAGGGCCCTCCCCTCCCCTCCAGGCTGCCCGGCTGTTTAGCCTTTCGGCCTGTCTTTCCTGCGGATCCAGCTGGCCCCGAGTTTGATTGTCAAGATTTTGGCTTGTTTAACACTGACTTCACCCATTTCTTTGCCTAAAAGGGTCCTGTTTCTCGTTTTTGTACTTGAGCGGAAGCTTTACACCTTGATTGGAGAGTATAGCTTCTAGGGATTGTTTTCACTTTTTATAGTGCTGATTGCTTGCAGTGGCGAGGAGGGCCCTCCGTTCCCCCCAGAGGGATCGCGAGTGCATGTTAGCACTTTTCCCGACGCGATCTTTCTCAGATACCCCAGTCTCTTTTTTTCGGCGTTTTTTTCGACCGCATGTATCGCAAAGATTGGAGGCCGGGAACTTCGCCGTTTCCGTTGCTTTTTGCACTGTGTGGTGACGACGGGCACAGACTGGTCCTCTGCTCGCGTCTTTCTCCCAATGAACCCCTGTCTCTTTGAGCGTGTGCTCAAGAGCCGCGCGCTCTCCCTGTACATTATCCTTTCTATACGCGCATACCCCCGTGAACGCTCTGGCATTTTTTCCGCCCTATCATCGCGATCTTTACGGCGCCCCAGGCCCGCGCTGAGCTCTGGTTTTAGGTAATATCCGACAACTAGTTTTCCAGTATACTAATCCGACCTCTCTGGGTACCCGAACCACGCGTGGTCTGTCCTTGCTCGCCGAACCTATCCTTGGTTCTCTCCTGGCCAATTTACCGCGGCTATTCGGCCCACTGGTACCACGTATGAGACTGGTTTGCAGGACTCCTTTTTCATAACCTGAGCCGATTGCCGCCCAGTCTTTTTTCCTTGGCCGAGTCGGCGACTTTTTGTCGACCCCGAGAGCTTTGAACCTGTCGTTCTCCGTCGTTCTCTCACGTTTTCTTCTTGACGACTGTTGCCGCGGCTGCGGCACGGTAGTCCTATGCCACCCCCTTTCTCTTACCTGAGATGGGCGTGCGCTCCGTCGCTAGCAGATTGCAGAACTGGTTCTTCCTCTTTTTTTTTTCACCGAGTCAATGCTCTCTACCCTTCTTGAAGAGCCGTAAGGCGGGCGTTTTCCTTTCCCAAAGTTTTTACTCTCTTTTTTAGCGACACCCCGCAATCTCTTACGCGGTGTAACAGATCCTCCCCTTATGCGAGATCCCCTCTTCCATCTGAAGGCGGAAGTTTGCTTGAGGTCGCGACGAACGCCTCTCGAGTTCCGGAATTTCTCACTCCTTGCCTCTTCTTCCCCTTTTTAATAGTATTCTTCCCGTCCTTCTTTCCTTCAACATGGTTCGTTGGCCGGGAGTTTCTTTGTCATAGGGTCGCTTTTTTTTGATCGACCTAGGAAGGTCCCTGAAGTTTTTTATGTTGAGCCCGTAAGCCCTCCTTTCCCCCTGGCGTCTCGTCTGAGATCCTCAACGAGAACAGAGCGCTTCCCTCCAACGTCCCCCTTCGCGTTCGCCGAGTAAGTTAGTATCCCCTTGCCGGACGACGACTCGACCATATGACCCCTCTGTCTCGCCCTCTGCGCGCAACGCAACCCCCTCTCTGCCTTCTCCATTCAGTCATAGTCTTGGGTGCAAGCTCCCACCCCTCGTCTGCCTTCCTGGTCGAGGACCCTAACGTTTAAACCCAGAAGTTTTCCGCCCATCC
>Ga0179593_1554898_pt1 | contig 11292 bp, 12 predicted proteins | sample CZODoug2_1_08_16_FD_185931 | JGI IMG/M metagenome (GOLD analysis project Ga0179593, IMG submission 185931) | Vadose zone soil fungal communities from Angelo Coast Range Reserve, California, USA - CZODoug2_1_08_16fungal (PacBio error correction) | ecosystem: Environmental > Terrestrial > Soil >... | reverse complement strand
TCTGCTTTCCCTTTCAGTCACAGAGTGGAAGAAGGTCGATTCCAACCCTCTCCACTGGCCTAAGGTTTCCCCTTGGAGGAAAAAACTCCGAGTATTCCTCCTCCACGACCGTACTTTTTTGTGGGCCGACTCTCTTGTCCCCTTTTCTGGAAGCCTTTTTTCCGATAAGCCAGGCAAAAACTATAAATGACCCCTAGACGGTCCGCTCCGCTCGTCTTCCGATGATCACCACTGAACGGAGTACTCTTCCTTTTGTGCCTCTTTCCCCAAGCCCTTTCTCTCTGCCACCCCCTCCCCCTCTTTTTCTTTTGCTTTTACTCCGGATAGCATCCTTTCCTTTGTTGAGTTGGGGAATTTCGGTCTTCGTTCTCCACACCTCTCTGGTAGAGTCTCCCTCTCCTTTCGCGCGGGAGGCCGCCACACAATTCGGATCTTTTTCACGCGATCCTTTTTTTCCGCTCGAGTTTAGAGAGGAGCCTTTTTCTATCCTCTTTCCTCCCTTGCCTTCACTGCCTCCGGCATATTTTTCTGATCGCCAGCGCGCTTTCTGAAGTATTCTCTCCTCTCGACCCCCCTTGCAGTGATGCCCGCACGCCTCATGAAGATTTGCGTCTTTTCTTCCCCTTCTTTTTTCTTTTCCTTTCCATACTTTTTTTCTCTTCGTCTCTGACGGATCGGACATCCCCTCCCTCATACTCTGTTTTCCCCAACACACGAAGAGATGATTTCCACCGCTTTTTCCCCTCTTGTCATTTTCTCCCTCGCCTCTCTCTCTTTCCATTGTACGTTTCTTTGCCAGTTTCCTGATTCAGCGACTTTTGTTCCCTTTTCTTACCGATTGAGAAGTTCCTGTATCGATCTCCAGTTCCCCAGTGGTTCTCCTCGCCTTTCCCTTTTCTTGAAGTTTTTTTTTTTTGAATGTTTCTGAGCGTCGCAGCCATCATCCAACCAAGCCGGTGATTTTCATCACTCTGGCTTTCGCGTGGATTTTTTCTCCGGGCACACAGGTCGATAGTGCCGAGCTCCCCTCTTCCTCTATATTTTCCTTCATACTTTTTTTTTTCTCTAGATTTCTTCGGCCCCCTTTTCCCTTCCTATAGCCTTTTTTCTGGGATCGAGGCTCACGTTCAGCGAACTCATGAGGTTCGAAAATTCCTCTTTTTCGTGATTCTATCGTCTGTTCATTTTTTCCCTAAAAAGAGGGCAGGGATACTTTTGACAATCTTGCGAAGGAGGCATTGCTTTCCCCCTTCATCTTTTCCTATCCTTTCTCATGCTTTTTTTCCCTGAATCTCCCCTTTCGCCTGGTCCTGGACCAGTCCCCCGCAACGTACACTTGTGGACGGTCCTGGTCTCTTCGCGGTTCAATGCTCATTTTTTTTAGGTCCAGAGCAGCGCGTGGTTTTTTCTAAGAGATCACTAACCCTATTGCGGGGCCTTTCCCTTTCGTTCCCTCTTTTCCAGCTTCTCTTTTTCGCGCCCAATACTTCAACCCCGGAGGTCGCCCTCGTCCCCTTCCTTTCGCCGCGGTTTTTTAGTCGATAAGTAGCCGATCGCTGGCATCTACAAAAATGAGCAGTTCTTTTTTCAGCTGGGCAATTTTTTCCCTCGCTTTTTTTTTCCCCCCCTCTGACTCTTTTCTTTTCCTCTCCTTCTCGCAGTGAAGCCGCCCTCCGGAAGTGTTGTGGCTGGGTTTTGTCCCTTCTCTTGGTTCTCCTCCCGCTTTTCACCAATTCCCCCAACTTTTCTCCCCCTGGCCGTTGCTATCCGGAGTCGATCGATGTGAGAGGGCCCTTGCCCCCCCTCTTGATTTTTTTCTCCCTTGGATTGTCGCGCCAAAGGCTTGCGACCGTTGCACTTGCGGCATGGGTGGTCGATGCGCTCGCCTCTGCGCTCCTCGCGGATCGGTCCGGCACTTTTCCCTTTCCAGGGCTTCTCGGGCTGCCGTCTGCCGTTTACTCGAAGATAGGAACCCTTCGATGTCTAGAAGCGAAAGTTCCGGCTTGAGGTTTTTCTTTTTTCCTTTTCAATGAAGATGTTTTCTCCTGGAGTTATTTTCTGACAGGTGATCCTTTTAGTCTTTTCCTCTGAGGCGCTTGTGTTTTTTTGTGGTGTGGGTTTGGTGTCCCCTTTCCTCCGAACGGCCTCGTAACTCCTCTTCCTTTTTTTTTCACTATCTCCATCTCGGTCACACAGGTTGTAAGTGGTAGCGAACAATGACGAGTATGGGGGCACCTCATGTGGAATAGATTTTGCCTTTGACCCGACCTAGATGAGGACCGTCCTCCTCATTCCACTCTTCCCTTGCGTTTGTCCCCTTTACTGATGCTTTAGACCGTGGAGCAGGTCCTTTAAGGTTAAGATGATTTTTTGAGGACTCTGGGTCTACTACGACGAGATTTTTTTTTTCTCCTCCTGTTTACCTCACACATCTTGAAAGCGCCGGCCCGGCGCCGCTATGTAGTTTTTTTTTTTTTTGTGTCAACTAGCCCACTGGTTCGAGAGGGGAAGCAATTTTCAGTCTACGTGGCTGCTGGCGTGCACCCCAGAGGCGGCGCACGCGTTTCCGCTGGGGTCCTCTGTCCTCCGAGTTTTTTTTTTCTTGTACCTCTTTTTCCTCGCTCCCCTTGCGCGGACTTACGTGTTGCCCCCGTTTGGCCCCTTTTTTCCTGGGAGAAAATGGCCTGCCACTCCCTTTTTTTCGTTTTCCGTCTCCTTTCTTCCCTAGCACCCTTCAAGACGTCGATCGTCGATTCCCGATTATCGTCGAAACAGACCTTTCAGCTTCTTTCACGGCGAGTCTCCCACTTGTTTTCTTTTCCGACTTTGATTAATGAACTGTGCTGTTTCCCCCCCTTTGTCCCCACACTTTTTTTTTTTTTTCCTATTGTTAAGGCCGTCGGCCGGCAGCCTCAAAGTTCCATCAAAATAGCCTTGAGTTATTCTTTTTTCCCGTACTCTTCTGCCTCCCCTTCCACGGTGGTGGTTACCGGAAGCTTTTGGTGTCATTTTCTTTTTCCCCCTTCGTTTTTCTATCTTTTTTTCCCTTTTTTATTTATTCGCCCGCTTATTGACGAGGCCGCAAGAGGAGCTTCTCTGAACAATCTCTGCTATCCAGTTCCCACCCTAAATGCAAGAGACTCGCCGCTGATGATAGAGTAATTCTTATTTCGAAGTTACCCTTTTTCCCTCTTCGACTTTCTCTTGAGGGCTCCTCCCTTTGGAGCTCAGTTGGTGCGCGGACCTGATTACTACACTCTTACTTTCTGAGTGGACCCACCTATTCTTTTTTCCCCCGAGAAAGTGTTCCCGGACTTATGATTTTTGTCTCCCCCCTTTCCCCTCTCCCGGTATAGGGGCAATGTTCCCTCCAGGATCGTGTTTTGGAGAAGCAGGCTTTTTTGCGCCTTTGGTGCGGACGTTTTGCCCCTTTGATTAGGGTCCCTGATATCTCTCTTTCTTTTTGAGTCCTCCCTATGGCCCGTCCCATCTCGGTCGCCTGCATCCCTTTTCCCTGCGGTTTTTTTTCTCCCAAAAAAGAACTTCGCCTTGATCTGTCTTATTTCCCTTTTTTTCCGGGACTTTGTCCCAATTTTTTCCAACCAACAACGTAATAATTTTCACGGCGCACACTTCTGACCTTCCCTACGATAAAGCTATGTTGTTTTAGTCTTATATTCCTCCCCCTGTTTTTTTTCCCTTTCTACTCTACCTCTGCTCTTGAGGTTGCGCGAACCAAGTCTTCGAATTTCGATCCGCCATCCTTGAATCCCTTTCCCCCTCCCGATCGTTTCTAGTTCGATGAATGTTAGTTTTCTTTTTCTGAAGAATGTCCCTCTATTTTTTCCTCCCTGTGAGTCCTTTCCCCTCTTCCGCGCCGAAACATGTGAGCCGGTCTCGAATACGTCCCGCGTGTTCCCCCCCCCCTCTCTGAATTAAAAAACGCTACTTTTTTTCAACCAAAACGCCTTCTTACTTTTTTCTTTCCCTACTGTTTCCCATGTAAGGGAAAGCTCCAGTCCTAAAAGCATCGATTTCCTTTCGTATTTTGCGGACGACTTCTTCGACTCTCTCTCCATTCCCTCGGACCATGCAACCCCAACCGACTCTGCCATGAAACAGAGGATCTTTTCAAGGCTCTCGTCCCCCTCCGGTTTTTCCTTTTTTTCTCCGTTAGATATGCTCATAGAACTGGTAGTCTCGTAATATTCATTTAAGATATCTTTTCTCTTTCTTTTTTTTCTTCTTTACTCCCTGAGTTAGATGATCGGTCCCAGCGAAATCGTTCCCCCCCCCTCCAAAACCCCTTCTTTAGAGGTATGGTCTTCTGCAGGACCTACCCTGTGAAGGTCCCCCACCCCTTTTTCTCTTACAAGCATTAGAAATTTACATCTCCTCAATTCATAAATAAGATCAGCGGAGGGGTTTTTTTCTCGATTTCACAGTGACCACTGTGCTCCCCCGGCGTCTGACCCGCACTAGGCGCACTCTCGCCTTCAGGCAACTACTTTGCGTAAAGATTAAGCAACCCCATTTTCTTTAATTTTTTTCCCCAACCTTCGTGCGAAAGATTTTACCTTTTTTTCTTTTGGTATTGGAATTGGATATTCCCTATTAACTCTCCCAGCTTCAGGAAATCGATCGCAAGTCTGAAAAGATGTCCTCCTTTCCAAAATCGCCTTTTTTTCATTAGGATAAACAGGTAGAGTAGAACCCCCCACCTCTTTTCACCCCCGTTGGTGACTTTATTAGATTTATTCTTTTCATTAAAAGTACCCCCTTTGTTCATGTCTCTAGGATTTTTTTTGTTTTGTTTTTTTTTTTTTTTTGTTTTTTTTGGTTGCTTTCCCCTCTCTTCCTTTTTCCCCCACATAATTTTTCTCGATTGGAGAACTGACCCTTGATCTTTTTCCTCGATTTTTCGCGTTCCACCCGCGTTGGACGAGGCGGCTTTGGCTTCTTTCGTCTCGGTTTTTTTTTTCTCCTGAACGGCCATCAATTCTCCCCCTTCCTACGGCGTTAGCAACCTCTTCTTTTTCCCCACAATGTACGAGCTCCCCATCCACGCCCTTTTTGTCCCAACGATTAAGGTAAATAGGCTTTTTTAGTATTCCTTTCCGGTTTTTTTGCTCATCCCGTTTGCCATAACGCTTCAAATGCCTTTTATAAAGCCGGGTTCTTCTTGCCTCCGATCTAGAGCTGACTCGAGTAACCCCCTCCAGTTTAAACTGGGTCAGACCCTTTTGATCGCTTAAATCCTGCTCCCGCTCGTCCCACTTTTTTTTTTTTTTCGGGTTTCATGACCTTCTCTTCCTCCTCCTTTCCTCTTTTCTTCTTACACTGGGACGTTAGGCGTTGTTAATTCGTCTTCACATTTCACCAAGAGCAAAGAGTTTTTCTATTTTTAGCAGGCACCAACCCCTCCCACCCCCCCCCCAGGTCTTTTTCTTTTTCGATAGTTTCACGAAGTTACGTGCGGCGGTTCTCTCCTTTGTAGATTTCTCAACATGAATCCACTTTCATAATTCCTTATGCCCCCTGCTAGCTTTTCCTTTTCCCCATTATAGTAAGGCCTTTGTTTCTTCCTCACAGCAAGCCTCTTGCCCCCTCTTTTTTTGACTATATACAGCGTTGAGAGCCCACTGAGGACACACTGCTTCTTTTTTTCGGCTAAACCTCCAATACCTTTTGAATCATTTTGACTTTTTTTCTAACCCCCAGCCGACGGCGATGGCCCTGATTTTTTCCTCCTTTTTCCTTTTTTCTCGTATAAGGACTTTCCGTCAATATTTTTCTTTTGACCCTGGGTCCCCCTTCTAAGTTTTTCTATTCCTTTTTTCCGATGAAAAGCCTTCCGAGCTTATGTATCCCCTGCAAAGATTCCTTTGCGGCCTTTTTTTCTCAGTCTGGGGTCAATCAATTCTTTAATCCTAGAAACAGATCTCGACGCAGTTTCCTCCCCTCCTTAGTTTTTCAGACCCCTGCAGTTGCGAGGCCCAGGTGTGAGTCCTCGACTCGACCCCTCAGTTTAATTCATTCGTTGAAAGCCCCAGCTTCATCCCTCTTTTACTGTTGTTTTCGAGTATGAACTGCGGCAACTTTGGGTCAATTTGACCGATCGAAATTTTTTACCGATGTTATACCCAAATTTTTCACGAGTCACATCTTTAGGGTTTCTGATGTCAAATTCACCGATTTTTTCGTCCAGAATATGCTCGGTTATATGTGTGCCTGACTCATTTGTCCTTCCCCCTTCTCCCTGAGGAGGAGAAACTGCATCTTTCTATCTGCACTACAATCTCTTGCACTGCCTTTTTTTTTCCCCTCGGTACCTTCGTAGTAAGAGGGTTTTTCCTCCAACGTACATTGCCCCTTTTTCCTTGTATAGAGCTTCTCTTCGACCCCTTATTTTTTTTCAATTAAGAGTATGCAAGAGAAGAGCGTTGTTTTTCTATATGTTCTCCTTCCCAATCTACTTCTATGTGACTATCCTTCCCCCATACCCAGATTCTTAACTCTTTTATAGAGGTGGATTCCGCACCTCTCTCAGACCCCAGGAGGTCGCCCCGTCCAAGTGTGCGCCTACCGGCTGTGGTAGACGCTGATTTCTACTTTCCTCCCCCTTGCGTTTCTCTCCCCCCCCTAGGTAGGCTTTTCTGTAAGATGAGGTCCCCTTGTCCCTTCGTCTACTTTTTTTTCTACGAAATCTACTTCTATCCAGCGCTATCTCCGCCCCTGAATCCTCCTACCTCGTGTTTTTTTTTTCAGCGCGCCACCGTTGTTTTACCTCTCCTGTGAGGGGGTTGCGTTTTCTTTCCATCCCGCCTTCCCCCTTCGAACTCCCAGTTGATGCCTCGCGTCGATCTCTTCTCTTTCTTCCCTTCCCCTTCTTCGGCCCCTGTTTTCTACCTTGGATTTCTAGTCGCCACCCGGGTTGATCCTTCTTCATGGTGACCCCGTGCTTCTAGAGAGGCGGATTCCTTTAGGATCGGAACGTCTACGCCCTTTTTTTCTTAGCAGGTCTCTCGGCTTCGGTCTTCCGAAATACTCCCCTCTTCTGATTTCTTTAGACTCCCCCGGCAACCCCGCGGCGGCTCTTAGGAGCTCGCCTTTACTCAAGGTTTTTCTCTTCCCGGTTGCAGTAGAAGGTATCATCGTCTCCTTCTCTTACCTTCTGTACGCAAAGACTCCTTTTCCCTGTCCTCCCATTTTTTTTCCCCCTCGAACCAAGCGCGGTCCGGGAGTCCGTGTTAACATCGCTACTAGGGGTTTCCTTCGCAGTTTTTTTTTACTCTGTGTCGCTTTTTTTCCTCTTGCGTAAAATCCCGGGAGCTCCTGCGGCGGTTACTTTTCTTCTTCTTCCTCCCGCTCTGAGGTTAGAACTAAGTGGTTCTCCTTTCTTTCCCTTCTGTTTTTTTTTTTCTGACTCGACGCTCGGGCCGCCTTGTAGAAGGTACTTAAGAGCAACACAGGTCACCCTTTCCCAAATCCCCGGCACCGCTGATTTTGCCTTTTTCGCTGAAGTCTGTTTGTTTTTCCCATCTATATCCTTTTGTCGTAGGGACCTCCAATTCTTCGACTTTCTTCCCCTTAGAACTTCCCCGAGTTGAGTCCGATGGTTTTTGGCTCCGCACGGCTACACCTTTTCCGAGGACCAAATAAGCATCCAGGCTGATCTGGATTGAGTTTTGTTCCCATCTTTCCTCTGCCCTGTCTCTGCGACAGATTTTTTTTCCCCAGCGGTACTTAAGCAAACTGGTCAACGACCCCCTAGAGACCGTTTTTTTTCTTTCTATTACTTCTTTACCCTTAGCCCCCCTTTTTCTCTCGATAGGAGATTAACCTATGAATAAAAGGAACCCGTGTCTTACCCCTTGCCGTAGGATATACAAAAGGCTCCCCACACCCACGCGACCCACGGAGGCCTCGTTGAGCGTCGTTTGCTATTGAACGTGTTGTCGGGCGCCCCGGATGGGGTGTGTTCTTTTGGATGTTCCCGTTTGGCTCCTTAGTCACTATATACAGTCCCCACTCCTCTTGAGTTGAGGGTTTTCACTTTTGGTTGATTTTTTTTTTTCCCTGACCTTTTCCCTTATATGACTTCCGCCCGGCTTAGGCTTGTTTCCGCATTAGTTTGGTGAATTAGCTGTTCCCCCCCTCGGCTTTTATCTCCCTTCTCACGTAGTATTCGGCGCGCAGGATCTCTGGCGTTTCAAGAAGTGCTCGTTTTTTTTCATTTTCTTCTCTTCTTCTGCACCCCCCAGACATGATTTCCTTAGCGCCAGCTTTCTGCTCCTCGCCTGCTTTCCCGGACTCGAGGGGACCCGAGACTCCTCACATCCCGGCGCTGTAAGAGAGTATTCCTTGGATCACTTTTTTAGGACCTCTTAATAAACTCCCTTTAGAGTGTTTTACCACTTATGCATTTCCCGAGAACCCTTGTTATCGGAGGCGTTGGTCCTGTTTTTTTTTTTTGCCTTTTTGGCCCCGCCTGCCCGGCTTCGTTTTCAATTTTCAAGAACTGCCTGCTTCCCTTTCTCCTTTTTTCCGGTTGTGTTTGTTCGCGATCGTCGGTCTCTGTTTTGTAGTCTAGGGAAAATATTACTTTCTCTTTCCCCTATTTCTTTTTAATACCCTAATAAGTATGTTGTTTCTTCGAGAGAGTACAGGCCCATCTCTTATCTCCAGCCCCAATTATCAATTATTACTCTGAACACCCAAAACATACCCTTATTTAGAATCCCCAAGCCCTGTTTAGGACCCTTGGTCCCCCCCGCTGCCGGTGGATGTTTCGCCCTTTTTCCCACCCGTAAGTAAACGTCTCCGTCGCCCCGTTCTTTCTTGGAACAAACCCGCATCGTTTTCCCCCGCGTTAGTCCGAGTTAGTATTACCTTTTCTCAAACCCTTTCCCTTTTCTCCACATGATACTCTTTACATCTCCTAGGCGTTAGCGCAAAAAAGTCTCGCACGGTTCTTTCCCCCCTGAGAGAAGACAGTGTACCTTCTTCGCAGATGCCCCGAGACATGACGACATTCCCCTCTTGCCAGGTTGGGGAGGAGGTGGTACCTCTATGAGAAGTCGATTTGTCGCCCATGAAAGTTCGAATGTCGCCAGCTTTTCCAGCGAAATCCCCGGGATCGTAGCGATCTGACGCCCCAGCGACTTCCGGTGTTCAATCCGAGGCCCACAACAATTTTTTCAGCTCAACCCCCCCCCCCCCAGCGAGGTAGACGGTGCCAGTAGAAATACAGTCAGCGTCGATGTCGTTCCCTCCAACGAACGCGCGCCTCATCTTTAGGTACTGCGCATATAGAGGTACCGTCCCCTGAGGACCCTTTAGCCCCAACGGACAACTTGCCCACCAACACCCTCATCTTTTTTCCCCCACTCCCGCAAACCTTTTTCGATAACCTTTTGATTCGCACCGAGACCGTTGATTCTGTCCAGTTGATATGATCCTCGCCTCGACAGAGTTTACTGGAATGTTCTCCCCCCCGATATTCCTTCAATCCCCCCGATTACTATCCCCCCCAGTTGCCCGGCGGTACGCGCACATTCCTTACCCGCCCCCCTTCCAAAGGTATGTTTTCCAGGTGCGCCGGCCGCTCCCCTGTTTTTCAACACTTTTCGTGAAGCGCCTTCATTGCTCTCTTTCTTAATCCCCCCAGACTCCCTCCCCGCCCCGCCGGTTTATGAGGATGGCCGTCCCTTTTTTTTAGACGAGATTTTAGTCCGACATCGTTTCGCATTCCTTTTGCCCCGTTTTCTCGTCGGAAGCGTGCGGTTGGGGGGCCGATCCCTGTTGTCCCTCTAGTTTGCCCCACCGTTCGGAATCCCTCTTTCGACACCGTGGGCGGGCGATGTTTACGCTGTTGGCTCCTTCCCGAATGCGACCCAGACGGATACCCCATTCTTCTCCTTAGACAAGATTAACAGGACACAAACCAAAATCCGTATTTTACCTTCCTTCTCCAAGGTTCTTAGTAGCCAAGAGGCAACCCTTGGGTATCACTCCCTAGCCAGTTAAGCCGCTGAGCTCCCGGGCCTGTTCTGAGTTAGACGACTAGATAAACACTTACTCGGCTCCCACCTCCCCCCCGTCCCCCCAGGTCCTACGACCTACTCTTTGTTGCCTCGAGGGATTAGTTCCCCTTCTTAACGAGCCCCCGGCGTTGGAGCGCGTTTCTCCCTCCCACGAGGACCCGACTGGACGATCAACAAGTCCCTGTCCCCCCTCCCCTCCTTCCTATAGTAGCACAACTGGAGTTGCAAAATGTCCCGATCTTCCCCAGCAACCCTCCCCAGTTCCCCCCTTCCGTCCAGTGACGAAGCCTCGCTGTCATTCCTATTTAGCACCTTCCAACAGAGAACAAGGTAACTCTAACTCCATTTCGCAGATCCGCCGCGTTAATCACGATATCGTTCTCGCTAGCACCCCGCTAATTGAAAATGGTCCGCCGTTTCGCGCTTCCCTTTTTTTCCCACTTCTCCCCTTACAAGCCCGCCTGTTCGGTGTTTCAGACCCTAATAGTCGACGAAGGATCGAATCCTCTGTTCGGCATTTCATCCTCCCCCTTCCGCCCCCCCTGTCCAACCAGGAAGCAGGGTTCTACCCAAGATTAATTTGATTCGACGGAAACCAAATGCCCAACACTTAAGCCCCTTATTTTCTAATGCGGACGAGCTACGAAGTCCCCTTCCCCGTTTAGGACGACGCCGTGCGCGTTCTTTTGCCACATTGCCCAGCGCAGCCCCCCACTGATAAGGTTTTATTTTATGATTAGCCGGCGGTCTGACGCTCAGAGCCTGAAAACCGGTGCTGCGCCCTGCCCTCCCTTTTGAAGAGTGCACTCTGGGTCTGGACAGTTTATTGCCTCACTCAAAGTGCCCGGCCCGGGTGAAGGCATAGTGAAACCCCCCTCCTCTGGATATTCGGATCTAGAAAAACACCCTGAGCGGACGCTTTCCCCTCTATTGAATATTGGCATTTCGACCTTTAGACCCTTCCCCCGCCAGTAATGTCTTTTTTTCCCCGTTTGCACGTCCCTGACTCAGAGCGTTCGATTCTCAGGGACCTCCCCGATTTCCCTCGCTTCATTATCGACTCGACCAGCGTGCACGTTTTCACTCCTGAGAAGGGTACCGGGGCTCCTCCCCTTTAGTCCCCATGCAACCGAAACGAGGAGAGTCCCACCCCCGACACCCAAAAAGACGTTTGCATAGACATTTTCTCGGATGTGTATCATCCATACAATCCCCAATTTAGTGGTAACTTCCCGACCTCCAGTTC
>Ga0179593_1546855_pt1 | contig 11292 bp, 11 predicted proteins | sample CZODoug2_1_08_16_FD_185931 | JGI IMG/M metagenome (GOLD analysis project Ga0179593, IMG submission 185931) | Vadose zone soil fungal communities from Angelo Coast Range Reserve, California, USA - CZODoug2_1_08_16fungal (PacBio error correction) | ecosystem: Environmental > Terrestrial > Soil >... | reverse complement strand
CCCTCCTGTCGGCTTGGATAACAAAGTTATAGAATAGTAAGTTCCCGATGAAGATCGGAGCTCTGAGAGTAAGCCGAGTCCCCCTTTTGTGAAGTCTATAGGGAGCCCCTAATACCTCCTTGCCCTACTTTGTGCAAAGTCGACGACTCTCCTCTTCTCTTCCCTCGTTTACTATCCTTTACTCCGCGAAGTTAGTTTAGCGACAGGGGAACCCCTCCCTTCCCCTGTCGCCCCTTGTGCGTGAACGGTTTGGGACCGGTTGTACTTCATCGCTTATCTCGGTTTTCCTCGTTAGATCCCTGTTTCCTTTGTTGAAGATGCCCCGAACCCGCCTCCAATGGATTTTCCGTTGGCGTCGGCAGGATTTCCACGCCTTTTTTCCTCCGAAACCCTCGTAAGTCCTTTCAGGACATTACCTTGCTCGAGGTCGCGCTAAGACATTCTCCCCGCACATTAGTCTCCGATAACTTTTCTGCTCCCCTCTTTTTTTCCCTGATTTCAAGGACGCGCACTCAGATTATGTTTTTATCTGAGGCTCAAGATAAAAGGAGTGAGCTTTCCCGACGTCTCATCCCAGGAAGAGGGGATAGAGACGACGCACAGGATCGGCGGTTTTTAGACCCTCCTAGCGAAAGGAGGGTTTCATCAGAGTTGTCCCTCAGCGCTTAGAAAAGCAGGAACCCTAGAAAGACCTGATCAGGCGTCTCCTTTCATCTTTCTTCCCCCCCCCGACCCAACGCCCCCCCTAGGATACCCACCTGTTTCTTTGGAGAGATGGTGATCGCGAGCCCTCGTTTTCCCCGTCTGGAGCGGCGCACTTATGACGTCGATCGATTCGAAGGGCCTCCGTGGGCAGAGCAGATTTTTTTAGAGGCGTGAGTACTCCCCCCCTCCCTTTTTTTACTGTGGTGTTCCCTCGCAGAGACTTATCTTTTTCACCCTGTTGGCTCCACGACCATAGGGATTTGGAACTCGGCCGGGACATCGAGGTCTGACCGTTCTCCCCCTTTCCCCCCGCTCGCCCCGTCACTGTTTTTAGCAGATTCCAACCCGTCCACTCAGCACGTCGTGTGTCAAGAGCGCATCGAGGGTCTACGCGGCCTAGCCCTTCCTTCCCGCGTACCCCCGTTAGCAAACGCCTCACTCACCTCTCTGATCGATTTGTCGCGACTATTTCTTTTGGCCGTTCCCCCCCCCTCCCCCCGATTCTAGCGGGCCCCCGGGTCGTAGCTCCCTTCCCTTTCCATTCGCTGGGTATAAATCCCAGCGTCGACGTCGATCCTCTTTTGCCCGTAGTACGGGCCGGAGAGAGTATACCGTTTGCCTCTGTCGGGCCCTTTTTTGTGAGCCAACCTCTCCCCCCCCTTCCGTCGGTCTCCTTCCGATCTCCTAGCGCGGATCTCTTTCTTTTCCTCACGTTGTGTTGAAGTTTTTATTTCGGATCTAGCGGATCGGAGCTAGCGTCCCCCGACGGATTCCTATTCTCTCACCCCCCCCCCTTCCGCCATGCCCCTCAGATAAGTTTTTCTTCGCGCGGGTCGACCCCCCGGATTTTATTGTCCTTTTTATGGTGCTCCGTCTGCTTGATGCCCGGATCTTAGCGCGCTAGTCCCGTGCCCTCTCCTCCCTTTAGTTTTGTTCCTCACCGCCATTATTCCTCGCCCTAATTTGATGGCCACCCCAGAACTGTGGTAGGCGTTGGTCCAATAAGGTGGGTCAGATGCCGCGCTCTCTAGCTCCATGTCTCCCGCCCTCAGTTTTTGTCCGCCAGCTCCCCTACGTGCATTGAGCGAGTTTGATATTCTCTCCATAATTGTTCCGAGCGTCTCCCCCTCTCCCTCTTTCAAACCCACATTCCTCCGTTTTTTTCCTTTGTGAGAGTTACCGCCGAGGGGGGATTTTCCGTGAAGAGGCTGACGGATAGACCGAGGGAACCCCCTTTCTGCGCTATCTTGACGGAGAGCCACTTAATCAACAATTGAACAACGGGCCGCTTCTATCGCTTTAGGCAGTCCGGAAGAGAGCCAACAGCGATTTTTTCCGCTTCCCCTATAACCCCCCCAGACTTATCCCCCATTTGATAGACTTATCCTTCTGGTAGAGTTTCACGAAAGAGAGTTTTCTGTCATTTCCTTCTTCCCTTTCCTTCGTTTCTGCTCCTTCTCTTTCTCCCCCAAGTCGACTTTCTGCACCCAGAAACTTCAGAAGAGGAAAAGATCTCCCCCTCCTTCCCCTTTCTGCGCCCATTTCTTACTTTCTTCCAGTTTTCTGATGCAGCAACTAATAGCCTCGAGAAGCGGACTCTAGACCCCTATTAAAAAGCCTAGCCCCCTTCTTTCTTCTTGTTCTCGTGTTTAGATAGCAGTGGGAGTGGATTCAGGAGTAAACTCTGTTATGGCCCGCCTTCTTTTTTTACCATATCGAGTCCGGTACTTCCCCCTCAAACGTTTCGCTTTGTTTACTTATTTTCCAAGCGAATTTCCCTCAAGATTCAATAAGGTCTATTCCTCTGTTTTCGTTACCCATTCCTTTTTTGTGCTTGTCTGCATATGGGCCCAAAAGTTTTCTTTTTCCCCTGGCTTACAAGCGGTTAGATTAGTCTTTTTGTCCAGGACCCGTTGCGTTAGACGCCCCCCTTGATACCTCCCTAGGTTTGATGTGCCCCAGCAGGTATACTGACCCCGTCTTCTTCAGCATTCCCTCAGCGTCCTCGCAGGAGGTTCTTCTCCTTTCCCCACTTTTCACTTTGCACCTGTCCCGGTGATCTAGGTTTTAGGGTGCCGAGACGAACAACCGGTCTGCGCAGTCCCTCTCTCGTTCCCAGACTCCCTGTAATTTTTACGAGGACTCCTTCTCCTCCTGTAAGAAAAGTGGTAGAAGTAGAAGCTCAGCCTTTCGCCCTCCTTCTCTCTTTTTCTCTTTTTGTTTTGTTTGCGCTCTTATGATACAATGCTTCCGTCTTTGCTGCGGCGTAACTTTTTCGTCTTCCCTCTTCCTTCATCGCCGAGTTACCTTCTTCCGGCGTTTTCTCGCGCCGCGTAAGCGATTAAAGTTGCTTTCCTCCTCTTTTCTTCCATTACTACCACCCTTCAAAGGAGCGTTCAGCCCCCGTTCCTCCGAGCCCATGCGCAGCGAGTGAGCCGTCTTCAGGCCCCCTCTCTTTTTAGCGAGTGAAACCTTTTGGCAACCTCCCAAATGAGTTTTTTTCGTTTGAAATTTTCCCTTGGTGTGCTTACTGGATTCGCCTTCCTTATTGCCCTTTTCTTCCTCTTTTTTTTTTTGGAGATACCGATTGACACAATGTTGTGATGCCCAACCCCCTCCCTGTCCATGTTTCTCTGCCTGATCCTCGTGCATGCTGGACTTCCCCAGGCGCTCGAAGAAGTGACCCCCATAGATTTTCGAGTACCCTGCCTCGATGCTTGCGCCTATTACGCCTTACTCACAGAGAAACGTGGTTCTTAATACCATTCTCCCCTTGACCCCTGCTTACCCGTATGGACCCAAGCACCCGCCTCATGGGGCCTCTTTATTTTTTTTAATAGCTAGACGTCCCCACGGGCCCCCTCCGACTCCTCGGAGGCTGAGCGCAGAAGTCAAGGAGGTTTCTTTCCCCCCTGCGTGAGCAGCGCCACCTTCTCTGCCACTCCTGGTTCCTGTGCTCTGGGCAAGAACCTGTAGACGCTTTCTTCCCATCCCTGACCCTGATCATAATAGTTCCCCCTTCAGTCTATAGCGTTTTGAGGTCGCCCCATTCCAAGACGAAGCTGACCCCTTGTGTAGCTCCTCGGTGATAGCGCTACGCCTTTTAACATTCTCGGCTCCCCAGGCGCGACACTTTGAACGTAGAAGCGATAGAATTTTCCCCCTCCCCTCCTATATAGATGGTCGTTTCTCCTTGACCCTCGAACTTCTGAAGTCGTGTGCGCATCATTTTAAGACCGCGAGACGTTCCAGCCGCTCACCGCATCGCACCGACCTTTCTTTCCCCTTTACTCGGACATCGCCTTTTTTTTTTCCCTTCTCCGACTCCCCCCTGGCTCGTTCCAAGCAAGGGTATTGGTCCCTTCACCAGACACGCTAATGCTCGTGAGGCCCCGCGTTCCTCCCCCCACCCTCTTCTTCCCTGGAACTGAGCTGAGCGAGGCAGGCAACTTCCCCTTATGTCCATCTAACGAATAACACACCCGTTATGTAGGGACTTTCTTCTTTTTTCTTTGACTATGGAGTTTCTTCCACGCAGATTCTTCTGCGGGCCGTTCGAGACCAGGAAGTAAGTTCCCTCTCTTTAATACCCACTAAGGCGCTCACCCATCTCCCTCCTTTTCCTTCCCAGTCTTTTTTTTTCCACTTAGAGCGCTGTGAACAATTCCCTTCAGATTTTTAGGAATAGTCGTGTCGACCCTCCCTCTCCCTCCCCCATGGTCCTCTTTCCCCCTCCCTCTTACTACGACCCCCAAGAGTAGACGATATCCTTTTGTTTTTCTCCCCCTTGTTTGTTGCTATCTATCTTTTCCTGGCGGGCCTATTTTCTCTCCTGATCCTTTGTTGATTATCTTTTCTTCTTAGCAATGACCTCCCCTTTGCCCGACCCGCCCCCTTTCCTGGTTTAACCTCTCCCTTCAGACCGTGGGAACCCTGCCTGTCATCCTTCCCTGGATTTTATCCTCGTCTTGGGTTTCTTCCCCCCTTCGAGAGGATTGACGCTAATCGACGCCTCTCCTGAGACACGAATTTGTACAGGAAAAGCACCAGTCCTCTCCTCTCTCTTATGCCCGCATTCTTTTCTTCTTTGCTTGCCGCATGGGGCCGCTTGCCTTTGCTCCCTCTATAAGCGTCAGTGACGATTATGCCGTTTTTCTCTTCCCCCTCCCCTGTTTCCCCTGGGTTCTTGTATCTTTTGAATCCATTAATTTCCCCTTGTCGGTCGAGACGAGTCCCAGTCCAAAGCTCGATGTACCTCTTTTTTCTCCATATTTCTTTTTCCCCTTTTTTTTTTACTTCGTTGTACATTCCTCTCCGCTCACGGTCAACCCTTTCATCCCAGTCTAGAGCGCGGCCTCGAACTTTTCCCCGGAAAATTCCCCATAGTAGGGAGCTCACTCGCTTCGGCCTTCGTCAAGCGATTCCTGCGCCTCTTCTTCTTTCTTTTTCCACGGTCCGTCGAGAGAAAATCTCTCCTTTTACCCTTTTTTTACTCTCCTCCATCTGGTCTGCTTCCCACGTCCAAGAAAAATGCTCCCAGATCGCATGTCTTCTTTTCATTTTTCTTTCCTGATTTTATCTTATTATACGTCGTTCTGCAATAGACCCCACAACGGAAAACTTGGCTTCTTTCCGAAATTTCGTCTTTTTGCTGCCGCAACTAAGTTCCTTGAGGAGATGTGCCCTCTACACAGGCCTTCCGAGCTTATAGCCGGGGTTTTAGCTCTTCGTCCTCATCCCCCCCCGCATTCAAGGAGTCGTTCTTTTTACTCGGGGAAGCGTTGGTGATCCTGTCTTGAGCCTTTTCGCAAACCCCCCAAACAATGCATGTTTTTTGGTAAGAATGCGTCTTTTGCCTCCCCCGGAACTTTTTTCTTGTTATAGATATAATTTTTTTTGTTTTTCTGTTCTTCTGTCTTAACAATACTCCCCGTACGGACTCCTCGCAAAAGTATTATGGTTTATTTTTACCAGAGACATTTCCATTACCCCTTCCTTCGATCTCTCCAGGTCACCCCGTGTAGACATGTTCTGACTGTTAGTCCATAGAGCACAAGTGGTCCCCCTTTCTCTCCCTCATTTCTCCTGATTAGAGTATCAGTGGACCCTGATCCGGCCTCCTCAAGCCCCACTTGAGAAAGCCCAAGAAGGACCCCAGTGCGAAGTGACCTTTTCTACTTTTCGTCCTCCGCCTCACAGTCTAGTCGCCGAAGTCTCCCCTCGTCGGGGCTTTTTCTCGGTAGCATGATGACCCCCGCGTGAGAGTATTATAATCTTTCCCCTTTTCTAACTACCCCCTTTCCACCGGTATCTCGTCCTAGATATACCCTCCAGCCATTCCTGTTTCCTATTACCAGGCAGCTAACGCTCCTCACCGTGGTCGCCCTGCTGACGTCAGCAAGGCGATCCCCGATATTTCTTTACCTTCCCTTTCCTTCCGTTCTGGTGTTTGGCTGATTTAGTGGAGTCCTTGGCCTGTCTTTCTTTCTGCGGACCTCCCCCGTTCTTTTTTTATCTTCCTATGAATTATTAAGAGTACCGTAACGGCAGGACTTTCTATGCTTGTAATCTGATACCCCCCTTTGGTGAAGGATATTTTTCCCCTTCCCTACCCCACCTTTCACTCCTTACGTTCAATCCGCCGAGAGCCTCGAATTTTCATCCCGGAGGTAGAGTTAGTTCCGGCTTTTGTCAGGGACGGTTTCGAATGTCCCCCCCTTCTGTTGGCCCTTTACCTTGAGTTCGTTCTCAATGTTCTTCGGACACGGCACTTTTTTTTTCTAAGATGTACTTCCTCCACGCTATCTAGTCGGAATGTGGCACTCATTAACTTTATGTTCCCCCCCTTTTTGGCCTCCCCGATCCCACCTGGCCCCGCCGAAATTGCTCCAGAGTTTTTTCTGAGATATACTGTGCCTGAGCCTGAGTACAAATGCTAGGTGCCGAAGCCACCTTCAGAATGGCCTTCCTCCGCGCCAGGTCCTTGAGCGTCTCTGCATTTTTCCCCAAGCCCCCCCCCCCCCCCCCCCAACACACTTTGGGTTTTCTCGCAGAGCCCTGACCCCCACTTCATCCCCTCTTCCCCTCCGCGCCTTTTCCCGCTGCTGGTGACTCTCTTGGCTCGATCCCCCTTCCTCGCTCTTCGGGAAGGAATTGGCGCTCCTCTCTCCATGAAGCTTTCCCGGCCCTCACCGACTCCAGCGCCCAGGATATTCGAGAACTCAATATCATTTTTATTTTCTTTTGCAGAGCTCCTCGCGTGTCTCCCCTCTTTCGACAAGCAGTACCTTCCCATCAAGACCCCCGGCGACCTCGGAGCGGCTTCTGGCTCCGTCTCCTACCCCCCACTACTGATATTTCCCCCCCCCCCCTTTGTCCCGGGATAATCTGCTGGTGATATGAGAGAGAGGGACCGAATCGCCCCGATCGTCATGCTTCCCCCCGCTTTGTCCGAAGTTCGAAGCGATCTGCTTGCCTTTTCTCTGCTTTCTCTGGTCCCTGAGTACGTCGCGACGCCGCTCTGTAATCTTCGGCATTTTTTGGTGACGATCGAGACCGTTAAGGACGTACCCGCCTCGCCCCAGACATCGGGCGTTCCCACTCTTAAAGTCCCATTCTCTTGCCTACTTTTTTTTCAGATTGACGAGATAGCCAACGTCAAAGGGTAGTTCTTCAGTATCCCGCCCCCCTCTAGGCCAAGCGTTTTTTCACGCTTCTAGAAACGGCATCGAGGTATTTCAGTGGAGTTCGAGATCCCACGTTAACCTCGGGAAAACGTACTCTGTTTCCTTCCGTCCCCCAAGATTAGTTCCCCCTCATAGTGATCGATTGGTCGCGCACCGATGGCTGGTTTCTCGGCAACCCCCCTCACAAAAAGGATTTTATAAGAGGGAGGTTTAGGGAGGGGGTCAATCCCCCCTCCCCCTCCCCGATGAATCCCCCCAGAGCCTCTTGAGATACCATCTCTTGACTCATGAAGTCATGGTTCTCCCAGGAGTTTCCAGCGTGACAAGTAGCCATTCCTCTTGGTCCCCGGCATTCTTGCGACTCCCTTCTTCGCATCCTACATGCGAGTCTACGAGCCTATGGGGACGGTCGAGACTTTTTCTTTTTCCTTTTTCCCCCTCCCTCCTAACTTGTTGTGTTTATCTTCGACGCGCTGTCGATATCTAGCGAGCCTTCCTCCTTGACATTGCTTTTCGCAAGCCTCAATTGAAGAAACACTTTAGTCCGTTAGATGTGGTACCTCTTTTCGTGGTATACCCTTACTTCTGAGTGTCCCTTTGCGTCTATTAATCCTCCTTCCTCTGGTGGTATGTCTTTTTTTCTCTTAGGCCGACGCTCGACCGTTCTCGTCGAAGAATTTCGGGTCCCCCCTTTCCACCTCCATAGTACGGCCATCGATTTTCCCCTCTGCTTTCCCTTAAGAGTTTTGTCTCTTCGCTGTTTCGCGTTTTTTGTGGATCTTTCCTCCCCTTCGCTCCTGGACCTTTTTCTAGCTCGGCCGTGTTTCGATCGTCCGTTACCAATCCGTGCATGTCTCTTGTCTGTGACTTCTCTACCCTTGAATTGTCTAGTCCCTTTCCGTGGGCCTTTCCTCCCCCAGATATGTTTTTTTGAAGAGTTACCTGCCCAGAGGTTTGTCTGCGTCTGGCGTTTTCAAGTTTCCTCTCGTCCCCCCTTTTCCCAGTTCTTAATCTCCTCGGTAGAGTCCCCCCCTTTCCCCTGACCCCTCTTGACCAAGTCGAGGCGATGACTTCGAGTATTAGTTTCCGGGCCTTTCGTCTCAAGCCTGGTCTTTTTTTCCAAGGGCTTTCTAAACCCGTTTCCAGGGTTTTTCCTCGCTTCTTTCGGAGAGACGCAGCAACTCCCCGCTTCCTCTTACCGTTAGCTCTTTCCTTTTTAATAAGGTCCCTTCGAAGTCCGTCTTCTCCCCAAGTCTTATGCCCCCGCGCCATGGAATGAATCTTTGATTTTGCTCGTCCTTCTCCCCTGTTCTGGCAGCCCTTTCAATTTTATCCCCCTATTCTTCTTCTCCCCTTTAATAGATCTTAGCGACTGGTGAGCTCTTCAAGCCTATTCCCCGCACTCCCGCCGTTATCTTTTCTCTTTGGTTGATCAGGTCCCTATTCCTCGTGAGACCCTTTCCTTTTTTTTGGAATCCTGCGTCCTGCGCCTAATCGATGTACCCGAAACTTATTAGCTGGTTCGTCACATCGAATTTTCATCCAGCACCCCCCCCCCCCCCCCCCCCCCCTCCCTCTCTGCCTTGCCTAGGGATTAAATGTATGATTTTCGTGGCCCTTTTGTCCAACAGGTGTCAAATAGTCTTTTTCACGATTTTTCCAGAGCTTCTCTTCTTCTTTTTAAACTCTTCGATCACGAAGTTCTCACTCTGCCCGAACCGCAGGGAACTTTCCCCTCCCTTTAGCTTCACGTCGCGCGACGACATGGGATATGCTTTTCCGGCTCGGCGGACGGTGTCTTGGAACTCCCCCCCCCCCCCCCCGACGCTTCTTGTTCCTCGGGTTCGGAAGTGCTTTCCCAGAGATCACCTTCACGGTCTCGTGGACTTTCTACGACTTCCATGTAGTAAGTTTCTCTTCAGTTTCTCCGTCCCCCGCGCACCGTGGTGTCTCCGAAGCTGGCCAGTACCTTCGCTTCATACTTTCCATGTTCCTTTTCCTCCTTGTGTTGTTTAGTCTCCTGAGCTCCCCCTTCTTTTGGCTTTTTCGAAAAAGGTTTCCCAGTTCCGCTCTCGGCAATGCCCCTCTTACCGACAGGCCAGTACCCTTCGCAGGTCTCTCAATTTCCCCTTTTCGTGAGACCCCCGGGTTTCCTTCTTTCCGTGCCCTGACCCCTACCCGGCCCCTCCCCTCTGTTGAAGCCCACTTGTTTCGATCCCCTCGCGCGAGAATGCCCCCAGTAGGGATTCTTAGTGCCGGTGCTCCTGCACCGGCTTCCAATTTTTTCCCCCTGATTGGAGGTATCCAATTGTTTGCCAGGAAGCATTACTCCTCTTTCATCACCTTCTATCACTTTCTTCTGGACCTCTCCCTTTGAGGGTACAAAAATGTTTGTCACTCTGAACCCGAACCGCAGACATTGACTTCTTCTTGCATTTTACTTCTTTAGAGGTCTTCAAAGCGACTTTGTTTACTCCGTCACAACTCTAAGACTTTTTCTGAATTGCGCCCCGATCCTACTTTTTCTCACGGGTCTCTACTATTCTCCCTTTCTCCCCACTGCTCCCCCCTTCTTTTCCAAGACTCTCCTTGTCGAGCTGCTGTTGATGATCGTTGAGTGATAAACCCCCCCTTCTCGATCTCTCTTGAAGTTACCCGGCGCGCACCGGCTCACCTTCCTGAGCAGCTGTCTTCCTAGCACCCTCCTCGGCTTTACTACTCCTCGTCCGGTCCAAAGGTCGCGTTGCCCTACTTGGTCGACGCGCGCTAGAAAATTCCGAGCAGGGCAACTTCTCCTCCTAGGCCTCTTTTTCTTCCCTCCGTTGCTCTCAGACAGCCCTTCCTCGCTGTCTCCCCCCCTTTTTTGTTTTTCTTCTTCTGTTGATCGAGGGCAAAGAATTCTTTAGGAGGCTGCCGAAGTCTCAAGCCCGATTCCCCTTTGGACTCTCCGATGTCAGTGTTTCTTCCCGTCTTCTGACCCCGACCTCTCTATTAAGCTGCCTGGTGTCGGTATTTTCTGTCCTACCCCACCAGCCTAGCCCGCCCTTCCCTTTTTCTGCCCGACATTACCCCCTCGCTGTGTGTTGTAACGTCCTCAGATAAAGAGTCTCGACGTCATTGCCTTAGAGAATCCCTCCCCGATCCCTGTGAGTTACCCCCTTGATATCGCATTTTTCGACTTTTTTGCCTGTCCTCTTACGAGAGCACCGACCTTTGTCCTCCAACGCCCCCCCCCCCCTCTCTGCTGCCCTCGTGATCCTCGTCCCGCTGGTCCCTCTTTGTCTTTTCCTTGGACTTTGAAAAAGGATCTCTAGAGGGCGGTTTTCCGGCGTAAGGCCCCCCCCCCTCTCCCGTATTAAGCCCCATCATTGCAAGTCCTTTTTAAATTCGATGCTCGGGACAACGTCTCATCTGCCCCCCCCCCCCCCCCTTTTTACGACATTGGTGTAGTCTACGCAATATCGTCCCCATGAGAGGATACCTCTCTAATCCGCATTCGCTCCTTATTTCTTTGATAATAAGTGTGTGAGATGTAGTCTATCCAGATGTCTTCCCTTCTCTTCTGACGCAGTTTTTTTTCATTCTCTATTTCTTCGCCCTCCTCCCCCATATAAAAGAGGCCGGAGTGTCACGCTAGAAGTTTGGGAAGCATGATGTTCTCTTATATAAGGGGTATTGCCTTCTCCCCCCCTCTTCTTTCAGCTCCTCAGACCCCGGACTTGCGAAGGCCACCGCCCTTTAAGCTATCAGAACTGACTGCACCGATAGGGTTTATTAGCCCTTCGGTTTTTCCCTCCTGCTCGCCAGAGTCCGGCCTCCTTCGACCGATCGCGTACTCAAGAAGATGCGCTTTGATCTTACCATTGACTTACGTATCGGTCTCTTTCTCCTTTCGCCAACC
>Ga0179593_1538495_pt1 | contig 11292 bp, 15 predicted proteins | sample CZODoug2_1_08_16_FD_185931 | JGI IMG/M metagenome (GOLD analysis project Ga0179593, IMG submission 185931) | Vadose zone soil fungal communities from Angelo Coast Range Reserve, California, USA - CZODoug2_1_08_16fungal (PacBio error correction) | ecosystem: Environmental > Terrestrial > Soil >... | reverse complement strand
CCCCCTGTCACACCGTCCGGTATGCCACACGACCGCTCCCTCCTTTCTAGGTTCTACTCACTGCCCGGGAGACTTCTTTCCAGCGTTTTCCCGCTTCGATGACGGGGTCCAGGAGTTTTGCTGATCGCCCCTGCTTGCGCTAAGAAATCGAGGCCCCCCCCTGCGGTGTTTTTTCCTCCCCGAGGCTATTTCTCTTTTGAGCGTTTTGCGCGGCAATCTCGGAGCCCGTGGTGTCCTTTCGACAGACGCGTTGTATAAGTTTTATTTTTTGAACTTCGGTCCGTCCCCCTGTTGTCCCCCCATGTTCCCTTTTTTTTTCCATTCTTTTCAATTCACCTGAGGCGGCCGAGCGGGTGCTGGCCGTCAGTTTATCAGTTTTTGACCCCTACATTCTGTTAGAAACGGCCTGCTTCGACACCCGGTCTCACGCCCTTCACGGCGTTTGCATATGTTGCTTTCAACTCCCCTTGTTGGCACGAAAACTGCACTGTTTTTTGCCCTGACCTTTGGGTTTTTTCTTCCCCTGCAGAAGTTAGTTTTCGTCCCCGCGTTCCCTTCATTAGTTTTTCCGAGTGGGTGTCTTCATGGGCGGGGGAAATTCCCCTTGTGTCTTCCCCTCCGATGATGAAAAGACTTTTTCTAGTTCTTTTTCGTTTGTGCAGTGTTTTTTTTTTTTTCTGTCAACCCTCGGTGTTTTTTGCCTTTCCCGCCGCGTGGCCAAATGCCTGGCGCCCTCTCTTTCCCTGGGACTCTCCCTTCTTTTTGCCCCCTCTTCAAATCGGTCCTCGCCCCACACGATATCGGCATCGTTCTTCTCATGAACTTGACTTTTCCGTTTCAGGCCTGTGTGGACTTCTCGCCGAGAGATAAGACACTTCCTTTTTTCAACGGCACCTTCGATTTTTGGGATGGGAGAGTTTGAATGTACTGTAACCCCCCTTCTTGACTGATCCGGCCCCCCCCCCCGCCGCTCTCCCTGCGGTCGGTTCTTTTCCATCCCAGGGATGTTTCCCCTTATGGATTTTCCGTTTCCCCTTCCCGTACCTGACTACTCTTTTCCAACTAGAACCGCAGGACTGTCCTTTTTTTTTTTTGATTAACTATTTTGCCCCCTTCCTCTGCGGATTCCACTTGTTTCCCTGGACAAAACCCGTCATCTTTCAATAGTACTTCCTCAGTTTTCCTCCCCAAGGGAACCCCCCCCCATCATACAACCCTTTTTTTCCAATATTTTGTTTTTTCTTCCCCCCGACGTTAGCGAGGGGAAGATTTTTTTTTTCCTTAAGCTCCGCTCCTTTTTCCCTCTTTGGTGGGAGATAGCATGCTTTCTTTTGATAGTTTTTCTCGAGTTTCCCTTTCAACTCCACCTGACCCTGGTCTCCGTGTTCCCGTTTTTTCCTTTTCTCTCCCCCAGGGTTGTGGCTCCCTTTTTTACCCCCCCCCCTGCACTTTTTTCTCTCTTTCATATAATACGTGGTTTTCGGAGGACCTTGTGGCGGGTGATCCCCTACCGTTCACACCCTTGGCGGAGGGTAAGGCTTTTTCCACGCGTTTGCAGACACTTTTCTTGTGGGCGTGCCTTTGAGACTCGTCCAACGATTCACTCCTTCTCTGTGGCCCCCCACCGGGCTCGGGATGCTTTTTTTTTTTGTTGGGTGGTTTGGATTTGCCCAGTTTAGAAACAGGCCCGTTATACTTTTGAACTTTTTCCTGAATACACACTTCTTTTTGGATGTTCTTTTTCCTTGTTGTTTACCTGGATGAGCGACGCTCGCTCGCCACTGTTCACCTTCTATGTTCCCGAGTCCTTTCCCCCTCCTTCGCGAAGTACCTTGAGTTTTTTTGAAGTTGTTTGTGTTTGTGTCACCCCCTTCGTGTCCTTTTTGCCATGCCCTGGAGAACCAGAGACCCCGGTCGTTGATGTTTTCCGAAAAAGTTCCCTCATTTTTTTTTTCTCCCCTGTAGAGGGTCTGTTTTCCAGGCCCAATTGGTTGTCCTTTTCCGCGATAAAACAACTCTACCTTTCTGCCCACGGTTTCCCTTCTTTGCGAGGCAGGTCCCATGCTCCCAACATGGATGCCTTCTCTTTAAGGTGTTTTAACCTTTCGCGTCAGATTTGGCTCCGATCGTTCGTCTTGGTTACTGAAACTCTGTTTTGAAAAGGGCGTGGATTGGCTTTTGGTCGGCTTTGTTTTCACTCTTCTTCTTCAGGCATTTCACGAGGAGTTTTTTCCTAGACCCATGCGTTCCCCCCTCCCCCTCTCCTTTTCTTCCTTGGGTTGAACGAAGCCGACTTTCCCCCACTTTTTGAACAGTCTCCCCCCCCCCCCGCTTTTTGCCCTGGTCTTCATTCCGCTTTTTTTTCACCCCAGGCGCAAGTAGACCCCTTTTCTCCCGAAACCAGCCCTTGAAGGAATTCCCCTTCGAACTCGTCCGAGTCCTTTCGTCCCGAACACCCACAGGTTTGTGTCCTTTTCTCCCCCCATTTTTTACACACCGCTCATTTGTGAGTGATTTCATGTGTTACCCCCTTATAGGGTCTTACTTTTGAAGGTTTTTAGTCCAATGGTTTTCAATGCATTTGCCGCCTTTCTTTCCCATTTGCTGCTTTTCTTTTCCTCACATTTAGGGTCCCATTTTTGCACCCCCACTTTGTTTTGGTCGGTGTGCGATTTCTCTGTGCTCGAACATTGGCCGGTGTTACATTCTTCCTCTTTTTCCCCCGCGCCACCCGCGTTGATTTTAACCGCAAGAAATGTTTCTTTGCTGTCACAGTTTTCCCGCTCCTTCGGGCCAAGCCAGACCCGTTGCTGAGGTCCCGGTTTCCGCTCAGCCGAGTCCCCCCTGACAATTTCTTTCCCTTTTTTTGAACCGTCTTTGCGTTCGCTCGGCAGTCACGAACTTTTTTTCTCCTTGGCTAGCTGACTCCTAGGTTTAGACCGTTTTTTTTTTCCGAGTAACGTCCCGGAATCCCCCCGGCGGGCGGGGTTTGTGGGGGCTTCTTCTACCCCCGGTCCTTTTTGTCGAGAAAAAAGTTCTGCCCAGCACTTCGTGCCAGTCTTTTTGTGTGCACTTTTACGGCCTTCCTTTGCGGCCCTTTTCTCACAACCGCGGAGTTCCTTTCTACCCTCTCTTCAGAGTTGAAGGAGTCCTTCATTGGGAGTCCATTACAACTACTGTCGCCCATTCCAGCAAACGAAATTTTGGTCTTGCCCCCCATTCTTTCCTTCCCTGTTGATTTTTTCCGTGTTCTGCGTTAGACCCTTTTCCCCCCCAAGTAAGTACCCTGCTCTTGACATTTTCGCAGTCGCCCCGCTACGGGCCGCCTTTCCCCCCCCCCCTTCCCCTCGATCCTTTGCTCTTCAGGCCCTTCTGGCGTTAATTTCTTTGGTTCCCCCTTTTTTCGCGTTCTCGTTTGGTTTTTGGCTCGTCTCATCAGTTTCGGCGCCCAGGTTTTTTGCCTTTTTTGGGGCAGTGCCTTTTTTTATTTGGGAAGGCAAAATCCCCCCTCCCACGCCTGTTGGACTGGGGGCGCATCTTTCGCCCTTTGAGGCGAGGCAGTCATGTACGATTTCCGAGTCTTTTTGAGCCCGGTTTTCCGGGGCGGCTTTGCAGCATTCGACGACGGGAAGGCCTTGAAGTCTTCTCTTGTTTTTTTCTCCTGTGAAGATCCTAGAAAAAAAATTACAGCTCCCCTGTTTTGGGTGAAGCTCCTTCGCCTCGTTGTTTCCACGTTCGGGTGTTCCCTAGAGGTGGGTGGAGTGTCCGTTTTTTTTCCCTTTTCTTGTCCCTTACCCTCTGCCTTTGATCGGCTTTAATGCTCGGCACACGGCCCTACTTCCCATTTCGAGAATTTCTTTCTGAGTTTTTTACGCCTGCTTTGCATCCAGTCGGGCGGCGACTCCTAGCCCTTCCCTTTTTTTGCTTTGGTTTTTTTTCTCCTTTTCCTTCCCATATTTTTAATATTTGTGCTACCTTCAGCCGTTTTCCCTTTTTCCTGTTTCCCTTCAGCCTTTTTTCGGGCTTTCCTGCAGTAGGAAAGAAACTTATTAGAGGGCTTTACCGGGTAGGGTTCTTTTCTGCCGCCGTTCGCATTTGGTCCAGTCCTCCTTGTCTATTTTCCCATACTTAAAAAGGAATTCCTGATAACCCAGTTTTCCCCCCCGGAGAGATTACGCCGGTTTCCACCTGCTCCTGTATTTATGTCGGTCCTGGGGTTAGATTGCTTTGACCGCTTACGGCGTGAAATGTTTTAACTGCTCCCCCTTTCCGCCGTAGCCCCTCCCCCCGCCGCCCCCGGCAGAAATGAAGGATTCCCGTTTCCCCCCCCCCCATTTAAAGGGGTCATAACACGGATGTTCTCCCCCTTGCAACCGGTTGTCCCTTTTTCCCCAAGTCGTCCCCTGGAATACCTGTGCTTTCAGTTGCCCCTTTTTTCCTCGCTTCCTCACGAAACTCACCATGTCACACACCTTTCTTTTCGAACAACGCGGTTCCATTCGCCTGATGCCTGTCCTCTCATCCCCCCTCATGATAGAAGAAGTTGCCATGTTTCCGAGTTGCCGTCCGCCGTTAACCCCGGTTTTGAGGCTTGTCTTCTTGCAGTTTCCCAAGCCCCTTTACCCACGTAATGCTTTCGGACATTTCTTTTCGGTGGGATGTTGAAAGCTGACACCTCGTTTTGGCCATACCCTGCACATCTCCCGTCACCTTGAGACGAGCTCGTCCCCTTTTTTCGGTGTCGATCCTGTTTCCTTGCGTGTGCCTGATCTTTTTTTCTTTGCCCCGCCACCTCACCTGACTGCCTGGAAAGACCCCTTTTTGATCGAAAACAAAGTCCGGTGCTCCCCCTCCCGTCAGCTGAACTGCTTATGGGGCGGGGTTCAGGTGATTCTTCCGGTTCGTAAAAGATGAAAGGTGCTCTTTCCTAATTTTTTTATGAATGCGTGCCCCTTTTAATGCTGACCCTCCCTGGGGCCCTCCGAATTCGATGGCATTCGCTTTTGGTTTGTCTGCCCCGGCTGTGGTAAGGTTCAGCTTGGTAGGAAATTTCTCCTGACTCGTGTTCGTGCCCAGTCCCCCGCCTAGGTCTTCTGGGACATTCACGCTTGATGTTCCCCCTGCTCTTTCCCCCATCTTTTTTTGTCTCTGTTCCCCTCACCAACCACAACAAATGTTTTGCGTCTTTTTTTTTTTGGTTTCGTTTGGCTTCCTCCTTGACAGGCACGGCATAAAACCCTGATGGGCCCCTTCCATGCATGACATTGGTTTAAATACTTCCCAGAGTTGATCATGTCGTGCGCACTCCCCCTGCGAAAGTTTGCCCTGGAGCAGGTTTTTTTTAAACTTGGTTTTTTCCCGTTCCTTGCTTGTCTCTGACTTCCTCTGACTTAAACTGAAGAGGCTTCCATCCTTTTTTCTTTTTCCTTTTGATCATTTTCCCTTGAACAACTCCAGGGGGTTCGCGACATCGATTGCCCCCCCGCTGGTTGCTATCGTTTTTTTCCAGGATCGTGGCCCTTCACCCACAGCGATTGCTGGGGGATTTCCTTACAGAAGCACTCGTGGGACCTGTCCTCATCGGGACGGCCTGAGAGGGACTCACATCCTGTTTGCTTCCCCCACGCGTTCCTCTTCACAGTTTAACCCGGGAATTTCTGCTCCACGTCGGGAGTCGGTCCAGGCCTGTTGGGAAGATTTTTTCTTTTTTTTCTTCGGATTCTCCCCCCCATTGCTGAAAGCAACTTGATTTTTTTTTTTTTCCGGATCGTCTTTTGGGACCCCGGACCCGCGGGGGTTTTTTTGATCCGATCCGGGTCCCACCTGATGTCTTTCCTGTTATCACCTTCGGAGGGGGTAGTTCCCTTTACAGCAGTCTTTCCTGTCGAATCATGGCCCTTTCTACGAATACCGAGGCAATTTTCCCCCCGGTTTTTTCAGCGGTCATTTCTTTGTCCGAACGATGCAAAGATTTTTCCTCACACGATGTATGGCTCTCCCCCCCGTTCGCGGGCTTTTTCCCCCCATTTTTCTCCATAAGGCAGCCACTCACCACGAAATATCGTGTTTTTTCTGTCCCCCTTCCCGACGTCTAAAGAAGCGGGTTGTCTTTGCTGTCGTGCCCTTCCTGCGGCCTTGGTGGCGGCTTTTTGCATCCTTCTTTTTTTTTTCTTTCCCCCCAGTTGCTTTCGCGGGTCGTGCACTCCACAAAGAACTTCGGTGTTTACTGCACGGCCTTTTTTTCCCATTTGTGGCGGTTACGAGTCCCCCCGCATGATCTTCTTTCTCCGTTTGTTGTTGCTTGGAGATTTTCGATTATGCTGGTGACCTCCCTAAAAGGGTTTCTGAAACACCTTTGCGGAGAAGACGGATGTTTTTCCGTGCCCTGGGACTCCCCCCCGATTTATTTGCTTTTGCTCTCCAGACACGATAGTTTTTTTCTCTTCCTGATAGTTTTGCCCAACCAACCCGTGATTTCGGCTGGCTTTTGAAAACCAAAGCTTCTACGGTGGAACGTCGGCCCCCCCGTGCCTTACCCCAAAGATGGATTCTTTGCTGTTTTTTTGCCTCTTTGTGGAAAGGGTTGGCTTCTCAGATCTGCCTTTCCCTGTTTTTACGTTATCTTTGTGATCCACGAGAACCTCACTGTTTTCCCTTTATCGCGGTTAAACGTAGGGGTTTTTTGCTGGTTGTGGTACCCCCCCCGGTGTCGTCTTAAAGGTTTGATGGCCCCCTTCCAAGCTCACCCGGGCGGACACGGGATTTGGTGCTGGGCCTTTACCTCCCCCCCCCAGTCTGTGTACTTTTACGTTGGAGGAAGGATTTTGCGGACCTTGCACACCATGTGTTTTTCCCTGTCCTAATTCCCCCCCCATCGAATTTGTTCCCGTCGTCCCACGGGAAAATGGGAGGATCCTATTGTTTTTTGAGCCCCCAGGTTTGCCATTTGGCTCCCACATTGCCTGCCGCCCCCGACGGTTTTTCCAGCATTTTTTTTTTCCTGCAGTAGATTTGAAGTTCCCGTTTTCGTTTTGTGGTCGTGGGCCGCTTTTTGTTTTGAATTGGTTGAACAGGGATTTGTTCCTCCTTTCGAGGACTTTTTTCCAGATGACTTTCGGTCCTCTTTCCACTAGGTTCGGCGTCCAGATGATGGGCAAAGGTCACACTGGATTTCTCAGGCATACTTGACTTTTTTCCACACTCAACACTTCTCGAACAAAGCAGGTTGGCATCGCAAGTGGGGTTTTTTGCCTTTTCCGTCCCCCCTGTCCTTAAAGAGTCACTGAGCCCCACCTCCCCCGCTCAAAACAGCCGATGCAGTGTTTCCCTTTTTCTCTCGATCGTACGGAGCTTTGTCCCATTTAAAGGTTTGAACCCCCCTTGTGCGCGTGTTTTTACAGGGATCTCGCCCAAGAAGTTCCCTTGTTCTGTGAGCTGCCTCCCTTAGGGGAGCTTCTGTTTTTTCCTTTCGTCGAAACTTTCCCCCCAATGTCATTGCCGGCATCTTTCCCCCTTGCTGTTGTCTTTGTAAGGAGAGTTCGGCGGGACATTTTTCCTTGCACTCGTTTCCCGTATGCAGTTGTCTTTCTCCAAACCCTGTTACCTGATTCCCTATCCCTGTTATAACAGGTTTTTTTTGATTTTTTTTCCTTTTTTTGACATTGGGTTGATTGCGCCCAAGGCGCTCCAAAGCCGCTGTGTATATTCCTCCCTTTTTTCAAACCCTTTTTTTTTTTTTTAGTGACCCAGCTCTTTCCCGGGCGGCCCCCCTGTTCCCGGATCAGGCTTCGGGTTTTCGACCGTTTCAATTCATTTTTCCCAGTTCCCAATGACTCTTTGTTCGTCCTCCCTGTTAGATGGTGGCGTCCGTCTGAAACCCGGGCCCATTAACTTAGAGGCTTTTTGTTCGTTTTCCCCCCCTATTAAGGAACTTTTGAAGAACAGTAGGCCATTTGACCCCCTTTTTTTTGAACAAGGTGCTGTGTTTTTTTTTTCACTTGGTCCGCCACCATATTCAGCTCTCCCTGTTCTCGACCAACGGCGGGCGCGGTACGCGGCTCAAGATTGCGGGGTTTTTTTTGGTCCCCCCCTCCCTGTTCCTTTTATTTTTTTAAACAAGGGAAGATGTGGTCCATGTACCCCGATGTGAACAATAGGCCTCTTAAATTGTGTTGGATTTGGAAAACTGAAAATACTCAGCCAATTTGATCCGGAAAAGCGTTTGGACCACTAGTTCGAACTGCCCCGACCCATTGTCTTCCAACCCCATTTTCCCTGACTTATTCGATGGCCTTTGCCCTTTTTCCTTCCGCTTTCAAACCTTTGTTCCGGAATCGCCCTGTGGTTCGAGCGGTTGTGACTGTGCCGGTGACGCCGTACGCTTAGAAGTTGATGGCCCCAAGGGTGCCTTTTTGAAATTGCCAAGGTAATTGACCTGTTGATGATTTGGTTTTACCATTTTAATCCTTGATGGACGCTTTTTGTTTAACCTCAATTTTGAGAGAGTGTGTATATTTTTTTATTTTCCCTTTTTGGCGTTGACTTGCTAAGGGCGTTGCCTTTTTCCTTTCCCCCCTCACTCCGTCTCCCCCTCTTCTTTTTGTCGAAGTTTTCCTGCCTTGATTTTTTTTTTTTTTATGTCGGGCTCCGCTTACATACCGCCTTTTAAGACCTTTGACTCTCTTCTCCCTTTCCCTTTTCGTTGGTGCGAAGTTTTTTCTTTCTTTCTGAGGCGTTTTCTCCTGTTCCTTTTTGGAAAACTCCAAATTCCGGATTGAGTGCAGTCTGTTCTCCCCTCTTGTTTCCCCGAACGGAAGATTATCCCCCTTGCGCTGAACTACGTCTCATGGCCGGCTGCCGCCTGACTGAGGGGCGTTTTCCTCGGGCTTCTCATTTCTTTGACCGGGGGAGGGTAGATCTATCTTTCCTTCCTCCGGTTGTTTGGAGTCTAACCCTTCAGCCCCAAATTTCCCCTTCTCGCTCAGGCCGGTCTTCGACCCTCAGGTTTTGAAGATGGCATTTTGAACTCTTTGTAGCGTCGTTCTCTTCGTCTGCCGGAGTTGAACAGCCTCACTTTGTCCCTTTGTGGCCCCCCGCATCCTCTTTTTTTTTTTTGCTATTTTTCATCCGAGTTCACGCCACACCGCCCTCTGCTCAACACAATACCTGGATTACCCCCTGGGCTCTTTTTACGTCCTAGTCCCCCCCGTTCACGGGGAGGATGCGGTCCCGTTTTGCGGACCACCGCCGGCAGTGCTTGATTTTCGCCTTGCCGTTTCCCAACCCCCCCTTCCGGGCCGCTTGGGAAAATCCAGCGCCGTTTTTGTCCTCCTTCATCCTGATCCCCTCCCCTAAGGTCTCTGGGTCGTCCGCAAAGCGTGGTCTTTCCCTTCGTCCGTTTTGATCCCGTCATTCCCTGTGGTTCCCGGTTTGGATTTGCGTCGCCTTCTACGGGTGGCCTCGTGGCAGATCCCCACCTCTTTTTCACCCCCCCAACGTCGTCCTCTCTTGAATTCCGCGCAGAATGAATTTTTTGCTATAAATGATCTGAAGGCGGGCCTTTTGTCTGGCGGCGGGCCTTTTTTTTTCGACTGTTTTGCAAGCCCCCTCTCTGGCGTCGTTGCAGTTTCGCCGTACCAAGATCACGGTCTTTTTTCCCCCCCCTTGTCCTTTTTTTCCTGTGTTCAGTTTTCTGGTCCACACTCTACCCCCTGGCCCGGCCCGCCGACTGTCCCTTCCTTTTGAGCGCCCCCCTTTGCCTTTTCCCCCCCTTTTGCGGTGTCTCCGTGACCTCCTTGGATATGGGGGGAGTGACTTTTTCCCCCCCCCAAACCCGGTCGGTCCACTTGCCACCCTTGGCCGTTTCCCACTGGTGATACACCTCCGTTATTCGCCCACAACTTCCCGCCAGAGACGACGTTATGGGGCCTTTTTGTTTTTTTGATCCCCCCCCCCCCGCCCGTTGTAAAACAGTTGTACCTGGTTTGCCGTCTTAAGGCTTTTTTCCTGGCGATCTGACCCGACTATCGGCTTGGCCCCCAACTTTCTTTTTTTTTTTTTTTCGTCTACGATCCTTTTTTCTGAGGAGAGCGTGGTCGCTTTTTTCAAGTGCGTGCTTCCCTTTTCGTCTGTTATACTTGTGGTTCCTCCTTTTAGCGCGTGATGTTTCTCCTAATGGCTTCGGTCAATTCCCCCCCCTCCCCCCCCCCTTTGGGGTTCCTATGTCTGTGTTTTGCGGCGGGAATTCGGATCACATCCTCCATGATACAGTTGACCATTTAACCATGCGCAAGACCTTCAACCCGGCGTTTTTTTTTGAAGTGTCCAGTTCTTTGCGTCCCTCCCTGGAGAGGGTCGTCCACGTTCTTGTTAGAACGAGAAAACGGTGGTTCCTCCTTCTCGTTTTTAAGTTCGACGGCGGACTTCCGCTTCCTGTTTTTTTCTCGAGGTTTTTTTCCTGGTTCTCCCTTTCAACCAATTTCGGGTTCGCCGATGCTGACCGATAGAGAGTTTTTGGTCACAGTCTTTGCTTTTTTTTTTTTCTTCTGACCCATGGACGATCTGCTGGCCCATTAGAAGCCACTTTTCCCACCCTTTTTTTCCCAGCATCCTTCTGTTTGAGACCATGCGACAAATCAGGTTTTCAGCTCTTTCATGGGCTCGTCCCCTTCTCCTTCATCGACGGCTGCCCCTCCACCCTTCGGAGCGGCCGTCAAGCCTGGGGTCTTTCTTCCTTTTGCCCACCCCGTTGATTCTCCGCCTCCCGTAAAGAACCTGATTTTTTGCGTCCCCTTCCCACCACTTGTTTTTTTCCTTTGTCACGCGCCGCTCCCTACGTGTGTTTTCCGCAACATCGGTTGTTGTCTTTCCCCAGCGTTTTTTTTTTTTTCGGCATGGATCATGGCTGCTTGACGCCTTTTTGTCGGGTCCCACAACTCACTTCCTCGAACGTTCCAACGGTGCTTCGTCCGTTTCCCGCATTTCCCCCCACTGATCTGGAACACACTGCCCTTTTCCAAACTTTCTGTAGGCGGTCGCTCCCTGCCGGGTCATCCACTTTTCAAGAAGGCAAAATCCTTCCCCCCCTCCCAACCCCTTTTTGGGGCTTGTCCTTGGGAAGAGAACGGGGTTCCCTGCCCCCCTTTTTCGCCCCGTTCCTGCTGTCTTGGTGTTTGTTACTGATTCAGATTCGATTGCGTGGATCCGGGTCATAGGCACGCCACTGTTTTTGCGCCTCACGTGCCCCTCTTATACGAAATGTTTTGGTGACTTTGCGTAGTTCTCCCCGCATGG
>Ga0179593_1471280_pt1 | contig 11292 bp, 9 predicted proteins | sample CZODoug2_1_08_16_FD_185931 | JGI IMG/M metagenome (GOLD analysis project Ga0179593, IMG submission 185931) | Vadose zone soil fungal communities from Angelo Coast Range Reserve, California, USA - CZODoug2_1_08_16fungal (PacBio error correction) | ecosystem: Environmental > Terrestrial > Soil >... | reverse complement strand
CCCACGTTCCCCAACTTTCGGTAAAATTTTCCTGAGTCCGTTTCGTTTTCCCTGTGTGGCTTTTCGGTTTTCCCTGGTCTGTGGTTGTTACGCTTCGAGGTCCCGGCTGCTTATTTTTTTCTGAATTCTTTTTCCGTTGTCCCCCCTCCACAGGTTGGCAATACATGACTTTGTCTTCTCCCTTGTCCTAACTCTGTTCCTCTGCCAAAGTTGTGCATTTTGATCCCTGGCGGTCGCTTTAGGCCTTTTCCCTTGATCGGTGTTGCCTTTTTGCGTTTGTGACCGAGGTTCCCCCTTGCGCAATTTTCCCTTTCTGGTACTTTGTTTTCCTCGTGTGGCCGGGGTGTCCCTCACGGGCAGAGGGCCCCATGCTCGGTAGTGCCCCTTGGCACGGGCTCCTGACACAGGAAGTCTTTATTTTTTTTTCCTGTTCTGCCTCTTCGGGCCATCAGGCACTTTCCCTTGAACTCCCTTTTTCATGTGTCTCCCTGTCCGGAGTCCCAGTTACCCCCCCCATTTACTGTGTCCCCAGCCTCTCCCGGTGTTGCTACCCTTGACTTCATGTAAGTTCTCATTCCTTGGTGTTTACGAAGACTGCCCCTATGATGGATGCCGTGAATCGTGGCCAGTTACCCTTTTTACCCCTACTTCTTTCTCACTGGACCGAGTGGAGGTCGGAGAGTTTCCTGTTTCTCTTTAGAAAATTTCGGCACTTTTCCCACCTGGTTGGAAGCGCTCCGACGTTTGTTCCCCCGGTAACCCCCGAATTCAAGACGTTTTTTTAGGCCCAACAACCGCTCCCTTTCGTTATCCTTGTTTCCGTGCGAGTCTGCCGATTTTTTGCAAACTCCCCCTTGGCCGGGCCCCTTTATCTTAGCCGGGCTAGGGGGGATGGCGTTGTTTTGGCTGTTCAACCGCACCTGTCTTTTTTTTTTTCAATTCCATTCCCCAACTACTAACTAGTGCCCCCCTGTCCCTAAGCATTTCACTTCCGCGAAACCTGGACTACGTGCGTCGAGCACCGTTTTTCCCTTTTTGAACCCCCCCGAGTCCTCCCATTTTCCCTTCCTACCTCCCCCGGTCTTGAGCCCCCGTTTTTTTGTCCTCCGTCTTCCCGTGTTCTCGCCGTCTGTTTTCAGTCCCGGGCCCCTGCGGGCCCCAAACCGCGTGCCTCCCATTGAACCCTACGGGAACCCCTGCCACAACCTTTCTCTCACGCAGTTGTGAAAACAGGCTCTTCACTTTCCCTTCCCCTGATGCTTTTTTCGCGGGGGAAGTGGGGGTGTCCGGGCGGCGGCTGTTCGGTTTTGCCGTCACTGCGCCTCCCCAACCTTTGATGATGGCACTTGCTTCCGTCAACTTGCTGACCGGGGGGCTAGGGCCCACGTTTGTACCTTGTCCCCAATTATCATAAGTCTGTTCATTAGTCCTTTTTCCCCTTCTGACCTTTGAAGAGGGTCCATCCGAATCTCTCTCGTCTACACAGTGGAACCCGAGGAAATGTTCTTAGTTGGGCATCTTTCCCCTTTTGTTCGTCGCCGCTGACGGTCCACTTGGTCCGTGTTTGTTGTAGTTTTATGATCTTCCATTCACGTTCGGAAAACGTGCTGGAGTATTTTGTTCCGAAAGGCCGGACAACATGACCCTGTTCCAGCACTTTAAAGATAAGGTGATGTTTTTTCAAACCACGGTGCTCAGTTTAAGGTTGCACAAGTTTTTGTTAACCTTCCTCCCCCCCCCTGCCCCTCGTGGAAATAAGGCTGCCCCCCTTTTTTTTGCCAAGCCACGACCCAGGGACCCCGGACCTGACGAAACACCCTGAGACGTTCTAGAGTTCGGTCAACCCGAACCCGTGACGTGGTTCGCTGTGACCACTTTTTTTCGGAATAGGTCAACCTCGTTTTGAGGTTGTCGATTCACCCACTTTCCAAGACACTGCCCCTTCCCCCAGGGAAGACGCCCCCCGCTTTGTATCTTTCAGGAGTAATGTTTTAGGCCTGGCACCGACCTCTCAATGTACTCCCCTGTTGTCTTTTAAGCACGCCGGAGAATCTTGGCCTGAGTTTTGGGAGGGTTGGCGGAAAAATTTACCCGTGCAGAAGGTTTTGTAGAGTGAGAGCCTTCCCCCTAGTTTTTTCGAAAAACTTGACCTTGCCTCCCACCCCCCCTTTTTGCCAACGCCGGGGACAATCGCAGGCTGACACTGCTACGGGGCAACACCCTTCTTTTCCTTCAGTTGAAGTTTGGTTTTTGACCTGGTACATTGGGGCCAAGCTCCCCTCCCTAACTTTTCTTTTTCTTGCTTTGTCTCGCTCCTTGACCAGTCTTTTTTGAGTCTAGTGTTCCTTGAAAACGGTTTTAAGTCTTCGCAGTGGCGGAGGTTACCTTCTTTTCATTCCTTCCCTGACCATCTCTGTCCTTACCATCTTTTTTTTCCCGCTGATTGATTTCTTGGTTCAGGGGTTTGGCCCTCGGTTCGCCATGCCCTAAAAAGGTTCGATTTTCGGCCCCTCTTTTCTTTCCTTGCCTTCCTGAACACTTTTGCCGTTCCTTCCGTTAGGCACAAGTTATCTTGACTAGGGCCAAATCCACCCAAATACTCCCCTAGGGCATGCGCGTATCTCAGGACCCTTTTTTAGGAGAGCGCCGTCCCTCCCCCCCCGGCGGTGCGGCTTAGTGACGGTTTCATCGCATTAATTTTTACCTCTAAGGTACTTTTCACCCTCCTTTCATTCTGGTGCCGCCTCAAGTGACTCCCACGCTTCCCCCTTTCAGCTGAACTGTTTTCTTTCCGCCCTCTTTTTCCATGACTGACATGGGCCCCCTCAGCCTCGATTTTCCCCTTGCAGCTCGTTGCGGGAGTTTGACGCTGTCCTTGGGCCCCTTGTCACCCTTTGGTACATCTCGTATCTTGCCTCCTCCGTTTTTTTTTTGGGTTTCTGTGATGCCCTGTTTTTTAGGCTTGGTTTTAAGCCCCCCTCACAACAAGGTTCTTTTCCTATTTTGGGAACCCTCACGGCTGCCACTTGTCCCGTCCCTCACTGATCGATTCCTGATTGGCACCTGTCGTTCCTTGCAGTTTGAAGAGCTTTTTTTGGACCACTTACTTTTTCCTTTGAGGATGTTTCCTTTGCTTTTGTCCTTCCTGATTGTCCCCTAGGGCCCCCGCGCTTTACTCCTTTATTCTGATTCAAAGATTTCTGCCCGCCCCTGACTCCGTTCGCAAATCCCAAAAGTTTTTCAACAACACCCCCCCCCCGAGTGTGGGGACTTCTGAGTCCCTGTTCCCTGCGCTTCCTGCCGATTTTTCGTGGAAAGGTGCGCTTTGCGGGCTTTTTTTCCCCGAGTCCAGGGATCCGTTTGCCCCATACTATTAAGCTTGGACACGTTGAAACTTCTTTGATATCTTTTCCCAAGTCCCAATTCAAGTCTCTACCCCTTGTTTTCACCTTAGACCCTTTGATCCCCCCCCTGTGTATTGAACTATATTTTGAGTGACAAGCTTTTTTTAAGGAATAGGATGCTCGGGTTTTGTGATTTCATTCCGTTTGTTTTACAAGCAAGTCTTAGAGGGCTACATTAACTTTTTTTCCATTCTATTTACTCAAAGACGAGTTCTGAGGGCCTTGTCCCCGTCAAGATTTTTTGGGCTTAGCTGTTAAAACAGTGTCTTCCAATTCAACCCAAGAAAAAGCAATTGGGCAACTGGATGGTATTTTTTAACCCCTTTCCGTGTTTCCCCTTTGCCCGGGCCTTTGTTGTATGGGTGGGCGGGGAGGTTCCAGGGTTTTTTGCCTCCACATGCAAACGGCTCTACCCCATGATAAACGGTCTTTCTTGACAAGAGTTGGGCACGTACCTCCTTTCCCATGCCGTCGTAGTCTCATTTCCATGATGATGAAAGCATGCCGTTTACATTTCTTTTATCTTGCGCGGCTTCCCTTTGGCCAGTCGGTCCCCCCCAGTGGGACTGATACGGTGGAGGCGGTGTGGGAAGGGCTATTGGAGTTAGGTTCTACCATTTTTTCGCCTTCGTTGAAACTGCTTGGCTTCCACTTTCTTCCAAGCTCCCGGTCTTTCCGCCTCGTCATTCAGTCCTTTATTTTTCCTACATTTGAAGGGGAAATTAGTGTGGGCTCTGAGTCTTCTCTTTTTTTAGGTGAAAGGATGTTCTTCAGGGTAAATCGTGGATTCCCCCCTGACCCGGTTACTGAACCATGGGGGCCCTCCCCTTTTTTTCCCCCCTTTCAATTTCTCCTGGTGACTTACAAACCAGTTCCTCACGTTTGAGGTCTTTCTTCAGACTGGTAATCTTTTTTTCCTTGGCCAGTTCCCTTGCCCGGAACAGGGACCTCTTCCCTGACCCGCTTGGTCGTCTGCCTGGGTTAACTTGTTTTTTATATTTGGTTTTTGGGTCCTCTTGCAGGTCCCTCTGTGGCGCCGACAGTAAAGGACATTCTCTGGGAGATACAATTTCTTGGTCTGGAACCCCACAGCAACGCGACACGTGATTTTTGGAAGGCGCACTTTTTTCCACCCCATACTTGATTGTGCTCTGGGAGCAAAGGACATTCATTTTTTTCTGAAGTCTGCTCCTTTCGCACAAGAGACCCACAGAACGCGCACCTTCCATTCGGTCCCTGCTTTCCGACTTTCCCCTTCAAACTGATGAGCGTTATTTTTCCTTGTACCCTGGAGTTGTTGCAATGAGGGTTTAGAAGCCTTGCTTTCATTTCCCTACTTTTCAGAGGGACCTTTTTTGGAGACCGGCAACTTGCCCCGTGCTCAGTGTTCAAGGGTCCCGTGTTTTTTCTCCCATTCTTTTTTTTTTTCGGAACTTTCAAAACGTGCCAAAACAGCCCTGGGAAATCGGTTGTGGCCTCGGTCTTTCTGCCCCTTCTCAGCTTTATTTGAGCAGGCGGCGTTTTTTATTGTTTCTGAGGAGTCCGTTTTTAGTGTAATTCGCCCAGCGCCCACTGTTCCAGTTCTTCCCGAGATTTTTCGCCCAGGTCGGTTTCTTTTTCGGGAACCACTCTTACGGTTTTTCAGCGGAATTTTCCTGGCAACGAGATCGTTTTGTGTTTTTCCAATCCCCCCAAGTTCTACTGGAGTTCCGCGGCCCTGCTTGTAGTGCCCAGAAAAAGGGCCTCTTTCAGAAAGAGGTGTTTTTCTTCTTTGACCGTCTTCCCCGTCTTCCAACCTCGGTCCCAGTTACCCATGAACGTCGTTGGTCCGGCACCTCACCCCACCCGTATGAAGTCATTTTTTCTTTATTTTTCCAATAAAAATGTATTTCATCATCCTTGGACCGAAGTTTTTTTTTCACCTTATTCTTCCATTACCCTCTGTAGGACAAATAACTGGGGGTAACACGGACGGACCTAGGTTAGGACCACTCTTTAAAATGGAGGACTTGATGAGGGCCCTGCCCGTTTTTTTTGCATTGTCCGTATACCCCCCCCTAAGCCCCCCTGATTTCTATGGCTGGGACACAAGCGCCATAATGTTTCTGACAAAAGAGGATTGCATTCGGGAGGGAATTCCCCTTTTCCCCCTGTTAGCCAATTGTGTATCCTTTCAGTCATAGTAATTTTACTCTTTTGTTCCTCCCCGGAAACTGGAGCAAAAGTCTGCACCGGCCATGTCACCTAGTGCCTTGATCAACGTTTCTTTTTTTTTTTTTTATTGGGGGGTGATTACCAGCTCACCCTGTTGCAAAGAGCGCGGTTTTTCGTTTTTTTCTGTAGCACCTCCCTTCTGAAACCCCTGGGATGCCAGGTTGACCCCCGATCCCTCTGTTGCGCGTTTTCCAAAGTCCTGGTGGCCTTCCTTCAATTTTTCCAGAAACCACCATCCCGTGCTTCAGCCCATGCTAAGGAATTACGTTTGTTTTGGTGACTTCCCGGCTAGACCCTCTTTTTTTTCAACCTACTCCCTTCCTGTTTTTTTATTGGTTCGTTCATATCTCTTCTTTTTTTTCATTCCTCTTTTGTTTTTTTATGAAGTCGCTGGTTTTCCCTCCCAAGAAACATGCCCAGACGATAGTTTACCCCCGGTAGGAGAGTTTTTTTTTTTTTGAAGGGTTGTTTGACCCCAGTCTCAAAGTCGTCAAACGGTTTTTCAGTTTCGTCGTTTTGGGCAAGGTTTTAGGCTTGACTCCGGATGCATGTTTCTGCCGGGAGACTTTTCTACTATACTTGTTCGCTGTACAAAAGGCCGAGAACCTCCTTATGGAAGAGGTACGTACCCAATCAACAAGGATGATTTTCACCCTGTTCATGGCTGTTCGTGAGGTGCCTCTCCTGGTGTTTTCCCCCCTTTTCGGTCTAGTTTGCACTTTTCCTTACGTTGGCCTGTTTTCCGTTTGGACCGTTTCCTTTTAGATTCTATGTTTGGAGCCCGTCTTTCATCTCACTTCACCTTTTTGAAGTCAGGACGGGCCGGGTTAAGCTATGATTCCTCCTGTCCTTTTTGTTTTGGCCACTGTAAGCCTCCAGGTGCAAGGTCTTTCTGGTGTGGTTATCCTTCCTTGCCGTGAGCGGGCTTTTTTCGAAAGAATACCCTGGCCTATGTCAGGGTATTCCCCGTTCGGATGCCCTTTTTTGTCTCCCTTTTTCACCTATGTGTCCAGCCGCTCTGTTTTGCCTCATCCCCATGTATCTGTGTGTCCCCCCATTGTGATGTTTTTTTTTCCAGCCGACGCATTCCTTTCTTTCTTGATTACCCTTACCCCTGTTCCCCCCCTTTTACAGGGGACCTCACTTCATTTCCCTTTTTGTCGTCCTGGTTTCTCCACCCCTGAGAGTTGCCAGGCTTTTTTCTACTTTGAGCGAGTTAATTTGTTTTTGCTTTCACCTCCCGAAGGGTGAACGCGGCAGCCTCCCAGAAGGTATGCTTAACCCCACCCCCCCCTCTAGAGTACCCGTTCCTTCTGCCCTTTAGACCGTCGGTTCCACCGGACCTTGACCAGTTCCCATTAGGTTTCCCTGGAGCGTGTTCCCCCCCTTTGTTCTTCTGATTTTTAGCCCCCTCCCCCCCCCAAGAGTGGACATCCAAGTACGTTGCCCTCCTAATGCCGAGGCCAACGGTGAGTTTCTTTAAGGAGCCAGTTTCCTGGCCTTTGGTGGGCCCTTTCGGTACCGTTTGTTTTCTCGGACCCCAGAAGGATAAACCCTGGTAACCCTTTCACGACCTTTTTTTGGCTGATTCCGGTGTTCACCTGTTCTTCCCCCCTTTGTGAAGGGACCTAACCTTTCTGTGGATCTACACAGAGGGACAGGCCACTGCTCCCCCTTTACAAATGAACATGCCAGACCCCAGGTGCATTTTTACTTGGAACTTTTTTTAAAGTTACTATTTTCTCTTCCCACGAGTTGGCCCCCTCTTCGGCTTTACCTGGTGAGTTGGGGGTCAAAAATTGCGGCTGTGAGATTTCTTTTTTTTTGCACTGGCACGCACGTCTACTCCCCCCCCCCAGATGATGGACCCCTCTGAACGCACCACCAACGTGGGAAAAAATAAACGGGTTTTCTTTAATTGTGCTACCTGGCCTTGCCCAGAGTCACTTTTCTCCCAGTCATTTCAATTAGAGTTCCAAGTTTGCTCCACTGGTGCCGAGTTTTGACCCTCTAAGAGTAAATTTCTCCCCCCCGTGGACCCCTTCCGAGGTTCTTTTTCTATTCTTCCGGGTAGTGGGGACGGACCTTGGTCTTTTGCCGTCGATTACCCCGTGGGCCCCTTCCCCCCTGACCAGGTCTTTCTGCCTTCCGGTTGCTGCCAAGGCGTTTCACCCCTGGACCTGGCCCAGAGCCTTAAGTTCGCCTATAATGGCGACCCATTCGGGCCCCCCTTTTTTTTGAAAACCCGTGGTTCCTCACCATTGAACGGTTGCGGACCCAAGTCTCCCCCCCTCTCAACCCCCAGGAACCAAGTGCACAGACTGAATTTTTTTCTTTTCCACTTTCCCTAGAGGATTGCCCCCCTCAAAATCTGACCGTTGTGTACCCGCTTTGTCCAATCCCCTCGCGTTGGTCCCCCGACCGGCCAAAAGCCAAGCTCAAAGCACTTTTTCCCCCAGCAGAGTACTTTTTCCGCGTTGTTAACTTCTTGCCGTACTGGACCCCCTTGCAGATCAAGAATGTTTTTCGTGGATTATTCATTCGTCCTCGAACCCCACTGGTAGACTTTTAGATGTTCGGGAGGCCCCCCAAGTGGGGACGGTTAGGAGTTTTTGGGCCCCTTCTTTCATAGTCCGCTGGCCAACCGAAAGACCCCACCATACCAATTCCAGGCCACCCCAATGGGGGCAGTTTTTTTTTTTCCCCAGCAGGGTCCCCCTTCACCCCCCCCCCCTTTTCATGAATTTGAGTGCCCCTGTTTTGTTGTTTTTGGGAAAGGCTCCGTGAAACAGCTTTTTTTTCTGGCGGGCCTCGCCGTTCGTGCCATTTCTGTTTGAGCAGACTTGCCCCCCCCGTTTGTTCCAGTTGACCCAGCTTTTGGCTGTGCGGCGGTTAATTATGCACCCCTCACATCAGGGCCGGGTGGGTCACCCTCGATTGATCTTTGCCCTTACCCAATCGGCGGTTTTTTAATGCACAACCCCATTGACTCTGCTCGCGGCTGGCCCCCGTAGATTTTTACATTGGCCTTGTGGTTTTCGTCACGGTGTAGTCACCCTTATTTCAGGGTGGACTCGGCAAAAGCCACTTTCCCCCGCAGCCTATGTGAACAAGCATTAGCGTCTCCCCCTTTTTTTTCAATGGACCCTGTAGGACTGCAGTTCGCACCTTCTTGCTACTCTTTTTGTTCTACGTCCCCTCTTTGCAATCGTCTTGCATAAATTACCATTTTTGTAATGTACTTCTTTTTGCTTTTTTGGGTTCCTTTTTTTTTTTGAGAGGCCTCCCCCCGTTCCCTGTCCCACAATTATCTCAGCTGAACCCGGTTTCCCCTCTTCTGCCCAGGACGCCATGTGCATAAGCCCCTATCGTCTCTTGCAGCTGTTTTTTTTTTTTAAGCCTTCCCCCCTGAGGCTTTTTTCTGTCCCTTTACGGTTACATTTTTCGTTGTTTGGGTGTGGTTTCTTCGATGGGAACGAGTTTTCCCCATTCCCCCCGCAGCGCCGCGGCCACCACGTGCCCGGTCTTTTTCGGTCCAATGTCTCCCTTACGATTTCAGGTGCTTTCCCCCTTTTCTTCCAGGTTTTTTTTTATGAAAAGATTGCCGGCTTTCCCTGTTTTTTTTTCCAGCTGAAGATTAGCCCCTTTGGTGGACGTCCTTTATTGCTTTTCATGGTAATGTGGGGAACGCTTCGTTGAAGTCCTTACCTGATTGCCTTCTTCACCTAGTTATTTAACTGACTTCCTGGACCCACTCCCTATCCCACTCCGGTGATTGGAAGGCGCGCTTTTTTTCCTGACCGATCCTTATGCGGGATTTTCCGGATTTATTCTTTTATTGGCGAGCTGATAAGGTCTGCCTACTATATTTGCCGTTTCCTTCCCCTTTACTACTCTAGCATGGGAAGGAAGGTTACATCTCATTTTTTATTCATTCGAGCCTATTCCCGCACTCCGTCACGTCCTTGGTCCCATATAGAGGGAGGTTTCAGGGATGAAATGCGCGAATCCCTTGCCTTTTTCCCTCCCTCAATTTCATTCGATTCTACCCGCGTCGCGGCGAGCCGCCTTTACATTCCTGCTAGATTCAAGCCCCTCCCCAGTTTTCCGGCCCAAAGTAATGAATTTTTTTTTCCTTCACTTCAGGTTTCCGTGCTTTGCTTCTTTTGTGTTTTCGTGCGGGGGCAGGGCGAGTGTGGAAACAGATTGTTATCACCTCCCCATCTTACCACATGGTCGCCTCCCCTGCTAGGAAATCGTCGTCTGACGGATTCTTTGCCCCCTTCCCCTCCTTTACATTTGGATTATGAGTTTCCAGCTCCTTTCCCGCTGTCTCTACGCTTCCTTATGTCTTTTGATGGTGGCGTCGGAAATGCTGCTTTGCAAGTTCCTTTTATAATGTGTAAAGCTAAACGGTTGGCAAGAACGAACTGGCTCTTTTGGTTCCCCCTGGCGGTTCCCTTTTTTTTTTGGAAGGATCTTGATTGTGTAAGAGGGCGAGATATTCCCCCATCCCCCTTCGTCTCCCGTTCGCCCCCTGTCTTGACTTCCGGCAGGGGTCTGCGTTCTTCCCCCCCCTGAGAAGATTGGTCGGACGGAATTTCTTTTCCTTCCTTCCGGCCGTACAGAGGTCCCGTCCCCCTTTCCTGGTGCCCTCCCACAGTTTTTCTGGTTTCTGCGCAATTTCCCCCTTCTTTTCCAATCTTTTTATGTCCTCCTTTTCGACTCCAGGACTTATTAAGGTCTTCCATCTTTTCTTCCTGGCACCCTTTTAACCGTGTTACTCTTTGCAGCGCAGATGGACCTAAGATTGCTTCGCTTGTTACTTGCCCATTCCCCCCCTTTCTAGCAGCGTTACCTCATCACCCTTAAAGAGAAACGAAGCGGTTGTTTTTTCCTCTCTTTTTCCCCTTTTGATCGGATTTTCTTTTTTTTCGGTGGACTGCCGAGTTTTCCTACCGGAGCCCTTGCACTACTGACCCGGGCAGTATTTCCTCCTAGGTAGTGAATGTTCACATGTAGCAGTAGGGGTCCTCCTCAATGAAAGTTAGTTCCCGTCCCGGTCAGTAGGTCTTGTCTGATCGTTTGCAACTTCTTCGTCTCTTGTCTTAGTGGATGTATATAGTTTTTGCGCCACCATCTCCCCTTGAACCCAGGTTCGATTAGTGTCGGTTCCCGTTCTTTTTCTCTTGGACAGTGAGTCCCCCTCGATCTTTTTTCGTAAGAATTCTTTCCGGCTGTCGATCCTTTCTCTTCATTCAGTTCCTGCTCTATACCAGCTGGGCCGCTCCAGGTCGATGAACCTTCACTTTCCATTCCTCTGGGCCGTTTAACTGACCATTTACCTACTAATCGTCTTGCATTTTTTTTATTCCCCCCTAATTTATTAAGTTTTTCCTCCTTCCATTTCCCTTTTTTAGGGTCCGGATCGAGTGGACAATTTGTGATTTTTTTTACTTTCGGACGCGACCCTGCACTATTCCATGTTTTTATGTCTTCCCCCCTATTTCATGGGACGACCACTCCTTAGGGAGAGGCTCTTCCAGCGCTTGCCTGTAGAAAAGATTTCCGTCTCTCCTCTTCCCCCTTTCCCATCCTTTTCCTGAGCTCGACCTACAGTCTTCTCTCCTGCCATGCCCCCCTTTTAAGGGAAATATTTTAACGAGAGACCGCG
>Ga0179593_1456421_pt1 | contig 11292 bp, 14 predicted proteins | sample CZODoug2_1_08_16_FD_185931 | JGI IMG/M metagenome (GOLD analysis project Ga0179593, IMG submission 185931) | Vadose zone soil fungal communities from Angelo Coast Range Reserve, California, USA - CZODoug2_1_08_16fungal (PacBio error correction) | ecosystem: Environmental > Terrestrial > Soil >... | reverse complement strand
TGTTTTCAATCGCTCTGATGTCGTGTTTTTTTCCCGCACGGTTTTGCCTTTTTTTTTTCTCTGACTTTTCTTCGGAGTTTTCCCCTTCGACGGCGCCTCTCGTCTCCGATGCTGCCCGCCGGCGTCCGACTTTTTCCTCGTCTTGCCCCTTTGCTTTTTTCCACTGTATGACGTCTTTTCTGACATTTGCGTCTTGTTTCTCTACTCCCCAATTCATTACCCCCACTCGACGCTCATGCCAAGACCCTCCTCCCCCTCTCTCTTTGACCAAGGACCAGTGAAGATCTGTGCTCGCAGTCTTTCTCCCGAGGATAAGTTGTTCAATGACCTTTTCCCATGCGCCCCTCGCAGTATAAATTTCCCCCAGGTCCTTTTTCCTTCCCTCAGTTTGCTGTCAATAGCAGTCCCGGTTTTAATTGAAGCGTTGGAAGGCGGATCTTCGACTCTCAGTCGGATGACCTTCCCCCCTTCTAACAGACAGGCGATACACTTCCCACTTGTCCCTCGCGGTGGCGCCATTACTTTTTCTTCTTCCGAAGAACGAGCCCTCAACAGCCCCCGGTGTTCCATGCAGAATCTTTGCTCTGATTTCTTTTTTCCCGGTGAAATACAACATGTCGCTTTTTTTTCCCACCCTAATACATGGAGTGATTTAGATCTTCAGTACCGAACTGCCGTTTTTTTCACCCATCTGGACTAGACGAATGTACCCGCCCCCCCCGTTGCCAACGTCCCTCTAAGTATTTTTTAGAATGACCCTTCCTTTACTAAGGGAAGTTCATCGGAGTTCCGCCCCTTCGTCAAAACTCTAACGATAACTGCGCGACCCCGTTGATTCCTCTCTACTTCGTTGGGCACATCGACTATGTCTCCCTCGTGTACTTTTCTCCCACCCCCGCAGCCAGAAGGATGATTAGTATTTCCCTCTTGGCTTGAAGATTGTGCAGCCGCACCGTTCCCTGTTTTCTACTGAACATTCTTCTTTGGTCTTTTTGATGCGAGGTTTCGATCCTAACCCTCGGGGGTGTTGGCCTTTCCCCGACTACATACCCCGCCTGCCGCGTTTCTGTTCTGCCGCTGGGTTCGAGTCTTCCCGCTTTCATTCCCCACCTCGAGAGGTCCCGTGGCCGTTCCAACCGTCTTTTCTTTTTCTTTAACGGAATCATCCCCTTTCCCTGTATATGTGAGGAACGTTCTTGACTGTTGTCTATCTCGCATAGAACCCTTTCACGTTTTTTTTTTTTTGGTTTTCTATGACACCTCCCCTACCCCCTCTACCATTTTTGTCGTTCGTCTTGAGATTGTTGATCTCCTCCCTTCCTAAGTTTTTTGTGTCTCCGATCCAAAGCTTCAGCTGATCCACCCGGGGAGACAGTCTTTAGCTAATCCCCTTCGCGGATGATCTTTTCTGTCGACTGCCCTCTAGAAGACATGTTTCACGCAGATCCTCGACCGTAAACCTTTTGTTAGAAGATCGTCCCCCCCCCTGCCAAGCAGAAGTCTTCGGTTTTTCCCACGGATCTTTTTTCGAGGTTTGGTGTCAAGGTTGAAGTCGGTACCTGACACCCCTCCAAAGCACCCCCATACGTCGTTTTGCGTTCTCTGTCGCGGGCTCGCCCCGCTTTTCCCCGAGTCGAGCACCTTCGGAGCCCCCTTCCCTTCCCTTCACCGTTGGGACTTATAACTTCAGTTCGGCTGAACCCATTTTCTTTTTCCGGGCCGACTTTTGTCTTCGTCTGCTTTCGGGTTGGAAGAACTCACCCCCTGAATGTTCCTCCCTTTGACGAAGGCCGCCGTAAACTACGCTCTCGCGGTTGTTTCTCGCGGCTCAAATCCCAGATCGGTTTCCCTCTTTTCGACTGCTGCCGATTTTCCCCTGGGCCCGCCGAGCTCCGTTGTCCTCGCCCCCCTCGACCTTTACGTTTTCCCAGTTTTTTTTGGTAATTACTCCGATGCTGGACGTTCCTTTCCGTTCGCGGGCCTTCCCAGTCTCTTTCTTGCGCTTTTTTCCCTCTTTCCTATTGATGGTGGGCCACCGCATTTTTTTTATTGCTCTGGCACACTGGTCCAAGTTGAATCAACTCCCACGATGCTGCCGGAGAACCCCTTTGCTTTCTCCCCGCAACGATTCTTAGGTAGGAGCCCCACGATGTCTAATTTCCAATGGTTTCGGCGACCCCCGTCCGCTACCTTCGTTTTGGAAATTTGATAGCTCGAGTACACTCGAGCCCCACTCCGCCGGGTTGTGAGCTCCTCCTCGCTAAGGCTTCCAATCCCTTCGCCCCGGAAGACCTTTCCATCTTAGCACTCCCTGTAAGTTTCTTTTGGGTTTGTTGTAGTGTTCCCTTTGTGAGACTGATGTCGCATTGGTCTCGTTTTTTTTCATGATCGAAGCCTCTTCTTCGTTCTACTTCTTCACGGGTTTTCAAGCTATCTCCGCCCGGTGAGGTTCTTTCTGCTGGGCGCTTGATAGGGATTTGACGATCCGCCCCCGCTTATAAGACCACACCTCCTCTGGTCCTCGCGCAACGGATGCCAGCAACCTTTGACCTTTCCCCAGTTCCTTGTGGGCAGCAGAAAGCTTGCAACATGTTCGAAGCCGGGGGAAGAATCGTATTCCCTCTCTGAGTTGGATTTTCCCACTGGCTTTTAAGTGATGACCCTTCTGACTTTTCCAGATTTTTTCCTCTTTCCTTCCTCCTGACGGCACCCATCGTCTCCCCTATGCTTGTAACGATGAAGGCCAAAGTCCCCCTTTTCTTTGACCCCACGCCTGGCTCCGTTCTTCAAACTCCAGGCCAACTCCTGATTTTGTTTTGATTAGAGCAAGTCTTCTCTCCCACCATCGAGGCGGGCCAGGAAAATCCTCCCCCTGGTTACCTCCCAAGTCTAGTGGACTTTTTTTAATCGACCCCCCCTTCCCCTTTGCGAAGGCAATGTTTTTTTTACAAGTACACTAGCGTTCCGTTGTAATTCTTTTTTTCTGATGCAGTCGTGGACTTCTTTTCCACTTCCTCCCCCCCGTTGTTTCTCCCTGGCTTTTCTCCAATGCCTTCTTTTATATGATCGTACATGGCCTTTAGTGGGACTCCTCCTGCCCGTTTGGATTCAGTGTGAGAGGCGATTCGCACCCTTCAAACTCTGGTCCGTTCAATCGTCAAACCTGCGCCCCCCTAACGTCTTTTGTAGCTGTTTTTTTTTCTACCGAAACAGCGATCCGCATTTTCCTTCATCTCTCATGGCGACCTAGCGGGTTTTGAGGTCAGCCAACGAGGCCGACCCAGCTGGTCCTCGCTTTTCCGCCTCGGCTTATTGGTGTGTACGACTCCGCGTCGTGCCTCTGTCTTCGCGATAATCGGGAGGCTTTTCGCCGACTGCAGTACGCGTCCCTTTTTTTGTTTACTCTTCCCTTCACCCGCGAATCCTCCCACCTTCCAGAATCCACCACAGGGTCTATCCGGCTTCAGCTAGCAGTTACATGCTGCTACCTTTCCTTGAGGAAGACCCTGCAGTCTCTTTCGCGCATCCTTGCGGCTGATGTAGCTTGATGCCGCGAGGAATTGTAGCTCCCGGAGGTTGAGGCCACCTCTTGTCGAAGCTTTTGAAAAGTCCAGTGCGTACCTGAATACACAACTCTTTCCCGTAGTCGTTAGACGATAAATTCCCTCTTTTTTCAAGATTTTGCCTCTTTTCACGAAATGTTGTGACCAGTTTTTCCCCTAGTGAATCTTGCTTCATGATAGACCTGCCCCCTCTCCCGCAATAAGCCCAGTTCCTTTGGTCTGTCCCGCTTTCCTTCTGTCAGACATTTCACTTTTTGTTTGACGGAAGTTGCCGACAGACAAGATCGGTGTTGTTCCCCCCCTCTGATTTCTTTGCCTCTGTCATACTCTATCCTCCTCCTTTTTTTCTCTTTGCTGAGAATTCGTAGACCCCCCCTACCTTTTTTGAGCGATTTTTCAAGGTTTTCCTTAGTTTACACGCGGGGGGTTTTTGTGACCTCGGACGCCGTGAAAATTCTTGCATCACCCCCAGAGTTCAAGTGTTGTTCTTTGGGCTGGCATGCGAACCTTAGATTGCCAGGCATACTTTTTGCGGTCTCTTCCCAAAAGTTTTCTCGCCCGCTTAACTAGGTACAATGTCGGAATGTAGATCCCCCTGACGCTTCCCAAGTTTGTAGGCCTTCCGTCCGTCGTTGTCCCCCCAACAAGAGTCCGGCCCCGACTAACGGTTTATTCCTTCCAGTGAACGATTCTTCGCTGTACCCCCTCGACTCATCAGCCGCCTTTCCGTTCTATTCCTTTTTGGACGGGTGTATCTATTTTCTCCCCTTTTCCTGTCCATGTGACTGGATAGTTTCTCCCCCTGACCCTCCCCAGTGTGATGGTCAAGGTGTGCGCAGGTGCAGTAGCCCCTCAAGTTCCCCCGACTGATTCGGCGTCTAGCCTCATTAGATTTTCCCGACCCCACGTTCTTTCCCTCCCCTCACGGCCTTTCCCCCCTTCTGCCTGCGGCCATCTATGCCTATGCGTCGTGGGCCGTTTTTGTTCTTTTGCCCGTAACCCTTCGCGGTTCTTCCTTCGAAGTTTCGCCGTCGCGATTTTTTTCCCCCCCATTTGAAGCGCCTCTTTTTGCCGTCTGCAAATGGCCCCTGAGTTGGTACTTTTCTCCCGCATATCCTTGTTCCAAACTTCGAGATATTGCCCCTCATGTCGTTTGTTTCTGAGCCCGACCCCAGAGAGCTCACTGTGTCCCCCCCCCTCCAAGTGAGACACGGTGCGCTTGGGGGCCCTCGCCCACGACGGACAAATAATGAATTCTAACACCGAACGCGTTTAGTTTGCGACCTTCCCCCGTAGTCCATTTTAATGATCCCTTCACCCATCCCTGTCCGTAACCCGTGGCGACCCTTGATGGACTCCTAGTATTTTGATTACTCGCCTTGCTCTTAATATACACAGATTTCCGAAGGTTGTCCGAAGGGGGATAGGTCACCCCTCTTGTTTTCCCGCATCGTTGGCTTCTTCAACTTTTTTCTTACTGAATTTTCTGGTTCGTTTCGTTTCCTTGAGGACATTTGGCAGTTTGTACTAGTTATTTTCTTTCGCAGTAGTTCCTTTCCAACCTTGCGCCCGATCCTGCAGCGATTCGTTTTTCCAGCGGCAGCGACATTCTTGTTGTCCCATTTGAATGTTTTTTTGAGATACCCCTCTTTTGGCGTCTCGCGGCGTTGTGTTTCTCAATTCACTTTTCGTCATCACTGACCCCCTTTTGACCTTTCTGCACCGCGCTTTTGCCTTTCCCTAAACCGTTTTCCCTGATCTCTCGCAGCAGGTCTGAACTTTTCCATTTGCGCAAAATCCCCCCCATTTAGTTTGTGTTTTACCCCCATCAGGCAAACCAACCTCGCCCTCCGGTCTCTTCTTGCCGTTCTCGAAGCTTTGGACGGGTTCATAGGAGAGTCCCCACGCGAAGACTTTTGGCTTGTGGCACCGCAGTTCCCTTCTATACGTTTGACCTTTTTTTTTCTTCTTCATTCCTGTGAGCATAGCGCCTACCGCCTTCGATCTTTCATCTGGTTTCGACGTCCTTGCATCGGTGTTTTCTCTCTCCATTCCCCGGTGCCAGCGATTCCAACCCTTTGGCCCATAGCCATGCGTCTTAATGGCTCCCCGCGCCGGTCTCCTCCCCTGAAGTCGTCTGCCCTGAAGCGTTGGCTCTTCCCCGACCAACCCCCCGGTTCCCACTTTCAGCGAGTCTGGCTAATGCCAACTCACGCGCTCTTGAACATCTTTTGGTTCTCAGCCCCGATCATCCACTTCGAAACGATATCTTCGGAGAACCTCGTCACTGTTTTCCCCCCGTCCGCCTAGTATGTTAAATTTTTCGTTTCACTGAGACATCGTTTCTTTCTTCCCAAAAAATCTTTCTCTGACGCAGCCGGTTGGAGGTCTTCCTCGAGCTCTCCTGGAAAGATTTTTCTCCGAATTTCCATTTATACGCCACAGATTCAGTTTTAGGTTGCTTCTCCGTGGTCCTCCCCCTATCAGTCAACGAGCTTGTGTCTTACGTCTGCCCGAGAAAGATATACTGACGAGCCTTTGGTTTGGCTTCTGTTCCCCCTTCCCGGCAACCAATCCCCTTTTGGCCTTTTCTGACAACCCCCTCCTATCTGCTCTTTACCCCTTATACCCAGTCCTTCCCAATGTGAAAGGCCTCGTTGGTCCAGTTTGAACGGCAGCCACTTCCCCCCCTAGCCTGTCGTACAGTTGACTTGGTTGAGGGCTTTCCGTCGCCCCAGGATTGTATTCTCTGAGTCTCTAGACTCTCTCATTTTGTTGTGAGCTCTCGCTTTTTTGTTTGACATTTGCGAATTGAGGCACTCCCCGCCCTCCCACGATTTCCTGTCACTCCCGGCTAGGTTCCGATTTGCTGCCTAGATCTCCCCCCTTTAACAGTAACGATTCGAGCCCTCGACCCCGTCCCTTTTTCTTTCCTACGCTTAAGTCCCCGAGCAGGCTCCTCCTGTTGTCTGCCCCGGTCCCAATATATTGTCTTTTTGGCTGTTTCGTTTCCCCCCCGGAAACAATCCCTTCCAGCCCCCTAACGGGCGGCTTTTCCCCTCTTGAGGCTCCTCCGAACAACCGACTCGGTTGGACCGAAGCGATAGCAACCCGGCGCGCCACTACAGTCCCTTTCCATCGTGGGCTCCCCCCCCGGCCGTCGACACTTGGCCCCTGACCACTCTGCCCCGACGATACTCCGGTCTCTTTACGAGCCCTTTTTTTTTAAATTGGACATTTCCCCCTCTTCCATGTCTGGCCGATCCGGGTATTAACCTTGATACTTCTTTTTTCGTTGTTCGAGTCCTATCGGTTTTTTTCCCCCACCTCCTTTGGTATTCGGCGACCGCTTGTGAAAGGCTCTGCTCCCGTTCATTGCCACCCGACCGCTGTACTTGTCAAGGTTTCGGTCCTTCTTTTTTGTTCCTGGGCACTGACCGCCTTGCTGTATCGACGACTTTCCTGGCCTTCCAGATTGGATTTTTTTCCCCTTCCTTGATGTGGGCCACCGAGACGGTTGTCTGGCCGCGGCAACGTTAGGGCGACTCACGAACTCACTCCCCCACGATCCCGGCCCGGAACACCGGTTTTTTTTGATGCACCGCTATATTCGAGTGGTCCCGTATTCTTCTTTTTTCCATTTCGGCCCGTCCCAACTGTGATTAGATTGTAACCTTTTCTTATGGTCCAAACCCCTTTTTTTCCGAATATCTTTTTTCTTAGTAATCAGCCCTCTCATGTTTTTCCAACGCTTTAGAACATGACGATTCTTGAGAAATTCATTTCCGTTGTTGTATGTTTCTGTTGCTCGCTGAGCTGAGCTCTTTTCTTGGTACTGGTCAGCCCCTTCCTGAGATCGATTTGGCTTTCCTTGGCCTTTGTCAACGCCCTCTCGGTGTTACGAGTATTTTTTTTTTTTTCCCGATGGTTCTACAGCCTTTAGAGAAGACCCACAACCTTCTATCTTTTTTCCCCGTCTTTTACGTCATTGTTTCCCCCCCCTCAAGACCAGGACAGCTGGGGCCAGCAGAAGTGAAATGTCGCCGACGACCCTTGTTTCATCCCCGCTCGCGCGTATTTCGTTCACACGGTAATTCCCTTTTTACCATCCTCTCCCCGTTCGAACGAGTCTGGACCTGTCGTCTCAGACTACCCCCCCATTCTCTGCACCTTACCCCCCTTATTGAATTCCAACCCCTCCTCCGGCGGGACCCCGCTGGTGCATCCCTCGGCAACCGTTCTATACCCCCAAAGGAAAATAGTTTGATATGATTTTTTTTTTTGTTGAGTCCCCTGGCTTCGCTCATCCACCAACCGGAGGCTACGGCACTCAACTGTCGCCTATTTAAAAGTAAAGCGTGGTGAGGTTCTTTCCGGAACAGCTCTTGCCTTACTTCCATGTTGCACAACTCCATAAGTTCGTTCGTGATGATTTCCTGTTTTTCCGTCAGTTGGAGATTCTCTGTTTACTTGCTGTGTGCCTTCCCTTCCAGTTATCTGTTATCGGCTATACCCCTTTCCTGGCGTGCGGCCTATCCTAGTTGGCCTGTGTTGTCTGCCCAGTCCCTTCGGTCTTGCCATATCAAATTTTTATGTTCGCATGGTTTTTTTCTCAAGTCTCCCCTCCTGCCTGCTTTCCTCCTCTCATGGCCCAAATTTGTGACGTAGCCCTTTCCCCTTCAAAGCCAGACACAGTCTGGTAGATGCGTCTCTTTCCGAATTTTCGGCCCCCTCTGTTCGTGAGCAAGTATTGCGCGTTTGACATCTATCGTTTTTGTAAGAATGACCCTCCCTCCGGTGTGGTCCCCAGTTTCCCTCACCCGTGTTGAGAGGTCGACTGTTGTTATCCGATTAACCCCCCAGGGGGCTGATCTTAGACGCCCCTTTTTCTTCCGACCAGAAGTTTTCCTGTCGATACGCAGTATGAGCGTCGCCGGCCGTGTTTTTGATTTGATGATGACGAGGAATCGGTCCTCAAGTATGCGGGAGGTACCCTTTCTTCCCACTTGTTTTTGCAACGACCACCCTTTTCGGCGACAATTCCCCCTTAGCCGTCTTAGTCCTCTTACACATTGCAGGGGGTCAAGATTTCTTATTTGCGCGGAGGAAAGCCCCTGGTTTCCTCGTCCCTCTTTTCCTCTAATGAGAATAGGATCTGCTCGAAGACTCTCCTCTTTTACGCCAAGTGCCTTTTACCGACGGTCCTCGCATCGAACAAGCTGCCCCTCGATGTTTCTCCTCCCCGACTTCCTTTCTTGTTTTTTGTTCCCCCCATCGGTCTGTGCTCTCCTGGGAATCTTTTTTAGATTGGTTGTAAGATTTTTTTCTTTTTTTTGGGCCCACCACTCGCGGGCCCTTCACGCTTTCCCGCTCCGTGCATTGGCTTGCGCGACCGTCTTGCCCCCTCCAACCAAGAGGCAGTCCCTTTGGGTGGTGTAGCGGAAGTTCCGGCAGGCGCTTGTGGCTTCGCGCGCGTCGAGACAAGTCGTCGCCAAGCGCCCCTACCCGGGGACCCCTGTGGGCGGAATCGTAGTCTCCTCCCTACCCCAGTTCTCAGTATGTTTTTGCTTTCACAAGTAGGAACATAAAGCAGACGTGCCCCGAACGTTCTTGCGTCCATCGATAAACAGCCTCCCTTTCCGTTGCGACCTGTCCCTCTTCCAGTGTTCGATTTGTCGGTCATTAGCGTGTGAATTTCTCTTCTGACGTAATTCCATTCCTTTTGCGGCCTCTGCAGGAGGATCCTCTCAGGGTGAAGTAAAGGTTTCCGAGTAGGCGGACAGAACCCCTTCTATTAGAAACGAGTTGACCTTTCGCAGACCCCCCCGTCAGACTCATCTGTCAGTCTTGGTCTGAATAGTGGACTTCCCAGTTACTTCAAAATAGAGTCCCCTTTTTCTACCCTATGTTCCCTCCTACGTTAACTTTTCCATAAAACAGTTTTCCCCCCGGCGCGTCGCATTTGTGTAGGTGCAAATTATTGGACGGCGGACTTCCCGCCCAACCGTGCTATAGGCCTCACGCCCAGGCCGTGCTTTCACAGCCTGATGCGCATGTCTCACCACACTCCCACCGTGAGAACGGTGTCGCAGGCTATACACTCGTGGACCACACGGTTTCGCCCCTGAAACAAAGACCCTTTTTTCCTGTTTTCTCCCCCCATTTCCGTCGCACCTCTGCCTGATAAATCCCAAGTCTAGTGTGTTTCGTAAACAACCCACCCTGGCGTAATTACCTGGCCGCCTCGTCTTCGTCGCAGTGGGCTCTCGCCCCCTAATGACACCAAAGGAGTACATTGTATCCGGTTTGACGTCGGTTGAGATACTTCCTTTTCTCTTTCACCGACCGCTTTTCTGAACCCACTCCCCCCCATCAATTTTTCGCACTGCTATGATAGCTGGTGGAGTCCCCTTTCAGATGGGTGGCCAGCTCGTTTAGTCTTGAGTCTGGTCATCTTCGCGTTTGTTAAACTCCCACGCCGGCTTGATGCCCTCGATGACCGCCGGGGTCGAGATGCCCCATTTTTCTTGACCCATCTCTTTTTCTTCGTCCCCGTTGATTCCTTAGTCTGCTCGCGGTTCTGCTCGTTAGGCTTTTTTTTCTTCTACGCATGGCACTGCTCTCCCTCGACGCTATGCATCCCGTCTCCCAGCGATCGCGTTGTTGCCCACCACGACAACACAGCAGATTCATGCTCTGCTATAATGAACTACTAGTACAACTTTTACAGTCGACCAATGCGCAACACTCTATTTATCCATCCTGAAGCCGTCCCCCACTTTCCCCCAACGACGACCATGGCTGATGTCTCCTAGAGAGGCAATGCTATTTTGCAAGCTGTTCTGATCGTCTGAGTCCGCGAAGCCACTTTGCTTGCTGTCCTTTCCCTCCCGCGTTCCATCCTCAGAAACGTTGGACCTCGTGGCGCCATTTCCGAGAATAGAACTGCGAATGAGCGTTGCATCACCCTCCAACTTGTGTTCGCCGGCAGAATCGTTTCGTAGTTCGTTTATCTCATTTCCCCGTTTTGCGAGAGCAACCTTCCTGGTGAACAACCTCCTTGGTCGTGCCGCGCCAGGCCCCCCATCCTTTAGGCACCAATTCTTTTTTTTTCCCCGATCGTTTCTCTCTCTGCCCATCCCCCCCCCGTTGCCCAACGTCAGACTCTTCTTTGCGTCCAACGTCATCGATTCCGCGTCCGGTCGCCACCCCTTTCATCACACCTTCTCCCGATCTTGCTCGCTCTCACCCGACTGTCCGATATAGTTCTCTTTGCGTGGATCAGTCCCCTTTTTTACATTTTTCCCGGTCTTCAACCCGGGACTTCTCCGCCCCTAGGTAATGGGCCGAGTTTATATTGTGCAGCCGACCTTCCACTTTATCAGCCCCCCTCATTTTTCATGGACCTGAGTTGTGCGAGTTTGTTTTTTTTCGAGCGTTTCACGCGCGTTTTACGGGAGGCGACTTCTTTACAGCCACGAATCTCCACCTTTTGGGGCTGACTTAGGTTTACGGGTCCTCAACTTGTCCACACCCCCTCTGAGGACGTTCCCGCGACAAAACGAGATTTTTTCCCTTAATAGATCCTCCTTTGAAGGTCGACTGTCGTTTTCCTCGTTTTTTCTTTGGAGATTTTATCCGCAGCATAGAACTTCGAGTTCCTGGCCCGAATTTTTTTTTTTTTGTCTGCAGACGACTCGAGGGGCGTGTACGTCGATGAGTTGCTCTT
>Ga0179593_1333356_pt1 | contig 11292 bp, 24 predicted proteins | sample CZODoug2_1_08_16_FD_185931 | JGI IMG/M metagenome (GOLD analysis project Ga0179593, IMG submission 185931) | Vadose zone soil fungal communities from Angelo Coast Range Reserve, California, USA - CZODoug2_1_08_16fungal (PacBio error correction) | ecosystem: Environmental > Terrestrial > Soil >... | reverse complement strand
TTATTGCTTTTTTTTTTTCCATTTTTCGGGCGCGTAACGTGGCCAAAGTCCCCTCCCCCCTCTTTTCTCTTTTTTTCTTTGATGTGTTTTTCCTTACCTAATAAGTCGGTTGGAGTTGATTCCCTCCTCTTGCAGCCTTTTGGTTGGACCGTTTGCCTTTTTTTTTTCCCCCTAATTGCATGTCTTCCTTTTTCTAGCTTTTCCTTTTTTTTTTTGTGTGTTCTTTTTGATGCCTCAGTGCAATTTTATCCCAGCCTGCCCGGCGTTCTAATCATTTCGGCCCCAAACACCCGCCCGTTTATACGTTGGTTTTCCCTTTTTCCCCCCCCCACACCCCGCGTTGTGCTTTTTGAATCTTGAATATCCTCCAACTCTAAGAAGTCTCTCGGACCAGACCCCCCGGACCTGCCCTTTCTCTTTTCCTTTTTTCTTTTTTTTTAAAACTGTCCCTCTTGTTTTATTATTGGGGAATAGACTTTTTGGACTGCACGACCCCATTTGTCTCTTTCCCTGTCCTTTTGAGGTTGCCCCTTTCCCGGCGTCCCTTTTTTCTTCCTTCCATCGCATTCGGGTTGTAACCAGTCCTTTTTTCTACACCATTCTTGCTTTTGATGGGTGTTGTTCGCTTTTCTTCGTTGCTAAACCCGCCCTTCTTGTCTTTTTTTTTTTCTTTTCAGGTCGTCCCCCACTTTTTCTATGGACTTTTTTTCTTTGTCTGTTGACACCTCCCCGCAGCGTTTTATTTTTTTAGATCCTTTTGGCTTTTTGTCCTTCATGACCATCAGGGATTCTCCTTCGAACCGTGCTTTCTGGATTTAAGACTTTTTCTGCGGTCCGCGCAAGAGGTCCCCGAGTGCCCTTTCCCTTCCTTTTTGCGATTTGGATTAACCCCCCAGTTGTTTTTTGGCTTCCCCCCCTGTAGCTTTTGGATTCCTGGGTTGTTCCTGATGCACGACTGTTCAGTCATCCCCTTTACCATTACCCCTTCCCTTGGGTGACTAGTCCCCAAAAGCCCCCCCCAAAAGTCCCCCTTGGCACGTATTTGTGCCCAGGGCTCCTCCCACCTTTTTTTTCCTGGCCGCCGTGGGAAAAGTGTCGTTGGTGGGTCCACCAACAGTCCCCCCCTGCCGCTTTTTCCGGGAAGACTTCGAAGGAGCACCTGTTCTCACTTTCTCTTAGAGACATTGTGTCCCTCTTAATCCGTAAGATGTATTTCGCTTTTTTTTTTTTCTTTTTCCCCCTGCAATTTAGTGCCTAAATTTTTCCCCTTTTTTGTTTTTGTTAACCCAACTTCTATTTTCTGTCTGTTTCGGCCTGTTTCCGTTCTTTCTTTTTTTGTTGGAGTTTCGGCTTCAAGGTCACCGTGTATTCCCAACCATGCCCAATTTATTCTATAACCACCCCCCCTTTTCCTTACCCCAAAAATTTGTCTCCCCTGAGTTAAAAAAGAACGCCCCCAGGACGCCGGACTGTCTTTTAGCCGCGTAGTATCAGGCCGTTCCAGTATCCCGTTTGATATGAACCGTCAGTCGACCCTCCCTGGTGTCTCAACTGTTCCAATTTTTTTTTTTCATCGTTGGTCTCCCCGTTATTTTTCATAACACCCGCCCTATGAAAGTTCTACTTGGCTTCGATTCCCTTCTCTGCATTAAGTGTAGCAGCCATCAACACCCGGTTTTAGTACGTGCCTTATTGGTGAATCGTTTCGTATTGCCTATGTCCCGCGTCACTGAGGCACCAAAGAATGGCTGCCTTCCCCACCTGCGCTCCCGCGGCCTCTTTTGTTGATCGTCTGATTCGGTTTTTGATATGTACAACCTGCAGTTCCTGTTCCTGTATCCGGCGCGGATCTGCGTGGCGTTTACCATTCTCATATCTTCCCCTTGTGACACTCCCTCTTGCACTCCTCGCACACATCACTCCCTTCCCCGTATGTAGCCCGACGCACCGCGATGTACATAACCCACCCGCTCCCCTTCTCTTCTTTTGGTCGTGTCCTCACATGCCCCTACCTCCTTTCAGATTGTTGATGGCAAAGTCTCCCTGCCCCCCTAGTTTCTTTGTGTGGTTACCCGGGTTCGAGACTCGCACCTCAACCAGTATTGGGACCCCATCAGGGGTGGCTTGGGTCACCCAAATCGGCCGACTTCCGGAGGTAGGTTCCACTGTTTTTGGCCCCACCTCCTCTTCGTGCGCTGGACTCTCCACTTTTCTTTTGCCTCCCCCCCGCTTCTCGAGTGTCACCTTCGCGGTGATACATTCACACCCCAGGTCAGCGTCAGTTCTTCTTGTCTGAGTTATCTTTTTTTTTTTTTTCTTCATTGAAAGCATTTGTGGCCGTGGCCTCTCACTAGGACTCCCTATGGGGGGGAATGTCCCCCCACTTTTCCCCATACCGTTCCCCCCAGCAGTCAGCTGGCTGCTTTTGGCAGACCTCAGGTCCTCATGGCTGTGACTGCCATCCTTCTAGCATTTGTTGATGGTGTGCTACAGAAGGTCCCTTCCCTTCCTCTCTCTTTCCCCTAGAACACTTTTGCGAGCCGCGATCTCTGTGTGTTTTTATTTTCCCCCCCCCCACAAAGTGTCGAAAGCCATGTATTGTATACAGGGGTGCGCATTTTCTCTGTGGACAAGCACTTGACCGTTCCCACTGTATGTCTGAAGATTTGAGCCTGTCTTTCTCCCCTGAATTTTGGCTGCAATAAACTTTGCCTAACACAGGACCCTCTTTGTCTTCGGCTTGGCAAACGGTATGTTTCATGCTCACTGTTGTCTCTGACGTTTATCAAACCCTCACCAGGCTTGTTCACCATTCCGTTGACTAACTGAAAGTTAGACATCCCCTCTTTATGGGTGGTTTCGCTTCCTTCAGAGGTTTCCCCCCCATTTGGGAGGCACGAGCGTCTCTTTCCTGCATTTCTCCCCTGCGTTACATCGCGTTGCCACCCCATTTTCCACATGCTCGTTCCCCCATTTCCGTGGATGCCCTTTTGCGCCGATGGATGTGACTACCTTTGCGATACCCCCCATCTGTCTTGTTCGTTCCCTTTGTGTCGTCCTCGCTTGAGTCAATTTATCCACGGATGGAAATTTGCTTGCTCCCCCTTTTTTTAAACCTGGTTATTCCTTTCGAAGTGGTTGCGTACTTTGACTACTGGGAAGCCGCGTTACGCAAGACATCAGAATAGACGCTTTTGACATTCCAGTCCCCCCTTTTTGGCTCGAACTTTTCTTTCTTTACGTTGAATCGGCATTGACCTTTTTTGCCGATTTTTTCCTCTTGGGAAATTTCCGCCTTCATGAAAAATTCCTCGATACGTTTTGTAACTTTCTTCGAAACACGTACCTTTTTTCCTTTCTTCTGCGTCGTCTGCGAGGCTTTCATGCCCCTCTTTAAGTTTTCCCAAGGTTTGGTTTGCCTGGGAATTCTTCTATCCGCCGTGAAGCGGTTTTCTCCCTGGGACTGTTGATCCCCCAAGACTCCAATCTTCCTTCTTTTCCTGGCTTATGATCTATAATCCCCCCTCCTCTCCGTGCCCCCAACGTTTTTTTCGATCGGTTTCGTCAGCCGTCTTTTGTAGTCCACCTGCCCAAAAATCGCCGTTCTCGTTTGTATAAGTTTTGTTCGGGCGCCCCCCCTCTCCCTTGGCTTTAGTTTCTGATGGTACATGCGCGGTCCCCTTTCGTATGTGATCCCTTCCAATACTTTCTTACCTGAGGAATCACTGTTTTTGACCACTCTCTCTCTTTTTCCCCTTCCTTTGGAAGAGGGAGTTCTCCTTCTTCTCCTTTGGCCTTCTCCCTTGAAATTTGTGCCTCCCCTTTTTTCCCCCAGCCCTTTTTTGGGCCATCCTGGCGTGTTCTTTACCACTGGATAACTCGCCGGTGAATTTGTTTTTCCTCATGGCCGTCTTACCCATTTTTTCCTCGCTGGCTTTGGTGTTTGCGCCAATCTGTAAACGCCCTCCCTGTTGGGTCACTTCTTCTTGATTCAACTGACTTTCCCCCCCCTGACCCCTTGCTTCCGTATGTCGTCGTCTTCTTCCCCCTTTTTGCAAAGTTTTTTATGATCCTTCTTTTGCCCCTCCCCTTCTGCACAGTCTCCTCAGTTCCGGTTCTGCCCGTTGCCCGACCTTCTTCGTTCTTCTTTGGCTTTCCCGGGGAACCCAACGCTCCCTTCCTCTTCCTTCGTTCTTCACCCGTTTTTTTTAGAGGGGTTCCCCCCCAGATTTTTTCTTTTTTTTTGCCTCGTTTGCCGCTGTCCCGTGTTTCTTTCAAGGTTTATGGGAATCATCGGTCCTTTTCTGGCACACCCACGGCGTCTCCTTCTTCTCCCCTTGACCACTGATTTTTGCTCCCAGGAAACCCGTTACCGCAGCTTTTTGTCCCTTTCCAAGGTCAATTGGACAGGGTTCCTTTCTTTCTTGCGAAATCTTACTTCTTTCCCCCCGCTGGTGGTCCCCGGGTCTTTGATTTCCTCTCTTTCCTTTATTTTGTATGGATGTTTTTTGTGTTCCAAACTCTCTTCCTTGGACCCCCAACCGAATGGTTGATGCCTCGGCCCTTTACCCCCTTTTTTCAACCACCTCCTTGACTTTCTCAAAGCCAGAATGCATGACCGCTTTCTGATAATTTTGACCCCTTTCCCTTTCGGGTTCCTTTTTTTTTTTTCTGCCACCTCGCGCGTCTTTTACTATGCTCCTGCGCCCTGCTTCGTCACCGTTTGTTACCTGACTATCTTTGGTTTTGCCGCTCATTTTTGATTTGCTTTTCGCGACTGCCTATCCCATGGCGCCTCTCCATTGACAATCCCCCCTTGGCAGGAGTGGTCCCGAGGTGCGGCCTCGTTTTTTTTATGACGGACTCTTTCTTTCTCCCTTTCTTTTTTTTATTGTTTGCCTTTTGGGTTCGTTCGGGCCTTCCCGTGAGCCTGACAAATTTTTGCTTGTTTGATCTTTGGCATCCTGCCTGAGCTTTTTTTGCATCTGTTTTTTCTTTATCACTTCCCCCATTTTGGCCAGTTCTTTCTCCTTAGATTCGGTGTTTTTTTTTTGCTTGGGGAACATCCGGGCTAACCTGGCCTCTTGGTTTCACCAGTTCCACGGTTTGGCCCTCTTGTGATTTTTTCCTTCTTCTCGCTTTTATGACCCCTCCTCGCTGCTCCTTTGCTGTTCAGTTGGCAAGGAGGCCGTTCTCCCTTTTTTTTAGTTCCCCTTCTTTTGGGTGATGACCCTTTCGCCTTCCCCAACGTTTTCTTTTCTTCAGTTTTCCGATTTCATGTTTCTCCCCTCGTCTGGGTTTTTTTTCCTTTTTCATACCCTTTTGGAAATCAATTTTTTTCATTTATTATTTGGTCTTTGGTCTCCTTTCCTTTTTTGACAGCCGAGGTTTCCTCAGTTTCCCCTTCCCCGGGGGGGGTTAAAGGTTGTCAGCGTTTTTTGACCCTTTCCCGATGGCGTTTTAACACAAAACTTTCTTTCTTCACCTTCCAAATTTTCTCTTTCAATTTGCTTCCCCCCCGATAACCTTCCCTCTACCTTTATTGAAGAGTACAGGTCCTCAATCGCCAGCTCTTGTCACCCTTGTTTGTCGTAGAATAATTGACATCCCCCCCCCCCTTGTTTTGGTGTTTCCACTGTTTTTGTTGGGTACCCGTTTTTACGCTTTTTCTTCCCTTGGTTTTTTGTTTTTGGTGAAGGCCCCTGCCCCGTACATACGTTTTTTTCTTCTCTATCTTGGGAATTTTAAACCTGGAAGTTTTGTATTTTTTTAACAAGTTCTTCTTCCCTCAGGACACCCTCCCTTTTTCCTTCGTTTTTTTTTGGGGATGGCCCTGCGCGCCCACCCTTCCTTTACAAGGAAGTTCGCCCGCGGGTTCCCTCGTAGTTTCAGATTACCCAATGCTTTCCTTCCATTTTGGAGTGACTTTTTTTGTTGGTTTTTTTTCTACACGCACCAGTTCTACCATCCGGCGCTTCCGCTTCACATCCTGCAATCCTGTTCTCCCCCCTGACCCTTCCTGCTACGTCCGTTTTTCCCTCGGTCTGTCCCTTTTTCATGGTAGACCCCCCCAACACCCCCCCTGAGGATTTTGTTTTTTCCCAACTTGTGGAAAGAATTTTTTTCACCCCCACAATTTTTTTGCCAAGTGTTTTTTTTTTTTCAGACCGGCTGCATTCCCCTTCTGGTTCCCCACTCCCCCTGAAATTGGAATGTGCCCGTGATTGTCGTGCCTTGTCATTACAGGAGGCCACTTCTACGCACTTCCGTCCTTGTGCGTCCCCCCGTGTCCCCTTCCGTTCGTGGCCTTTGTGTTTTTTGCTCTAGATGGATTGCTGTCGTTTGTGTCTCTTTCCCACTTTTCTTTGACGCCAACGCGTTTTTTTCCGGTCAACTTGATCTTTTTCTCTGCTCCCCTGAAGATTATAGGTTTTTGCTTTCTCCCCTTTGCTCCTTTCTTGACTGTTCAAAAACTGACGTTTCCTTTTTTTTTTGACCATAATTTCCCTGGCGTCACCGCCTTCATGGTATCCTCCCTCCCGACGTTTTCTGTTCTCTTTTCCCATCTCGACTTTTTTTTTGCAAATTCACTTGTGATTGCTTACGACCCTGGTTTTCCTTTCCCAAGCGGCCCCTCGACCGTTTTTCCAACGAACCACTCTTTCACCCTTTCTCTTTTTTTGTTGTTGTTTTCGAGATTAATCCAGACTTTTTTGTGACTTTTTTTCGCGGTGAGCGTTTTTTCGTTTTGAAAACTTCCAGTTGCGCAGTAATGCTTCCACCTTCTTTTTCCCGTTGATTGGAAAGTCCCCAACTTCACACGCGTAGGATTAGTGCCCGGGTCTTTGGGAACGGCCCTTGATCTTTTGCATCGCCCCGTTGGTTACGTCGTTGGCGTTTCCCCGTGTCTTTGTGAGCCAGGGGTGTCCCTTACTCTCGTTTCCCGCGAGCGATGCTTCCTTCCCTGGCATTCAAACCCCCCCAAAAAAGCGCGAGATATTTGAAATTCCCCCAACCTGCTGTTTTTTTTCCTTTCAATCCCTTTTTTAAGACTTCCTCGTTCCCACCCCCCTTTTCCCCTCCCAGGAAATTTTTTTCCCTCCCTCGTCTGGGATTTCCTTGGGCGGGCCTTTTGCGTTGGCCTCGTTCATGCCAACCTTCGTTTGCCCCCCCCATCCCTGTTTTCTTCCATGTCCGGTTTGTTTGACCGCTTTTGCTCCACTTCTCTTCACCTTGTTTCCAGAATTATATGGGTTGCCTTGAGTCCCTTTTTTGTTTGTTTTCCATCTTTCTTTTTTTTATCCCATGATTGCTGTTTTTGAGGTTTGTTTTTTTTTCGCTTTTCTTTTCCTCTTAAATTTTTTTGACGGTGCTGGGACGTAAGGGGCTTGGATCGGTTTTTTCGGCCCTTTTCTTGCCTCTTGCTTTGTCCAGAGCCGCTGGCCCCGTTGTTTTTCTAGGATTTGGGTGGCATACGATTTTTTTTTTGCGTTCTTGTGAGGCCTCCCCCAATCAGGGCCTGTTCTCCCTACCCACTGGATGCGAGGCATTTCCCCTCTTTGTTTCTTCTTTCCGTTCAAGAGTCCCCGCCTTTGCCACTTACTTTTTCTTTCCTTTGTGCTCCCTTTCCCACTTTTTTTGGTTGACATTGACGCCAGTTTTTTTTTCGGTGGTTGTCCTTTGAGGCAACGCTTCGTTCGTCCCCTCCAGTGTCCAGGACCTTTAAAATTCATTGGGATAGCGGCCATCAAAACACCCCGTTCTTTTTTCCGGATTTTTGGTTTTTAAGCCACCCACCTCGCCGGCCCGGTGAACCTTTTCTTTTGTTCACAAACAGCCCCATGGCCGGTTTTTAAGTCACTCGTCGCCGTCTCGCAACCCTTCTTTTTAAATTGTTTACTTAGTCCAATTACCAGCTTCCTAGTTGGAGTTGCCGGCTGTATTTTTGCCCCCCCCATTTCCACCTAGATTTTTCATTTTTTATACATAGAACCCCTTTTTTTTTACCCAAACGCAGATTCTTTGTGTTGTTCCCCCTGGGACGGTCTTACGTGTTTTCCTTTTTGGTTCAATGCTGAGGTTTTGGCTGTCCCGGACCCCCGTTCGTCTTATGTACCCCGTTCCCCCCCCAACTTTTAATACCATAAACCATCACCCCCTTTTTTCCAACCCCTTGCCCAAAAATAAAACTTATTTTTTGGGACCTTTCCGGTATTCCCCTTTCTTTTGTAAGAGTGGACCTTTTCAAACCCATGTTCCTCCCTCTCAGTCCCACATGTACAGTTTAGGCAATTTTACTACTACCCTGTCGAACCTTCGGATTTCTTCTCCTGCCGTTTTGACTGAACAAACCCCGGCTGCGCCCCCCTCCTTCCCCCCGTCTCTGGTCCCCTGGACCCCCGCGGTTTTGACAAAACGAAAATAGACAACCTCCAACGACTGGGCTTGTTGTTCTTTTTTTCCCCCAATTTGCCATGGCCTACATAAGGCCGGTCCTTTTCCCAGTCCGGACACCTACTTCTTTTTTTTCCGATTTGCATGTGCCCTTCTCCTAACACCTTTCGTTTTACAGTGAATAAGTCTTACTGCACCCACAATATCCCCCTGCCCCCAGTTTCTTCGGTTCCCTTTGTCGCCGAAAGCACCAAGGACATAATGGTCCACGCCCCCTTTTTGGACAGTCTCCAATAAATCTTGGTGCAAGAATTTTCGTTTTTCCTCGCCCCGAGGTGCGGTCACAATTTGCTTGGTCCTTTGACATAATCTTTTCCCCTTTCGTGTTTTCATTACCCAACCCAGGTCCTCCTCCCTTCCCTGAAACTCCCCCCCTCCCCCGTTCCGGCGACTGTCGGTCATTTTCCCCCCTTTTCCTTCGTTATGCAATGTTTTTTTTCATTCGTTGGCAACACGAAAAAGTTTTTTCTCTTGAAAAAATCTCCCCCCGCCATCTTGGTTTTTTTTTTTTTGTCCCCCCGGGCCAAGATTACTTCCATAAAGGATACCGCCCTGGGATTCCATTCTTACTTTGATCGTTCTAAAGTCGGCGATGTTGTTTTCCCCAAAACAACTTTCCCCAGTGGGAGCCCTTTTCCGATGCCATTGGTTCCTGTTTTTTGAGACTTCGGGTTATCCCTTCCCCAAATGACTCCGTTAAACCCCTCATTCGGGCGGCTTTGTGAATCGGGGGTGTTGTGTGGAAGGTCCCATGGGAAAACCCAATCTCTCTGGGTTTATATTTTTTACCCGTTTCCCCTGGAAAAACTTCTTCCTTATGGTTTTTCCTTCCCCCTTCGTTTTTTTACAACCTTTTTTTTCGTTCAGGCGGGTTAGGTCTCCGGATCCTTTTCGGTTTTCGTTTGTTGTTTTATTCCCTGTCTCTCCGGCCCTTCTGTTCAGGATTCCCCTTCCTACCGCCCCTTTTTTCCCTCCCCAACTTCCTTGTGGCTAGACCATTTTTTTCCGATTTCCTTTCTCGGACTTCGTTAAAATGGTTCGCCCTTTGTTACGCGTGCTGATTTTCGTTGGGAACTCCTAACACGCTCCTCTCCACCGGCGTTCCCTTTTTCAAATTCTGTGCTTTCTGTCGCAATTGTCTTGTCAATCGCCGGATTCCTGACATTTGTTTTCCCCTTTTTTTCTCGACCTTCGAAGCCCCCGCGTTTTTTTTCGTTCTGGCAGTTTCCCAAAGGACCCGCTGGTAAAGGGACTTCTTCGTTTTCAATTTTTTACTTCAACTTCCTCACACCTCCGTTTTCTTTTGCACCCTTTTTCGTTTTTTTTTTTGGTACTCCTTCACCGGTCCCAACCTCTGGTCGAGTGTATCCAAGTTTATCGGTTTTTCCCCCCAAGGCCCGTTTATTTTCAGGTTGCCGTACTGCTTCCTTCAGCGTTTTTTCCTTTCAAATTGTGGATCGGCATTGCTGTCCAGGTTCCCACCTGGAATCTCTATCTTTTTCCCCCCCGTTGTTTGTTTTTGACCTCTATGTAACTTATTCTCTTGAACATGGGCCTGATACATTGTTTTTCTTCTAGCATTCTTTTTTGCCCCCTTGGTCGCTCCCGTTGATACACTTCTTCCCACTCGCTTTTCTTTTTTGTTGCTTGGGCTCACTTTCCCAAGTGTTTTTTCGCCGATCTTTCCCTTTTGCGCCGGCTTAGTTTTGTCTTCTGTAGACGCACCCCCGAAGAAAATGTTTCCATCTTTTTTTGCTCAATGACTATTTCGAACAAAAAGCTTCGGTTATTGTTTCCCGTAGCGTCCTTCAACCCTCTGGCCAACTGGACCCCATGACCGCAGCTTTTTTGCCGTGACATTCTTTTTTTCTTCGCGCATTTTTTCCCCTTTCCTGAAAATTGTGCCGAAAGGTTCTTCTTTTTCTTTTTTTTTTTTTTCATAGGCTGAAATTTCCACCCATTTTGATCGCCGCCTTTTTTCCCCCCTTTTCAACTCCCTTTTACTAGACCCAAAAGCGTGATTCGACCCAGTTTTTCCTTGTTTTTTCCCACAGTTGGCGTTCTTCACAGTACCGGCAGTGCACAAGGCCGGATTTTTTCGGGAGGGACACTCTTACCTGTGCTCTTAATTTGACCACCACGGACCCCTCCCATGGCTGGCTTTTCCCCGCAATTTGTTGCTTCCACCCCTTTTTTAACCCGTTTTCACTCCGCTTTTTTCCCGGTATGCTTTTGATCCCAATTTCCCCACCAGTTCATTCTCCTGGTTTTACCAATTTGTTCCTTATTTTTTCTTCCCTTTTCTTTTTTTTTTTTTCTCTTTTTTTCCTTTTTTCTTTGTTTCTTTTTTTTTTCTTGCATTAACGATTCCTTAACCCCAGCTTTCCTGCGCCAACTTTGTTGGTTTTCAACACCCAATGCGACTTCTCAAGTATTTCCAATTCCCTGGGAAGTCATGGATTTTCCTTATAAATCTTTTCCCTGTTATTCTTGTTTTGTTCGGGTTTTCCTTTTTTACGTCCAATCTCTTGGTATGTGTCCCAAACCCATCTTGCTCCTTTTGGTTCGCTTTTTTTCACTTGGGACACTGACTTCTAGTGTAGGTTCTGGTTCCTTTGTCTTTAGCTCCATGATAAGGACGCCTGTTTCCTTCCTTCTCTTTTTTCACCATACCCCGGTTTCTGAGCCGTGGTCATGTTTTCGTGTTTTTTCTGGAGGGATTTTGAGCCCCTGGTTTCCCATTTCTCCCCTTCCCTTTCCTTTGGCGCTTTTTCATAACTTTTTTTTTTTTTTTTCGTTATCTTTGCATCATCCCTGATGTCCTGGTACTTTTTTTTT
>Ga0179593_1724345_pt1 | contig 11293 bp, 14 predicted proteins | sample CZODoug2_1_08_16_FD_185931 | JGI IMG/M metagenome (GOLD analysis project Ga0179593, IMG submission 185931) | Vadose zone soil fungal communities from Angelo Coast Range Reserve, California, USA - CZODoug2_1_08_16fungal (PacBio error correction) | ecosystem: Environmental > Terrestrial > Soil >... | reverse complement strand
TGGAAACTCCCTTCCTTTGCCGACTTTCCGATCGGTCGTGTTCTAGGCGGATGCCTGGACGTAGATATGTAGACGCGTACTCCAGCTTCTTTGAATTTCCTTTCGACTCCCCAGAACGCGCTCCATGTACTCCGCGAAATTTTGCAGGTTCGAAATAATGCAGCCTTCCCATTTCGTGTTGAAAGCTTTGTCGCTCGCGTCCCGGCCCTCCCTTTCCCCATTTGGTTCCCCCCGGCCTTTGAAGAGCTTAAGTGACATTCAGAGATGAAGAGTCCTTCTTCCCAATTCCTTTTCTTCAACGGACTTTTCCATCGTAAATTTCCTGGGCACTTTTAAGACCAGCGCGATGGCTCCCCCCTTCCATCTGTCTCCTTTCTTCTCTTTGCATCCCATCTGCAATTTTTTTCTTCAAGTTACCTCTCCGCGTCCATCGGCCCTGAATGTTTTCGTTGCAGTCGTCTTGGCACGCTTAACTGACGCCTTCCCTGGACTTGCGGCCCCTGGTTTCCGCCCTTCCTTCCCTCGCCCCCCTTCCGGCCGGCTAGTGGGACGTGTTAGTACTAATCCCCTACACCCATTCCGGTCCCACTTCTGCTCTCCCCCGCCGGGTGCTGCATTTCCTTTTAAAAAGCGCGAATAAATTTACGCCCCGCGTGCTAATTTCGGTTTCGCACCCGATCCTCCTCTTCCCCTCGCTTCCTCCTCGCGTTGATCTACCCCCAGGCTCCATTAAAGTGGATCCCAAATGGAGCGGACCCCCCTTCTCGGTTCTGCCCTCCTAGACCGTACATTTCCCCCCCTTTCCCATTGTGTTCAAATTGCCCGTCCAATACGTATCTGAAATATATTCCCAGCATGATCTCACCATGGCTTTTTCTCTCGGTTTTCTCTATGAACCTAGACACTTAAAGAAGGGATTTCTTAGTCGGGCGAACAAAGTTAAGGGTGGCCCCCCCCTTTTTCGCCAATCTTTTCCTTCTTTTTTCTTTGCCCGACTTTCCCGTACCCCTTTCCCTCTCTTGGTGAAAGCTACCGTTCAGGGTAGAAGATCAGATTTCCCCCTTCCCCCTTTCTTCCGCCCCCCCCTTTTTGGCTCCGTTTCCCCTTTCAGGCGTCAGCATCGTCCGCATTGCGCAGGCTTCGCGAGACAATGAAGGATCCCTCCTCTCCGCGGGAATGCATGGCGCTCCCCCGACCGGACCCCCCCCCCCTGACCGGCGAGTCCTCTCGGAATGTTCTCCTCCTTCTCTTTCCTTTTTGCGAAAGCGGCCAGTGACCACCGACAAAACGACGCGGGACAGATTTTGAGGTCTTTTTTAACCACGTTTCCTGTGACCTCCCCTCTCCCCCTCTGTGATCCCGTTTTTCCCTCTTCGAATTTCCAAGTCCCTTATTTCTCCCTTCTCGGGGTCCCGGACTACTATTGACCTTTTCCCTCAGATGCCGTTCAGAGCCGTTTCGAATGCTTTTCCAGTTTTTTCCTCCGTAATTCTTTTCGCCGTTTTCGCTGTTATCTCGACCAGCCTCGCCCGCGCGTTTCCCCATAGAATCGCGGCTCGTCATCGGCTGGCTAATATCTCTCTTTTACTCTTTTTTAGAGATATTCTGTCCTTTCGCTCCTTTTTCTTGCCTTCCCCTTTTTCGGTATCTTCCCCCGCTTTGCTCCTAATCTTTAACCTCGAAAATTACGTCTTTCCGAGGCCTCCAGCCGCCGCTCCCTCAAAGCAATTAGTCACTTCTTTCTGTCTACCTAGGTAGTACCCTTCTCCCTTCATATCCTCGATGATCTTCCCGTCCCAATCGGTCTTACCTTGGAGATTTCGAAGCCTACGTGAGTTGAAATCTCATTTCCTCTGGGAGAGTCCTGTGTAAAGGTCGTCCTTTTCGAACTCTCTTAGCTTTTCCCTGCGTTCCCTCCAATTTGCCCCCCTCGTCCTTTTATTGTCCCTTTGGCATAAGTCCTTTTTTCGTCTTAAGGAGCAGGTCGCAATGCGGGATGCGTTTCCGGAAGTGGGCGAGCCTGGTGTTCCCTTTGATCACTCTTCGCCTCTTCTTCCCCCTGTTCCCCGAGGATTTTTTTTTGACTGATCTCTCTTCTTTTTCAGACCGCCTACTAGATGCACCCCTTCTGGGGAGAGCAAGTAGGGTCTTCTTTTTCAACCCTTTCCTTTCCGTCACCCCTGGGCTTCCTTTTTCTCCGCTCTGATTTCCAAATCTTGCCTTGTGCCTAGCGGATGTTTCCAAATAGCGATGAGAAGAAAGTATTGTGTTTGCCTGTCCCCTCTGTAGCCTCCTTTCCGTTTGCCTTTTTTTTGCCAGATTTTTTTCCGATTCATGTTGAAGACACTGGAAAGAGCTGCCTTTGTAGCTACCTCCTCTTTCTTTGGTTCTTTTCCCTAGCTTTTCCCCCCTTCTCCTCGCCGGTGCAGTCTTCGGCGAGATGGCGGAGTATTCGAGCGTTTTTCGCCTGCCCTTTCTCTCAATGCAGGGATCTTTTTTTCCAATGTTTTTTACGTCTGTACACGTTCCCAAGACCTCTTCCTTGGTCGCGAGCCAATGATTTCCTAGACTGCCTCGTTCCTTTTATCGTCCCCGCTTGCATTTTTTTGTCCCTGCCATCTCTCCATTTCCCCAGATCCTCTGGTCACTTGCACCAGCACTTGAATAAAAACTTCAAAATTGGATCAAAGAGGAACGCCCGTGCGCGATTGCCCCTCCCCGCGGTGCCAGGACTTTTAGCTTTTTTCTTTAATTTAATCCGCGCCAACTCAGCTAGCTTTTTTCCTCTCACGGCTTCCCGCCCAATGGCTTGACGATCTGTTGCTAGAGGTAGGCTGCGCTTCTCTTTTCCTCCGCCTTTTTCCTCGGTCTCTCCCTGTTCCTTCATAGCTTCTCGCGCGGGATTTCCCCAGCCAGAAGCCCCATTTTAGGCATTACAACCATTTCTTTTCTCTTTCTTTTCTCTTCGGAATCCCTCCCGGCCATTTCCACTTTTACTCTGCCGATCTCCAGTGTCGGCTTTTCCCCTGAACCCCCTGTCCGGTCTCGCCAATTGGAATTCCCCTTTTCGAAACGGTCTTCTGGCCTTAATCCAATGGATCTGCATGCTCCCTTATCGCCTCCCCTCTCGTCTCCTTGGTTTTTCCTGATGACTCGCTGATTTGACGGAGCTTCTAAAGGAGAGGATCGCTAAGGAAGGTCTTATCTTTTGTTTTTTATACTGAGCTTTCTTTCTCCATCCTTTTTCTCCTTCCCTTCCTTTCGACGGCCCTGGGGATTTGTAGAGCGCGGCGCTGGCAAAATCTATATATCTATCTTACTCATCCTTTGCTTGTAGCCTCCTTTCAGCTCTTTTGCTCCTTTTCCTCAGTGCTTTGGGAAGAAGCGTACTTGAGAGTTAATAAGATCAAGATACTCCCCTTGTCCCCGCCTGCCCCCCTCCTCTTTCTTGGTCTTCCCCTTTTGGATCCCAAGCTCCTATTCTCACTGACCATTTTCCCCGTATAATTGCAATGTCTCAGACAATAGATTACGTAATTGAGATGTTCTCATATTTTCCGTTTCAGACGGAAGATCATATTTCCTTCAGTGCCCGTTTCTCTCTGAAGCAATTGGAGCTCCTACATTGGTTTTTAAGGGAACGATTTGAAGGAACTGACCTCCTTCTACAGGAGTTGGTTTTTCTCCTTGGCGGGTTCTTCGATTTCTAATTTTTGTCCTTTCCTACCCACAGAGAACTTCTTCGTTTGACGACCTTCAGAGATAAGGACTCCTTTCCCTCCTGCCGTTTTGCCGCTCCCTCTTTCTATCTTCGTGGCTTTCCTCATCGAGCGACTATCGTCCCGCGGTTTTTTGAAGATCGGCCGTGTACGTTTTATGGGAGTGCGGTTCAATTCACCTTCCCCGAATTGTTTTTTTAAATTTCCCCTCCGAGGCTTATAGCGATCTCCCATAGCCAGATCCCCGAGCACCGCTTTTCTCGTCTACAAATTCTTCCCGTTTCTCCCCCTCCTTTCCGTTTCTTTTTTTTTTTCTTTACGATGAGGTTATCTTCGCGTATTGGATAGTAGCAGCTGGACGCGCGCGCAGCGATTACGCCCTTCTCTTTCCAGCTTCCCCTCCTTGTTCCTTTATCTTTTTTTTTTTCTGCTAGTTCAGGCCTGTCCACCCTGGACCATTCATATTACCGGCCATAAGACATCTCGGATGAGTGAGCCCCCTCCTGTTGGCCGGCCCCTAGCCCTCCCATACAGAATCAGTACTATATATGACCCCGAGAAGATAGATATATATCTGCTCAATACGAGTCGTCGTACCTCCTCCCTTTCCCTCGTGTTTTTGATACTCGATTACCCTTCCTTTCTACTTTTTCCCACCTCTGAACGCCAGGACACTCGCGGACGAGCAAGAGTAAGCAACACATGCGGCCCCCACTTTTCCCAACCCCCTTTCGGAGAACAGCTGATAGGCACTTTGGCTCCCCCTTTACTCTCTTTTCAGCCTTCGGACTCCCTTGGAACGACTGAGAATTAAGGTCTTGCGAAACACCTGGGCCTCTTTTCCCTCTCCCCAGACTGGCCTCCCCTGTTTTCTGCTTTCGAGATCTGCTTTTCCACCTCTCTATCGGTGAAATTTTCTCTTCCCGGAAGGTCTAATTCCTCAGAGGGCCTTTCTTATGGCCCCTCCTTTTTTTTCCTGCCCGACCTTTTTTCCAATTTTCTCTCAGTTATTCTACGAGACCGGATAAAGACTCTATTGTAATGCAAGGCTTAGCAAATCTAGAGTCCCGGCGCTCTCCCGAGCAGTTTTTTTTACTTCCTTTCTCTTTTGTCGTCTCTGGCGAAATCGCCCCCGTGAAAAGAATAAACGATCTGAGGGTGAACGATGTGCTACCCCCGTGATTCTCCCTCTCTGATCGTCTTTCCTTCTCCGTTAATTGCTTTTCTTCTCTCTATTATGTCCTTTGCGGTTCCCCTCCCCTCCTTTAGTTCATTCCGTTCAGCGCCCGTTAGATCTACTGGCGGTGAAGACTTGTTTTCTAGTTTTCTTTTTCTGATTTGCTTCTTTCGCCCCCTTGATACCTTTTTTTCCTTTTTTCTCGCGCAAAGCGTCTTCCCTCCTCTGCGAAATAGCTCGTGTCATTCGCAATGCCTGGCCTTCCCTTCCTCCCAGTTTTTTGAGAGAGATCCTGCGGCATTGTCCGATTTTTCCCTTTTTTTTTTTCTGCGCGCCCTTTATTCCTGGGAACCCAAACCGCGGCTACTTGCAAATCTTTCCGACTTCCCTTTTCCGAATTCGCCTACGCCCTCTTTGACCCCTCTTCTTCCCGAGATCCAGAAATGGTTTCTCTTCTTGAATTATTCTTCTTCCGTCCAACGCTTCCGGCCGGAACTTTTATGTAGACCAGCAGCCGTTGTCTCTCGCTGGGGCCTTCCCTTTCTTTCCCCTCTTTTCGGCGATTTTTCCCCTTTTTCTTGGCCCTCTCCTTTTTTCAGCGCGGTCCCCCTCCCCCTTTCTATCGATTGATTATTTTATTACTAGAGATATGGGAGACTTGTTCTGCAGGTCTGACCTCTGCGTCTGCCGGCTTTAGAATCTTTTTTTTTCCCGAGTTTAAGTTATTTTCTTCTATTCGGAGAATCCGGTAGAGGGACTTTAACAAGATCGAGAACCATTGCCTCGTCTATTTTTTCTTTTCCCTCCCAGATCCCACCCTTCCTTGAGCCTTTCTTTTTTTTCTTAGGACCGTCCGTCCCAGGTGTTAGCCCTGAAGAGGTATCCCTCCAATGGAGAGGGTAGTTATGACGCCCTTCCTTTAAACCTTTCCCTCCGCTTCCCATCCTGTTTTTTCCTCCCCCCTCTTTTAGACCGGCGGTGACCCAATGGTTCCTCGCTCTCTTTCTTTGGTCTGTTATTTTGTTCCTTTGTATCTTTTTGTCTCCGCCCAGTGCAGATCCACTGGAGCGATTTTTCTGGTAGCTCACCTTCATTTTGCTTCCGACTTGCAGACGGCCCTCGGCGCTCTTCTTACTTTATTCTAGCGTTTCAATAGCGAAGGCCCGGCTGGTTCCTGCAGACTTTTTTGACTGTCTCTTTTCCCTTCTTCAACACTACCACGTTTTTCCTTTTTCGAGAGTCACCCCATTTGATGGTTTATCGGTATACCTCTCGACTCTGTCCGATCATTTCTCTCGTTCAGTGAACCCTCCTTCCTTTTGCCGCCCTTTCTGTTCACCTCCTCCTCTCCGCTAGTCACTTGCATAAGCACTTTCATCACAACTGCATCCCCATTGGGGATAAACTCTTTCGGCGTTCCTTGAGACTTCATATCCCTCCCCCTCCTCTTCGACTTTTCTTTCCCTTCGTTCTCTTGTATGGATGGCTTCAGAGATAAATTGCTACGAACTGGCCACTTCTATCTTCCGGTGACCCCCCTGCCCCATTTTTCTATCCCTACCCCAGGTCGCGCCGAAAAGAGATCGAGCCAGGGTCTCGATGGCTCCACCCGCGTGTGAATCCCCCACACAACCCCAAACCCCCAAACCCCCCCCCCCCACCACAGTCAACGCCTCCAAAAAAAAGCCAAACACAACCCCCCCACAAACCCAACCCCAAACAAAAACCCAAACATGGACTTCCCGGAACTGATTTTCTGAGCACTCCTCTCTCTTTGGTCCCGGCCCCCAAACTTCAATTTTTCTTACAGCGTAGGAAGATCGGCCAATTACACGCAGAGACTCCTAGTCCGTTTCGTCCCCTTCCCTTGTTTCGCCCCTGCTCTCCCTTTTCCATCGCTGAATTCTTCCCTTTTAGGTCTACACCTTCCTTCATGCGCCGGAAATAATCGATTCCCTAGGAAAGACGTCAGGATCCTTCGGTGCATTTCCCTCTGCTTCCGCTTTGATCTCATTCGTCCTCCCTAACGTAGGGCTTCTCCGGTTTTTTTTCGCGACAGCGAGCGGAGGTCTCGCTATTTTTCTCCGCAAGTTACTTTTTTCATTCCTGATGACGGTCTTTTCTCCTTTCGTCTCTTTTTTAACACCTTCTCTCTTTTTCCTCCCTCCTTTGTTTGTGTTTTTCTCTGTTCAATGATGTGCAGTCCCTGGATGGAGATCGCCTCACGGTGGCCGTCCTTTCGGTTCATCCTTCCAGAGCTCCTTCCTTCTTTCTGATCTTCCCCCCTCCGGCGAGAGCAAAGGGGGCGTGAGAGAATCTCCTCGCGGATCAGGCTCCATTGGCGCTATCGCCCTCCCCCTATTTCTCCCGAGCCCTTCTTTCTTCGATTCCCTTCTTCGTCGAACTATTCTTTCGTGCTCTCAGGCAGATTCCACGGATGTTCCTGACCGTGTCTTCCTCTCTTCTCGTCCTTGTTCCCAGATCTTCAAAGATTCTTTCTTGCGCCTCCTCCCTTCTTTCTTCTCCCCTCGTTTGGAATTGGTCGTTTTCTCTTCTGTTTTGAAGAGCGCCGAGGGGTCCTTTCGCCTGCGTTTTCTGTGCCTTTTTGCCGTCTCGCTCCTTTCGAAATCCTTTCGCTTCATGCCTTTTCGTTTTCCGAAGCGAAGTGCGCTCGCTCTGGTTTCTTCTCCCCTCCCCTGAGGTTTGTCCGCTTTTTTTCCACGTTTCCTCTCGGCGGTCAGTAGCTTGAGCGCGATCGTCAATTTATCCCAACAGTCCCTAGATCTCCCCTCTCGACGGTCTCGCGATTTACGCGACCCATCTCGCCACGTTCGGGCCGCGTTGATACCATGTTGATGCAATTGTGATTTTTTTCCCCGTTCTTTTCGTGTGCCTCCCCGCGCTTTATTGATTTCTCTTTTACCTTTTCTTCGCGCTTGCGCGCACCCGCAGCAGAATCACCTTCTTCGTTTTTTTCCTCCCGTCGCTTTACCCTTCCCTTCCCCAATCCTCCCCGGGCCATTCTTCCTCTTTCCTTCACCTGGCTCTCATCCCACATGACCGACACCCAAGGAATACGACACTCTTTGCGTGCCCGCTCCCCTTTATCCATTCTCTCCTCCTGACGGCACCGCGATCGCGTCCCCGATGCCGACTCCTCTTCCTCCTTCCCCTCGCGGCGTCTTTCCCCCACCTCTCTCCTGGCGTTTCCCTTTTCTATATTTCCCCGTCTTATCAATACCCTTTAGAGGACTGCAATGAAACGTAGTATGTTCCCGCCCAATAAGTTCTTCCCCCAATCTTCTGTTACAGCCTTTCGGCAACTCTCATATGTGAAAGTCCCTTTTCCCTGGTCGAGCTTTCCCTCTCCCATGGCCTACTTTTATAAAGACAGGGGGCGAAAAAATGGGAAGGCTGCTCCAAAGAATATTCCTGTGGTGATCTCGGGTTTTCAACATGCTTCTTAAGTACTCTGTCACCTCCTATGGTGATACATTAAAAATCCGCCTTTCCTCTTCTCATTTTCCATCCGAAGGCTCCCCCCCTTTCTCCGACCGAAGTTCTTCCCGGAACGCATAGACTCCCTGTCACTTTCCCTTTCCTCCTTTTCGAATCTTTCTTCTCGCTTTCTTTTTCTTATTGAGAGTTTTTTCCCTCTGATAGGAATGTCGGGGTAGAAGACGGAGTTTTCTCTCTGGCGAAAGCGACCGTTCCTCCAACGAAAGGGGACCCTCTTTCTTGCGGAACCCCCTTCAAATCATTCCTGGAGCTTCTTTTACTGCATTTTTTCATCTCTGCTATGACCTCTACTTTATGGAAAAAGACCCTTTATGAATTATTATTTCCATTCATGCCATCCGCTGTCCCTTTCCTTTTATTTTTTTCTTCGCCCTCTTTTCCCCCACTTTCCTTATGTTTGCGTATCTTCCCCTTTCGCGACTTCCTCTTTTTTCGATACCGTTTCCTTGGTTATAGAAAAAGCGCCTCCTTAAAATGTCTTCCCCTTTCAATGCCGCCATCAGTTTTTTTTCCTCTCATTGCCCTCTTCTCTCTCTCTCTCAGACGGCGCCTCGCTCTCTCTAACAGCGTAACATTTCTTTGTATCAGCGAACTAGCGAGCGCCTTCTGCAAATTCAGCAAAAATCTCCTCCCTCTGCTCCGACGTCCTCTATCCCACGTCCATTAGTTTGCGCGCCTCGTAAGAGGTCCTTTTCCTCTAACGCGATATTCATAAGCAAGGACTTGTTAAATCCCCCGATAGAAATCAGAGATGAAAGCCCATCGGGAGATCAAGATGCCGTGCCTTTTTTGATTCGCAGAAGAATTTCTTTTTTTTTTTCTCCATCGCCCCTTTTCTTTTTGGTGTCACTCTCTACCAGCTCGTTCTTTCCCTCTCATGAGGAAATACCCTTCTCTCTGTAATAGAGCTTATTTCTAGAGATCTAATGAATTAATCGAGATTTAGGTTCTTTCTTAGTTTCTTTCTTTTCATGATTTTCTTCCTTCTTAGGACCTTTATTTTTTTCGGAGGCGCGGGACGAGAAGTTATTAATTAGGAGAGAAGGTAAGAGGGACTCCCCTCACCTGATCCCAAGTGTTTTTCCCTTTATCTAGGACCTTCAGACTTACCTCCCACTATTGGTCCATTGTCTTGGAGGAGGACCCCTCAGTCACATTTGTTAGAAGGACTTTCCAGTTCTCCTCGGTCTCTGTTTAGTTCCTTTTTCTTGAACTTCTATCAGGCTTGTCAGCGAGTAGAATTCCCTTTTGTAGTCCCTTACCCCAATGTGTTTTACTCTTGTAGACTTCGGCTTCCGCTCCGGTATTGACCCCCCTTTCTTTGTGCAGACCGATAAATAATGGGTCTGCACCCTTTGATCCCCTTATCTGACTCTCTCACTTCCTGAGCGCTTTCTTCCGAGGATCTTTTCTGTCTTATCGGTTTTGTCGAGATCGCTGTTTCCTGTCTGAGACTTGGCGACATTTCTTTTTTTTTTTTCCCCGCCCCTCTCTCGATTGCGGTTTCTTTACTTGTTCCCCTGGTTTTCTCGTGTATCTCCTGTACACGCCCGAGACGCGTTCCGTTCCGAGAGAAAGTTTAATTGTTTTCTGCCATCTCGCTCCTTGGATTTTGTTGAATCTTACTCCAAGCTCTCCTCGTCACCCCTCCTTCGCGTAAGGTTCTGCCTCAGAATTGACCAACCCCTGTTTGTCCACTTGTTCCTTCCGCTTCTTGCTTCTCATCTCCCTTTCGGTTTTCAATTCGCAAGGAACTCTCAACCTTGTGATGCGTTGGGATTTCGACTCCTCCAACCCCCTTCGTGTCTTCACCTTCCCCCTCAAATTACGATCTCTCCCTTCGAGTAGGCGAGAGCCTGAGATAGGAAAGGCAGCCCCCATCCTGTACCGGTTTCACCCGAATGAATTGATCTTTTTTCTCCAACTCGATCTTTCTGTCTGTCATTAAAACCTTAACGCTTTCTCCAATTCTAAGATCGTAATCCCAAATCTTTTCTCGGCCTGTCTTTTCCAGTGAACCCCTTTCGTTTCCTCCAAGGAGACAATCTCGAATACGCCCTTAACTGGAAGGACCTTGATTGCCTTCTTCCCTCCGAGTCCTTTCGTCCCTACTGGCGTCCTCCTGGGCCTGATATTGGGGATTCTGATGGAGGGATCTTTAGACGAGCTGATGTGAGGTCGGCCCCCCCCTCTTCCCCCGTAATTTTTCCTGTTTCTCTTTTCCCTTTCCTGGAGTCTCCTGGCCGCAGTATTTCTATTTACATCCCCCTGATGCCGGCCCAATCTGTCGTCGAGCGCCCTTGACACTTTTCTTTTAATCCTTTCACCTTCCCTGACAGATTTTTTCTGTGCGCTACGAAGTTCCCGCTTGCGCAGTCATAAGGTCTGAAGGAAGAAGACCGCGTCACTATTCTCCCCTTTTCGTTCCGCCTCTTCCTTTTTTTGAGAGTATCCTACTTTCTCGCGTTTTTGCGAAATCAGAGAGATATCGAAAGGCGCAAACCCCTAGCCTGTCTCCCCTTAATTCTTACTCCTTGGATCGGTCGACCCCCCCGATCGCAACTCCCCCTTTCTCTGTCCCGCTGCTCTTCTTCTCACCGACACTTTTTTCTGGACCCTCATGCAGGCCGACCACTTCGGAAGACGAGATCTTGCGGGCTTGGCCTTTTCTTGTTCCCTCCTTCTTGACAAGCTTTCTTTAATTTTCCAGATCTTTTTTTTGCATCCCTCGCCCATGACGCTAGCTCCATTTACGAGGTAGAATTCCTCTCCTCATGCTTTTCTTGACACTATTGAGCTTTTTTTTTTCTCTCGCCGACTCTCTCCTAATGGCTTTTTCACTCCCCTGGGTTGTTCAACCGTCGAAGATCGGCACGTT
>Ga0179593_1567096_pt1 | contig 11293 bp, 11 predicted proteins | sample CZODoug2_1_08_16_FD_185931 | JGI IMG/M metagenome (GOLD analysis project Ga0179593, IMG submission 185931) | Vadose zone soil fungal communities from Angelo Coast Range Reserve, California, USA - CZODoug2_1_08_16fungal (PacBio error correction) | ecosystem: Environmental > Terrestrial > Soil >... | reverse complement strand
GAACGTCCAGGAGAGTTCGAGAATTACGAACGTTTTTTTGGCCACCCCTTTGGATGACCCATGCCCCTTGTCGATAAGAGATCTGGACTAGCACTCGGGCTTCCTCGACTAGGATGTCCTCGGCTATCTCTCAGAGCCGTCTCTCCTTCCCCCTCTCCTATTCGTCCCGGCTCTTTCCTAGGCCGTCCGTCTTGCCTCCATGCCGCGCAAGGGATGTACGTAGAATTCTGCACGCGGCCCCCCCGCCTACCCCTTTTCATAACCAAGAGATTGTTTCGTTTTGTTCCTGAGAGATCCGCCCTCTTTGCACGGCTACATAGATTTAAAAGGACCTCAGCGCCGAGCAGTCCGTCCTAGTCCTTCTTTACCCTCCTTTGGATACTTTCCTCTTTCCTTGGGCTATCCTTTTTTGCTTCGAAGCCTGATAGAAATTTCCTTCTTTCTGACGGTTCCCTCATCTGAATGAGTCGATTTTTAGCGTCTTTTTGCAGGCATAGGCGGAGGCTCTTTTCCTTTTTGAGCTTTGACCAGATCTCCCGACGCTGGACTCATTAGAGAACGATGACTCCATTTCTTACCACTCTGTACCCTCTCCCTGGCCCCTCTAACTCCCAATCCACTTGCCGGGATCAGCGACTTGACGTTCAGATTTCTTAAGACCTCCTTCGATTCTCAGCTCCCCCGCACTTGACCGGGCCCCACTGGTCTTTCCCGACCCCTTTCCTAGCGGGACTTAAAGGAAGCGTCTTCCTGCATCGCTTGCCGAGGCCCATCATGGGGTCGGAGCGCGCGATTTTTTGGAGATTTCTCCTCCCAGCTCTGCTCTTTTTTTTTTACCCGCGGCGTTGCGTACCGGCTCGACTCTCGCCGAGTACGACCCTCCTTTTTCTGCGGTTCTTGGACCCCTCGGACTCTTTTTATCTCTTCCCAGGAATTTGTGGTAAGATTATTTGTTTTGGCGTGAGGCTAGTCACGGAACCTTCCTTCCCTAACCTTCCCCAGTTCCCGCCGGCGTTTTGAGACTACCGGAACGAGTTTCTGTGTTCCAGGTACGTCGCGATCGCCAGGGTCCACGTCTGTTTTTTTCCCCTAGTGACCCGGCCTCTAACTAACTGGCTCACGACTTTCGACCTCCCCTTTTTCGTACCGCAGCTTTCTTTGGCCACACAGCCCGGAAGCCGAGTTTTTCGTTCTTTTCTCTTTTCCTTCTTCCCCTCTGCCAGCCGTTTTTTACATCGTGTCTGTAGATCTTTTGAACTTTGGCACCTAGTCGGTATATACGGATGGACTCAATACGGCGTTCATTGTTTGGAAGCCTCTCTCTCCATCTCGTCTCAACACGTTCTCCGACCCAGGTTTTTACCGTTCCAATCGTATCCAATGAAGCCCTTATTACGACCAGTTCAGCCGTCCCCTTCCCAGGTGCCCCCTCAACGCCTGCTTGTCTCCTCGCCGGTGGTAAAGTTCCTCCCCTTCCCCTTTTGACAGCCTGAAGCTGCTCCAGATGCTGGCCACGCCGTTCGTTTTTTTTTCCCTTTTTGAGCAGGCTTCTTTACTTGTCCCTTCCGTCAAAGATCTTTCCCGGCTTTTGCTTTTTGCGACTTTTTTGCTGGGAGGTAACTGACGTCGCATGGCAATAGCCGGGGACTCTTTTTTTCTTTCTGATGCTTTCTTTCTCTGTAGGGGGCTACACAACCCCTTTTTTCCATGAAGCTACTGTTCTCTAGTTTTTTTTTTCCTTTTTAGGATCTTTGTCCACCCTCAAGGGTGGCTCATACCTTAGGTAACGGGCGGGCCTATGCCCCTTTTTTTTTTTCCAAACAGACCTAAAGGTCCCCAATTTCGTGCCCCCCCCAGCGAGAGGGTTTTTTGATCTCTTCTTCCGGCACTCCCATCGCGATCCTCGACGCAATCCACTAGGGTCAGCGCGACGCCGTTTTCCCCTTCTGGAGAATGGCCCGTCGTCTTTTCACCCCAGAGGACCAGATAGATCGTGTCCTCCTTCTCTGAACACTGAATTAGGACCACAATGGCCGCAGCCCGCTGTCAGCCTTCCACGACGTTTCTCCTCACCTTCCTTCATGAGACAATTACCTTTCATGGTCTAGGTCCTTCCTTCATTCCGTGCGATTATATTTTTCGTTTTAGAGGTCGACCCTTGCTTGTCTTTTGTCGATGTTTGTACCGCTCTTCCTTTGCGTTTTCCCAGGCCACATGGTGACGGTCGCTTTTTCGAGTCGCCAACTGTGGGCCTCTTTCAGCATCTCGAGTTTTCGTCGCCTTTTCTTTCCTCCATTAATGGACTCCTCCACGGCCCCCCTCTCGATCGTGTTTTCATAAGTTTTTTTTCTTGATTTCCATGGACCCAGAGGCCAGAATGTCCCCCTACCCCCATTTCAACACGCACTCTCCCGCTAGCTCCACTCTTCTTCTTCTTTTTAAGGATATTGTATACGTCGCGTGACTTAGCGCGGCTTCCTCTGGCACCTAGCCTGTTCGTCCGCGAGATCGCCCTTCCTTTTTTTCCCCTGATGCATGTTTCTTCTTTGTAACTTGATAAGAGTGTCACGACTATCGAGGAAATCACGCTGAAGCGCTCCGATCTTTTGGCTGTCCCTCTCTCTTTTTCCCTTTATATATCTCTCTCACCCCTTTTTTTTGTTTCGCCTGAGCAGTACTCTCGCGACCCGGCCAGGCAGGTGAGATTTTTCTCCTTGTCCGTCGTCCTCTGATAGTTCGTACCTCAGTGCTTTGGCTCAGAGGTTTCCCTCTGACACGCCCTTCCGGGTTTCTCTCTTTTTCTTTTTGTAGTGCCCCTTGGAGGGGACCGCTCGTGGACCACGCTCTCCCGTCGTGGTTGCTCGCCCATCCTCGGTGTAGAGCTCGTAGCTTTTTTTCCAGGTTGTTTTTTTTCCGCTTATGATTCCCTCCCTTCCCCTCTTAAGCATAGACGGTCCTTTCTGCCCCCCCTCTCGTGGCGGTATGCACCGTGACGTTTTCGGGGATTTCCTTTTTCCTTTGCTCTACCGCCTTTCGCTGCTGAAGAGGCCCCTGTTCTCGATGAGCGATTTTGCGACCGGACCGTGTCTTCCTCTTTTCCTTTTCGCGATAATGAGACCCCGAAAACGCCGCCTTGAGCTTTCGAGGAGGCGGACCTCCTGCTCCCTTTTTTTTTTGACGAACGCCCCGAGACGAGCCCAAGTTTCTTGGTCTCGCATCAGTGGCTGAGCACGTCTTTTTGTTTTTTTTTTTTTTTCCCCTAGTTCTTTTGGGATCCCTGAATTCCGCTCCATCCTTTTGGCTAAGCGTATATTCCCTTTTTCTTTTCCCGGTAGGCTTCTCCCGAGAGAAACGGAGCGCGGCCGCTGTGGATGCGTGATGGATCTTTCTTTTCTTTTCAGGGAGAGCTCAGTGCGAGTCCTCCCCTTCGGGGTCGGCTCGCGACAGGGAGCAGCGTCTTGGCGCCTTGAGTCAGACCTCTACCGCGGCCCTCCCTCGCCTAGAAGCCAACCCGTGAGGCGATCCTCTTTCCTACCAGGATCACAGAGCTTGACGCTCCTTCCTGACGATTCCCGAGTGACTCTTCCCTTCTGAAGATTTCCTGGGGCGTGAGCGCATTGTCTCTCCTTTTCCTGTTTGAGAAAGTTCTGAAATGAGCCACCCCCCCCAAACGTCGTCCGCAACAGATTGGCAAGTCCTCGGACTTCCCCCCGATGCAAGAGTCCGCACGCAGTCGTTTGGACCAATCTTGTGACCTTTCTCGCCCTTCTTATTTTTATGCTTCCTGTGCTTTTTTTATTTGCAGCCGAGGAACTTTCCCAGACCCTTTTCGGTTCCTTCGTGGCGGGTGCGCCCGGTTTTCGGGGACACTCTCTGATGGATTTCCTTCGCAAGTTTTCCCCGATGTAAGAGGGTGTCCCTTCCTTTTGTTCTCCTAGCGTCGAGCGGTGTGCTCGCGTCCCTTTTCCGATTTTTTTCCCTGCAGGAGGGCGCCCTCCATATTTCCCGGCGCAGGAGTCCGACTCAGTTTCCCCTTCGCCCCCAGGCCAGAACGTTCGATGTCGACTCTATCGTACCTCCCTCCCATACTCGTGATTTGGTGAGGTGCGGAAGATTGGACGATCGAAGGGCTTTTTTCCCCCCCCTGAATTCTTTTTTACCTTCGAGGCACTTTTAATCCCCCGTGGCCTCCCGCGACGTGGCCCTTTGCCTCTTTGTCGTCACGGACTAACCTTTAACATCTTTCAGGTTCCTGCATCGAATCGGGGCTTTCCCCTTTTGACTTTTTTTTGAGTGACGTCGCCCGTTTCTGCCTTTTCCTAAGCCGGTCTTTGACTCGCCAACGCTTAGATCCCTTTCTGGGGTACAGAACCGCCAGCCTATTTTCTGGTGGACTTTCGAGAAGCGCCAGGGGGGTTTTCTCCATTACGCCGGCTGGATAAGAGCTTTTATCTATGACGCGGGCGCAGATAACACGCTCCCTCTTCACTCCCCAGAAATTAGTGCCCCTCCAAGCGACATGAGTGACTCTTTTCCCCCTCTAGAATTGGGCCTCGTTCGCACATAAAGTGTGGTTAATAGGTCGGAGTATTGACGAGGGGTTTTACTCCGTCCCCCTATTTTTTCGTCATCTGATTTTTTCGTTCAACTTCTTAACCTATTGACTGATTGTACTATTTTCCTTCTCTTTTGTGAATGTTCGATCTCTAGGACCTCTTTCTCTATTCTGCCCCCCCCTTTCGCCTTGTCCCGTTGGATGTTTTTTCATTTCTGCCTCGAAGTCTTCTCACTTGCCTTAGTAGAGCTAGGTTCCAACCGGCTTTCGGCAAAGGACCTGGCGCCAAGCTTTTTGAATCTGGGAAACTGCAAGTCTGCCTTCACTCTTTCGCCTAGCTCTCTCCCCTCAGTTTTTTTCTAGGTTGGGGGCCCCAATTAGAAGTGCGGTGTGTTTGTTGTAGTTACTTTTTTCCTCCCTCAATTTTTTATATGTTTGGAACCCTATTACCAGATCCTTCTCGTCTAACCCCCCTGTTGAGTTTTTCCCCCAAGCCAGGGTCGTCTATGGCGGTCCTATACGTACGCTAGCTCACGTGCCTGTCCTTTTTAGTCTTTCAAATTTCGTCCGACTATTCCAGAGATGCTAACTAACTCTATTTTCCCCGGTCGGATATTTGCCCTAAAGTAAGCTAGAACGAGTTAACTCTTTATTCACAGCCCAGAGGGAGAGACCCCTTTTGTTCAGGATAGGTATCCCCGAATTTGATCTTTAAGCCGCCTTTCGTAGTTTTTCCCCCAAACAATAATGTCGTTATTCTCCCCTAAGCTTGAGGAAAGTGTGGACACGACCTCCTTTTTTTTTTAATCCTCCCCTTTTTTTTTCCTGAGTCTATCTAACAGTTTAGGGTTCATTACGAGGGGTCTCTAGCTTCTCTAAGACCGGAGGGTTTGGGGGACCCGCCCGTCCCCGGCAGATATATTCCTTTTTTTTGCCTCTTTCCTCTCTCCGGAACAATGTGCTCTCCCTTTTAATTCTCATCTGGATTTCCTTAGAGCTCTCAGAGAGGACCTGAGAGCGGCCCCTGACTTGTTCGCATTTTTCTATTCCGACAGGTTTCTCTCTTGAACGGAAATCCCTCTGACCAAGATTTTTGATTCATCGCCTTACGGAGACTGAAAAGCCACCCATACCCATTGAATCAAACCCTATTTCGTTTTCTAGTTCAGTATCCTTTTTAGTGATCTTGTCAACACGACCCTTTTGAGTCTCTAAGGTCTATACACCCAAAGTCTCACTCTCTCGAGTTCCCCCCCCCGAACTTTGCTGTTCTTTCTACGGATGCCTGAGCGGGCTGGCCCTTCTCATTTTTTCAAATATGCCTCTTTCTAACTTCAGTTCCTTTCCAGAGTGGTGCCCCCGAAGTTGCCTTTCCCGATCGGGTCTTGCTTTTGCCGTCCTAGGGGAGCGGTCTGGGCCTCAAAAGTTGCCCGAAAGGGACATTCCGTTTGCCCCGTGATTTCGACAACCGACCCCCTTCCCCAAGAAATACCCTCTTGGTTCCTGAAACCTCTTATAGGAGTGGATCTGACGTTGCCCTTTTCGTTTCTTAGTAGCGGCTTTTCCCCCTCGATACGAACCTCGGCTGACCCGGCCCTTATTGTAATTGCCCACGTTCAGAGCTTAATGGAAGAGTTTGATCGCTTTGTCGTTCCCCTTGTTGCGTCCAGCCGTTTTTGTTCTTGCGGGCTATTGCTTCTGCGAGGATCCCATCCCCGTAGAACGACTTTCAGCTGCCTTTTCAGCCTCCCCCCTTTGTTGCTTCGCCTCTCTGGCTTTGTTGTACTTATCCTCCCCCTCTTCCTTTAGAAGTCATGGCTTTCTCGTCTATCTGCGGCTCGTCACGAACCCTCCAGTTAGCTTGTGCCCCCCTTATACCCTCCCTCCGTTGCGTTTTCTTTGGCTCCCTGACACGAGGTGCTTTTCTGTCCGTACTCCGAATCCATCCTTCCAAGGGTTCCACGGCGCCGGAGCACCGTCCCCCTCCACCGTTTTCCATCCCCCCTAAGACCGCGCTTCTTGCAAGCATCTCGCGCGAGTGTAAGAGGTTGGAAACCTCCGTGATACGAGTGCGCGTATTTCGTAAGGATCGGTCTTGACCTTTTCTTTTTTAGACCATAACGTCCTTTCCTCTTTTTTTTCCCGACCTTCCTTTGCAGAATCCGGCGCACATTAGGGAACATCCCCCCTTCCCTCCTCTCCCCCCCCCATTCCCTTCGAGCATCCTGACTCGACGCTTTACATCTACCCCCTTCTTCCCAACAGACCCATTCGCTCTCCATTTCCCTGACCATCTTCCCTAAAGCTTCCAGACGGTTACAAGACTTTCTCAAATACCCTTTCTCCTCGCCGTCTCGAATTTCCTCGCCTCCCCCAACTGTAAACTCCTTGAAACAGAACATTGAAGGGTAGCACAGATTGATGGGCCACGCCCCTTTTTCCTGTACCTCCCGGACCGGCATTCGTGTGTTCATTTTTTCAAACAGACGTTTCCCCTGCGACGTTGATTTAGAATTTAGGTAATTGCGCTTCTCTCACTTCCCCATTCTGATTCAAACCCCTCTTATTCCTCCCCCCCTGAACCTGCTGCTGCTCGTTGCTTTTCAAGGCCCTCCTGGATACCGTATCCCCTGCGTGTGGCAACACCCCACCCTTCGGGCAAGACCGAATCCATCGTTTTACCCGGGATCCGCTTTCCTTTATCCCCTTTTTTGATTCCTCTCGCTCGCGCGTCCTGTTCCTCTTCTTCTCGATAGGAGGAGACCTGCCGACTTACTGTCTGCCTCTCTCTAGCGGTTCGCTTCCTTTCGTTTCCCCCTCCCCCGGACGTGACATCGCGCCCGACGCCAAATCCCTTCTCAGTACCGCCGAGCCTGATGTAGGCTGGGCGACTGTGCTAGACGAGATGACTTCCCCTCACTCTTCTCTACGCCACTGCTGGAGAACGTCATCCCGGTGCCAACGTCCCCTTCCCCTTGACCTGTGGTAACGAGCCGTTGGTCATCCGGAGGCTTGCCCAGATCTATGGTGATCTCGGCCGCGTGGTATTTCCTTCTATGAATTATTCCGACGCCCCCCCCCTCCTAGCAACTCCCCTGCGTGGGTGCGTCTTTTTGGTTGAAAGTACCGACCGCGCCTTCCCCCTCGAATCAAGACACTGGCCCTTAGCCCTCGCTTCCATTCCAAGCGGGCCTTGGATATCGAGAGATCCTGCGGCGCCAGTATTCCCCCATACCTCCAGATCCCTTTGCATGACGCCCCGGCTCGCTCGTGTTCAATTTTTTCTCCCTGTCCGATTCCGGATGGAAATTCCTAGGCTCCCGGTGCAACCCGCATCCCCCCCATACTCTTTTTCCCACTCTTTCGCCTTTTCGAATGAAGGACGACGATATTGTTCGAGTGGCAGTGCGCCCTCTTCCCCTCCCTGGTTTTTTTCCACCCCTACAGCCTCGTAAGAGGATCCCTTTATCTAGGACCGCGAGCGACTTTTTTTCCCGAGGCCAAACCTGCTCTCCCCCCTCGTCTCTTACACACCGTTTCCCCTCTTTTCCAGCCGACTTCAAGAGACACGGTCTGCATCGTATCTTTCATATAATAATTGTTTTTTTTTTTTACTTCTTTCGAATTTCGTGCCAGCAGGCTCCTCGTCCTTATTCGACCCTGTTTCAAGCCTTTTCTTTTACTCCGATCTTTTCCTCGTAGGCAGGTTGCCAGCCCCCCCTTGATTTTTTCGAATTTTTTTTTCCACAGCCTCGCGGTTACGTGTAGTTTTGCCACGGTCCTGAGTTTCGCCGGCCGGTCAAATCGCTCTCCCCCGATTCGTCGCCCTGGTCGCCATCTCGGGGGGTCTCCTAGTTTTCCCCTTGTGAGTTTGGTCCGCTGGCTATCTAATTCCTGCTTCCCTGCTCCTCTTTGCGATTCCGCGAACCCCGGAGCATTTTGTGCCCCGCACCGTGTCCTTTGGGATGTTTTTCCTGACGGCGCTTCCTCTAGACCTAGCTTCTCTGAAGTAGTGCCCTTTTAGTTGTATGCGAGAGGAGAAGTCCCCGTTTTTCTGATGCCCCTCTATGTCGGTTTCGCGTACTGTTCTCCTTCAACGCTCAGGAGTCATTTTGCCAGAGGAGTCTCGCTGCGCCGACGCCTGTCCTCTTCTTTGAAGGCCGCTTTCTGCACTTCTTGGTCCTAGCACGTTATTAGTTTTCGAGGTGTCCCGCTTTTACCGTGGTGGGATCCGCATGGTGGGACGTTTTCGTTCAGCCAGTCAAGCTAGTTTAAGGAGTCACGCGCTTGAATATGGATATTTCGGGCACAGTCGGCACTCGATTTGACATGAAGGCGCGCCCCTCGTGGGGCTTTTCGTATGATGCGCGGCCGACGTTGATCTCCTTGACTCGATCGTTTTTCGCGGACGCGTGATCTCCGGCCCCCGATCTCATCGATCAGTCTTTTTTGAAGTAGTGCTGCTCGATCAGAAACCGTTCTTGGCCGCGTCTCGATCCAGACCATATGGAACCCCGTCGTTGTCCCTAAGTTGTTTTTGTTCCCCCCCTGGCTGCCCGACTTCCCGAGTGTTTTTTTCAGAGAGACACAGCTCGCCTCTCCTGTGCGTGAGGCCGACGGCTTGCCCTCATTTCGCCGCGAACCTTTCCTCTCTTGCATGCCCCCCCTTCAACCCCGTCGGTCAAGATCGGGTTTCCCAGGATACCCCTGATCGCGTCGGTCGCGATCTTTTGCAGGAATCGTGGCTAGCAGGACTTCCTGTGATGCTGGTCTGCGGGGCCTGCCGCCGATTTAAATGCGGGACGTGCTTAGGTTTTTTTAGGGCGCCAGGGCGGGTACACTGCGGCTTTAGGCAGTCCATGCCCCGTAGGGGAAGCGGGTGTTCTGTCGTCTAATGCTTGTTGCGTCGAAGAGTTCCTTCTCGGCCTTGGTAGGCGATCTGACTCTTCCCGCCTGATCGCGCGTCGTCCCGTTTCCTTGATTTCAACCCATCTCGACCGTTCCCTATTTCGACCCGGAATTTGGTTTTTTTTTTGCCTCTCCCTTCTACCTACGGAAGCACTAGTGCTTCTCTGTTTCCCCTCCACGCCTCTTGACGATTGACTCGCCTCCAGCCCGCGCGTCTTTTGAGGCGTTAAGCCTTTTTTTATCTGCCCGCCGTGTCCCTCGCGTGCGGCGCGTCGCTACGAACATCACTCTAGTCTCCAGACCGACATCCTTCAGACTGGTCGACGATGAGGCGTCGACGGTCGCGATTCGTATCCTCCTTGCAATTTGACTCTTTCCTGCCTTCTGCAGCCAGCGACGAGCCTAGAATCTTTTTTTCCTACAGCCTTCGAGGCTGCTGCTTTTCTGTAGCGGACTTTTCTGCGCCCCCTAGGTTCGCTCTTGTAAGCCCTTTCTTCTCCTCCATGAACGATGCCGTTTCCGACCCTGAGAAAGCGTCGACGGCTTGAACCCTCTCCGTAGAAGACTCATGATTCCATCCCTACCGGCCCTCTCTAGACCTTTTCCCGTTAGCCCCGTGGACGGGCTCGCCGAGGGCCCCTTCCTGGAATGGCGGGTTTGCGACTACTTGCGGTTCGTCACTGTCCTCTCGCTATCCACTCCATGAGAGGGGCCAGGTCCTCAGGCCACTAGTGACCCCCCCCCCCCCCGTGGGCGAACGGTCTAGATCCATTTTTCTCGACTTAGGGAGGAGTGTCGCTTCGTTTCGCCGTTTTTTTGTTTTGATCCAGAGCCTCCGCTCGTCTTCCTTCTTCGGGCCCCACTCGGACTACTTCCTCTCGGGGCCCCCCGCGCCCGAGATGATTTTACTATTTTTTCTCTCAGGGAGGAATTCCAAGTAGACAAGGTCGACCCGCCCCTTCGTTACTGCCTCGATCTGGGGGGTACTTCTCCCCCTCTTCTGCTGGTGGTGTCGGATGTCCCTTTCCCCCCCCCCCTCTAGGAACGCGGATTATTCGAACGAAAAGATACCCTTCCCCCGCCTCTAGGGTTGATCCACCTCCGTTTTCGGCGGGGCCGCCTAAGCTCGAATCGCTCTGCCCCGGGCGGCTGGCTGTTTTTGCCAATGCAGAGCCCTCTCAGTAATTGACTCCCTCGATCCCCCGTCCTATACGTTTCTCCTGTAGCAAAGCTCGCCGAGTCCCCCCGATCTGAGACCCCGTCTTGCGAGATTCCCCTTATCTCGTTTTGAGTCCCCAGTTAGCGTTCCCGCCGTGGGTTTTAACTCATGGAGGAGTCTCTTGATGAGTTCTTCGGAACGGGCCCCGTCCCCATCGAGGTGTCCCCCTCCCCTTTGTGTTGTTGCTGCCTATTTTCTTCAAGTTTTTTTATCCTCAGCCGGGTGTTCGTATTTCTTGCGCATACCTCCAGGAGGTGGTTTTCCACCCCTCTAAGGCTGGATGAACAATCTTTGTTTTCCCCCCCCCTTCCTTTGACCCGGACATTCTTTTCGGGGCGCGCCTGTTTCTCGCGATCTTGCGCGCTTGCACCGGTGCGCCCCCCCTCCTCTGGGTCCCTTTCTCTTCCTGCTTCAGCAGGGTCCGACCCGGCCCAGCGCCCCTTGCTTCCCCCCTTTTCTTGGTCGATTTCTGCCACCGATCGCTCGTTTTTATCACCCCGCGAGGAGTAGCAGAGCCGGCTTTCTTTTCGTAGATTTCCCCGCCATCCCCGCGGCCGCGTTCGATTTGATACCCTCGACACCACAAGACTTTCCGGCGTCCCCCACGAGAC
>Ga0179593_1476397_pt1 | contig 11293 bp, 9 predicted proteins | sample CZODoug2_1_08_16_FD_185931 | JGI IMG/M metagenome (GOLD analysis project Ga0179593, IMG submission 185931) | Vadose zone soil fungal communities from Angelo Coast Range Reserve, California, USA - CZODoug2_1_08_16fungal (PacBio error correction) | ecosystem: Environmental > Terrestrial > Soil >... | reverse complement strand
GGTTTATGCGTCATTTTTTGTGATGTCCACCTTTTCGACAAGGCCGACGAATGCCAGATGAACTTGGCCCCCCCCCCTCTTCTCTCAAGAGATTTTTTTGCTCCTACTCGCGCCCCCAGCTCTTTGAGATCCGTCTCCTTTTTCTTGAACGGTGACACGTCTCCGGTTAAAGGAAGAAAATCTCGTTCCGGCCGTTACGGCTTATTTTTTCCAATATGGTTGAAGTCTCACCGCGTTCCTCCCGACTTTTCTTTGTACGAGCATTTTCTTTTGAACGACCAAACGGCTTTTTCTAAACACAACCCACGACTGCCAGAAGCGAGGAGTTATCTAGTTGACGGGCCCCGCCGTTTTGTAGATCAATGATTTCTCATCATACCCTTATATCCACCCTCCCCCACGCCCTTCTTCTCCATCTTGTTCGGTAATGACAGGAGGCCCCCTTCTTCCTCTTTTCCTCGATGTCCTGACGCCGAACCTCCATATCGCCAACGAATTTAGAACCCAACAAATCACGAGTCAGCAACTCTTTTCGTGCCTCCCCCTCCGGTATCCTTATTTTTTTCACTATCCCGGCCTGCTCCTTCTATCTTTCGTGAGTATCCTCTCTTTTTCCCCCAGTTCACATCCTCGCCTCACCTAGATTCCGACAGCGCCGCCGCTTGCGTAGACCCCTTTTTTCCACATCAGAACGCAGAGAGTTGCATTGTTCCCCCGCTTCCTCTTTTAATTCCGCGAGACTACCCTTTGAACCTGGCTCTTGGTCCCACCCCTGCCCCTGATGTCGATTCCCCACCCGGCGGCGCGAGAGATTAAGCGGAAGGGAGCGATTCTACGTTGCATTCCCTTAAAAAAAAACTCCCCCGGTTTCGTCTGAGGCCTGTCGCCGTGCCCCTTCTTGAGTTTCCTTCGGAGATCTTCGCCCGTGGGAGTTTTCTCCTCCTACCCCCCCAGAAAACCCTTTATCTGCAGCGAATTAGCGAGGCAAGTGAACGGTCCATTTTCCGCCTCGGGAATTAGTCCCTCGGTATGTTCCTCTCCTTTCCCCTGTCCAGATTAGTTTACACCACCGCTGTTGCGGTCGCGATTGCGTCTTCTTTTTTTCCTGACATACGCGGCATAGGAAGCCCGTCGCCCCGTCCTTTCCTCCCGAGATCTCAACATGACGAGACCTCATCCTGTGCCGTCCCCCCGTTCTCTTTCCGACCTCTCCTCCACATTTCAGCCCACGTGGCACGTACCGCTTCCGACCTCGCCCTTTTTCCTTAGTCGGACTTTGACGCTCCAGACTGGTATTAGGTCCGTCCGCTACCCTTTCCATTATTACAAAAATAAGAATGGTCCGTCGGAAACCTCCCCCCTCTTAGGCCACCTGTATGCTTAATGTCCACGTCGTCACCAAGTTCATTTCTCCCCCCCACTCAAATAGGGAGTTCCTCCTACTTACACACCCCCCTCCTCCTCTGAAAATTTTTTGCCGGTTACCTACTCCCATAAACCCCTTCCTTCTCCTGAGAGTCTCCCTCCCCACGGAGACAACTCTTTTCATTTCCCTCTCCGTTTTTGAGAGAGAACTTTTTCGAGTTCTATATCATTTCCTTTCTACTTAGGGAGCTTTGTAGAATACTCCCCTTTCCCCCTTCAGGTGATTGGGGTGCAGCGTCTGAGTGTGTTTTACTTCTTTAGTCTTTTCCGCTCTTCTTGCCTGGCCTTAAGGAAGTTCGGACAACTTTCCATCAGAGTTTCTTTTTTTTTTATAGCTAGGCCTACGGCCAATCGGTATTCTCTTTTTTTCCCTTTATTGGTGGTTCGGCGACGGTCCAATCCATCGCGCTCGTTTCCCTCCCCCCTCCGGGGATCAGGACCCTAGCCGTTGGAAGACCGTTCGCCACTTTTTGTCTCTGGACCCTGCGTATCCGTTCGTTGATTTTCTTTTTCTCACTATTGGGCTTTCTTTTCCCTGGTCTCCGAGAGGATGGAGACCCTGAATTGTCGCCTTTTTTTCCATATTTCTCTGAGATTTTCTACCCCCCCAGCTCCAAAACATCTTCCGACGAGAACGCTTGGTGCTTGGTACCTTCCTGCATCCAGCGAGCCCCGCGTAGCCGATCCTCTCTTCCTTTCTCATGCTTTTTTGTCGTTGTAGCCAAGTCCCTCCTGGCGTAGCTGACTCTACCTCCAGGGTTTCTTTTGTTAGTCTTCCCTGCGAAGCCTACGTATTCCCGCATCTTGCTCTTCGGTTTTTTCTCGGCTTCTACTTAAGGCTTGCATCCCCCCTTTTTCCGTGGCGCGCAGGACCTTAACTCGTTATTTTCTCCCTTTGCCTAGATTCAAGTTTCCCTCTTCTCACCTCGCACAGCAGTACTTTGCCCTCTGGGTTTGGAAAGCGCCTTTCTGTTGGACCACTTCCTTCTCCCCTCTGACGATCGAGCGTGATGTTCGGTTTCCCTCTGCGCGTTCGGATGACGCTGGCGGCTTTATTTTTGCTTGCCATTGTTTTCTTTCCATTTTGATGCCCAGCCGGAGTTAGCCTCACCGGCGATCTCCGTTTGTGAAGCCGTTTTTTTTTTCTGGGAGACCGGGAACCCCCCCCATCCCCTCCCCTTCCCCCTATTGAGTTTTTTTACATGATAGCTTCTTTTTTGACCAGTTTGAGACCCCCTTTCTCTTTCCGGATGTCAGGGGCCTAGAGATCTGCCTCTGAAGGCCTCTCGGTTATCCTCTCTTTTCGGATCTATTTTCTGTGATGTCAGATTTGCGATGCTCTTATTCGATGATACCCTTTTACTTTTTTTCGTCCTTCTGCAGTCGTTGATTTTTCCCCCCCCGTTCTGATACGCTCATCTATCTTTTCCCAGGATTGTTTTTTCCAAAGCCGTTTGTTTTCCCACCTTCTTCTCTTCTATTTTCCCCCCCCCGAAAAGACTATACGGGGCCCCAGGGTCCCCCTTCTTCCTCCCTCAGGAATTTTTTATGACGCTCATTTTCCTTTTTGCTCTCCTTATTCGTTCCCGCCTTTCTCCCCCTCTCTTAAGCTCACCCCTAGCGGGGTAGACGAGCGGCTTTTCCGCACGCTTATTATCCTTTTCCACTGCGGTTTCTGGTTTATGATGAGGTTCGAGCACTTTTTCTATGTCTTTTTTTTTGACAAGAAAACCCGCCCCATAAACTTTTCATTCTCTTTCTTTTAATTCCTTTGTTTTCTGATTGCGATGCAATGTTTTCTGTCCTATGTGGTCGTTCCACTCCCAGTACCTCGACCCGGTGACCCTTCCCCCCCCCTGAAAAGATCGGAATTCCCCATAGCGCAATCCATCCCCCCCCTTTTTTGAAATTTTTTCTCCCCCTCCTATTCTTCGGGTAACCTTCCGTTTTTTACTTGGCAACGATATGTATATCCAAGCCAGCTCGTTGAGGTCCTTTTCTTTAAGGAGGAAATATTTGACCCTTGCTACCTCCCTCCAGTTTTGGTCACGAAAGGAATTTGGTGTCACATCCTCCTGTTGGAGGTCCCCCTGACGCCCCTCCCGCTGCGGGCTTCACTTTGACTTTCAGCGTATCCTCTAACCGTCTCCTTCCCCGGATTCTCGCCTCTGATGATATATCCCTCCGACCTCTGCAGACCTTCTCTTTGTTGAGGTAGAGATCGCTGCCGGCCTTCGTTCGACAATCACCGCAGCCAGCATCTTCCCTGCTGCCCCGTTTTCGCCCCTCCCTTCCGCCCCTATACTGGTCGTATTTCGTAAGAGTGTTCTCCACCCGACATTTCCATCGCCGGCTTTTACCGCCGGGAATCTTAGATGTGAGACGATCCTCTTTCCCTCCCCCGTTCCCTCAGAACATTTCCTTTTTTCCTTCGGGCAAACTCGCCCTCATGTCCCCCTACCCTCCCGCTTGGGATCATTTTTTCCCTTTATCCTCAGCCGGTGCGTTTCCGTACGCGAGAAATTCTGGTAACCTGGCGGCGGCTTTCCTAACGTCGGCGCGATAGTAGCGGAGGGAGCGGGACTTTCCCGTTCCTTCTTTACTCCCCAAGAACCCTTTCTTCCCCCCCTTCGGCAGTGCAGTTCCCCCCTTTTCGCTCTCTCTGCACGATTAGGATATCGACGCCGAGCTTTTGAGCCCCCCTCAACAATGCTGACCCGATCAGCTTCCTCCTCCTTACTTAGTCGTCCAGCTCTTTCTCGTGCCTAGCGTTTTACATTCCTCGTCCTTTCATTAGCGAGGGCGAGGCGCACATGCTACAAGGACACACTCTGGCCTGGGAGGGGTTTTTGAGCTTCCTCTTTCTTTATTTCATTCGGACCCAGTGTTTAACGTTCTCTTCCTTCCTTCCCTCCCATTAGAGAACCTGCCTCATAGTGCTACAAGTAAACGCCATCTTGAATCTCCGCAACTTGACGCCCACCTTTTTCCTAAATCTTTCGAGGCTTTAGAGATCGTCGGCTTTTTTCTTATTAGATTTTGCCTTTTCCTTCGCAAACTTGTCCGCTCCGAATTCCACCCCCCTTTCCCGCGAATGGCCTAGACCTTTAACACAGATTTTTTTTCTCTTTTCAGGTCGTCTGATTTGGGGTACCCCCCCCCCTCCTCCCATGTCCCCCCTCCCGATTCAAACAACCCTCCCTGAAGATTACCCCACCTGAAACTCTTTTTTTTTCTTTATTAACAGACGTACCCCAAAAAGTCGTAGACTTTTCTCCTGGTCCTCTTCCCCCCCTTTTTCCTCTTTAAACCTTTTTTTTTTCTATCTCGCGGTGGAGAAGGATGCCCTTCCCTGTGCTTACACGTCGGAAGTACAGGTTGGTCGTCGTTGAATCTTTGCCTTCCTCCCCCTTTGGGCGTTTTCATTTTCCTTGTTCACCGTTTAGGACTTCTTTTGATGGTTACTCCGGGACGGTCAGGACCGTGCAAGTAATGTTGCTTTCAGGGGATTAGTCCGTGTCCCCCCCCCATTTTTTTGTCTGGGGGCCTATCTTTAATTTGCGTTTCTTCTCCTGCAATCGCGCTTCGCACAACGCAATCCGATCTTCAGCCTGTCTCGCTAGGCCCTCTTCGTTCGACCCTGCGTTCAATTTGTCTTTTTACGCCCCTCTTTTTTTTTGGAAGGGCTTTTCGAGGGCCCGTTCTCTCATTGCCCTGCGCGTTTGAGGAGCAGTATTTAGTTTTTTCCACGGATCTCCTTAGTGCCGCGGTCTCTTCTCGCCCCCCCCACATTTTTCCAAATGTCTACTAAGCACAAGTTTCCTTTTCCTTTATGCTCCATCTGCAAGTCGAGCCGTAATCTGAGTACTTGAGAACTCGGAGAGCGCCTGAGTGCCATTTCTCTTTGCTTTATTTTTTCTCTGACGCCTCATTGTAGCTTCTATCGTGCTGTTCTTTCTACTATCGATGTCCCATCGTGCTCCTTTTATCTCTTCAGAGTCTGAGTAGCCTCATTGTTGTTTCTCCCTTTGTCGGTTCCTTTTGATCTTTCACCCTCCCCCCCCTTCGATCGCCGTAATTTTTTTCCTCTAAGCGCCCCCTCCGTGGGTAAGGTGGGCAGAGCGCGTTTTAGTCCCTCCCCCTAGGTGCCCCTCACTGACATTAAGTTCCCACTCGTCTTGCAACTTTTTCCGATGTAGAGGCGTGATGTCTGTAAATCCTCGGTGTTGAATTCCGATGCGCCTCTGTCGGCGTTTTAGTTCCGCTTTCCTGAGATCACGGGGCTTCCCCCCCCTCTTTATGGTTGAAGGAGACTCCCGGGCATATCACTTTTTCCCCTGAGTTCGAAGTTCGTAGAAACTCGGCTGGGAACTTCCTTTCAATATAGTACCTCTTCTACGGGAGTTTCTGTGACGGAGTGGTGGAACCCTTTTCTCGTCGTTTTTTTTTTCTGCGTCTCAGGTGAAAAAGCTCTCCTTAGCCCCGTTCCGATCGAAGTTACGCACACCCCATCCCTCTGGTCTTGCTTCTTTCTTTTCGGTCTCTCTCTGGGTCTCAGCTCCATAATCCCCTCTTTTCCCAGCGGAGAGTTTTCTCCTTTGCTAGAACTGATTCAGTCAACGTGATTCTACTCTCTTGAAGTGGTTCAACTTTCGTCTGTTCCTTGGCAGTGCAAACTTCCTGTTCCAGTTTCGTAGTCTCCTCCCCTTTTCACCCCTTTGATTGCTCCGTCCGGACGAAGTGGGACCGGACTGATTTGCGTTTCCTTTTCTGCCATACTTGATGGCCCCTGAAATCGATTGGGTTTCTCCCTTGCGTTCCCTTCTTGTGGGTCTTGGTCCTGAGCGGGCATCGGCCTTTCTGAGTGGTCTTTTTCCTTTTCTTTGAATGGGCCCCTGTCGCTGGTTAACAAACCAGACCCTTCATATTCTCTCGTCATCTTTGTTGTGTTTCTCGAGTTGCAGGGTTTTTTTTTGGGGTCTTGTTCCTTCCCTGACTTTTGCTATTAACAGCCCTAGAATTGCATAACTCTGCGCGCCGTTTCCCCGTTCCCACAGCCAAGACTTTGGAGTGGTCACTCTCCCGCGCCTTTTCTTCCCAACTCTCTTTCCCGGGAGAGATCCTCCTCACTTAGCGTCCCTTTACTCTCACTGAAGAGCAATCAACTTGCGCTTTCCATGCCGGCCCTTTTCAGGTGGCTAACAATCTTCTTTCTGTTTTTCCGATACGCCCCCCTGACTGCGTTTTCCGTCCTTCATTTTGTAACCCTTCCCCCCCCTTCGTTTTTCTTTTTGACCCACATCTGCCAGATAGATGCGTTTTCTTTTGATTTTCCCCACCCTTTAGCGCAGTCCGTCTCCCCCAACTAGTTTCATCGTCATTTTAGTGTCCCCTCTCCCGCTTGCGCATCCTCCCCAGCCTCCTCGCATAAATCGTGGTTGGAAGGAGTTTTCTTCTTTCATTCGTTTTCTTGTCACTCCTCAAGGTCTAACCCCTCTTTTTTTCTCGGTCCACCCGCCTCCTGGTTGCGAAACTGAAAGTCATACGCTCATGGTTTGGATTTCCCCCTCCTCGTTTTCTCGACTCGCCGGTCCCCCCCCCCGCTTATTCGTAAGGTTAATCCCTTCCCCCGATCTTTTTCATCAACAGTCCCTAATCGTGAAGCTAGGTCACGCCGACAGCGCCCCCGCAGGCGCCACGCCTCCATATTTTCTCCATAAACCTATCCCTCATCGGTCCCCGAGATCACTGGGAGAAAATCCGTGGTCCTCTCTCCCCTTTCCTTATATTCCCTTTTCTTCCTGACGACTCCTTCCCTTCCCCTTGCGTCTTGCCTCGGCTTTTTTCCTGGCTCTCCTCCTATTCCAGACTTCTCCCATCCCAACTCCCCTTTCGAAAGAATAGCGCCCAGAAACTTTTTTCCTTGTCGTTTGCATTTATTTTAGACGCTCGTTCGACGAGGCCCTTTAGTTTATCCTTCAAAAACCCTGGGCGTCTCTCGCTCAGATTGACGTTCGAATTGCCCCCTGTTCTTTTTTTTCTTTACGCGTTTTTTTCTCAGGAAATTTTCTTTTCCTCTAGGTGAGCTGTCTCCGCGCTTACCAGGTTCCCCTTGGAGTGCGAGGGATGTTGGGGTGCGTCCCCTTCTTTTTCAACTGATCCTGGAGAAGGGACCTCGCCACGGGCTTTGCTCGATACGTCCCTCCTTTGTATCCCCTGCAAACGCTAATATTTCCCCTTACCCCCCAAAAGGTCTCCCCGTCTCGCACTTGGTACGCACAACGTGGCTCCTTACCGCTTCAGACAAGAACTACGGCGTAGCTACTCTCTTCCTTGGGGCAGTTCTTTCAATTTATTTTCCTGTAGACTTTCCCCCTATTAAAAACCCCTCCCCCTGGAAGTGCTAGAAGCTACCCCTGGTAGGAAGTATATTTCCACGTTCCCACTTCCCCCCCGTCCGGTTCCCCTTTCCTCTTTCTTCGCCCTACCCCCTGGAATCACGAAGCGCCCCCCACCCCCAAGCACGCGTCTCGACCTACCCATCCAATATTCTTTCAGGAAGTGATCAGCTATGCTTTTTCTTCTCAACAAGCAGAGATAGTCATTCCCCCCTAATAACGTTGTTTTTTTTTCCGATCGGTGGTAACGGTCTTCCTACATTCAGACTTAGGGAGTTTTTTTTCGTTTTAGGAGCCCTCCTGTGCGGGGTAAGTTTTTTTCTTTGTACGTTTAGTCGTCGGCTCGTCTTCTAATCCGGGGATGTGACGTGTTTCCCGTGAAACCTAAGGTGTCCTAACATGTCGTGGCTCGGCCGATGCAAATTCTTTGTTTGGGCAATATTTTTCTCTTGATTTTTTTTTTCCCCTCTAGGAGTCGAGTAACAGCCCGACTCCTCTCTCCCCCTTTCCTGTTAAACTGGGTATTCTCCCAAATGTGGGTTTCAAGTTTGCGATCGTTATGTCCTTCGTTAAATATGTCGGAGTCTTCATTGATCCTTTCCCCTGTTTTTCTGAGTGCACGTGGCGTCCTATGGTCCTTCGTAGTTTTTTTCGACCAACACCTCCCTCCTCCACGCGATCACAGCGTTGGGTTGCTTCGTCCCTTCGTCCCCTGAGAGTAAGGTCCCCTCCTGCTTTTTTGATACTTTTTAAATGGACGGTCTGTCTTCAAGTTTTTTTCTGTTCGGGTCCCGGGGCGTTGTTTACTCTCTAGCCCTCTCTCCCTTCTTGAAGAGTCGCAAATCGTGCTCCCTAGAAAGCGCAGAGTGTCTTCCCCTTTGCGAACTTCAGAATTCTTTCCGTGTCGAAGTACTTGAAAGCTTCCCCTCCACATTCCGTCCCCCATGACTGCTCTCCGTGTGAACGTCTTCGTAGTTCATGCGATCCCTACTGGGATCCCGAAGGTTGAACGCGACGCTGGTTTTCCCCCCTATCAGTCTTGAGAATTTTTCTTTCCCCTTCTGAGTTTTGCTTTTCTTTTTATGAGGCGTTTAGCTTGCCGCTTCTGCGGCACTAGGATGCGTTTCTTTGATCCAAGATAGAGGGACGCACTTTCCCCAGCCTATACTTTAGAGTGAAGGAGATTTGTACAGTAATTGACTGGAGGCTACCACTCTAGTCTCAATCCCTACCATTCTATTCATGTCCTGTTCACACTTTTTATTTCGGTCCCATCTCTGCGGCTTTGGTCTCGTCTTCATGAAATCTCCTAGGAAGCCTTCCGTCCTCCTTGAGCTAAGACCAAGTCCCTTGTTTGAAGCGGAGTAGAGGGCAGATATAGGTCCCCGCTGGCTGCATCATCCTATCTCTCTCAATTAGATCCTGCCCTGATTTTTTTTTGTCAACGTGTGAAAGCCCCTCCCGCGCGCTTTAGTTGTTTTTTTTTCTCCCAAACATGTTTTACCCCTCCTTTTCTGTTTCCCCGACCCCAGTTAGTAGTCCTCCTTGGAACAAGAGACCAGATTGCTTGCTCCTCACCGGCCGGCCGTTCCGAGTTGGAGGATTTCCGGACGTGTCCTCCCCTTTTTTCTTATGGCCTCCTTCCATACGAGGTGGCTAGACCCCCTTTTCGCCCGACCGTTTTTCCTAATCTTTTGGTCCTCGCGGAGTCGTGTAATCGTAGGTAGTTTTTTCAGGTCGATGGCACTGAGTTCTCTTTCCCCTTTCTTTTGGACAGCCCCCCCCCCAATCTAGACTCCTCACACCCTTTTTCCCTTTTCTCTCTCTCCCATTGTTGTTGTGTCTTTAGACTCCAACGTTTTATGACCTGTTTTTTTGTCTGTTCCCCCTTCACTATCAAGGTTCTCCACAGCCTCAGCCACCCCCAAGCCCTTCTCCGCACGCGAATTGAACCCAATCCGCCACCCCTGTTCGGCCCAGCTCCCTTTCCGGTTTCTATTCTCTTTCCTTCGCCGCAGATTCCCCCCCCCTCGTGACCTGGGCCGACCTTCCTGACTCCCACGTTTTTCCTGGAGCGGCTCCGTGGGTCCTCACTCAATCAGGATTCTTTGCAGCCCGCTACGCCCCCTTTATTCATTAGGTGAACGCCGGAATGTGGAACATTTTTCCGGCTTGTTGGCCGAACATCTTTCCTGCTCATGTCTCCTCCCGTTCTTTGTCAACTTTAGCGGCACCATCTCCCCCGTCGGCGTCCCTCTGGATTTTTGAGCTCAGCGACCGCCTGTTCCGTCTCCTCCTCCTACTGACCTCCTAGACGTGGCGAAGCTCGAGTTTCAAGGGCTTCCGATCTCTTTCTTTTTCTCCAGCACGCTCTAAAACCATCAACCTTTTCCCTCCGGCCTCAGGTAGCAACTTCACGGACTTATCGCTCCCCTTTGTTCCCCCCCCCCCCCCCCTGGGGACGGTTAAGTAGTGGTCGAAATAAAGATCCGACCTCGACCAGGTCCCCTCTTAGAAGGACCCGCGATGTTTCTCAAAGTCCTCCCCTAATAGCCGTTTTCCTCTCCTTAACCTACCCCGACCCAGCGCCTCCCCGTATTCGAACCCCCGCGCAGATTCCCAGACCCCTCCCCCCTCGGATAGAAGGGCAGTTCCCCCCCTGCGTTCTTGACAGGTGACTTTCACCTGCGGCGGGTGACGACCCCTCCCGGTATTCACGTCTGCGCGCCATCGAGCGGAGGGCTCCTCGGAACTACTTTTACCCAGCCCCCCTTTCCTCCTCCAGTGTCTAATTTGCGACTCGTCTGCCTTTCTCTGTTCTTTCGACGCATACTTTTGTTGACGATCGACTCTCCAACAGCAAAATTCGCTGCAGCCCGTTCAGTACCGCCGAACAAGTGCCTTATAGTTTATAGTCGCGAGTTCTCCTTAGCGCGGTACGAGCTGTCCGCTGGCGCAGCGCTCCGGCACCCCCCCCTTTATTTAGTCTATGGCTGCCGGCTGTGGGGTGCGTCCGCTAATTATATGGCCCCTTCGCCGTGGGAGGCGCTCCGCGCCTTTTCTTAAAAGTAGAGAATCCAGTTGTCATAGTGCCTCGTCACGTCCTCATACGTAAGTACGATTCCCCATTGCTCCAAATTGGCAAGTTTCCCCTCTTTCGCCATTCCTTCTTCTTTCGAGTAGTTTGTCGACTGCTAGAGCGGGAGGGAGGTTTTTCGTCACCCCGTTTTCAGCACGTCCTGAGTCCCACCCACCCTACGTTTATTTCCGTCGGCCGACCCTGTTGTCCGGAAAGGACTTTTGGCACTTCCATTTTTTTCCAGCTCCCCTTTGAGCCAGCACGCCCCTGCTCCCTCACGAATAAAAAACCCTCACCCGAAAGCTCCACCCCCCAAGCCGAGTTCGTGGGATTTCCCCCCCTCCTACCCCCAGTCGGACGACCTTTGCGAAGTTATCTTCCGCTCCAATGC
>Ga0179593_1322441_pt1 | contig 11293 bp, 11 predicted proteins | sample CZODoug2_1_08_16_FD_185931 | JGI IMG/M metagenome (GOLD analysis project Ga0179593, IMG submission 185931) | Vadose zone soil fungal communities from Angelo Coast Range Reserve, California, USA - CZODoug2_1_08_16fungal (PacBio error correction) | ecosystem: Environmental > Terrestrial > Soil >... | reverse complement strand
CGATTTCGTACCGTTATTTCTGGTCCACTTTTTCCCTTTTTTCCTGAGCATTCCACTCGAGCTCCCCCCCTCCTTGCATAGACTCCCCTTCCTCTGCGACTGGCCTTTTTCTTCTCTTCTTCACTTTTTTCCGCTATTACCCTTCTTCGAGATAGTTCCTACCGCTTTTTCTCATGGCTCTCTCCGCGCCAGCTGTCGTTCGCTACACGCCCAAATTTTCCAACGACCACAGAACCTGCTTGCTTTTTTCTTCCTTAGACCGCTCGTCGCTTCTTCCTACCCCCCCCATTTTTTTTTCTTGGTCAGTGCAAATCTCTTTGAATGTTCTCTAACTGCCTCGAACCTGAACGCCGTGACGCGTTTTTATTGCGTTGATACGGTTCAAGAGCTTGAAAGCTAGTCTTTCCCGTTTTCCTTGGTTTTGCTTTCCTCTTCCCGAAGTCGGCTGTTCCTGCCACAGTGAAAAAAGTTCTTCTGTCATGCGTCCGCGTCCTACTCAGTGTTCTTTATTGTTTTTCATTCCCCTCTTCGTCTGCCAGCCGTCCCTGCTACCACGTTGTCTCCCGAGGCCTTAAAACCAAACTTCTTCCTTCCTGCCCCGTTCCTTCCCCCATTTTGCTTTCCGCAAAACCCCAACCCACTTTCCCCTTTTCAAATCGTGAGTCCCTGTCGGTCAGCCTCCCTTTCCAGCCTCCCCCCCTCTTCACATAGTTGGTCCTAGCGTTTCCCCATTTGTTCTCTCAAACGGGCCTTTTCTTTTCCATTGAGAAATTTTCATCCCCTCCGTGACGGTCCGCCAGTGTCGCTGGTCCTCCTATTTCGCCCCCCCAGACCCGGGGTCCCTTTTTCTCCCGCTGATGCAAACTTTCTTTCCTGTCTTCTTCAAACAGTTGAATCCCTTCCCCCCCCCCATCAGAACCCAGTTTGCGGATTTTCTTTCGACCCTTTCTCCCGGCTACACTGCGGACATCGTTATCTGTTTTATTGCCACCCCCCCGATCCCCCCCCCCCCTCTCTCCGACGCCTTACCTTACGCCTGACTTTGAGCATCATCCTTCCCTCCGCTCTCTGGACTTCCGAGAGAAACATGTGTGGACATTTTTTTCCCGTCCCTTTTAACCCGCATGTCCAGCCCCACCAGTTTTAGAGCTTTCGACACCCACGTGCCTTGGCCTTTTCTGAAGGTTTTTGTTCGTCGTTCCATCGAAGTTCCCCCAGAGACAGCCCCTTTCTTCTTTTCTCCATCGGTGAAAGTAAGAATGTGGCCTAATCTTCTCGGCATCGTCCCTTCCTTCTAGCACATACGAATGTTATTTTTTTTCCAGGTTGAACCCGACTTGCCACTTTCCCCCCACCCCATAATTACAATCATCCTAAGACCTGCATCCTGAACGTCTACCTCCTTCGTTTTCTGCCCTCGCCTGCGAATGTTGTAATCTCCATGTCCGAAGGTTCTGTTTTCGCCATTCCTGCAGGACTCTCGAACCCCCCCTCCCTCAGACTGTTCCACCTGCCGCACTTCACCTTAATTTGCCCGGTTCCGACAGCCAGAGCGACGTCCCACGGTACCGCCCCCCCGCATTTCTTGACCCCCCTCTACTGCCACCATTCCTCCGGTTTCCCATCCCTTCCGTGCCCGGCTCAATCCATCATTCCCTTAGCTGCCCCCAACTAGCCCCTCTTCCGAATTTTTTCGCCGTTTTCGCTGAACCTTATGTCCCCTCCCAGAATGTTGCAGTTGATACTCTTCTTCCCCGTGCCTCCCCTTAACCCAATCTCTCGTTGCGTTTCTTTGTTTTCACGTCCGGCGTCTTTCGCCAGATTCTTGCTTGTCGTTTTTCTGTCAGCCTTCTCGAGAAAAGTTCTTAACTCGGTTTTGGTTCACAATCTTCTTTTCAGGTAAGGGCCCTGCCGCACACCACTCGTCCCAGCCGTCTTCGTTTGAAAGATAGCCACACTATAGTCCCTCCGGCCGATTTTAGTACTTACTCCCAAAAGTGTTCCCCTTTTTCCCTGAAGTCTTTTCTCGCTTTACATTTCCTCTTCCGTCTTCCTTCGTAGCCCCTGTGTCCCGCCGGTATAGTCCGTCCCCCCCCAGATCCCCCCTTTGGCGCTTGTCACGTAGCACCGCTCGCATCCTTCTTTTTTTACTAATATCCTTTGTGTACTGTTTCTCTCGATGTCTCGCTGGAGCACTTAAGTCATTACCACTCGTTTCGTTTAACCGGACACCTGAATCCCCGTTGTCAAACTTCCGACTCTGTACTTCGGTCCCCTAATCAAGTTTTTTGCCCCCCGTCCCCTCCCACAGACGTCCGCCGAAGTGGATTGTGATCCTCGACTCCATTGCGCGGACGGCGGCCTTGGTCCCTCACTAGCTTTCCTACGAAAGGACTTTCGTTTTCCGTTGGTTGTGATGGAGTCGTTCCGCTACCCTTTCATTGACGTATTTTTCCCCGCCCAACGCAAATGTCACCATTCCTGTTCTCCAGGTCCCCCTTTGCCAATCTCCTACCCGCCAGCAAGTCAGCCGTTTCCCGAAAGACGCCTTACGTAAAAGTCCAAGAAGACCCCACCGAGCTGCTTTCCCCTTTCCCCCTCGCTGTTTGTTTCCCTGGTGGAACGAGTTCCACTTTTTTCCCCCCCCTTCCCACCATATTCGCTTTACAATGCATCGGCTTCATCGAACTCCACTGGTTTCTTGCACGGTGAGACTTGCTCGCTCGCTGACCGGCTTGTGCCCTATCCACTTCGCTTCTCCTCCTACCGTCGACATCTTTTTTAAGTTCGTCCAGGGGGAACCCCATGTCTGTTACTTTTGGTTGCTCCTGTTCTACCGATAGGTGCTTTGCAACACTTCTCTATCCCACTTCCGCAGTTGTCCTTTTTCCTCTTAGGTATTTTACGGCGGGCGGCTCGAAAGATGTGCTGTGCTCCTACCCTTTCTCCCCGTTCGATCACATTAGACTGCTTCTTGGGAGGAAGAAGCGGTGTGTTTAATTGCGTTTTTTTTTCTTGTATTTGGCTTTTTTGCTCTTCAGTTTGAAGGAGTTTTCGCTGGCCACGAATTTTCGGCTGAGCCCAAGCCTGCCCCTATGCGAGCCCTTGCCCGTTTGACAATTCCTCCTCTTCCACCGTTTCTTCCTTCCCCATTGGTTCGAGCTTTTCTTGCCTCGGTTTTGTTTTGGGTTTTTCTGCGATGCTGAGCAGAAAAGTCACTGCATCAGGCCACTTCTTGGGTTTTTTGTTCATGGTCCCTATCCGCCCCTTGTGCTTTTGCTTTTCTGCCGAAAAACCCACAATATTGCCCAACGGTGCTCGGCGTTACCCCGGCCTTCCTATTCTTTCCATTCTGAGTTTTATAACACGCAGCGTCGTGGTCCACTTTTCCATTCTAGTCCCCACGAATCCCCCCCCCCGGGCATTAGCAGGACTCTGCGTGGTGCTCCCATTAGTTTTATACCACTTCCCTCCCTGATCACCCTTTTTTTTTGGTTTCTGTTTGGGGTTTGGGCTGGGTCTGCTGGGCACTTATTGCAGCCCATCTTTTGCTGCTGTCTTCACCCCTTTCCCCCCCCCCGCTGGGGAACTGGACCAGTCAAGCTTGCTTTTTTCCCCCTTCTGTTTCACCTTTCACTCTTTCTATTTATTCCATTTTATCAGCAGTGCCAACCCCCAGTTTCTCGTCCTGACTTGTATGGACGACTATGGGTTTGTCCTGTCATTTTCCCCCCTTTCATCATCCCTTCTTTTGATTTAAACTGGAATTGGTTGCGCCCTGCCCCCTCCATTCCAATTGCCGTTTTTTTTTGGCCGTCCCTCCTAAGTGGGGTGTTTCACGGTCCCCCAGGCTTAGCACACGGTTGCCCATCCCTTTTCATTCCCCTCGTTCTTATGGGAATGTCGGACGAATTTCCCCTTTTCTTCCCTTCGGTCTGGACGTTCATGCGTGCGCCCATTCTTGATGGCAGACTCCCTGTGTGATTCCTGGTTGACTTTAGAAAAAATGACCCCATTCGCTCCCCACTCGCGGTCCGTCTGCCGTGACGCATCAAGTCCCTTCTCCTCCCCCTCTTGCGTCGTGCAATCAGCGACTGAGCCCCCTTTGCGCTACATTCCATGCGTCCCATTGCTTCAGAGACGCACCCCGATGCTTTTTTTTTTCACCCCCCTCAGTTCTTTTGTACAAAAGCAAACCTTTCTTTTTTTGTCGTTTTTCTTCCATCGTTTGCTCGTTCCTTATACGCTTGAGCGAGAGCGCTTCCTGACTGCTGCCCCGGTTATTCCCCACATTTCTCGCTATCTCCAGTTGCCTTTTCCTTTAAGATTAGTTGCTTTCCCAGGTACTCAAGGGTTCCTTCCTCTGCATGTCCTTAGTATATTCTTATGCGGGTTCTTTGGCTTGCTTGCGAGCGTACGTCCACTTTTTTTTCCCCATTTTGCAAGAACGGACTCAATCTCGTTCCTCCGATTTGTTTTTCTCGACGATCTTCGTCCTTTCCCCTGACTGCTTCCCACTGTGACAGTCCTCCCCTTTCCACTGCCTGAGCTACCCTCCCCTTTCCTCCTAATATTCAACTCTGCTCTGCCCGTTCTTCCTGCACGCGACCTGAAATTTTTTGACTCCTTTTCTCCGCGTGAGTGGTTCCCTGTTTCCCCTGAATCTAGGGAATGCCGTCCTTGTATGCGCCTGTAGGTGTTGCATTCTTCCCTCCTTCCTTTTCGCACGAGTCCAAACGATACAGACACCACTGTAACCTCCTTTTCTTTCTTTTTATGAATCCCCCCCAAGTGATGTTCGCCCCCACTCTTTTAGTTCTCTCAGGACAGCAAATATCTTCACAGCTTGAGTGCCACTTGCTCATGCCTTGTTCTTCCCCGGCGTTTTCTTGCCGTTCGGTCGAGCATCCGCCCCCTTTAAGCGAGTGCTTCCTGATCGTACTGGTGTTTTTCCGACACAATTTCACCTGTTTCTTTCTACACCTGAAAAGGTATTCACGTCGTCGCGTTCCCTTTGCTCCGCATTCTATCACGGAAGCGTTTTTTTTTTCATTCCCATCCAGGCAGATGACACTCGATGTATGCGCCCATGTACTTCATTCTTTCGGTTTTTTTTTTACACCTCTTCTTTCTTTCAGGCGCGTCAAAGTGAGTTTTTCATGTGCGCGCTCCAAACACAACCCCCCCCTTTCCCCCTTTTAAACAAGTCTGGATGATCCTTGTACTTTTCCCTCAGACGTTCCGTCCTCCCCAAATTTTTCCTTCCAATGTGCCGGGTCCCTGTCTAAATTTCTCCCCCGGGCAGTGATTGCCATTCCTCCATTTTCCATCGTCCTGCTTGACACCATGTGCCCACTCCCCCCTTTTTTTCCTTCCTTTGCCCCCGCGGGGTCCCTGGGTCCTCTCCCGAAAGAAAACGTCCTTTTTTTCCCATCAACACACGTGCATCCAGTCCCCCCACCTCAGAACCCCCTTGCTGATACCTCGTTTTGCTTTGTTTTCTCACTCGTTAGCACCGGTCACTTTCTCCTTTTTCCTTAGTGATGCCTTGTTCCAAGCGCCGCTTTTGTCTCTCCAGATTATTTACCTCCCTATTCTCTGGAATTAGCAGATTTACTTTTTGCAATTTTCGCGAAAGTCCAAAAGAAGAATTGTGCGTCTACGGCATTCCTTCCTCGCCCCCCAACCAACCCCCCCCCCTCCTTCCCCATTATGCGGTGCCGTTTCGTTCTACTCTCCGTACCCCCCCCGAGCCTTAACCGCTTTTCCCCTGGCCCTTCCGTCTCAATCCTTTGAACGTACTACTCGGAAAGAATTTTCTCGGCCCTCCCATCAGATATGGCGTTTCCATGCGTTTCCCCCGACTTGCTTTTCCCCTCCCATTCTCGCCCCCCCAAACCCCTACGGAATCGCCTCACCAAGCCCCGCTTCGTTCCGCTCGCCTGGCCGTGCCTCATTTGTCCTCCGGGTAAGGATTTCCCCCAGCCCAGATGATCGTTAGTTCCTTTCTCCCCTGAACCCGATTTATCTTCCCTTTCAGGCATTGGCTCCGGTATATTTCGAGCCGTCTTCTTCGCAAAAGGGGCCCCTCCTCCCAGTACGTCCCTCCGATTTTCACATCTCCCCACCTTAGTTATAGTTTTTCATATTCCTGAGTAAGCTGCGACCCACACAGCCGCCTTTCGCAGTGCACCGGTCGACTTGTGCTTTCTCTTGAAGTCTATCTGTCCCCTCAGAATGAGCTCAAGTTTTTCTGTCCTCTCAAACGTCATCTCGCACGCACCCTTTTCTGGTGTTGACTTTTTTTTTTTTTTTTCGCCCGTTCTTTCGTTCCCTCGGACGCCTCGAGGTGTATTTTAGAGGTTGTCCATGGTTCCCTTCTTTTCCAGTTCGCAGGGTGCCCATTTGTTTCACACGTCAGAGTCCTCCTGCCCCATGCTACCGACCCCCACTAGAAATTCCGTTTTTCTCCCTTTTTCCCCGCTCCTCCGGCGCCGCCCGTGTGCGTGCCCTACTGGCCACCAAATTCCCACTTATGTCTTTGGTCCTTTTTTCTTGATTTGTGTCTTTTTCCTTTCGCTCCTCCCGACCGTCGGCCGCCTCCTCCTTGTGCCTCATGGCTCCAGACGCCTGCGTCTTTTCTAACGTTGATTTCTTCAGACACGCCGTCTGCCACAACGCCACCACGAATCCTCTGCCCCGCCCTCATTTTTTTTTTGTGCAGTGCTCTTGCATTGATTTCGGTTCTCCTCCCCCGTTTTCAAGCGCCGTCGGATATGCTACGTCCAGTACTCCCGTTTTTCCCCCTGTTAAGACGTTTTGTCCCACTTTACTCGCCAGAACGTTGGTCCCAGCCCGAGTACTGCCAGTAACTCCGTCCTAAGTGGATTTGTTATCATCGGCTCTCCTTCTTTTGTAGGCATTTTCTCGAAAGATTCGACCGCATTCCGATACCGTCTTTCTAGTGTTTTGCGGTTCAGTTCCTTTTCTACCGCTAAGCGATTTCACCCCCCCCCTGCGACATTTTTGCAGCATTTGGTTCTCAGGACAAAGCGGGCACCCACCCCGCCTTTTTTTCTCCGAACACGTTTCTGAATAGAACTCCTTTACGCAACCTTGCCCCCTCCTCCACCCGTCTGCGTGGCTTTTTCTTTGCTTTTTTGCGTTATTCCGAGCGTAAAATTCCACTTCCCCCAACTTCTGGTTTTCACATGTCCCCCCCATAGACTTCCCTCAACGACAGTCACCTCGGATCCGGTTTGCTGTCCGGTGTATTGATGGCCCCTGCCCCCCCCCTTCTTCGTTCTCTTTTCCCCCGTCTACCCCTCCTTTTTCGGGTTTGAAAACGGACGTTCCGGGTTCCCCTGCAGTTTGCCGAGCCGTATTTTGTCTCCGCCGCGGGTTTTCGAACCTATACCATTCTTGGTGAACTTTTTCGGGCGTGATTTAGGCAGGCCTCCTCTTTTGCTTGGCATCCCTTACCCTTTGCCCATTTGCGATCAATCTTTGAGCAGGAGGACGAAGCGGTTTCTTTAATGCGGATTCTGTCTGTTATTTGTTTCGACTTGCAGTCGGGCGAAGTTTCCTTTCGTCTTGACCGACGCTTCGGATGGCGAGCAGACTGTCCTTGGCCCCCCCCTCCCCTTGCCTGAGACGGATCACGTCGAACTTCTGACGTTTTCCGAGAATGAGACGGGCAAGCCCAATTTTCCCCTGGTTTTTTTCTTTTTCCTTCTCTGGTAGAAGCGTAACATCCCCTTTCCGACGGCCGCCCGTTTGCCCTTTGTCGTGCGTTTGCGCGAATTTTCTGATCCCGCGCCTGCCACAGGCTTTATTTTTGCTTACAGCGCCCTTGCAACCAAACACCTTTCCAATTTTTCTGCGTCTTTCGACGAATCGTCCGTTTTCAATATCTGGCTCTACTGCCTGTCGGCGTGTCCCCTGGCCCTTTTTTCTCTCCCACTCGTAATCTTATCCACTTGGATTTCGAACCCGTGATCCTTTAGGTGCTACGTTCCTATTTCTACGACTCGGTTATCCGCCAACCCACTTTGTTTTGTTGTTGTGCTTGGGTTTGCAAGCGTTTTATTGTCACTCCCATCCCTTTTGCCTTTCGGCTTATTCCCCCTTTGACCCCGCGGTGGTTTTCAGGACAATTCTTCAACCCTCCCTCCTCCTTGTTTCCCCTGTGCTTAACATGGCCTTCATTGGATTCTTCTGCCCCATGGCGACACATTTCCCCCCAATGCACGTGTGAAATAGACCACTGTCTGCTGCTGGCTTTATCCGGAAGTCAGTGGGGGACCTGCAAGCTTCTGAAATAACAATGGACTTACTCTTTTCCCTTGCCCAAGGTGTCTTGACACAGCCATTTTTGACTCGCTTGTCTTTTTGTTTTGGCTGCGTCAAGACGTGTGGGGTTTCGGATTTTTCTTTTCCAACTTTCCACATCGCCTGGGCCCCTTTTCTTTATGGGTAATTATCAGTCATCTTCCCCGTCCCCGTCCGGACTGCCGAAGTTCCGTCCCTTTTCTTGCGATCTGCTAGTCAGACTCTTGTCAGTCTTTCCTTCCAGATCCATCGCGTTACTCCTAAGCTCGCTTCAGCCTCTTACACGCATCCCGTTTTCTTTTTTTGGTGTGGTCTCTCGCCGAACCCTCCATTTAACAACGTGCCTGTTTGCTTGCGTCTCCCCTCATGAGTTTACTTTGCGCCTGTTTCTAATTAAGCTTTCTTCTTGGTTTTTATCTTTAACGTGCCGAGGGTCATTTTCCATAAAAGAACGCCACTACAATTAATGTCTTTTTTTACGTTTTTAGACCTTTTCGTTTCCTCGTCTGACGTCAGTTCTAGATTGTCCCTTTCTGCTGGCGCGTACTCTCTTTTCTTTCAGAATGCCGTGCCAGACTCCGTTCCCTCTTTTATGTCCAGTAAATTTTCATTTTCGCACACGGGAATTCGCGCCCGCTTGGCACTTTGATTCGTCTATGCAGTCTTTCGGGTTCTTTTTTTTTTTCGTTTAGTACTGAACTGGCCCCTTGCAAATGCAGCCGTGGTCCTGAACTTCTTTTCTTTCTTCGCTTTTTCCTCCTTTTTTGTTGTTTTACTTTCTGATAGATTAGTCCTTTTCCTTTTTTTCTGTGCCACCTGACCCAGTATCGAATCCCCTTCTAGCGATCAATCCCTCTGCCGGTTTTTCTGACGGCTTCCTTCGCGCCTGACTCAACTCATCTCGCGTCTGGGCCCTCCCTTTCCTTATCTCCCGGCTCTGGCTCACTCCTAGGGACTTGTACCTGCTCCAGCTGTTTCCCCGCACGAAGTCCCACCCCTTCCTCCCCTCAACCTTCCAATATGTGCCAAGCAATTACTGTTTTTTATGACCTCGCCCCTCTTGCACTTTTCTTCCCTCCACCCCCTTCTTTTTTTTTTCTCCTACAAAAGAGAGGCCCAACTTACTCCAGTATGCTTTTAGGCAAGTCCCTTCCCCCCCTCATGATTGTTTGCGTTTCGCGATCGCACTTGTTTCCGGCTGCAGGTCGGAAATCCTGAGTGACTCTCGATCGTTCATGGTTGGGCTGGCCGCTCCGACGCTCAATGTATCCATCGCCCCCCCTCAAAAGGTTTCTTCCCTGCCTCCTTCATTGTGCTCCGCCTTTTGACCCGGACTTCTTAGGACTTCCCTTTTTTTCAGTCTGACCAGCGCTTGTACTTCTCCACCCCGTTTTCTTTCTTCTTTCAACTCAAGCCCGGACTTCTTCGTCGCCCCCCGGCGTTTTTTTTTCACAAAATTTGCATTGTTTTAGCTACGTTCGCACAAACAGCCACATCTCCCCGCCCCTCGTCGTTTTAGTTTGATCCTTGTAGGTCGACGCAGTGTGGCAGCGTACCCACCCCCCACTTTTGCGGCGTTCCTCAATGTTCGGTGTTCACCCGAGCGAAGAAACTGTTGTTCTCTGGAGTTGTGATGTGCCCTTGAGCCCAACTCCCCATTATTCAGTTTGAAATTTGTTAGGCTTTTCTTATTGCCCCCAACCGCGGGTTTTCAGTTAATCCGCCTAAAGCCCCAATTTGTGGAGTGAACTCCACAGGACATACAGCCCCCTCCACACCCACCTTTGAGGATCTAGTTCCTCAGACAATCGGTATCCCAGGTCTTCGTTATTCCTACCTGTAATGTTCTGTCTCTCCCCGAACTTTTTTTTTCCCCCACGCCCCCTCCGGTTGTTGATTCCCTTACTTATCTTTTACTTCGCGAGCATTTGTTTCCTTGTTTCCGCCCCTTTCCCCTATCAGGAAGTGGCCCTGTCTCTGTGCTCCATTTCCTCGTCCCAACCACAACTCCCCTTTTCCTTATGCCTTTGCGTTTTTCGCACTCCTGACACGTTTTACGCTCGCCTTTCCGTTCAACCGTTCACGTAAGGAAATACCGGTTTGAATCTCGCCCTGGAGTTCTCCTCCCCCGATTTTCCGTTCCAGCGACTCGCCTTCCGCCGACTTCGCCACCAATTAGACCGAATCTTACCTATCGCAACTGACTTCTTCCCCTTCACGCGCTGCTTTCGAATTTTTCTTCCTCCGATGGTTTAGTCCGGGTTCCTTTCCCCAGTCCAATGATTTAGGCCGTCTCCCCCATGCTCGAAACTCACCCTAAGATTCCCCTGTCCCGACTTCCCTTTTTCCCCTGGGCTAATTTGTCCGCGTTTGATCAACTTCTGCTTTCTAACTAAATGTCTTCACCCCCCCTTGGCGAAATAAGACCTCAATTCACCTCGTATAGTGGTTCCCTCTTCGTAGACTCGGCCCTTGTCCTTAGCTCCCCCCAGGGTTGACCCTTTCCTTGTGTCCATATGAAGCGATTTTCCTTTGAACCGACCCCTTTTCCTTTCGAGACTTTAGTGCGATAATTTTTTTTCCAGCCAGCCCGTAAATCAATTTTGTTTTGCGTCTTGGCTTTTTCGTCAGGTCGTTTTTTTCGAATCATCTTGTTCGGTCTCCCCTAGGTTTTCCACTTCCGTCGTCCTGCCGCAGGCTTTCCATCGTCGTGGGTGGAACTCGTTTGCTTAGGTACGGGCTTTCCCAGTACAAATCAGGAACACGACCTTCTTTTTATTAACGCTCTTTCTCAAATTGCCTCCGCCCGCGCCGGAGCCTCTGATCCACAACTCCCTTAGTAGGGCCGTCTCTTCTTTGTCACGAGTTCTTTCTTGTCGCTTCTCGCTCCTTTTTTCCAAGCGATTGATCTTTCTTTTTTCTTATTTTTGACGGCGCTTGAAACGTCTGTCCTTCCTCATCC
>Ga0179593_1642577_pt1 | contig 11294 bp, 11 predicted proteins | sample CZODoug2_1_08_16_FD_185931 | JGI IMG/M metagenome (GOLD analysis project Ga0179593, IMG submission 185931) | Vadose zone soil fungal communities from Angelo Coast Range Reserve, California, USA - CZODoug2_1_08_16fungal (PacBio error correction) | ecosystem: Environmental > Terrestrial > Soil >... | reverse complement strand
TCATGAACTTCCAAATCGCAAACTCTACCCGGTTTTTTGCCCCCCAGCTGTGCAGAGATCCTCCCTTGACCGCGTTCCTTTTCACGTTTTTAGAAATTTGGGATTCTCTGACCAGACTCGTCGGTGATTAATCCCCGTCCTTCTTTTGGGAGGTGGAAGAAACAGAAATGACCGTGAATTCGTTCGTTTCATGCGCTTGCCCCCTTTTTCTGCGTACACTCCCCCACCCCGGGGGTGCCATCTTCCAGTGTATGCTAGTTTCTGGAATTCTCATACTTTCGTTGCAAACCCCCGACGCCGAAGCGCGGATAAACCATAAAGCTTCCTCATTTGATCACCCACCCTCCGTTTTCGATTCTGGCATCCCCTCCTCTTTTGTGGTGAGCGGCTCTTTTTTGGAGCTACGATTGTCCCTCTCTTTTCAGCGGTTCAGGTTTAGGCTACAAAGGATCAGGGAAGAGAACGTTTTAGTCCCTCATCTTTTCTTTCCCCATTTCTTTTTCACCCACTGCGGAGCGTCTCCTTCACGCTTGCGATATTCCCCTTTTTCCACCGGGTCGCGATTAGTTGTTTCTCCTTGTGATTACTAGCGATAAATTTACCTGTATGGTGCCAGAAAAGTTTAAAACCCCCAATATTTTTCCCCTCCCATTTGCATGGCGCCTATGAACTATTGTTCTCACCCTTCTTTCCTTTGAGGAAACGCTTTCCCCTGTTCCCCGCACAGATTCCACAGATGAACTCCGTTTAGTTTCATTTGGGTAGAGTGTAGTTTTCCTATTCGCGCCTTCTGTTCAGTTTAAGAATTTTTGCTCCACAGTCTCTTTTTTCGGCCGTCACTGTTGTCCATCCTATAGTTCAGCTCAGTCGACTTGCCTGAGTCCTCTTTTCCCTCCTTTTGCGAAGGACCCCTTTGGGTTTTGAGCATAACCAATCCTTTTCGCCATAGAGGGGCCCATCAGAGGAAGAGACCCTCACAAATTTCATTCCTTGTTTTTTCTTTGCTTTCCCGCGCCTTTCTGTCCTTTTCTTTCACGTTTCTGCCAGGCTGTTTTTTGTCGGCAGCTGGAGGTTTTCTTGGCCAAGCAACGATCATTTGGGATAGTTCGCATCCTTCCATCTTTTTTTTTCTTTTGGTAATGGTTTTTGTCGCGTTTTTCCTTTTCGGCCCCTCCCGGAATCCCGATGAGTAGGGGGCGCCCCATCTGGTAAACTTTCCCCCCCCCCCAATGGGTTGAGACCCTTGCGCGGAGGCCGTTGTTTTGCCTCTTCTCTTGTTTGCTATTGCCCCGAAACCATTTTCTCCCCCCACCCTTTGTCCCGCGCGTCAACATCGATAAAAGATACAGTAAAGAAGAGTCTACCTCCCTGTCCTTCCCGACATCATTCCCCGTTTTAACATTGGCCAATGGACTTCATGTCGGCGATTTCCTCTCCTTTACCCACATCAGACCAAACTAAAAGTTGGGTTTCTCTAAATTGGAGTGAGGCAAAATACAATCTTTTTTTCCTTTTCTCCTCCCTCCGTTGTTGCTTTTTTTTGACTCCTTTTTGCGCCGTCCTTCTTGCTTCATGTCTCTCTTCACCCCAGTATCTTTACCCTAAGGTCCTTATAGTTTTCACCTTTTCCTTTCTTCCAGACCTTTAAAATGTTCCTAGAAATTGCTTCTATTCCCCTGTGATACGCTTCTTTTTCAATCCGGCTGGATCGACTTGCTCGATTGTTCGTGCCCCGGGGGACTTTCGACTGAATTGTTGCATCATCGCACGCCTGGTTTAGACCCCTACGCAATCAATCTTTTGCGCACCAGTGCTATTCTCCGGTCACACCAGCTTCGACGGGTTACCACATTGAACACCAGCTGAGGTTCCTGGTTGGTTTATTTTCCTTCCCCCCTCGCTCCGCTGATTTCCCTTGCTGAACCCCACCTTTGACCTTTATGCGTTGATAGTTTGATATGCTTTTCCGGTTTCACGTTGCTAGGGAGACCAGCCTTTTTCCCCCCCCAGCCTTTCTTTCTTTTGTTCTTTTCACACACTTTTCTGACCCTTCCATCGTCGGGCGCATTTCTCTGAAAGTTTGTGAAGTTGTCCCGTGGTTTTCTTTGAGCTCGCCCGTGGGTAGGCCCCGATGAAGGCCCTGTCCCTTTCGCCGCTTCCGTGTTAAGACTCTTTGATGAGGTTCCAAAGCCCACCTTGTGATAAACGTGCTCTGCTACACGACCTCTCTGCTTTGGACCAGCCATTCCCTGTGATGCTAAAGCGTTCTCCTCTGGTGTCAGATTAACCCTTTTCTACCCTAACGTTGCGTTTGGTCTGCTTGACCCTCTCTTGTGAGTCCCGGCAGGTTTGCAAATTCCCTCCACCCCTCCTCGAGTGTTGAGCGCCACCTTTTTTGAAAACAAGCATCATCGGGTCTTCTGTGTGGTTTTAAATCTCGACCAGACCCTGTACTTCCAGCCCCTCTTCTTCCCATTTTATCTCTCGTGCCTTTTTCAAATTAGAAAGGCTCCCATGACTACTGTCGGAAGGGGTCCAAATATCAGACTATTGGAAAAGAACGCTCCCTCCCATTCATAGATCGATTTAACCCGTACTATTCCGAATACTGTTTTTCCCCCCCCCCCCAAACCCACCTCCTGCTTGCCGTGCGTGCTGTCCACCCTAATCCACTGGGCATTTTTTAAGAACCCACGTCCCCCAGCCTCTATTTTTTTTTAGTTGTAGATTTAGTGTTGGTTTCCCAAAAGCGCGTGAGTGGGTTTTTTTTGCGCCTCGCTGGCCCTTCGGATGGTCGATCTTACGTTCCCTTCCAAAGTGTCCCTGGGTGCTTCGTATTTGAGTTTGAGATTCATTTTTACCTCACAAAACGACAAGTCTTTTTTTTTTCGGGTGAGGACTATCCTCCCCCCCCTTTACGCCTCCGCCTCACGCGCTGGCACCTCCTTCTTTCTCTGGTCCCTCCACTTCTTTCATCAGTTATTTAAGTTTACTTTTCTTTTACACCAGGCGAAAGGGGACGTTGTCCGCTTCTCTCTGGTCCCCTCTTTTTCCAACTTGGCAATTCCCATTACTTTCATGCCTCTCGTTGTCCTAGAGCTCATACTATCTGCTTCCACATTCCGTTGAAAGGTGCCGCGCAGAGTATCTCCTCAGCTTGACGCTTCCCCCAATTCACTTTTGGGCGTTTGGGTCTTCTTCTTGAACTCTCGCCACTCTTTCCCCTCCCCCCATTTTAGGCGCGTGCGGTACTTTCGTACCCCAAACAAAGAGCTGGGATTTCTCTCTTTCCCCGGATTTTTTTGTCGGTGCTCCCTTCACTCCTCCTTTCGAACCCCCCCTCCACACACCGGGGATCATTGCTCCATGCCGACAGATGATCTCTCGACACTATGCTCCGTTTCACTACGCTTCTTTTGCAACCTGAGGACTGGAGTCACTAACCTAGATGAGATTTTTTTTGTCGTGAGAACTTGGTTGCCCCAAGCTCGGCATTTGACGTAGCCCCCGGGAAAGATTCCTTTGGCATCTTTGTTGGGCGTTTCGTTTGATGGGCCTTAAGGCACCTCCGGGACTTTCCGGGCACCTTTCTCCTAGCTGGATAATTACCTGCTGCGGCCCCCCGTCGCCTCTTGTTTATCCGCCGTTCTTATACCCGCCTAATTCTCCCCACCCTTTCCCTGACACAGCGAGCGCCGGGATCTTATGCCTTGTGATTCATTTGCGCAGAAGACCAAGAGGGTCAGCGAGCGTTTCGACCCATCCTTGTCCCCCTAATGCCGCCGCTGAACCTTGTTTTGATTGCGATTTCTCTTCTTCTGCCATAGTTTCTTGTCCCTTTTTCGTGAAATATTGATAGATTTCATCCCTAGGTTTCCTTAGGAAGAGATTTGACCTCCTCCTCTTTTCCGTTGTCGGCTCGATTCTGTCCCGGGAACGAACCTTTTTTTCACCAGTATACTTCGTTCATCGGCATCTCCCTGCAAGGTTGTCCAAAACTTGTTCGGCTTTCCGGGTCTCGGAACGGGGTCCTTCCCCTTTTCTCCGGGCTCGCCTGCCGGCCTTCCCTTGTGATTGCTCATCAACAACTACTTTCGCCATACGAGCTGGCCCTCCTTTTCCAATCCTCCCCAAACTTTCCTCATTGTCAAGGAAGTCATTGAGTCTTTCCTCACGATTAAAGGCTGTTTTACTTCGATCTCTGTGTTGTTTGCGTCCTGGTTATTTTCCCTACGCGGACAGGCGTTTCTTCAACAGCTTTTTGATAGTTAGCACCCACGTGCGGATGAATGGTTTAGGGAGATTTCCCCTAAGTAGGAACCCCAGTACCATGGAATCCTCCGATGAATCTTTTTCTGTTGCGCAACTTGTCATACCACACGGGTGCCAGTGTCCGACCCCTATTTTGTTTTTTGTGTGTTAATTCTGTGAGAATGAAGATTAATTCCTCCCCCCACCTGTTCTTTTTCTCCCACCTGGGCCCGCGCGTCACCGTCCCCTTGAAGCGCGTTCTCGTTCTCTAGACTCATACCTTTTAACATGGGCAAATGAGTACAGTGCCTCGATGCCGACGTCTTCTGTTGTCATCATTTCCCCCCGCCTCCCCACAGTGGTTAGATCGTGAATTGAATGCAAATTTTCACATTATCGTTTTCCCTCAGTTGTTTGTGGAGAATCGATTTTGAGACGGTATTTTTTTTCCTCGTCGATTTTTAAGCCCTCCCCAGCTTGGAGGGCGAAATCCTTCAGTTAGGTCCCCCTCAAAAGCCGTAGGAACCCATATCAGGCACGTTTCCGGCTTTGCACCTTTCCCGGGGTTTAATGCTTCGTTCATAGTCGTGGTGAAGGCCGATCTGCTGTGTTCTCTTTGGTCACGGGTTGGTTCCCATTTGTAGAGAACTTTAGCCTCTTCCGGCGCGTGCACACGTTCCCTACGCCTGCAGACTCAATTGTTGGTAAGTCCCTCCTTTTTTTTCACCCGATTTGGAAAGGTCCCCAGCTTGCGCCACTCCCTAAGTAGACAAGGTTTTTGTTTCCACTTTGGACCTTCTCTTCGCGGAGTCAACCCCCCTTTCCCCGATGCGGTCAAATAATTGACGATTCAATGCGACCTTCTTTACCACCTTCTAAAATGTCTCGTCCCTCCATTTCCCGCTTTGAACAAGTTTCACAATTCACTTTCGACCCGTTTCTCGGTCCCCCCGTTGTGAGGTGTAAATCGGTGGCCATTTTACTGTGGACCGATGCGGGATTGTGTCTCTTACCTCAAATCCAAAGATTGAATGGCCTGTCCCTTCCGGTTCCGTATTCTTTAGTTTCATGCTGACCTGAAGTTTGCCTATGCAGTGTCTTGAAAACTTTTTGATGCCTAAATATTTGATGGAAGAATCACTGTTAACTGTCCAGAACTCCGTTACCTCCGCCACGGCCACCCATTTCCACTCCCTTTTTTTTTTCTCGGGTGGGGCACTCTCCTCTTGTCTCTCCCGGGTCAACGCGTTTAATTAAAGCCGAAGACGGCGGTTCTCCCCGACCCCACCAGGCCTTTTTCCTCGGCGCCTCTTTCGGCCCCCAAAACTGCTTGGGATGTTAAACCCTTGCTTGGACTAGCCCCCCTCTTTCTGACCCATTTCCTTCGATTTTCCCGGCCAAGAGGGCGCTGTGTACTTCCTGTGTGAGCCTTGCTCCCACTATCTTTTTATCAGGAACTTTATACTTACAAAAGAGGTACGAATAAGGTTCCCCTCTCTTCGAAACTCTATTTCTTTAAATCCTGGGGGGTTTTCTTTTCTCCCTGGCGCCACCTCCCTCGCTGGCGATCACATTTACGCCTTGCTAAGGACTGCTTGGTATCGCACCAGTTCACTTACCCTTTTTTCTTCGGAGTGGCTTACTGCTTTGACCAAGAAGCGTTGAGTGGCGGAGCCCAGCCTGAGCGGGGCGAGTCACTCCTTTTTTTCTAGCCACACCTTACCCATGCCTTGGCCTGCTTTTCCTGGGGGGGCAGAGTCTCTTTCTTCCTCCCAAAATGCCACATCCTCCTTCCTCTAGCCTTCGTTTCTCTTTGGGTCTTGACCCCCTTGATTATTGAATGGCTTTTGACCTCTGGTCCCTCAAACTCCTATGATACAACACATTAACTTTGAAAGCTTTCAAGTGTCTTGATCCTTTATCCCGGCGCTGCGCCGTGTCCCCCCCGTTTTTCCCAACGATCGGGTGAAGTGTCTTCTCTCCCCCTACCCGTTGGTGTTGTTTGCTTTTTCCCTCCCTCGCTTGGCATGCCAACCCCTTCGGCCGAGGAGCCCGCGATTTTCGATCAGCCCTTGAAGGCCCTTTTTCCCTTTTTTGAGGCAAGTTGATCCTTTTTCATCCTGATGACGCAGTTTTTGGACCCATTCACCCGTATTGATTCTTTTTCCTTAACTCCAAACAGCTCTCCGTCGTCGTTCATTGCGGTCTGGCATTTTGTCCCCAACTACCTCAGTTTTCACCCCGACCATTGACCTCAGATCCCGGGCACTGTGACAAGGCCTTGTACCCCCCCCCCCCCACCCCCACCGCCGTGGTTCTCCTCCCACTAAGCGGGATGCGAACGCCACTCCCTTTTTCGAGTTTCTGTGGTCGTGTGAGATTGTTCTTCTCCCAAGCAGTCCAGTTCTTTGGACCCTTTTCTTGCCTCTTATTTTGTTGGCCGCCAGGGCGAACACCGGTCATTTAATTTCCAATCTTTCTTTCCGTCGTAATCTTGCCCATTACCCTTGATGGCTTTGCCCCGCCCGACTTTGATAACCCTTTATATTGATCCCCTCCCCAGTTCCGCTGCTGCCCTTTTATTTTCTTTTCTCTTGTTGAGGTTAACCTGTGAATCAGATTGCTTTTTCCCAATGTATTTATGCGCCTTTCTGGAAACCTATTTTGCATCATCCTTCCTCCGTGCGTTGGCAAATTTTGTTCCCGAGAAATGCGCTCCCGATTCCTAACCGCTTGTTTTGAAAGTCGCTTGGACTTTTTTTTTTATTTTCCCAGATGTCAACCTTAAAAAAAGGGTCCGCCCGCTTTTCCGCTTGTCGTCTCTCGATTTCTGCGGGTACGGTTGTCCCTCAAAGGTTCGTATTCTCTTGCCTTTGTCCCCATCCCCTTAAAATGTTTTAGACTGCATTATTCCGATGTCGCACGGACTCGCTCGATGTTTTTCAATCTTTTTGATTGGATCCCCCTCACGTGGGTGTGTGTGGGCGGGGGTTCGCCCCTTTTACTTTTTCCAAAGGTAAAATTAATTACCCCCAACTTTCATACTTGGTCTCCGTGTCCCACCTCCGACTTCTGGAATTGTCTAACCCTTTTTTTTTTTGAAATGAGAGCGTGGCGTCCTCACTTAAGAGTACTGATTGCCCCTGCTTTCACCCCCCGCCTCATTGCCGTTTCTTGAATCCTGTCGACGCGAGGTCACGTCTATGCACCAGAACCAGAATCTCCGCTGTTCCGTAGGCTTGTGCGACCCTCTGGTCCACACGTCGTTTGGAACCACCTCTTGATGTTTTTTTGACCTGGCCCCCCCCCCCATCTGTCTGCCGCTTTTTTGTGCAGCGTGTGCCCTGACTTCTCCAACGGCTAGAAAAATTTGTTTTTTTCTTGTCTCCAAACCCTTGCCCTTGAGCGTTTTGACAGGATTTTCCTCCGACAAGTTCCCCGCCTTTTCCTCTCCCCGCCTATGTTTCCAATGGCACATGACTTTTTCCCCGGGCTCGATGCCCACGGAAGTTCGTTGTGTCTTCCCTTACCCCAAATTTTTCGGCCCTTCCTGACCACCCCTTTTTTTCTCCGGCCGAGCATGAAAAAAGGCCGGCTCTTTTCCCTCCGTGTTGTGTGAGATTCTTTTTTTTTCTCCTTCCTTTTGCCTTTGTTCCCCCGATTTGCTTACGATTTGTTCTTTTGCAACCTTTCTTCAGCCCACTTCCCTCCCTCCTCCCGGCAGATTAAGCTGAAAAATGGTACGGCTTTTGCTTTCGCTGGACTCGGCGTTCACTTTTCGGTGAAACGGCTTTGATCGTCTTGATTCGCGCGCGGGCTCTGTTTGGAGGAACCTTTTTGTACGAAACGTGTTGACATCCTCGAACGCGTCTTCTTTGCCCGGCCCTCATTTTTTTTACATATTTTAGTTTTGAAACACGAGAATTGAAATTCTTTTCACACAGCCCTCCCCAATCTCCAGTTTTTCTTTTTTATTCTTCAGAGGAGTCGACCAACCCTTTGGAAGACCTTGGCGCTTCCGAAACGACACCCGCCTCTTTTTTTTTTTTCATGCATGGTTAACGAAATGGCACCCAAAATCTCTCCTCCCCCCCAAACCCAATCCTCTCCCCTGAGTCAAGGTAGGAAACATTATAATTCGCTGGGCTCACGGGGACCCTATTCAGTTTGTGGAAGGCCCGTTCCCCCGGTCTCCAGATACTAAGTATTTGCGAGCACAGATGGAAAAGTTCTTCTTTTTTGTCTCCCAAAAATAATGCATTCCCGTTTCCTAGTGTTCCTCACATTTATTTAATTTTCCGTTGTGCCAACGAAGAATTTAATCTTTAGTTCCCAAATTCTTGAGATCAAGATGTACATGGTGGGCAACAAGCCCCTTTCTGTTCCGGCTTACCGAGTTTTCTTTCCGACCCCCAGCTGGCCTTAGGTAATCCGACCCACTTCTTCTCTTACCTTTTGTGGAAGATCTATGTACAGTAAGAGGGGAAATAGTCTCACTATGGCCATCATCGAGACGGTGAGGATATGTCTCCCACTCTAACAAGTCTTTTTGTTTCTTTGGGCACCCTTATTTTGTCCCTTGTAGTCTCCCTACCTGCTCAATCGATGAATCCTTAGAGTATAAAATAAACGTCATGCGCTGTTTTCCTGTGTCCGTGCCTGTGTTTAATTTTTTTCTCCAATATCTTCGTACACGAAGTCTCTTTCCCCCAAGGAGAAGGCTCAATTTAAGGAATTGTCCGAGCCGCCTATTCCTAAATTTTGCTACCTGCGTCCCTACCCTCCTTTTTTTCCGATTCTATTTGTATCTTCCTTCCCCCAACTTGTGCGTATAGAACCTCTAACCCTTTCACATGCTCTCTAGGCGGTTGTTTATGCAGAATCGTCGGATTTTTTGACCCCCACCGAAGCCGTTGAGGGTTTTTTCCAGGGGTGGAGGTCGCGTCCCCGGTCAACAGTGATTTAAGGTGTCTACTGAGTAATGCGGCGTGTATGTCTTTTTTGCGGTCTAGTTCCTTTTCGCCGACAATCCTCCGCAGACTTCGTATCGTTTTGGGTTGCTAGACTACCGTTACCAATTCAAAGAGCGATTGGGTATGGATTACTTTTTTGTCCTATTATTCGAGGACCAGGAAATTGTCTCCAAGGTTCTGATCGTGCTGAGTCCCCCCTCTCCTTTTGAAACGCTTTTCCACGATCGTTTTGCTTTCTCGAATTTACTTTCTATTTCTCTTTTCCTTTCCTCCTCTGTTTTGAGAGTTACCTTTCCCCCTTTCCCCTTCGTGAATCTCGTTTCAAGAGTGAGTCCTCTTTCCTTTCTTCTACCTTCCCAGTTGTTGGGGACCCTTTATGAGAAACAGATTCGGTCCACTCTCTTCAAACCTTCCCGCCCCGGAGCTGGCGGTACAGGTTTCATTCCAAAATTTTGAAAAGAGAGTCGTTCATTGCTTTTCTGGCTTTGCGGCAGAATCTCCTCTAACCACCTACTACCCCGCCCACTGGCAATACATGTGCCGTCTGATTTTCAAGAACTGTGTACAAGGGCCTCCATCCCCCAGAGCTGGTCAATAGCCGATTCTGCATCCCTCCCCCTCCTAGAGAGTTCTGGGGGTATCCTTTTTTCTATTGCCGTCCTCCGAAGCTTTTTTCCTCACTTAGAGATCGGGATTTTTTAACTTTGCTCCCCTTCGCCCCTCCCCCCCTTTAAAGGCTTTCCTTGGAAGCGAATATATGGAAACCATTATTTACCAATTGCTGAGGCCGCCCCTTCTTTGTTCCCGTAGTTTCTCGATTCCACTTTCTCCCTTGATCCCCTTTTCTAACAACCCGTGAGCGCGCGATCCTTGGTCTTACCTCCTCCCCCCCTTATCAGCATTTCTTTTCAGGCCCCAAGTTGAACGAATTAATTTTTAAATCAAAGCCATCGACGATGGAAAATGCTGTTTCGCTCATGTTGGCGTCATAAACCGTTCCGATGTCTAGGGCTTTCATGACTGGAGGAATAATTTTCCCATATCCCGCACCGTTTCGACGGTTTAAGTTCCGTAGCTTAGATTGTCCGCTTTCGCTTTCTGTTGCCCTTTGTCATTACTCCCCCCAGTCATAGTCCCCCCCTTCCCCCATTTCCGGCGGTCACTTTTTGCCCCCCCTAGATAGCATGAGTGCTTTTTCTGACCTTCCTTCCCGCTAAAATTTGCCTCTTGCACGGACTCGGCTTTATTCAGTCATTTTTTTTCTTGGATCTACAACCTACTTACCTCTTTCTCACCATAGGCCGTTACACCACTCCCAAACTTTGTCTTTTCCCTGGCCCAGCGGGGGTTTTCCTCTTCTTTTTTAACCTTTGAATCGAGGTTTGTGTGTCTCCTTACCTCTTTTCCCGACGCCTGTATGCGAAAAACTTTTGCTCGTTTCGGCGCAGCGTCATAGTTTCATTCATGGTTTTTCGTCCTCGCCTGACTCTGAGTTCGAACCTCCGGACCCCCCTCCCAATCTATTGGGTGCTGTGTCAACTTCCCCCCCAAATCTGCCGGGGATTTTTTTCAATGAGATAGTCCTTGTTTTTTCTTGAGTCTGCCTTTCGTTGGCCTTTGCTTTTTTTCCTGCCTGATTTGCCGAATCTCTTTGACACCACGTTTTTTTCTCCACCCTGGGTTCAAGGATCTACGGATTTCACCGACTCGTCTCCGCGATCTCGCTCCCCTTCTTTTCCTTCCTCCGGAAACGTGCTCGCCCCTCCTTTTTTCTTTTGTCCGTAATTTTCTGAAGGGGCCGACCCACAAAGCTTGGGGTTTTTTCCATCGAGATGCGTTCCTTCCAAACTCCCGCCGCAAAAAGATTGCCCTCCTCCCCTCGTTTTGGTCGATTTGGAGCAGAAGTTTCCCCTCATGGCTCGATTTGCCGACACCCCAATCTTGTGTTGGCCCTTTCACCATTCGTTCTTGCCCTTTTTTAGCGATCCCTTTTACCTTCCCCTCTCCGTTGCCCCCAAATGCCGGCTGGAAAATTCTCGAGGACTCGGCTTACTCTTCGTGCCCCTCAGG
>Ga0179593_1534895_pt1 | contig 11294 bp, 18 predicted proteins | sample CZODoug2_1_08_16_FD_185931 | JGI IMG/M metagenome (GOLD analysis project Ga0179593, IMG submission 185931) | Vadose zone soil fungal communities from Angelo Coast Range Reserve, California, USA - CZODoug2_1_08_16fungal (PacBio error correction) | ecosystem: Environmental > Terrestrial > Soil >... | reverse complement strand
ACTGTTTCCTACCTGGCCGTCCCCATTTCGATCACCGACCTGCTCTTCTGCTGTCCCCCGGTTTAGGGGTTTATGCACCCCCGGGCATTTTACTTGGTTCCGTGTTCCCCCCAAAGTGAACTTGAACTCGCCCGTTTAGTGGGGACGCCTTTTAAGTATTTGGGGCTTTGGCACTTCCTCCTTGAGCGGCGATTTTCAAACACTCTTTCCCTCACCATGTTCTTTTTCTATCTCGTTTTTTTGATACTAGGCTCCTGATCTTCCCGGTTTTCACGTTCCGATCGTGGGGTGGGGGGGGATGATGTGTCCCCCGTCGGACGCTTCGATTCCTCCCGTTCCCTTTTTTTTTTTTTTTTTCCTACGGGGAAATTTCCCTCCATCGGCTTTTTTTCGTGATCCGTTTCCCTTTTCCTGCCCCTTTTTGCGGATGGACCGCTTTCGCGCTGTTGTCCCTTTTGCAAAGCCAATATATTTTCAATAGTCCCGCGTTTTTTTTTTTGCTTCAGTTCACCCCGGAAAACGGGTTGGAGCAAGCCCCTTTTTTTTTTCTCTTTTTTTCCTTTTTTCAACGGCTCTTCGAGTCTGGTTGCCCCCCCCTTTTTCTTCGGGTAGGGGGAGTATGAAGATTTTCGTCACGCTTTCCCCCCCCCCCTTTTTTTCCGAAGTTTTTTTAACCTCGGCACCAATTGTCCTGGGGGCCCCCGGGTTCTCAACGGGGCTGTTTCCCCCTTCGATTGTCCTTGAAGGGGCTACAGGTTACATTCGTCCAACCGGCCTTTTTATCACCTGACGATGCATTTTCCCCTTTCCAGACATTCCTGTCCCCAAACCTTTGTTCCAGAGTTCTCAATCCCTTTTCCCCCCAATTTTTATCTCGTCGCCTACCCAACAATTCGATTTCTACAACCTCCTTCCCTAACTTTTTTTTTTTTGCTCCGAAGGTGCAAGTAGTCCCCTTCTTCAACCCCCCTTCCCCCTGACCGTGCCGGGTTTAACAACGAGATACGCTCCGGCAGGATCAGCTTTTTCCCGTTTTCCCACTAATCAGAAGAGTGTCACCCCCGTTATCTTTTTAAGCAGACCTGGATTCCCCCCACCGCTGCGAAAGAGAATATGCTTGAAATGCCTTACCCGCGCGGACTTTCCCCAAGCGACGGCTTTCTCGTGTTGTTTTGCCCCACCTTTTGCCTTTTCGGGATAGGCTATTTTAAATTCAAGAACGGTTTTTTTCCCCCCCATTCGTGGTCTGTTTATTTCGCTTCCTTCAGTTTTCCTTCTTCGCTCTTGGGCTCGCGAGTTTTCACTGGTTTGTTTTTTTCCTCGATCGGCTCTCGTGACTTTCCCACTCTTTTCCAAGGCCGTTTTTTGAACGGTTTTCCTGACTTCCCTTTTCTCATCCTTTTGTTGAGAACGGATGGGGGTTCTCCGTTTTGTTGATGTTGTTTTGCCCAGGAGGAACCCCCGTTTTTCTAATGTCTCTTCCTTTTTCTTTTCTGGAGTTCTTGCACATGTGGACAACCACCCCCCGTCTATTGGCGGTTTTCCCCCTCTTTTCCATGGGGCCGGTGATTGTGGGGCGGTGCGCTTCCCATCGCTCTGATGTTGCCGCCGGAGTCGGAACCCCCTTGCTAGGCCGTTTTCTTTACCGGGTTTTGGCAGACGACCTCCCCTCGAAACCCCATTTAATCCCTTCTTTAGGCCTTATCATCTTAACCAACTTGATTCTCCCCCCACGTTTTGATGCGCGATTTTTTTCGCAGCAAGATCTTATTTTTCTCGTCCCCTCCCCCGATCGATATACCCCCCGACAGGAAATTGGTTTTTCCCTGGATCGGTAGTGCGGTCTATCACTCTTTTGTTCGTGTTTGGTCCCACCCCCTTTTTTTTTCATCCCGTTATACTGCTATCTTGGCGACCCCCACAGGCTCTGGTTCTTTCCCTGAGCCTTAGAGATCTGGGGGACCTTTTGCATGTTTTCGTTTCCTTGGCAGCCCAGTCTTCGACCCCCCGTTTCCGTGCCGTTTGGTCGTTGGATTTTGATTGCTTTGGCAACGGTTTTTTTTTGCGTCCTCCGCCCTCGCTTTTTGTCTCCTTTCGTGCGTACGGGAGTATGAGCTCCCCGTGTTGTTCCTTTCCTTGTTTTTCTTCATTGACTGTTGCTTTTGTGCTAGGGCCCTAGAACGCAAAACCGCGCTTTCCCGCCTTCTCTCGATTGATGCAACCCCCCCCCCTTTTCCACCCACCTTCGCTCGACCGGCCAACCCTAGACATCTCGCTCTCTAGCATTTTTTTTTTTTCCCACTGGTTTTTAACTACGCTCCATTGCTTTTCAAGCAGCCGCCACCCCCCCCCCCCTCCCAAACGTTGATCTTTGCTACTGGCTAGATGTCTCCGACCCCAACCTGTTAATTCCTCGTTTTTCTTGAATTTTTTCCGACTTCCGCCGAATGCCCAGACCTTGGGTCCCCCCTTGTCCCTGCTCCGTTGCCAAAACGGCGGCAGTGTTTCCCGGTCCTTACTACCCCACGGGTCCCCCCCCTTTTTCAATTCCTGTTGCCGGGAAGTTTTTGAGGCCCCCCCATATCCCATGTTTTTCACGAACTTTCGACGACGACCCCCGCTCCTCTCTCAGCCCCACATGACCTTCTTCCCGCCGAAAAAAACATGTATTAAAGAGGATTTTTTTTTCCTGGTTTGGTGCATCGATAGTCGTTGGATTGATTTTTTCGGATCCTGTGTGGTCCTATACTCAAACGAACCCCCCCTTTCACTGGTTGACTCTCCCCGTTATTGTTTTCCTTTTTTTTTTTTCAGTCGGAATGTGATCAGTTTCCCCCATATCCAGGATCTCCCCGATTGTCTTTCTCACGCTCCCATCGTTATCACGAATGGGCGGATGCTTTTTCTTTCCTACCCTCGTTTTGTTTCCTTCCCCTTTTTGGATTCGTGAATCGAGCTGCGTTGTCACGGTGACCCCTTCATGGTTCTCTCTGTCTGCGCGGGAATAACTTGAGCGAACCCTTTTTTTTTCAGGGTCGTTTTTTGTTAAATTTCTTTTTCCCAACCGGCCTCACAGCTTCTTTGTTCCCATCGGCCTGCCCTTTTCCGTTCCCCCTTTTATTGACTTTGCTAGTCTACATTCAGGTGTGCTGCCTTGACTTTTTGGGGACGTAGCTTTCGCTTTTTTCTTTTTTTTTTCCTTGGCGGGCTCCCTCCCGCAGCCTTTTGTCCCCCCTTAAGTACGGGGCCAGCCCTTCGGTGCTTCTGGAGGCTACGGGGTCTCACGCATTTGGGTACCTCAGTGGGTTGACCCTTTCTGTGGTCATCCCGCGGCGCCTTGGAGGGCCGTCCAGGCATGGTTTTGGTATCGCCATCGAGCCAGTTTTCTTTTCAACGTCAAGGCTCCCTTTGCTTTTGTTTCTTCTTTTTTTTTTTCGTGTAAGTGTCCGACAGTTTTTGGCCCCCCCCTATATTTCCTTTGTGGCTTTGTTTTGGTTTCGAGCTTTTTTCCGGTTTGTTCTTTTTTTTTCGGTTTCTTGGTTTGATCTGATCGGCTGCTTGGATTACCGGGTTTCTTCCGCGATGTTTCTTTGCTTCTTTTTTCTGTCAACCTCGCTTGGCTGAAGAAAAACACCTTTTTTTAGGAACCCCCCCCTTTTTTTTTTTTTAGGAGCCTCTAGACCCCCTGCATGGCCTCGTCGGCGGAGCCTTATTTTTCTCACCGTTGGTTTTTTCCCCCCCTCAGCCTGCCCAATGATCGAACAGCCCCCGATTTTTAGCATCCTGTCCCTATATCGCTGCGCCGACGATTACGGACCGTGTGTATCCCATAGAGGCATCCTAACTTTTTTCCCCCCGATTTTTTTGCACGACGAGAGCTCACCAGCAACTCTGTCTCACTTGCGCTCTTATCGGTTTATCATCGATGTCGCCATGGCACGCGGTCCTCAAGTTTGCGGTCCGGCGCTCGTTCCTTTAGGCTTCAGTTTTTGACGGAGGATCTCGTTCCGTGTTTTTTGCGTCTCTCTTTTTCCTTCTGTTCGAACTTTTGCGCGGTCGTATGACAAACGACTTGGGACGTTACCACCCCCCCTCAGATCCCAAATTTTGTGCCTCCTCCTGGTTGCTTCCCCCCCCCCCCGCACAATTTTTTTTTTTGGACATGGCCTGCTTTTCGGGCGCATGGACCCCTAACTTTTTTTTCCATGCCCTTTCCGCGGTTGTTTTGTCGTAGGCCGACGTTCCGGCGGCTCGCCCCCAAACTGTTCCCAGCCCATCGTTCACCCAAGAGTGCCTCCCAGTTCCCGTCCAGCTACACCCCCCCCACTCGCATCTAGGCTCCGATTGTTTTCCCCCCAACAAACTTGCTTTTCCTCTCCCCCCCACAGCAGGAAAGCCATCAGCGAGGACCCTTTCGAGATAAGGTTCCAGCTTGTCTTTTTCAATGATGAACCCCTTTGGCCCTGACCTTTTGCCTTTTCGTTCGGGTCTTTTAACAAATCCCCCTCCTCGTCATGGCTTGTTTGGCTCGTCCCAGCGAGCCTTCGCTTTTCTTCGTGGAGGAACCCCCTGCGACGTTCGACCTTTTTTTTCCAGCTTTTTTTTCGCCGGGGTGCTTTTGGGAATGTCTTGGTTTTCCCAAGTACGTGTCCCAATAGTCCGTTTGTAGTCCTGCCCCTGCCCCGTGGCTTCCCCCTTTGAAAATTCGCACAGGCCGGACTCCCTGACCTGGCCTTTTGTCGGTTTTTTTGCCCCCCGCCTGTCCGTTTTGAGACTCCCCGATTCTCCGTAGAATCGTCCCTGCGGTTTTCCCTCTGTCACTTTTCCCAAGCCTTGAAAACCCGTCATACCCTTTCTTCCTGAGTTTGTGGGCCCGTCCAGGTGAAGGAATTCTTGTTTTCTGTATTGTGGTCTTTTCCCTCTTTCGACCGAAACACGGTGCCTGTTGAGCCCGTGGACTTTTCGTTTTGTTATCGGATTTGGTTGTGTCCCGCCTTGATTGTTTTTTTTCCCCCCTTTCTTTCCTAAAAGTCCGGCACTGGGCACCCAGGGTTTTCCACCGCGTGGAAGTCCGCTTCCGATCCACGAGACCCACCCCCGAACGGTCCTGCGCAATCCCCCCACTTTTGGCCTTGTCCAATTATGACTCAGCCCAACCCCCCTTTTCACCTGCAAATCGGTTTCCGCCAGATCCCCCCCTCGCCCAGATATCTTCTTCGCCCCTCTACCCCCCCCTAACTTGGCCGGTTCTTCGAGTCCTCCCTTGTACCTGCCCAGTATTTATCCGAGGCTGCCGGGAACAAAAGTCTTTTAGGGCTTGTCACTTTTTTTTTCCCCTGCAGTATCTGCCAGGCGTTAACGTTCGCCCCAATCTTTTCCCTCGTAGTTTTTTCTTGGCGACCCGATTTTTTATAGTCTCCCTTTTTTTTTCAGGGGAACCCTGTTTTTTGTTTCTTTCTTGAGCTTTCTTCGTGTGCGTCCAGACCGTTTTGCTTGGTAACTTTAGCGCGCCCTTGGTCAATTGAACCCGCATGACGTTTTGGTTCCTTCCCTTCTAGTAAGTTAGTCGGTCTTGTCTGACCTCTATGAACCGTTTAATGTGCTTTCCCCCCCCTTTTTCCTGTGTTGTTGAAGAGCTCCGAAGTAAACCCCCTTTGCACCTCATCAGTTATCGTTTTTTCCCTTCGCTACTATTTCTTAGGAGTAGGAGTGTGTCCTACCCCCACCTTTTTAATTTGCCATTGGGACCACCACCATTTTTTCTGTCCCGTTGGGACTCGTCACTCGGTATGGCGTGCGTTTTTCCCCCCAAAGCTTAACGATCTGCTGGATTTTTTTTTCAACACTTTTTCCTCTTTGTTTTTTCCTTTTCCCCCCTATTCGTAGAAATTCTATTTTCCTTTGACCTGGCGTTCCTTAAGTTTTTTTTGTCCTGTTCTGGGCAAAAGGAAAAACGTTCCTGTACGGATTCTTTTCTGTTATCTTACTGTGCAGCCTATTTGACAACCCCCTGGGCCCTTTTTCCGGCCACCACGGCGTGCCCCTTCTGCCCCAGCTCCTCTTTGGTTCTGGCCTTTTGCTGAAGATCTTTTTTTTTTTTTTGATTTTTTTTTAAATGACTCGGCCGCTTTTTACCTTCACGAGCTTAATTGTGGGCGCGCATTCTTTTTTGTCGGCCAGTGGGCCCAGTCGGACAAATTCAAGTGGGGGGCAGTGTCTTTTGCTTCATGGTGTAAACTTGTTCCCTGGCACCAAGTTCTGTCCTTGTTTAGAATTTGAAGATTTTTTCAATTCTTCCTGTTTTTTCGTCTTACCAGGAACCTCGTGTCCTGTTGCCCCCGGGATGTTCCCTTTCAAAGGCTGGGATTTTAGGATACCTGGCCCCGCTCCCCCCCCCCGGTATCCGGATCACTTTCTATTAATACCAAGTATTCAGTCAAGGGTACCTTGTTCCAAAAATGCCCCTTTGGACCGCTTTTCCTTCTTCATCCATATCGTCGCCTACCTCCACCTTTCGATTTTACTCTTACTTTTTTTGCTACGGGCCTGTGGAGAGATTTTCTCTTTTGGTATTAGGCGAGTTCGGCGTGAACCCCGGCCCTTTCTGAGGTCCCGCGCTTTCAACCACGGGAGAGCTTCAGAGCCCCCGTCGTTTTTTTTTTTCTTAACTCTTTTTTTCAAGAGTTTGCAAAATTTCCCTTTTCCTCGGGCCCCGCGAAAACCCCCCCCCGTCACCCACCGCCTTTTCGTTCTCTCTGTCCTCGAATCTACCACCTTGCAGTTCCTCAGTTTTTTTTTCCTTTCCTTTTTTCATCACCTTCCATGAATATCCGTGTTACCCGGACTCACCTGGTTTTTTTTTCCTTTTTTTTTCCAAGGGGTCTGGTATCCTTGCTTCCTTCTCTGCGTTGGATTTTTTTTTGCCTGACCTGTTTCGCCGTCTTTTTGCCGGGTTTGTGGTTTCCTCCGGATTAACGTTCCCCCTTTTGGGACAAAAACTTTGCGGTAACATTGCGTTTCGTCTTTTTTTTGTTTGTCGGTTCTGGCGTTTGTGCCCCCCACTTTTTCAATCAGGGGTGAACGGATTGTCGCCGTGTTCTTGTTGCCTCCCCTCCCCGTTTTAAAACTTTTCTCTTCCTCTTCCCTCCTTTTTGTGCCACCACCCGGATATTTGGGCGGTAATGTCTCGGCCTCTGTCCCGTGGTGATGTGGTTGTGGTTTCTTTTGTGGTTTTTTTTTTTTTTTTTTGCCCCCGGTTTCCTCTTTTTCCAAGTCTTCCTGCGTTTTTTCCTACCCCTTTCCTGTGAGCTCTTCTCACACCCCCCAGTCCTGGTTTATATTCTCGTCACAACCCTTGAGCTTCCCCCTCTTTTATGCCTTTTTCGTCCGCATGATATTACAGGCGCATTGGCGACCTACCTTTTTTCCCAACGGCACATTTTGTCGAACAAGTCATTTCTCCCCCCTCGTGCCTTTTTTTCTTCTGTGCAGGCAATGGTACTACGGTATTTCCAGACCGTTCTCTTTTTTCTAGCTTGCTCCGTCGTTTCGGCGCAAGCTCCTTTTTCCACCTTTTTTTTTTTTTTTCACTGTTGGTTTTTCAGGTTGATTGTCGATTGCGGCGTTTTGCTGCCCGCAAATCTTACTTTTTATTTCCTTCTTTCCTGGCCGCGGTTAATTTTCCTTTTTTAGCTCCTTTTTTTCTCCGTTTTTTCCGTTGCAGGTTAGTCAGGACCAGCTCTTTGCAGGCTGGATCAGGGCCCCCTTCCCATTTTTTACCCCCCACCGCTTCACGGTTAGGGCATACATTCCCGATAATTCCCCCCTGTTCCGACATTTAAAGCTAAACATTTTACCCCCATTGACGACTCCGTTCCCAGTTCTTTCCAAGTGTGGGGACTTTTTCCCTGTCGGACACCTACGGCGTGCCTTTTTCCCCCAGAGACCTTTTCCTTTACCCTGATCTGTGTTGATTTCTATGGTGGCTGGCTCTCCCCCCCACGTCCTTTTTTTGTCGCTCCCCTCCTTGCTGCCGTCCTCACTGACAGGACATGTTCACCTCCCACTCCCTCCCTCAACGGACATTCGCCGGTTCCCTTCCTTTTTTTTTCGCCAACGAAGGGTCCCTTCTTCCTCTTTTGTTCCGGACATTCTTGGGCGGGCTTTTGCCCCGCTCTACATATGGCTTTTTTTTATTCCGACCTCCTCTTTCCCGTAACCCTGAATTCCTTCTCCGAAGGTTGAAAGACCCAATGTTCTCCCGCTTTTCCCCTGGTCCATTCCTCTTAGAACACATGTCGGTGGATCCTCCGTTTGCCTTCCCGACTCCAGTTTTCTGTCCACAGACCGACCCTTTTCGGGATCATGATCCTTTTTCCACCCCCCCTTTTTTTTCTTACGCTGTTTTCCTCAGTCTCTCCCCTTTTCCTGGTTTAGCTTGCTGCTTTTCCTCCCTTGTTTTCGCTCTGTCCCCGTCGTATAACCAGAACCTTTTTATCGTGTTCGAGCCTGGGGTTGCCATTCCTTCCTGATACTTGATTGGACTGTCGGTTTTCCCTTAACTTTTGCGAGACACTGTTCTTTTTTTTTTTCTAGGCCCTCCACGCTCCTATTCTGGAATTGCCCAGTGCTGTCATAACCCTTTCCTTCGCCCGATAGTTCCCTTTTGTGCTGCTGACGATGGTGACTTTCCTTTTTGGTTTTTTTCCCGGGTTGTTTTAGTCTTTTTTCTCTGGGTCCGTCCGAACAGTTTCGTTATCTAGCCTCCGGTTTCAGCTTTTTTCTTGTGCGTTTGACCCGGGCTTTCATCCCCTTCGCCGTTGCCGTGAGTACAATAAATTTTTTTTTTTTTTTTTTTCTGTTTCTTCCCCCCTGCGGGCAAGTTGGGCGTTTTTATGACCTTCCTATGCCTTTTTTGTCCCTCCGATGTTCCTATCCCACCACTTCACGATCATGTTTGTAGTAAGTTTCGGTTTTGGCTTTTTTTTACCGTGCCGGTCACAGTTCCAACCCCCCAGGCCTCATTTTTGTTGTGCGAGTCCTTGGAAGGGTTAGCTTATTTTCGGCAGCAAAAACTTTTTTTGCGTTTTACCTTTGCCCTATTGGGTATGACGGCGGGTGTTGCGATGTTGCGTTTTCCTCCCCTTTTTTTCTGGTTTTTCCGCACCACTCCGGAACACACTGTAGCTACGCGAGGACCTTTTTGACTTTTCCTTCTTGACAACCCCCGCGGAGGCAGGTCATCCGGTAGGTCCGGTCCTTTTTTTTTTTTCATCCCCTCCTTGCATGATTACCTCCCCCCAGATCATTTATCCTTTCCCAGGTCCGCCCCCCCCCATTTATCGGTTGCGCCGCCTGGGCCCTTTTTCCCCTTCTTTTTTTTTTCAGCCGTCTTCGGTTCGGGACCTTTAGGTTCCCATTGCCTGCATACCTTTTCTGTTCCCCAGCATCCCTTTTTTAGCAATTGTTTCCGCGATTCCTTTTTTTCCTATGTCATTGCACAACGCGGTCTCGATCAGGTCCGAAACACCCTGCGCCCCCCCCCCAGCCTCTCGTGTTTAGCAGCATCCGTTTTTCTTCCAGGAATTACATTCTTTCAGTTCTTTTTATTTTCCCTTTTCGAAGAGCTTGTCGTCTGGCAACTCTTTGGGTCTTACTTAAGGACTACGCTCCCCATGGCCACTTTTACCTCTTTCCCCCCCCTCCTCTTTTGCACACTCACAATCACCCCCCCTGAACCATGGCAGGGCTGATTCTCCTGGACCCTCCCCCTTTTTTGGTTTCTATTCGACGCGAAGCCCCCTTCTTTTTGATTTTTTTTGGGTCCCCCTGCAACTTCCTAGCCATCGTTCCCGAGTGACGGCCATTTTTCCCTACCCCCACGAGACCTGGCTTAGCGCCGTTTGTTTCCAAAAACCTTGTCCTGATCCCCCCGAGTCGCCAAGTCACCCTCAGTCCCGCGAGAAATCGTGGTTGATTCATTCCCCCCCCAAGTGTGTGCAATGTAACCGGGACCCCCTGTTTTGGCTTTCCCTTTTTTTTTTCTTCAACTCTTCTGGTCTTTCCTGATATGCACAAATTGTTTTTTTAGGTGTCTTCGCATTGGTTCTTCCACCTTTCGGCTCTATTGGAAGACCTCGTCGAATTTTGGGGGAATTCCCTGGTCCCTTCTGCTCTCCCTATTTCGGTGAGGCCTCCCCCAGTGTTTCTCTTGCTTCTTTTGCGTCGTTGTTGAACTTGCCAGGCATCTCCGAAAAGGGTTTTTTTTTCTGTTTTCTTTCTACTGCTTCGCGAGAGTTCTGCTCCCTCCAAGAACCCTTTTTTTTCCCCCCCGTACTCCTCTTCCCCTCCTTTTTTGAGGTAGCGTTGACGATAATCCTGTCACCTTTTTTGATCTTTCCACTCCTTCAAACCGTCCTTTTTTTCCAGGTCCCTTTGGCTCCCCCCTTTTGATGTTCGCGGAACGTGCCTCCCCACTTTTTCTCCCTGGTAATTTTTTTCTCTTTAGAATAGATGTATCCCTTCGATCATCCCCGCTTTCCCCCCCGTCCCCCCCCAGTTGTTGCGCTCCCGTTCTTGGGCTTGTCCTTTGAGACCTTGTGCCTTTTTCTAAAACTTTTTTCTTTCCTAAAAGCCGCATTCATGTTTCCCAGGGAGACGGAACCTTCCAGTCTTGCCCGGAGAAACACCTGTCCCTCCCTGGTCCCTTAATTCTCGCACAAACCTCCGGGTGGACCTATTCCCATCGTGTTGTTTTCGCTTAAACGATTTCCCCCAATCGTTTTTCCCCCCACTTCCACCCCCAGAACTGAACCGTCGGCGGATCTTCATTTTTGAACGGCCGGTTTGACCTAGTTGGATTTCCCTTAGGTGCTTCGTAATTTTTTTCTTCTTGGCCGAAAGTTTTTCACACGCCGATATGCTTTTTATGGAAACCCTTTGCCGCCCCCCCCCCCCCCCCCCCCCCCCCCCCCCCCCCCCCCCCCCCCCCCCCCCCCCCCCCCCCCCCCCCCCCCCCCCCCCCCCCCCCCCCCCCCCCTCCCCTTTTTGGTAAGCCTCTTACTTGTCATCGTCCCGGGTGAGGCCCCCTTGGTTTTTTTTTCTACCCGCCGTTTTCCTTTTGTGAGAGGATTTCTTTTTCCCCGCGTTCCAGACTTTTTTTTGGTCCCTTCACCCGCGCCTGCGGTCCACAATTTTGCTGCATGACTTCTTTGGTCCCTCCTTTTTCCCTTTTGCCATAGTTAGGCTTTTCCTTTTGATTAGTCCTTTGACCCGGATGAAGGTGCGGTAGTTTT
>Ga0179593_1503741_pt1 | contig 11294 bp, 9 predicted proteins | sample CZODoug2_1_08_16_FD_185931 | JGI IMG/M metagenome (GOLD analysis project Ga0179593, IMG submission 185931) | Vadose zone soil fungal communities from Angelo Coast Range Reserve, California, USA - CZODoug2_1_08_16fungal (PacBio error correction) | ecosystem: Environmental > Terrestrial > Soil >... | reverse complement strand
GTACGCCCGAGGTCCCCTCCCCCCGCCTGACGGAGTGTGTCTCTTTGTACTCGGACCTTCCCCTCATGCCCTTATGAGGAAGATCTTCTCTTTGGCTGATTTCCCTCGATTCCTTACGCGATCTCGCCTCCCCCTTTCGCGTCAGGTAAAACTTTCCCTGCGATCGCGATCTTTTTTCGTTGTGTTGAGTCTGAGATTCTCTCGGAGGGACAATGTTTTAATAACGCTGAAAGCGTTCAGGAGAGGCGAGCTCGTTTCGATTTTGTCCGAGGCGCCTGAGACTCAGCGCCCCTGACTTTTCCTCTCCCGTTAGGAGTCGAGTAAGCCGCGTCTTTCTTTTAGTTAACGCAGGCTTTTTCTCGCTGAACATCCTGATCCTCACCGAATTCCTCTTTCGCGCAGTTCCCTTGGGCGGGAGCCCCCTGGCTGCACATCAGCCCCTTTTTCGAGGTCTAAGGTGCGAAGCCTCACTCCTGGCATGAACGTCACGTCCTTTCAGACGTGATATAGTGATGGATCGGCCTGCGCTGCGCTAAACCTCAGGAGGAGACCACCCTTCGGCTCTCTCCAATTCCTGACCCGTGACTCACCGCCGTTACGTGAGTTTGGACTAGACTTTTGTCCATGATCCTCTTTTTTTTTGACAGAAAGATCTCTCTAACCCCCTGACTCTGAGATCCTTCTAGAAGCTGCAATTGGGTTTTTCCCGAGCAAGGACAACCTTGTTACATCGCGGCGGCACCCCCGCTTCCTCCCCCTTTTTGGTTCCCCGACGCGGCGAGCTCTTTCGACCAAGTCGGGTTTTTCTTGAACAGGCCGCCGCGCTGGTGGCTTCCCTTTTTTGAATCTTTCAAGTCCTTGAACTGCTGAAGCCCAGAAGTTTTCTCCATGAAACGTTTCCGGTCCTCCCCGTGTTTTACATGGCCCTCGTGGACCGATGTCTTCCCCCTTTTCCAAACCTGTCCCTTCCCCGGCCTGTTCGGGGATGAGGTTGATTAGCTGTGTGATTGAGCCTCGGAGTTTTTTGAAAAACGCCGTGGCTCCTAAGAGGGGCTCCTGCAGGTCCGAGAAGAGCACGACGGCTTCGGGTTTTTTCTGAAGAATCTAGGATCCCCCCCCCTCTTCCGCGAGCTGAGCGCCCTTCAGCTTCCCCCTCCGCGAAAACGGTTTTTGCATGTCGGGTCCTTTTAGCGCGGATGCAGGGCCTTATCCATTGCTACTGACGGCAATGCCTTGCACTGAATCAGCCCTTTTTCCGTTTGCGAAAAGAAGCAGATCATTTTTGTCGCGGCCCCCCCCTCTCTTTTTCCCCCCGCAGACGCTCGTTCTTTCAGAATTTTCTGCCCTTTTTTCCTCCCTGTGTGCCAACGCTCTTTAAAATGCCCATCGCGCGCCTTTGATTCATTCCCTCTAGTAGCAGAGTTCGAAAGAGATTTTCCCCGCTGCGATGAAAAGGGATCTTCCCCTCGTTAACCGCTTCTTTTTTTTTAGGGGTACGCGTCCGGTTCCTGCGCTATGAACAGCTTTCAAGATCTTCGTTGCTCCTCCCTAGCCCACGGGATTTCCCTTCCCTATTCTTCTTGCATCAAGATGTAGAGCGACTCAGAAGTTCCAGAAAGCACGAGTTTCGACGTTCCTGTTGGCGACCCCCAACTCCTCGCCGTGTTGCAGCCTTGCTTTAGCCGCCGTAGTTCGCCCAGAGTCGGCAGCAGCCCATCGCGCGTCCTCCTTCGGGACGGTGCCTGCCGGGTTCACACATTTCTTTAGAGACCACTTACCTCCCTTCTTTTCCTCCCCTCGTCCCCCCCGTCTAAGCTGCCTGCCGGCGCGTCGGCCGACCTCTTTATCTTTTTCTGTATCAGCTCCCCCGTTGACGGCCCCTCCACGCAGACACCACCACCAAACCGACCTTGATTTGCCGGGATCACATCAGTCCCCTAACGTTAGTCGTCCGCCCTCTCCTCCCAGCGATCTTAAACATCCCCCCTTATTGAATGATGTTAAGTATCCTGCCCTCACAGGCACGAGTTTCTCCGGTCCTTTTTACGCTTCGCGAAGATAGACGTCTTCCCAGCTTTCTCGCCTCCAGTTCGGCGTTTCGTTAGTTTGCAGAGTGGATCCCACGGTCCCCCCTACCCACGTAGCTGATGTGATGTGCCTTTTCTTTTAACACATTAACTGTGGGCATGTTTTTTACCTGTGCGACTGCTCCCCATGCCTGATGTTCGTGCCTTTTCCTCCCCATTGTCGATCGAGTCCCTCCTCGTTCGACAGGTCTCCTTCTCGGGCGTCTGCAGTCTACGGTCGGGGAGATCTTGTAGTGCTCTAAATGACGCGCGCAGCGATCGCGCCCTTTTTACGGTCAGAGACCGCTTTATTCACGCCGCACCCCACTTTGCGCCTCCCCCCCCGCATTCAGGGGGAACCCCCCCTTCCTTCCGTTTTTCTGAGACAAGATTTAGTGCTTGTGGCGTGCTGCTGACTTAAGGAGTTCCCAATTGAACCCCGAGCGGCAGCTCTCCGCTATCGATAGAAGGGACCTGAAGGTCTGCTCTAGTACCCCCCCCTAGTAGAATCCTCGCGACGGCTGCAATCGACAATTTCCGATATTTTGTTCCCCTCAGCTAGATCTTTTTTGCCGCCCCAGCCACGACCCCATAAGGCATTTTTCTTCACAATTCACCAATTCCCCAGGTTGAAGAAGTGAGCTTCCCCTTCCCCCATATATACGAGGTTTTTTTGTTTTTTTTTTTGACCCCTATGATTTGTTCTCCTTCCTCCCTTTTTTTGCAGATACCCCGGAAGATTAGCCAGTACGTCTACTTAGCGAAGCGTCCCGAAGTTCTTTCCTTCTGGTGATGGCGTTCATATCACCCCCCCCTGTTGATGCTCGTGGGCGCCTTAGCGTTGAAGACTTTTGGGAGGCGGTCCTGTTTCGGACGATATGTATGCGGCCCTGTCCGTCGATGTATCACTCTGTTCCACATCTTTCGCCGGAGAGTGCTTCCCTTCTCTTGCCCTTCTCGATTTGGAACTTCTCTGACCTAGTCTTGCTTTGGGTTTCTGGGTTCGTCGACTTTGTTTTCTTTTCTGTGGGCCCGGATTTCTCCCTCAAGTCGCCGCGGCCTGCTGCTGTGTGACGGCGGTCCGGTATTGGCTCTTCCCTACGGAGGTACAGCGTTTCCCTTCCCCACCAGTCATGCTCGGTCGCCCGTGGGACCGTTGCATTTGTCCATCGTTCTTCCCCCGATAGTCTTGACTAGTCGAACCCATCTTTCTTTTTCTAATACCCCTGGTTTTTTCCTGGAGCCCGATGCAGGAGACCGACTAGCAATCTCGGTCGGCTTTTCCATATATAGAACACCTCTGCAGGAAGAATAGCCCGCGTTTCCAGATGACGGCGTTCCCCTCCTTTTTTTCCCTCAGACGTAATATATGGCTCCCTCTTCCTCTTTTCCTAGCTATTCCGTTTCGCTCTTTCGAGATGTCCGTTTTTCAGCGCTGTTATGAGCGGCTGCAAGAACCGACCCACTTCCCTCTATAGCTGATTTCCGACTTTTTTCGCTTTCCTCTTCTAGATAGGGCGTCTTGCCTGGATGATTCAGTGGACCTTCTCTTTGCATGCGGGGAATCCATGTAGTTTTTCCCCTCCCTTCTAACAGCACAACGGACATTTCTTTTTCTTTGATTTTTTGCGCCGGGGCGACTGCTAGCCCCTATATTCTTTGTTTCGGCGCCGATGTTCCTTTCCCATTTCTTTTTTTCGAGCCCCCCGCTGGTTTTCGCAAGAGCGTTTCTTCTCCGTTTTCGCCCCCCCCACTATCTAATTTCCCCCCTTGCAAGCCTCTTTTTCCTTTGGTGTCGTGCCGCCAATCGTCACCTCCGATGCAGGTTAGACCCCCTTTTCCCCGACTTGCCCCTTTTCCCTCTCCTTAGTTATAAGCTTCTTTTTTGATAAGAAGTTTTTTTTCCTCCCCCTTCTGACCGTCAGCCACCGCCATCGCGGCCGCATGACTAGCTTACCGAACTTTTCGACGCCGCCTCAACCCGCCGCGTAGCTGACCTGACTATGCTCTAGAAGGAGTGACCCCTCTTTTGATGACCATCCTTCTTTCCTTGCGGTCGAAGATTGTCTGGAAGTCTTCTGCTGCGTGATCTTTGTCCCAGGTTAGTGTTGATCGTCCGATCTTCTTCGTACGCCCCCCTATTCTTATCTGTCTTTTTTTCCCCTAGTCCGTTACCTTTTTCCTTGCCTTCTCGGGCCTTCCGGGTGTCTAGAAGTTTATTTCGCGGCAGCGCCCGTCTGACCTCTTCCCCAGCCCCCTCAAGTAGCAGTCCCCTTCTCTCCTATTCGTTTTAAGTTCCATTTCCATTTCGGTGTGGCCACTTCGCCATTCAGCCTATCGGCGCCGAAATGCTTCTTGAATTTCCCCCCCGTCCCACGGCCCTGCGCCTTTCGGCTTATTACTTCGGTTGATTCTCCCCCCCCTTGTCCCTCACGTTCCTGTTTTTGGTTCCCCCTTTTTCAATTTTTTGAAGCGAACGACATCCTTTTGCTGCTTCGATCTTCCTTCGCGTGCTTTCCTCGTCCCGCGTCTTTGCTCGCCCCTTCTCCTTTTGCTGTTATACCCAATGTTTTTTCGGCTCTCCCTGATAAACTGCTTCCTTTCTCTTGTTTTTGATCGTTTTTTCGCGATCAGTCTTTTTACAAGCAGTTTAACTTGAACGTCCCCTCCCCGATTTTTCTCTCTCTTCGACCGGTTGAACGAGGCGCTCTCTAATAAGTCCGAGAGAAGATTCTTTCCCCCCCTTAGGTGGTGAGGGTCGCTATGTCCTTTTTTCTTTTTAGGACACCTCCGCAGCGGGATTTAGGAAATCGGGGGTGCTCCTTCCCCCTGACGTAAAGACTGGGCCGCCTCCCCTTCAGTTTTTGGGAGGCACTTCATGGCCACATGACACTTTCGGCGCCGAGTGTCTTTCCCCGGGGCGAAGGCCCGAAGCGCCTCTTTTTTCCATTTTTTTTGAAAAACCACCGTCCCGCACTTGCGTGTGCCTCGTGGTGTCATCTTCATGGCGGCGTGCCATCACGTTTTTCTTCGTCACTAAGGCTCGAATATGACCCCTTCCCGTCCTCCGTTTTACGTGTCCCCCCCTCATCGTTTCTCACTTTTTCCACGAAATCTATCAACCAGCACCCAGTGCGATCACGCACTCCGAGACGACACTCGACCAGGCAAGGACCTGGATGTTCATATACCTTTTTTCACTTGCGCTAAGGAACATCTTCCTTTCTTTCCCTTTGAAGGTCCGTCTTCTCCCTTTGTATAGTGATTAAGGTCATGTCTCTCTGCGCTTTCGCGTCTGTTTCCACATCATTTCTGTCCCTTTCCCTCCTCCCCGAAGTTCTGAGAACTTTCCTTCTTCCTTTGAGACGTTTTCTCCTGTGTCCCCCCTGTCTCGGTTTTCCCCCATTAGCACGCCGACAAAAAACCCCAAGCTCCCGCTGGCCTTGGGAGTTAGAGAGTGTGTCTTTTCCCTCTCTCCCTTTCCCGCTCTTGACGACCCTCTTTTTTTTGTAAGTCTTTTCTCTCAAGGCTGCAGATGAGCCGTCCCCGTCGGCGCCTCGATCCGATATTCCACATCGGCCTCTTGATCGCCGGCAGCTGCCCACATCCGGAATTGTTTTTCCTCCCTTGTCCGTTTTCGTGTCTCTGCGTGCCGACAAGGGCGTCCGTTGCCCTTCCAACTGGCCATCCGGATCTGCACGTGGTCCCGTTCCCTCTGCGAAAAGAACAGTCCGCATCTCCCCCCCGCCTCCCCCTATCTTCCTCTCCGTGATTTTTCGTGTGCTCCCTTCCACGTTTTTCCCCCCCTCCCCCCTCCGCCGCTTTGAGAACCTACCTAGGGATCCCGCGGGCGCCCAGCGCGTCTGAACTATCCCCCTTAACGCCCTTCCCCCTGATTTTCTTTTTCCGGGTCCGAGAACTGGTTCTCCCCCCTTCCAGAGTCTATTGTTTTTCCCCGTGTCATCGCGACAGGGATCATGCCCTTCTTTCCCCCGGCTCACCCCCTCTGTTCTCGCACGACCTATTCACGACTTTTGGAACTCATTTGGCTCGCGGCCCAGCGTGTCCGATCGGGCGACCCTTTTTTCCCATTCCTCTCTGTTGCTTACTACGTCGTGCTACATCGCCCCTATTCTTGCACCCCTCCTTCCCTCAGGCGGAGTCGACGTCCCCTTTTTTTTTTCAAATAGAGCCCGGTCCGTTTTTGTGTCTGAAACGGAAACAGCCCGATCCCCGCCCCCCATCCCCTCGCCCCCATCACCCTCACTTCCTCCATGACGAGGCTTCGTTTTGCCGACCGCCATTTTGATGTCGCGGTGAGCCATCCTCCTTCCTTTTACCAGCTTTTGTTGCCAAGGAGACCTTTTCCTCTTTCCGTGAAGCCGAGATAGTCGCGACACCCCGTCCCTTCTGCGCAAACGTCGCACAACGGAATCTTCTAACCGCAACAACCGTCTGGTCCGAACGGTCGGTACGCTTCTCCTTCCTTTTGCCTCTCTGGTTTCGCCGCCCCCAGGTTCGTCTTTTAGACGAGGCCGTCCCTCCCTAGTTCGTTCCGTCCCCCCTCAAAACCAAGTTATCTGGATTTCCTTTTTTTATGGAAACCCATTACCTGGAACTTTTTTGCTTTCGCCTGACCTACGATGAGTTCGTGCTTGTTTCCGATTTCTTTCAGCTAGAGTCTCTTGCGAAGGTCGCTCCTCTTTTTTCGTTCCCCTTCGCTGGTTCTTTCTCTCTTTTTGGAGGAGCGCCCTTCGTGTCTTTCCTTCGTTTAGATCTCTCCTGAGCTCCTCGCGGACTTCCAGGACTCGGTAATCCTTCCGTATGCCCCTCAGCAGCGCCTCTGATCTCTCTTTCTTTCCTCGTTTTGTTGGTGAGATTATCTCTGCCGCGTGCCTTTTTTCTTTCTTCGGGAAGGATACGTCGCGGGCCTGTACCGTCTCGGGCGGTCGGCTTGAGCTGCCGGCGTCCTTTTCCCCTCGGTCTCCGCGCCACAAGCGTCGCCCGGCCGCCTTCCCTCCCCGAGAACTTTTTCCTTCTTTCTGGTGATGAGATCCCGCTCCTGCAGGCCAGCCGCCCATTTTCATCGGCCTGTCCGGTTGCCCTTCTCCCCCTTCTTGAAAGACTACATCATCTACGTCTTTTTTGACAGTGCGCGGTGCTACGTCTCGTTTTATACGCCCCGAAATGTGGTCCAACGGCGTGTGTGCACCGACGTATCTTCCCAGTTACCGCACTTTCTTTTCTCAGGCCGGTTGATGGCGTCCCATATTCATTTCCCTTTTTTCTTTTTGTTTAGTTTCGGAGCTTTAGGGTTCGCAGACTATTTTTTTTTTTTCTATATCCTTGCAGCCCCATCGTCGACCCTCTATTTTGCGCGGGCCGTTCGCTGTTACCGGACCAAATAGTCCGGCCGATCTCCGTTTTTAATGCTGATATTTCTTCTGGTCTTTGGGTTAACGTCTCGGGATGTTCCGCCGGGATTAGATTTTCCCCCCTGCTTGCCCCGTCCCTTCAGAACGCAGGTTTATGAGTCGGCCGGAGTTACCACTCCGGCTTACAGCAATTATGACACACATTCCCCCTCTTGGTCCTTGCCCCTCGCGGTTCCCATCGTGTTCGTCTTTTTTCGTTGACCCATCTTGATGGTCACCCCCGTAATCCTCTGATCCCGTGGAGCTCGCGGTTTTTTTTACACGCGGTCTCTTTCCTCCGGCCCCTCCGGCCCCCCCCGCGTCAGGACGAATAGAGCTGTCGCGGTCTGGACGGCATCCCTTCGTCCCGCGTCATCTCTTTTAGACCTGATCGGATACTCGCGGATTCGTTAGCCGCGCCGCTCGATGTCGTTTTTCAGCTCGTGCTGGAGTGCACCCCGATACATTTTTCAAGTCTCATGCTGACGATTTTTCCGGCCCGTGTATTTCCTTGTCTTTTTGCTTAGGGCCTTTCTGTTCCTTAAAGGTGAATCATCCTGCATTTTTCTGTTGGCCCTGCCCGTAGCCTTTGTATACTGCTCGCCAGTGAACGCCGCGTCTCGACGTCAGGAGTGTGGCTTGATCCGTTGCGGCGCTCATTGTTTTTTTTTCCGTCTTTGATCCTTCGTTCGTTTTTCCTTCCTGGGCGGTCTCTCTCGGCAGCATTCTTCCAGCGGAACGTTAGTTTTTCGTCAAGAGAGTAGCGGGCCTCCTTTGAATCAACCACCTCCCTAACTTTCTTTCCCCCTCGAACAGACCCTTGCGTCCTTTTTTGCTGTTTTTTTGGAGTGCGACTCCTTTCATACCTGTCCTTTGCACGGCACACGAAAAACGCCGCTTTTGGGGTCGCGGCCTTTCTCGACTTATGATTCTTCACTTTAAGCCTGTGGGCCAAATGCCCCTTGAACCTGTCGACGTCCCTTCCCTCTATCATTGACCCCCCCGTCCCGATTTCCCCTACCTTTACTCCTTGGCCTCCGATGTCCTCGTAACTCTGTTAGATTGACCTCCCGCGATATCACCTTTCTTGCCTCCCCCCCCGGGTAGAACTCTTTCTTTTTTCTATGCCTCTTCACCGTCTTTTTGGTTTAATCTGAGATGCGAGGTTAAGCATCCCACTGCATTCTTGGCTTACGTCCCGGTTTCGTTGTTTTGCTATTTTTTACGGACGGACCCTTCCTGTCTTGCATCCCCTGACGATGGCCCAGCAGCACGGACCCCCTTTATCTGATCCCTGGCGAGTGAAGTTATGTCTCCTTTTTTTTTTGCCATTCGACCTTTTCAGACTTCTCCTTCTTTTCCGAAGATGTTTCCCTCATGCTCCCTGCCCACCTCGCCTTCCCCCGTCCCCCTTCCTCCCGTTCGCGTGAGGATCCCTCTCTTTTGCTGCCGGAGCTGGTCCCGGCCCCATCACGGTCCGTACTCGACCTCTCATTCCGCTAGGATCCTTTCGCGCTGGATTCTCTCTTCACCCTTCGCGCGATGCTCGCCCTCTGACCTCCTCTTATGTAAAACTGCTGGTCCTGCTTCCCCGATATTTCCCCCCTCCTCCTCCGTTGTTTTTTGTTTTTTTCTCTATCGTTTTTATCGATGGCTGGACAATCCAGTTTTACCTTGCCCCTTTAAAGACTTCTCTCGCTCCCTCGGGTGAACGAGGCGTTCCTCTCTCTCTAATATCCCTCATAAGGCGGATGAGGAGGTCGCGGACTTTTTTTGTTTTTTAAGTAATTTTCATGGAACCCTTCTCCTTTTCTTTTTCTTCTTTCGGTGGGACCAGGGCATCACCGAACGTAAGAAGGGCGTTACTCTCGGGGCCTTTGAGGTCCAAGTAAGCTTTCACCTTCCCAAGCATTTCGGCGGTGCCGCGTCTTAAGGCGAGTCAAGCACCCTCCCCCTTTGAATTCACGCCTCTCATTTTCTGCTCGGCTGCTGTTCATTTCCATTTCCCTTCCGCTGACGAAACGAGGGCGACCATAAACCGTCCAGAAGACAAGTTCGCACGCCGACGTTGAGCCTTTTCGTGATCGTGGCAAAGACATCTTGGGATCAACCCCTTTTATGAATTTCCCTCTCACGCAGCCGAGATCCCCGCCCCTTTCGACACGCCTCACCAGTTCCCGATGTTCCTCTTCGCGGTCCCCCCTGCGTAAAAGTTCCCCTTTAAGCGGTAAGGGAGCCTTTTCCCCCCGAACCCCTTTCTGATATAGTCACTTGCCCTGCTTTTCCCGAGCTAGGTTTATTCGAATTGTATATGAAGTCGAAGCCAGGAATTAACGGCCGCTCAATCCAACCAGTTTTTGCGTTTTCCCGCCGGTGCTACACCCTTTCTCCCTGATTGACCCTCGCACGGCAAACACCAGTGTGCAGCAGAGCGTTTTGCTTCGGACCAGGTCGTCTCTAGTGTGATCTTGTGACTTTTTTCTCCTCAAGAATTGCTCCAACTTCTTTGCGTTTTTCTTAGCGCAGAATCGGGGCCCACGAGCAAGCTTCCCTTCGCCGAGACTTATATAGCCTCCACATCGTCGCGAGCTCTCCCCCCCCCTTTTTGATACATCATCCGGAACTTTGCCCCCGTGTAAGGGCTTTCGCCTCTTAGCCTTCCCCCCCTGCCGCATGCTGCATTTTTTCATGATCTTACCAGCCATTTCACGATTGCCTCACAATAGCACGGGTGAAGAGCCATTAGTTTTAAGCGAGACTTTAGTGGTCTTCAGCCTTCGTTCAAACGCGATCCCACCTGAATCGCCGCGCCCGTTACCCCTTCCTTTGAGAGTTCCGTCGCCTCGTTCCCTGCGCGGCGATTTCACTTCTTCTAGCAGTAATTCCACCTCCAGGCGATTTCGTCCATCTCCTTTTTTTCGGTGCGCCGGAACGCTGACTCCCTATTGTCCGCGTTATCTCCCGCTCTTCTACTGCTCGGGAGACGGTTTCTTCCCATGTATTCGAAACCGACGTAACTACTAGTCCTTTTTCCCAACGATGGATGCGGCAAGCCGTCCGCTCTGTTCCCGAAACCTCTCTTGCAGACCTTTCTCCAGCCGTATTTTTCCAATCTCCATCACTTTGATTCATAATGCGTAGACGGGGAAAGGTGGACCCGAATGCCGAGGCCCACTGAGAAAAAACTCTTCCTGGGATGATGACCCCTTCCCCCCCCCTTCTTAACGATAGCATGACGACGTTCTTTTCTGAGGAAGACTTGTTAGCTTTCTGAGCAGCGCCGTGCCTTTTCCGATCCCGGCGTGCCGAGGTTGTGATGCCCGGACTCAATCTTCCTTACAGTAGAAGCGCTGATCGTAGAACCTCCCTTCCTCCATCGCTACCAATCCCTGGGAAGATGAAGATGACCTCATACCCCCCGAGTCAGCCTTTCGCGCTTCTAATGAATACGTAAGGGCCTAAGATGAGGTTCTTTGTCCCCCCCCGTTCGTGTCTATCCCGAGGAACGTGCAGATTCGAAGGTCCCCCCGAAACCACTCGTATAGTGATGCCGTTCATGCGGACCCCCCTGCCTTCTAAAGGTCGCGCGACCCCCACTTTTCTGTGTTAGTTTCGTGCTCAGGTGACCCCCAAATTTTCCATTTCACAATATCGGCGACAGGTCCTATGAAAGTTTTCTGCAGTTCTCCTGTTCCGAGTCGGGGTGGCGTATGAATAGCCCTTCGCCTTTTATCGAGTGTAGCGGAGGGGTTAATGTCGTCGTACCCACGCGCAGACAGAATCCTGCTGACACCCCCCCCCCCCCCCCCACCAG